>JAABUR0100004722.1_pt1 | contig 17963 bp, 21 predicted proteins | sample 5560091 | NCBI WGS metagenome assembly JAABUR01 (sample SAMN10711879, study PRJNA513375) | rock metagenome | isolation source: Antarctica rocks | place: Antarctica: Victoria Land, University Valley sud | reverse complement strand
ACCGGGTAACTCACTACGGCGAGCGGGGCGGGGATGTTGCCATCCCCGCCCCGCTCATTCTTGGCGCTATTGCTGGAAAAATCGTGGAGCGGAAGACGAGATTCGGCGGCGTGGCGATGTGTGACATTGCCACGCCGCGTTTTCCTTTGTCTGTCGTGCAATTCCAATGATCGTGAATGCGTGTGACACCGTCATAAGCGCCTATTGACGCCTCGCACGTTTGCAGCATGTTTGCAATTCCGTGATCCAATGAACGGTATTCCAGCACGCTGGCGAGTCGCAATGATCTTCACCCTCCCCCGCTCTTCGGCAAAAACCTTCCGGAGATGAAAGGCGAGATTACAATTTATGACCCACTGATTAAAAGTTAGTCTTAGGGAGCAGGGCGTTCTTGCGTGGGCTAGTCATTTTTCGTTGCAATAGCTGACAAAAATGGCACTTGCCCACCACCGCTCGTGTCCCCGGCTAACCCCTCGTCGCCGCCCCGTAACTCACCGCGTAACTCACCAGACCAGTCGAGTTGAACAGCATCCAACCGCGTGGCGGCGTTCGTCAACGAACCGGCAGACACGTGGTCGAGGTCGAGTACGACTCCCCCTGCAGGGACATCGCGGACCAACCCTCGTGCAGAGCGTGTGTCCGTACCGCGAAGCACCTAGCACTCATATGCACATATTCATCAGGGGCAACGCTTCATATTCGTGGCGAGAAGCCAGCGACCATGTGACAGCCCTCGCAACCATGCCGAGATCGCCATCACTGCGTTCGGAGCGGGGGTAACCGCCGGGGCGGTATGAAAGGCGCCGGAGGAGCAGGGTGGCAGCATGCCAGCCGTACGACTCTATCCGTCAGGGACAACATAGCAATAGGCACCGTAAAATGTCAACAAGGATGTCGGAGAAATCGCCCCGGATGTACTCGTGCGGCTGCCGCGCGGGACAGCCGACGGGTGCCCAGCTCGCCCCCGGCTGGGGGATCGCCTGGTAGGGGCCGGCCTCGTCCTGGCACCACACCGGGATGTCGGCCGCCTCCGCCCAGCGGTAGGCCCGCTCGATCAGCCCCTTTTTACCTCGGTCTGCGGGTCGACCACCCGCACCACCCCGGCCTTGCGCTTGCGCGCGGCGGTCCCCGTCGGGCACCAGGTCCGCGTTTGCTGATAGGAACTACCCGCATCCACGAGCACCCGCCGCACGGTGCTGGCACCGATCTGTGGCAGACGGTCCCCGCGCAGCGCCCGCTGCAACGTACTGAGCGACCAGGTCGCCGTCCCGGCGCGCTTGCGATCCGGCGCGCGCTGGGCGGTGCCGACGATCTGCGCCCGCGCGGCCGCGTCATACGTCGCCGCGCGGCCCCGGCCGGCGGCGATGGCGAGTGCCGCCAGCCCGTGCCGGTTGAAGCGCCCCGCCAGCCCGGCCACGGCGCTCCCGCTCTTGAAACCGGCCTGCCGCGCGGCCTGGGCGAAGGATGCGCCAGCGGCCACCGCCAGCAGCGCGGTCGCCCGCCGCACCCGATCCAGGCGCTCGCTGCTGGCCTGGGCGGTTTGCTCCAGCGCGGCCCGCTCCGGCGTAGTCAGCGCCCGGAGCGGTTCGTTCTGCGGCGTGGCCATCGCGCCCCCTGTCCTTCGCCGCAGTATCGCACCGCGCGCCCGTCAGCGCCAGCTATTTCTGGCGTGACCCACTAGAAACTGTATGAGAAGGGTACGGACACGCCGAGGATCGCTGGGAACCATGTGGGCGAGGCCGCGTCCGTGCTCCGTCATGATCGCGAATCACCGCGATCCGTCGCTGCCAACACGCCCTGCACCACCCCTTCTCATACAGTTTCTAGCGACGCTCGGGTGGCTGGGTCGGCAAGGCGGGCAGTGGCGGTGCCATGGTGGCTACCGTGAACGTCGCACTTGCCAGCGCCTTGTTCGGATCCACAGTACCTTGCAAACGGACGGCGGCGATGCGGAAGCGCGCGCCATCCGGCGTGGTGGGGCCACAGCCGAGATCGGGCCGGGGATGGTCGCTGGCGAGGCGCACGGGCAGGGCGAAGGTCCCATCATCGGCGACGGTCCCCCGAGCGCCGTCGAACGATATCCCAGGGATGTCCAACCCGAGCACGAACACGCCGACGGCCATCCCCGGCGGGTAATTCCGGCCCCGCGCGAGGATGTGCGGGTCGGGGGCGGTGCAGGGGCCGTGATCGGGTTCGAGGATCAGGGTCGCGGGCGGCCCTGCCGCAGTGAGCGTGAAGGTACCGCGCGCGAGCACCGCCCCCGTCGCGACCGCTTGGAGGCTCGTCCCGATCTCCACCGTGTAGGGACCGCTCGCGCGACCTAGGGAGTTGAAATGCAGGCGCAAGGTGCCGTTTGCATCAACCGTGACTGCCTGGCTGATGGCGAATGAGCGGTCCGGTTCACGCCCGAGGGCGTGAAGTGCCGCGTTGGGTGGGAACCCCCACCCCGTGATCTCGAATAGCGTACCTGCGGGGCCGGAGGCAGGGGCGATGGTGAGGGACGACGGTGTCTCGCTGGCGGCGGGGCTGGTGTTCACCACCAGGGGGGACGGTGTCGGGGGGGTGGTTTCGGCCCCCCCGCCCACGACGGTCGGCCCGCCGCACCCTACGAGCGCGAGGGCGAGCACGAGGATCACCCCGATCGGTGCTCGTTGTCGGACCCGGAACTGCTGCATGGCGGCCCTCCCCGCGAAAAGATCGTCGGAGCGCCGCGCCTCACCGGATTTCGGGAGAGGCGCGGCGACCATCATGGGGAGTAACGGGGGCGCGGGGGAAAAGTTCCGCCGCGCCCGCAGCGAGCGCATCCCCCTACCTAGGCTCACGGTGCGGCGAGGAGCAGTTCCAAGTCCGGCAGATGCTGACTCCTCAGGCTCTGCGTCACGGCGTTGTCCACCATCGGGATCACCAAGCCGCTCGGGTCTAGGCGGTATCGCCCTTCCGGGGCGATGATTCGGAGCAGGTCCGGTTGACCGGCCTCCTCGAGCATCAGCACGTAGCGCTCCCCTTGCTGGTAGCGGGGATTGTCCTCGGCGAAGCGGGGGTAGGGGTAATCGTCAGTGGTGCCGCCCGTTTGAGCGAGGGTGAGCCGCTGCCCCGTTATCGCTTGGCCCCGATAGACCTTGAGAATGTTGAGGGTGACACGCTGCGTTAGTACTCGCGCCTCGCCATTGGGCTCATTCGCGAGACGCGTGACGTGATCAGGGCCCCACTCGACGGCTGCGATATCGGCCAGCACGATCAGCGTGGCTTTATCGCGCCCCTCGCGGGGTACTGGCAACTTGCGATCGAGCGCCGCCGACGTGCGCTACGGCCCGCATGGGCGATGGGGTTGCGCCGCCCGACCACGCCGGTTCCCGCTGCCCGCCCGCGGTCCTCGGCCACGTCGTCTGGCGCCACTGCCGCTTCGCGCGGCGCCACCGCGCCGTGGGGGAGCCGTCGGCCGAACGGGGCCTGACGGTCGGCCACGAGCCGAGCCGCCGGTGGTGCGTGCGGTTCGGCCGGGCGTACGCCACCGCGTTGCGCCGTCGGCGACCCCGCCCTGGGGCCGGATGCGTCAGGAATCGGACAAGGGCTGGTCAGGGCGGTCGCTCTGTGGTCGCGTGGCGGCGTCGATCGCTGCGTGCAGGAGGTGCGCGTGCCCTGCCCCCACGGTGTCGCGACGCGACCGCCGAACAGCCGCGCCGCACGACGCTCGGCTCGCGCACCTTCCGCTGCCGCGCCTGTCGCCGGACGTGCAACGAGCGAACCGGCACGGCTTATGGACACCGCCAGTATCCGACCGCCCTGGTCGTGCGCGTCGTCTTGTGGCGGCTGCGCTACACGCGTCGTTTGCGCGACCTCGCCGCGCTGTTCCTGGAACGCGGCTGCGTCTGCACCCACGAAGCCGTTCGGGAGTGGGCGGCGCGCTGCGCCCCGCTGCTGGCGGCACAGCGACGGGCCAGGCGGCGCGGGATGGCGGGCACCAACCGGCACGCGGACGCGACCGATCTCCGGGTCGACGGGCGCTGGTGCTCCCGGTATCGGGCGCTCGACCGCGACGGCAACCGCGTCGACGCGCGACTCAGCGAGCGGCGCGACATGGACGCGGCGCGGCGCTGCTTCGCCCGGGCGCACGACCGCACCGGGCGCGCCCCCGCGCCGGTCACGACGGACGGGCACGACGCCTCCCCGCGCGCCATCCGCGCGACGCTGGGCGTCGGCGTCGGCCACCGCACCAGCCGCTAGAAGAACAATCGGCGCGAGCGGGACCAGCGGGGCGTGAGGCACCGGTACGACCCGCTGCGGGGGTTCGGGCGCTGCGCCTCCGCCGCGCGCTTCCGCACCGGCTGCGCGGGACAGCGCCAGTACTGCCGTGCGGTGGCCCGCGCGGGCCAACTGGTGTCGCGCGGAGACCGGCGGCGCGTGTTCCAAGAGCGCTGGGTGACCATCATGGCCGAGATGGCCGCCGCTTGACCGCCGCCCGGGCCGCCCTCACGCCGCCCACCACACGCTCCGGCCGCTCCGGTCGTCCCATTCCTAACACATCCGCAAGCGGCTGCTACCGGAGCGGCGGGCGGTCGACCCGCCGCTGGCGGGGCTGGTGGAGGCCTTCGTGGCGACGGCGGACCTGCACGCGAAGTTCCGACGGTGGACGGCCATGGTCGCCCGCATCGCCCAGCCGCTGGGCACCTGGGCCGACGCCGAGAACACCTGCGCCTGCGCCGTGTGCCGCACGGACCCGGCCGCACTCCTGCACGGCTGACACACGAGTCGGCGGGCGACCCGCTCGGCCGACGACGCTACCCACCTGTGTATCGGAAGTCGTGGCCGCGCGTGGCCACGACGGCCATCATCCGCGATGCCATCCGCCTGTACCTGGCCCACCCGCGCTACACCCTCGCCTCCACGGCAGAGGCAACGGCGTAACTCCTGGCGTTTAGGTACATTTAGGTTTGACGCTCTACACCTTTATCCTGGTCATACGTTGACCGGGGCAAGATCAAAGAAACCGTAACGAGTGCACCAATTGTCCCGATACCGCAGGCGATGAACATGCCCTGCGGGGGGATCACCTTTAAGAGAGTGCCCCCAAGGCCATAAGTAAGAGCGGAAGCTCCATAACCGCAGGTGTAAACAGCCCCAAAGACGCGCCCCATGATAGAGCGGGGGACACTTCGCTGAACGAGCGTATCGTTGCTTACGTTCTGCAGTCCATTCCCTACCCCTGTGAGGATCTGGAATAGTAGAGTGACTGCCAAACTCGGGATCACGCCGATTACCAGGGGGCCAATTGCCATAAGCCCGATGCCGAGGAGAAGGCTCTGAGCGGGGGCGAGACGTCGGCTCCAGCGCAGTAGACCAAGTGGACCGGCCACTAACCCGATACCATAGGCGGACGATAGAAGGCCATATCCTGTTTGCCCGGTGTGGAGCACCCCTTCGGCAAGGAACACGAGCGCAACACCGCGCAAGGAGCCAAAGATGACGACGAGGAATAGGCCGATAGCCACCGATCTCGCAATACGATGTCCTACAATGTAGGACAAACCGACGCGCGTCGCGGTTAAGATGCCAGACGTGGGCTCATTCGGGTGCCCTACAGGTGGGAGGGGTGGTAGGCGTCCTAACAGCATCGCGGAAGCGAGGAAGGTGAGCGCATCGACGGATAAGGCACCACGTATGCCAACCGGGCCGACAAGGAGCCCGGCAATTGCAGGACCGAGAGCTAAAGCGAGATTGAGACCGGAACTTAAGAGGGCGTTCGCCGCTGGCACATCCTCCGTCGCCACAAGCACAGGTACGGTGCTACGCCCAGCCGGCTGGAACAGCGTCGAAAGTAGCGCGGCGGATGCCACCAGACCCAGGACGACCGGAAACGGTGGCGTAGTGAGAGCGATAGTGCCAATAAGCATCCCTTGTCCAAGTTCGCAACCAAGCATCAGTCGACGGTGCTCGACCCGATCCGCGATGGCACCGGCAATTGGGCCAAGTATACGAGGGAGAGTCTGAGCTACGAGGAGCAAGCCTACTAAAGTACTGGGATTCTCCAACTGTGCGGCATACAGCACGAGGGCCACCGTCGTGAATGTATCGCCCAGGACAGACAGCGTCCGTGCGCTCCACAGGTAACGGTAGCCGGTATCTTGCCCAAGTAATCCCAGTCTACTCATATTGCGAACATCCCCTACAATATGAAGAACGACACGAGGGAGCGAAGAAGCTTTCTACCGAAGAACCTCTGATACTTCTGATGCCGATAGCGTCCATGCCACTTGTCGGACATATACGTTGACAAGCGCGGCTAAGTACAGGCACACAATGATCATCGTTTTGCGGTACGCTTCATCGCTGGTGCTGGCGCGTGTATTCGCGGTTGCACCTGGCCGTAGGGCGGGGGCCGATGGAAGATCACTGCAAAGGGCGTGCCCTGATCACGCAGGATGACACGATCCTGCTCGTGGAGCACCGCAATCGGGTCAGCGGGGCGCGCTGGTGGAGCCCGCCGGGTGGCACGTTGGCAGGGGCAGAGTCGGTCTTCGACTGCGCCACGCGGGAGGTGTGTGAGGAGACGGGCCTGCGCATCGCCCCGACGACCATCGCGTAGGTGCGGGAATATTTGGAAACCACGCCGCCGCGCCACCACCTCGAGCTCTACGTGGTGGCGACCGCATCCGAAGTCTCGTTGTCGTGCTAGTATTACAATAGCAGTTGGATGTCGCGCAGAAGAGTGCAGGGGTGGTGTGACGGGGGGATGCCGATGGTCGACGACGTGGAGGCGGCCGCGGCGGCCTGGACGCTGACCCTGGCGGACGTGCAGGAGCGGCTCGCCCCGCGCTTCTTGCGGGCCGAGCCGCGGCGGCGGGCACGCGCCTATGTGCGGGCATTGCTGGAGCCGATGGCGCGCAAGAACGGCTGGCAGCTCGCCGAGGCGGCGGGGGAGGCGACGCCCCATGGCATGCAACGCCTGCTGGTCGGCACCGGCTGGGACGCCGACGTGGTCCGTGACGACACGCGCGCGTATGTGGCCGCGCAGCTGGGCGACCCCGGCGGGGTGCTGCTCGTCGACGAGACCGGGTTCCGCAAGCAGGGCCCCAAATCGGCGGGCGTGGCGCGGCAATATAGCGGCACGGCGGGGCGACGCGCGAACCAGCAGGTCGGCGTCTTCCTGGCCTATGCGACGCCGCACGGCTGCGCCTTCCTCGACCGCGCGCTCTACCTACCGGAGGAGTGGGCCACGGACGCGGCGCGACGGGCGGCGGCCGGCATCCCCGACACGGTGGCCTTCGCGACCAAGGGGGAGCTGGCCCAGGCGATGCTGGCGCGGGCGTTCGCCGCGGGGGTGCCGGCGGCGTGGGTCGTCGGGGACGTCGTTTACGGGCGCGAGGGGTTGCGGCGCTGGCTCGAGGAGCAGCGCCGCGCCTACGTCGTGGCGGTCGCCAGCGACCACGGCCTCTGGACGGTCGGGGCGCAGGTCGAGGCGCAGGCGCTGGCCGACACGCTGCCCCGCGACGCCTGGCACCGGTGGTCGGCGGGCACCGGGAGCCAGGGGCCGCGCTGGTACGACTGGGCGTGTCTGGCCCTGCCTTACGAGGCCGCACCCGGCTGGGCGCACTGGCTGCTCGTCCGGCGCAGCAGCAGCGACCCGCGCGAGCGCGCCTACTACCGGGTCCATGCCCCGGCGGCGACGGACCCGGCGGCGATGGTCACGGCGGCGGGCACGCGCTGGCGGATCGAGACCGCGTTCGCGGAGGCCAAGGGGCTGGTCGGGCTGGACGAGTACGAGGTGCGGCGTTGGGAGGGCTGGCACCGCCATGTGACCCTCAGCCTCCTCGCCCACGCCGCGCTCGTCGTCGCCCGCGCCCGCGCCGTCGCCGCGACGGCGGAAAAAGGGGGGCGCACGACCGCCCCACGTTGAGCGTCCCGGAGACCGACCGCCTGCGCCTGATCGCGGCGACTGCGGGGGCCGCCCGCGCCCACCGTCTGGGCTGGTCGCGCTGGCGCCGCACGCAGCTGGCCCGGGCGCAGCGCGCGCATATCCGACGGCGAGCCCCGGCCGCGCCCCCGCTGCGCCCACTCATCGCCGTCATCGCCGTGCCGGGGACGCCCCCGCTGACCCCGGCGGCTTGGGCGACCATCGCGCCGCTGCTCCCGGTCGCGGCGTCGCGGGGCCGCCCCCGCCGCCCGGCGGAGCGGATCCTGGCGGGGATCCTGTGGGTCATGCACACCGGTGCGCCCTGGCGCGCCATCCCGGCCACATACGGCCCGTGGTCGACCTGCCACGACCGCTACCGGCGCTGGCAGCGCGACGGCACCTGGGCCCATATCTACGCCGCCCTCGTCGCCTCAATCCCACGCGACATCCAACTGCTATTGTAATACTAGGAAGCGGCCGTCCAGGCAGCGCCCGGTCTGGAAGAAGCAGGTGCCGGTCGAGGAGCCGGGGCCGTAGCGCTCCGCCGACTGCGCGGTCGCGGGGATGCGCGCGCCGCCGTAGCCGCCGATGACGAGCACCTGGCCGTCCGGGAGGACGGTGACGGTGTGCCGGAGGCGACGGGCGAGCATCGGCGGGAGGGCGGCCCAGCGCCCGCTCGCGGGGTCGTAGACCTCGGCGGCGCGCAACTCTGTGCTGTTGTCGTTCTCGGTCGTCGCCTGGGTGCCGCCGCCGGTCGCCATGACCCGACCGTCCGGCAGCGGGGTCAGCGCGGGGGTGCCGCGCGGGGTCGCCATCGCGCCGGTCGGGGGTCCAGCGGTCGGCGGCGGGGCCATAGAGTTCGGCGGCGGTGCTGTACAGCGTCTCGCCGCCCCGCGGCGCGTAGCCACCGACGACCAGCACGCGCCCGTCGTCCAGCGTGGTGGCGGCGTGGAATCGTCGGGGGATGCTGAGTGGCGCGGCGGCGACCCAGCGGTCGGTCGCCGGGTCGTAGATCTCGACGGTGGTGAGGTTCGCGTCGTAGCCCTGCCCGCCACCAGCCACCAGCACACGCCCGTCACGCAGGAGGATCAGCGTGGGATAGGTGCGGCCAGTCGGCGGCGCGGCGGCGGCGGTGAGCGCGCCGGTCGCTGGATCGAAGACGCGCGCGAGGGCGGTGTGCGGGGCTAGTACAGCGTGGCATGAATAGCCCCGGAGTTAGGCGCAGAGCGCCTTGCCTTGATCGGTCCATCGGAAGGGCTTGGCCATCGTCTGATTGTAGTAGGCGATGAACGCGAGCACCCTGGCGGTCAGGTCGGCGACCGACGGGAACGAGCTGCGGCGCAGGAGCTTGCGGGTCAGGATGCTCAGCCAGATCGCGATCTGATTGAGCCAGGAGGCGTGTCTCGGGGTGTAGTGGAAGACGATGGTGTGCGTCGGGTCGCGGAGGAAGGCCGCGCGGGTCCGCTGCGTCGCCAGGGTGCCGCGCTTGCCCTTGACGCCCAGATCCTCGGTAACGCCCGAGGCCGCCGCGACGTAGCGCACGAGCGCCTCCGACTGGTGGATATTGCGGTTGTCCACGACGACATGCCACTTGCTGGCGGCGGGATCGGTGGCGATGGTCCGCCGGATATGCGCCACGAAATCCTCCTCGGTGCGGGTGGGGCCATACGAGGGGGCCACGATCTGCCCCGTGACGACATCGCGATTGAGGATGAACGTGGTCGTGCCATGCCGCACGTACTCGAACTCCCGCCGTTCCACCCGGCCCGCCGCGAGCGGCAACCCCGGGTGTTTGCGCTCGAGCGCCTGCACCCCGGTCAGTTCGTCGGTGCTGATGATGCGCTCGCCCGCCGCCGCCAGGACGGGGGCCGCTTGATACAGCGCGCAGACGTCGGCCACCCTGGCACCCAGGTCGGGATCGGCGGCGGGCGTCAGCCAGTAGCGGATGCGGTGGGGCTGGAGCGCCCCTTTTTGAGCAGCCGCGCGGCGTGGCGCGGCGAGAGGCGGTCCACGATGCCACGCTTGACGACTTCGTCGGCGAGCTCGCGCCCCGTCCACTGGCTGATCGGGCGCTCCGACGCCTGCGGCGCTTCGCAGGCCAGGGCGGTGAGCTGGCAGACCTGCGCGGCGGTGATGCGGCACGGGCCGCCGGGGCGGGGCGCGTCCTCCAGCCGCTCGGCGACACCCAGCTCGGCCAGCGACACCGCGCCCAAGCTGAGCCAGCGGACCCGCCACCGCCGCGCGGTCTCCACCTCCACGCCCAGGTGTCGGGCGACCTGCGAGTTGTTCTGGCCCGCCGCCGCCGCCAAGATGATGCGCCCCCGGAGGGCGAGCTGCTGCGGCGTGCTTGTGCGCCGCAGCAGCGCCTCCAATGCCTGCCGTTCCTCGACGGTCAACGTGATTGCGGGGGGCCGTGGCCCACGCATCGATGCCTCCTGGCGCGATCCAGCCGTCCCCGTGACGGCACAGGCCATCAAGTATACTGCTGGTATACTCGCGCCGCCGCGTACTAGTTTGCTGTAATCGGACTCCTGTCCTGGCCGCTTCGTCTGTCCGTCGGCACTACGCGGCTCGCCGATACGCGTGATGGAGGCCACCGAGCACCGGGAACGCCCGCACGTTGCCCACACCCTCCGCAGGCACTGGGGGTGCCGCAGCGTCGCCGGGGATGCGCTGTCGGATACCCTGATGCGGCCGGTCCTGGTTGAAGTAGGCCACATACTCCCGCAGCACGCGCCGCAGGTGGGCCTCGCCGAGCACCACGACATGGTCCAGGCATTCCCGCCGGACGCTGCCGAGGAACCGCGCGCAGGTGGCGTTCTGCCGAGGCGCGCGATAGGCCGTGCGCAGCTCCGTGATGCCGCTCGCTGTCGCGACGCGGCCAAAGGCCGACCCATCCTTGCTGTCGCGATCGCGGACGAGGTACCGCGGGCGCTGGTCGAAGGGCGTGGCCTCGCGCAGCTGCTGGGCGACCCAGGCATCCGTGGGGCGGCGGGTCACGCCGACGTGCACCACGCGGCGCGACCTGTGCGTGATCACGACGAAGGCGTACAGGGGCCGGAAGAGCAGGTCGGTGACCGGGAGGAAGTCGCAGGCCCAGGTCTCCGCGGCGTGGTTGCGCAGGAACGTCGCCCAGGACTGCCCGGCGCGGCGGGGCGGGCGGGCGTCGCGCATATGCCGCTGGACCGTCGTCTTGGCCACGCGGACGCCCAGCTTGAGCCGCGCGCCGCGGATGCGCTCGGCACCCCACAGCCGGTTGGCCGCGGCCAGCTCCCGGATCGGCGCGATCGTCTCGGCCGGTACCTTGGCGCGGCGCCCTGGCGGTGCAGCCCGCGACTTCCGCCGCCAGTGCCGACGGAACAGATCGCGATGCCAGCGCCGGAGCGTGTCGGGCTGGACGATCAGCAGGGCGTGCTGCCAGGCCCGGATCCGACCGGCGAGCAGCACCAGGAGCGCCCGATCGGTCGGGGTGCAGCGCGGGCGCTTGACGCTGCGCCGCAGGACGAGGAGCTGGCGGCGCAGGAAGGCATGCTCGGCGAGGAGGGCGGACCGACTGCGCATGAGGTCGGTAAGCGCGCCCGCCGCAACCGCCGGTGCGGCGGGTCTCGTAGCGGTGAGCAGGCGTTGCCGGAGGGCGCAGGCCAGGGATTGTCCGTGCCGGGCACAACGGCGGAAGAGGCGCGTCAGCATCGGGACGCTCCTCATCGGGTGCAGGCGGCGCAGGATCGGCACATATGCCGGTAGCGCGCTGTCGAAGTGTACCGCTGCCGCTCGTCACGTCAAACGGGCACTGGACTCGAACGGATATTCCAAACGGTCAGCACACCGCCTGTTACGTCGATTTGGTGTCGCTGCCGCTCCGCTCACGAGAGGCGAGGAAAGCCGTCCAGGCATAGAGGCTGCCCTCCCGACGGGGAGAAATGGTGGGATACTCGCCCTCACGGAACACCATGACCCGTCCTTCGTCGCCGTCGCGGAGTTGCCCGCCTATCCTGCGCACTTCGAAGCCGAATTGGAGCATTGGTCCGACACCAAGGTCACGCCGGAACAGCCGTCCGGGGAACTCCTGGACAATTTCGACCTCCAACCCTGTCTCCTCCCGCGTCTCACGCCTGGCCGCCTCCTCTAACGTCTCGCCGAACTCGACGCACCCGGCCGGTAAGGCGGCTGGCGTGTCGGCCGGCTCCCCTGGTGGCAGCAGGAAGACGATGCCGTCAGGGGTCGTGACCACCACGGCTACGCCGAGGACATTCGGTGGGTAATAGACCCAGCCGCAACGGGCACAGGTCGGGCGAAAGAGTCCATCAGTGTCCCAGGCGTTCATAAGCTCGCCCGCACACATCGGGCAATGGCGATACCGGAGGTGAGACGGCGTGAATGATGCGTACGATAGACTCATGGTGCCGTTTCCCTAGCGCTTTCTCTCGGCACACCTCGCCAGGGCTTTCCAAGCCAGGTGCAAAGTCGATTAGACTCGCTCCCAGTATTCTCGGAGCCTCCGCGCGATATCAGCCCGTTCTTCCGCTGGCGTGACCGGGACGTCCTCGACTGGTGGAAAGGGGACCCCGTGTCGTTTCGGTATCACATGCACATGGACATGTGGAACCGTCTGGAAGGCCGCCACGCCATTGTGCTGCTGTATCAGGACGCCGTCTGGGTCAAAGGCCGACCGGACGGCCCTTGCTGCCCGTGCGACCGCGCGGCCGATTGCCACCTCCTCTTCAGGCATCAAGTCAAAGATTGTTTCGACGTGCCTGCGCGTCGTCACGAGGGTGTGCCCTTCCATTCCCCCGAGCGAAGCTGGAGCGAGGAAGACGAAAATAGTATCGTCCTCGGCCACGACCGCTGGCGGACCGTGCCACGCGTAGCGACCAGCGAAATTCTCACAGTACGGGCACGGGTCGCGCTCAGGAATAATAACTGGCATTGTGTCCTCCTGTCTGGCGTTCACTTCCAGCAGAGACATTATCTCATGACCTGTCCAACGACAATTGAGTAGGCTCTCCCGCGAAGTTGGTGCTTCAGGGGTCAGGGTAGGGGCAAGGCCCTCGAAAACGGCCGGATGCAGGCCTGGCGGCGCTGATTCGCGGCGGTTCCCGGCCCGCTGTCCCCACTGTTGAGGCGATGTTCCGTCGAAGCACCAACTCTGCGGGAGATCCGATTCAGACGAAATCTACAGCAATGGACCCAGCGGCGGCGCGGCGCGGGCGGACGGCCGCCGCTGGCCGCCGAGGTGGCGGCGCTGCTCCTGCGATTGGCCGCGGAGCACCCGCGCTGGGGCGACGCGCGGCTCCAGGGCGAGCCGGCCACGCTCGGCCACGCCCGCGGGCGCGCGACGGTCCGCGCTGTCCTCACGCGGCGTCACCTCCCGCCGGCGCCGCTGCGCGGCCGACGCGCGAGCCCCTGGCGGCACTTCCTCGCGCCGCATCGCGATACCGTGCTGGCCTGCGACTGCTGCACCGTCGAGACGCGGTTCGTGAAGACGCCGCACGTCCGCTTCTGCCTTGCGGTCGGCACCCGCCGGGTGCATCTCGCCGGCGGCACCGCCCACCCGACCGCCGCCTGGGTCACGCCGCAGGCGCGCCAGCGCGCCCGGACGATGCAGGAGACGGGCGCAGCGCCCCGGTGCCGCAGCCACGATCGCGACGCGACGTCCCCGCCGGCCTGCGACACCGTCCTCGCGTCCGCGGGGGTCGCGATCGTGCGCACGCCGTACCGCGCGCCGCACGCCAACGCCTCTGCGGCGCGCCGGGTCCGGTCGGCCCGCGCGGCGTGCCTCGACCACCTCCTCGTCGCCGGCGAGGCGCACGTGCGGCGCGTGCTGACGGGGTACGTCGCCTGCGACAACGAGGCCCGGCCGCTGTCTTGGCTGAAAATGCATCCTTGGCCCTACGCGGCGCGCTGATAGGCGTGGTGCAGGCCGCCGAGGATCGAGACCGCACGTATCGGCCCCGCAGGGCCTCTGTGCCCGCCCGAGGGTGGATCGGGGAGTGCTTGGCCGAGTCCCTGGTGTGGGCGCGCCCGGTTGAAGTAGGCGACGTACTCCCGCAGCACGCGGTGGAGGTGCCGCTCGCCAAGGATGAGCAGGTGGTCCAGGCATTCTCGGCGCACGCTGCCCAGGAAGCGCTCGCACACGGCGTTGGCCTGCGGCGCGCGGATGGGCGTACGCAGGATCGTGATACCGCTGGCCGCAGCGACACGCGCGAAGGCCGGGCCGTACTTGCCGTCGTTGTCGCGAATGAGGAACCTGGGATGCTGGCCGAACGGCGTGGCCTCGCGCAGCTGCTGGGCGACCCAGGCGTCGGTCGGGTGGCGCGTCACGCCCACATGCATAACGCGGCGTGTGCCAAGGGCGATGATGAAGAACGCGTACAGCGGACGGAAGAGCAGGTCGGTGACGGGGAGGAAGTCGCAGGCCCAGGTCTCGCCGGCGTGGTTGCGCAGGAAGGTGGCCCAGGTCTGCCCGCGTGGGCGCGGGGCGCGAGGATCGGGCAGGTAGGTTTGGATGGTCCGCTTCGCCACGCGCAGCCCCAGCTTCCCCAGCTCGCCGCGAATCCGCTCGGCACCCCAGAGCGGGTTCTCGCTGGCCAGCCGCCTGATCAGGGCGACCGTCTCAGCGGCGAACGGCGGGCGGCCCGGCCCAGGGCGCGACTTGCGTCGCCAGAGCGCGCGGAACCCGGCGCGATGCCACCGCAGCAGCGTCTCGGGTTGCACGATAAGGAGCGCCTGGCGCCAGGCACGGACCCGGCCCGCGAGGAGCACCAACACTGCACGATCCGTCGGGGTCATCGCCGGACGCCTGACACTCCGGCGCAGCGCGATGAGCTGCTGGCGCAGGAGGGCGTTCTCGGCGAGCAGCTGCGCCCGGCTCCGCAGCAGGTCCAGGACCGTCCCTGTGGCGTGCGCCGCCGTTGGCCTCCCCCAGAGGCGCGTGCCGAGCGCCTGTCGCACACTGGTGGCGAGCCCGCCCAACTGACGACAGCACCTGCGCAACAGCAACATGAGCACGCTCCTCACCGAGTGCGTTGACAAAGCGTGGAGACGCAAAGGCGCGTCCCCGGTGCGCCATTCTAGCCGCTCGGCAGGGCTGGCCAGCATCGAGGACCTCATCAGCGGATCTATCAGGATCTATAATGAGCCACCACAGCGCGCGGGCGCTGTGGCAGGGCACCAGGAACGATCTCTTCCGGATGCCGCCCTTCACCTTCGCCAGCGATCCAGCGCAGCGGTTCTACAACCGATTCCCGGATGTCTTCACCTCGCGGTTCATCAATCCAACCACTCAAACGGTGAATTGCGACGCGTTTACCCCGTAGACATCTTGTGGTCCTATCTATCCCGGCGCGGGGGTAGTGGGTCAATTTGATTCGGCTTGCTCGCGATCCTCGATGAGCGCCACGATCTCGTCGAGCGACCAGACGTGATCCGCCACGCCCGCCGCCATCGCCGGGGTCGGATAGGCGAGGTTGCGGCGCTGCAAGGTCTGATGTACGCGACAGAAGTTGTAGTGCATGAAGTGGAGCGACACCGCGTGTTCCAGGTCCTCGACCTTCTTGGAGAAGCCGTTGGTCAGGCGGGTGAAGCGGCGCATCTGCATCCGCATGGTCAGGTTCTGACGCTCGACATGGCTGGTGGAGACGTGCTTGGGGTCGGCGTTGCCGTTGATGTAGCGGATGTCGGCCCCGATGCACTCGGCGGGGCTGTAGCGGCGCTCGGACTCGGGCGACTGGCCGTAGATTTTGATCAGCATGGCATAGTCGATGTCCGCGCCGAACGCGCCTTCCACGGCCTCCAGGTAGGGCTTGTGGCCGTCCGTGGTCAATTGCACGCGGGTGGCGAGGCGTGCGGCCAGATCGCGCATGAAGGCGTTGGCCGCGTCGGCGTTGCGCGTGCCGACCGCGAACGAGGGGACGAGCTTGGTGTCGGGGTCGATGGCGGTCCACGTCCACACGTCGCCGTAGCCGAACTCGCCCCGGTGTTCGTCGGGGACGTTCTTCTCTTTGGCGTGGCAGAACGACCAGATTTCGTCACATTGGAGCCGCTGGCAAGCGAGGTTCCGTAGCGTCGTGTCCTGATAGTCCAGGCACACCGCACCTGCATCGGCCAGGAGGGTGAGGACCGTCCCCTTGGCCGCGCCGGTGATGCGGCACGTCGCCCGGATCGAGTTGCCCTCGACCAGTGCCCGCAAAATCTGTGACCGACGCTCGCGACTCAATCGATTTATATTGACTATTATACTTGATCGGACAAGTAAAAACAAGGGCTTGTGTACGCGATCGTTCGTGCTATAATATGCATATAGCCCGGTTAAACGGGCGTCGATCCGCCGCATCATCCCCGTAAGGTGACACAGCGGATCGACAGGTGACGCGGGCCGTTTCCGGCCCCTACGTTCTCCTGATATTGGCGCGATGCAGGATCGGGGCATTAACCCGACCACTGCATTTCGCCCACGCGGTCATGCCGCCTCCCTTCCGGCAGCGGGGCTTCCTGTCCCCCGCTAAAAGGAACCTCCGGTTCCCCGCTGCCACTAATCCAACGTTGGTCCGAGTCATTGGGTGGATGCGTTCCTAAGCGCATCCACCCTTCTTCACGTCCAACGCCACAACTATACGCGCCTCTCGAAAATTAAGCAAGATCGCCACGAGGTTTTCTTGTGGTACGTCTGGTACGTCTCGTATGCATCGTGCTAAGATAGTGTTGGTTAGGCTCATGTACAAGATTTGTTTGTGTTACACAATCAGGTAAACAAGAGGAGGACGGACGTGGTGAAGGACAAGCAACGAGCGGGCTTGATCGTGTCGGACGTCGGGATGGCGAATCACAATCTCGGCACGGCGATCGAGATAACGCGGCAGTTTCGTGATGCTGGACTGGAACATCCTACCGTGGGGGAGGCAAGCCAGTTCATCGGGAACCAAATCTCCGCCCATCAAAACACGGTCAAGAACAAGCTCTATGCGGCAGCGAAGTATATGCTCCTCGAACTGCGGCTCAATCGTGAGACGCGCCTACAAGAAGTGTTTTTGTCCACACTGGGCGCGGAAATCCTTGATCCCGAACAGGTGCGATCGGCTAAGGTTCGTGCTTTCCTCAACGTTGAGCTGAATCGCACGCTGTACGCACGCTATCAAGATCGCCCGTTGCCCACGGATGTAGAACTTGATCGCATCCTGGTCAATGATCTAGGGGTGGTTGCAAAACAACGCCAGCACGCACGTCGGACATTCATGCGATCTGCGGTTGAGGCGGGTTTTTTTGAACAAGGACGCGATCGATTGAATCTTCCATCGGACGTGCCTTTGCCTTCTGACCTTCTCTCCACGTTGAACGAGATACGGTCCACACAGCCAATGGAGGAACCATTGGCGCAGACTGAGGGTGCTAACTCGGCATTGGACTTGGGAATGGATGAGACTATAGCGTCTACACCACCGCAGTTGCCCATAGTACCCTCAGAAAAGTTCGTCGCGCCGGTGACACCTACAAAAGCGCAAGCTGCCATAGAGGAAGTCATTGTCCCCGATCCAGCAATCATCGCGTGGTGGTGGCAAAAGAAACCGCGCCATGATGCACCAAAGACTCGTTGGATGGACTGGCACAATACGCTCGGCGTCATACTGAGTCTAGAATTTGATGGCGAGCGCATCGAATGATGCCTCCCGCCCTTGACTCATTGTGGCATACTTGGGGTATGGTAAAACCAGCAGGCACGAGGCGTCCCCGCGATCTGAATCAGTTAGCCGCCGCCCTCGTGGATACGGCAACAAACGAGGCCGCGCCCGCCGCACCCGTCGATGACGGCAAAGACCCCGCCGCCGTCGCGCTCGGTCGCAAGGGCGGCAAGAAGGGCGGTCCCGCCCGCGCCGCCGCGCTTAGCCCCGAACGCCGCAAGGAGATCGCGCAACAAGCGGTCGCCGCCCGCTGGGCGAACAAGAACCCTGCATAATACTACAGCGAGAGTTCATGACACCCGGCGAGCCGCGCGAGGCGGCGCGTACGATGCGCGCGATAGGCCACCGCGTTCCGGTGTTGCCAGTACGCCAGCACTTCCAGCGCCCAGGCGGGGTCG
>JAABUR0100004721.1_pt1 | contig 17988 bp, 14 predicted proteins | sample 5560091 | NCBI WGS metagenome assembly JAABUR01 (sample SAMN10711879, study PRJNA513375) | rock metagenome | isolation source: Antarctica rocks | place: Antarctica: Victoria Land, University Valley sud | reverse complement strand
TGGTGCTGGTCACCGTGGCCCTGGTGCTGGTGCAGGAGATGGCGGTGCGCCTGGGGGTGTTCACCGGCAAGGGGCTGGCGGCGCTGATCCGCGAGCAGTTCAGCCTTCGACTGACCGGGGTGGCGCTGTTCTGTGTGCTGCTGGCCAACACCGGGCTGGTGGTCAGCGAGTTCGCCGGGATCGGAGCGGCGTTCGAGCTGCTGGGCGTGAGCCGGTATGCGGTGATCCCGGTGGCGGCGGTGGTGATCTGGGCGCTGGTGCTGTTCGGGTCCTACCGCTACGCCGAACGCATCTTCCTGGTGCTGAGCCTGGCGTTCTTCGCCTACCCGGTGGCGATGATCCTGGGCCACCCGCACTGGGGGGCGGTCGGGACCAACCTGGTGCTGCCGCACTTTTTGCTGTCCAAGGACTACCTGCTTCTGGGTGTGGCGCTGATCGGCACCACCGTCAGCCCCTACATGCAGCTCTACGCAGCCGCCGGTGTGGTGGACCGGGGGGTAGGCCCGGCCGACTACCGCAACGCCAGGGTCGACGCGATCAGCGGCGCACTGTTCGCGTGCGTCATCTCGATCACGATCATCATCGCCACCGGTGCTGTGATCGGCGGGCAGGGGCCGTTGCAGTCGGCCAAGCAGGCCGCTCAGGCGCTTCGCCCGGTCGCCGGGTCGGGCGCTGAGCTGCTGTTCGCGTTCGGGTTGCTCGGCGCGTCCGCGCTGGCCGGGGCTGTGGTGCCGCTGTCGAGCTCGTATGCCATCAGCGAAGCGGTCGGGGTGGAACGCTCGGTGTCGCGCCGGTTCCGCGAGGCACCGCTTTTTCTGGGGTTGTTCAGCTTCCAGGTCTTCCTCGGCGCTGCGGTGGCGATGACACCGGTGAACCTGATCCAGCTGCTGATCGGCACCCAGGTGCTGCAAGGCATCGTCGCCCCGGTCGTGCTGGTCTACATCCTGATCCTGTCCAACCGCCGTTACGTGCTCGGACCAGCGGTGAACAAGCCCGGCTTCCGGGTCGCCGCCACCGTCGCTGTGGCCGCGGTCGCCGCCATGTCACTGCTGCTGCTGGGCCAGACCCTGCTCGGCCTGGCCGGCGTGGCGTAGCAGGATCAGCCGGGGGTCGACCCGCCCAGCGGCAGGGCAACAGCCGGCGCAACTGTGGCTGCCAGCCGGGCACGACGGGCAGCTGTACCGCCTGACAATGTGGGCCTGCGCCCGCAGTGGCGGTGCCGGTGAAGTGCACCACTACCGGTATGAGAACCGGATCCGCAACTGCCGTTAGCTCCCGTCGGCGGCGGCCGCTGCCTCAGGTGACGCTGGCGCCGATGAGGTGGCCAATCAGGTAGGTGACGCCGGCTGCCAGCACACCCAGGGCGAGCTGCCGCGCGCCGCTGTACAACACGGGCCGGCGGGTCAGCCGGGCGACCACCACACCGGCGGCGAACAGCGCGACGGCGGACAGCACCAGAGCGACCGGAAGGCTGTTCAAGCCCAGTAGGTAAGGCAGCAGCGGCAGCAGCGCCCCGACCGAAAAGAAGGCGAAGCTGCTCGCCGCCGCCGTCCACGGGCTGGGCAGCTCGTGCGGGTCGACCCCGAGCTCCTCGCGGGCGTGGAAGCGCAGCGCCTCCGCCGGGTTGGCACCCAGGTCTTGGGCGACGGCCAGGGCGACCTCGGGCCGCACCCCCCGGGCGATGAACGCGTCAGCAAGCTCGCGGGACTCTGCTTCGGGGTGGCGTTCCAGTTCGAGGGCCTCGATCCTGACCTCGGCGCAGACCGCCTCGTTCTGGCTCGCCACCGAGGTGTACTCACCGGTCGCCATCGAGAAGGCACCCGCCACCAGGCCCGCCATGCCGGTCAGGATCAGCGTGTGCCGGCCCACCCCGCCGCCGCCGACACCGGCAATCAGGCTGACGTTGGTCACCAGCCCGTCCATCGCGCCGAACACTGACGGCCGCAGCCACCCACCCGACACGTCGCGGTGGGTGTGCTCGTGCGCCTCGGGCCGCACCGGCGGCGCGCCGGCCAGGTCCAGATCGACATCGCCAACCATCAACGCACCCCTGTTCCGCAGCCCATTTGGATTGACGCGGGGCTACCCCGCCGCGGACCGGGTGACGCCCGCGGCACGCGTCGGATACGCCTACTATCCGGCACCATTATGAGGCGGGGAAAGGCCTGAGACGCGGACCGGCCAGCTGGGTGCGTCGAGCCAGCGCGCACAAGCGTCACCGAGCTGCAGCCACCCGTCACGCCGGGCAGCCGGTCCGTCGTCCGCACCACGCGCCGGGTGGACCGCGTTCAGTGGCCCGCTACGGTTCGAACGGCGGCGCGGTTGCCCGTTGGCTAGCGGAGTCCGCACGCCCTCGGACACGGAACGCAGTCGCACAGCCACGAGCCACGGCAGGGGCCGGGGATGCGCGTCCGGCGGCTGAGGCCTCGGCCCCTTGTTGCCCGCTCGGCCCAGCAGGAGCCGGCGTTCAGCGCACTCGTCCACGTCGCCCGGCCTCTGCCCGCACGCATCCCCGCAGGTCGTTGCAAGCCATGGCCGTTGTCGTGCCGCGCCCCAACCCAGCAGGAGATGGTGCGTAGGCGATGTTGCGGAGGCCGATACTGCAGGTGTGAGCAGATGCTTGACGCCGAGGCGGGGTTGTCCTACGAACCGGCCGGTGGGCCGGTGAACGCACACGTCAGCGACGGCGCCTTGCTGGCACGGGTTCTGATCGGGTTCGCGCTGTCCTTCGTGTTGGGCTTCGAACGGGAACTGCGCGGCAGCGCAGCCGGGGATCGGACCTTCGCCCTGGTGGGAGCTGCCAGCACCTGCATAGCCGCGGTCACCGCCACCACCCCGCAGGCGCTGGCGGGAATCATCACCGGCGTCGGGTTCATCGGCGGGGGCGTGATCCTGCGCACCAGCGAGGACAACATCAGGGGCGTCACCACCGCCGCAGCCATCTTCGCAGCGGCAGCCGTAGGCCTGGTGGTGGGCACCGGGCATCTGGTGCTGGGCACCGTCGTCGCCGCTTTGGTGCTGTTCGTGCTGGAGCTGCGGTTCCTGCCCGTCCTGCGTGGGCTCGATGCCCGTCGCTACGCCGCCCGGTTCCGCCCCGACGCCAGCCCGCCAGGCTGACACCACCGGCAGCGGGTGGGACAACTGCGACCAACCTCTGACCCCGGCGCGGCACCCGGTGGACAACCCGACGGACCAGGGCGCAGGCCGAGACGTGCAGCAGGCCCGCCTCGTCCTCGATTCTGCGCGACCAGGCCCAGCAGGGCGGAGGCACACGCGCGGTCCGGCAGCACCGGTGACGAGCCACCGCGCGGGCGCCCGATAGCGGTCCGTGACCGGATTGTGATGTTTCGCAGCCGAACCAGCGAGAAGTTTCGGGCAATGATGACGCTGCGTTCCTCGACGGCTGTACTGGCCCTGCCGCTCGGGATCGTGCTGGCGACGACGTCGGGCTGCGGTAGCAGCAAGAAGCACACGGCGAGTGCTTCCACGGTCCCGTCGCACCGCGCTGCCAGTAGCGGCACCGCGAGCGGCGGTAGCGCGGCCGGGGCGACGAAGACCTGCCCGGCTGGTGATGTCCGCGGCACGATCAACGGGGCCGTCAAGTGCCTTGCTGCCGGGCAGCAGTGTTCGGCGAAAGCGATTACCCAGTACCCGCAGTACCACTTTGTGTGCCGCCGGCAAGGCACCGGCTACCTGCTCAGCCGCAGCTGAGCCCACTGGTCTGGGTCCCCCAGGTGCCGGCCGGAAGGTTCTGCAGGACCCCAACGTCGGCACCGCGCCCAACCCGGCACCGCAGTCCTCCGCCGAGCGCAGCTTCGCGCTTGTCCGTCTCTTGCGAAAGGCACCTCATGATGTTGCTCGTTGAACCTGCTGCCGTGACCCGTCCCGGCCGCCGCGTCACAGCGGTGCTGGCGCTGCTGCTCGCCGGCTGCCTGCTGGTTGCTGGCTGCGGCTCGAAGACTTCGACGACCGGCACCGGATCGGGCAGCGGCACGACGAGCAGCAGCCCGGCTGGCAGCAGCCCGGCCGCCCCCAGCACCAGTAGTGGCAGTAGTGGCAGCGGCGCGGCGGGTGCCGGCTCGAGTTCGAGTTCTGCGTCGGGCTCCACCGACGCCAATGGCTGCCCGACGTCGAACACCACGACGTTCGCCAAGAGCAAGTTCGTGTTGCACACCGGGCTGGCGTTCGGCACCTTCCACCGCTACATCTACAAGCCGTTCAAGGCCGGCCAGTTCTCCTCCGGCGCCAGCGGCCGGGTTGCGACATTCGCCAAGGCCGGGGCTACCGCCCTGTTCGCCAAGCGGGAGATCCGGCTGGCATCCCAGGACGTCAAGGCCAACCCGACGCTGTGCCGGGTGCTGGCGGCGCCGCTGAGCAAGCTGGCGGCCACGTTCGACGCGCTGGGCACCAAGCTCAAGCACGGTGACACCAGCGGTGTGAACGACGCCAACTCCCAGATCGCCGGCATCTCGGCTGCCAGCGCCAAGGGCGGCGCGCCCATCACCGAGCGCACCGACGAGAACGTTGGCTGAGCCTCCGGGCCCGCACCGGGTGGTGATACGTCCACTCGGTGCGGTTCCTGCCGGTGGCGCACCGTGGTGACCCCGGGCGGAGGCAGCAGGGTCGCGGGGCAGGGCGATGCGCACCGGCGGGTACGGGAACCAGGCCGGAAGCGGCCAGCCAGTTTGAGGACTCCCTCGCCGCCATGGTCCGCCGGGTGCAGGCAAGCCTCGAGCGTGCCGGCAGGGCTTGACACCGGTCGTTGGCCAGCAGGCCGTGAGCAGGCTCGAAGCGCGCCGGGGCGTGCTGCCAGGCGGCGAGGAAGGCTTCCTGCACCACCTTTCGTGCCAGCATCGAGTCATGGACCGTGCGGTTCGCCAGCCGCAGGCAGGTGTCGGACAGCAAAGCGAACACGTCGCTTGGTTCGGCGAGCAGCACTTCGTCGGTGAGCTGGTCGGGCTCATTCGACTATGTCCCCGGGCGGGTTTGCACGGCACGTATGCGCAGCAGACCCTCGAGCGCTTCGTCCGACCCCGGGCCCCCGTACGGAACAAGGAAGCGGGACCAGCGGACGGCTTGACCGCTGCGTACTCGGTGCCGGCGTCAGCGTGAAAGTAGCCGGCCGGTTACCTGCAGCGCCGTGCTGCCGGGCGTCGACCCCATTCGGTTGAGCTCGGCCAGCGCCGCGGGCCGCCGCTTCAGGACGCTGTCGAGGAAGGCGACGATGCTGGCGCGGACCTGACGATCAGCCGGGGCTGATCCGACGGCGGCGCTGGTATGGGAGCCGGCGACCTCGGTGAGGTAAGCCTTGGGTTCGCTGAGCTGCTCGAACAGGGCCCGGCCGCGGGGAGCGGGGTCGGTGGTGTCAGCCAGGCCTTGCTCGACGAGCGTCGGGATGGGTGCGCCGGTGGGCACCGGCGGAGGAAAGGCCCGCCCGGACAGCACGACAGCAGCCGACACTCGCCTGTCCCCGTCGCCGGGGTAGAGCACCATGGCAGCGACGCTCTCCGCCCCGTCGGAGTGCCCGGCGATCGCTACCCGCGCCGGGTCGACCACGCCGGACCAGGCCCCGCCCGGACGTGCGGCGAGCCGGGTCAGCAGGGTGATCACCGCCGTGATGTCACCGGGCTGGCGGAACATGTCATCCTCCCGGGGTGCCCCGACCGGGCCGGCTGCGCTGATCGGAAACAGCGGAGCAGCCACCACGTAGCCGTGGGCGGCGAGCTCGTGCAGCAGCGGCTCGTAATACTGCGGCGTGACGGCGAAGCCGTGGGCGAACACGACAAGCGGGAACGAGCCAGCAAGCGGCCGGGCACCTGGTGTGTCCGCAGTTGCCGGCGGCCCGGCTGCCGGGAACCACAGCGACGTCGGTAGGCGCCTGCCTGGGTGTGCCGGGACGGTTCCGCGCCGTGGGGTGATCCCCGTCGGGTCGGTGACCAGGATGTCGGCGGTGCCGACATGGTAGGAAGACACGGCCGGTGTCGGCCCGGTCGCTGCCGCGACCGCCGGTGTGGGCTGCTGTTCGTACGCCGCCGTCTTGGCGCCGCATCCCGCGCCCCCGGCTAGGACGAGCGCGGCGAGCAGGCCGAGCGGGACGGACCCAGCCTGTCGGGGCGGGCTGGCGGCCAGGCCCCATTGTCGCACCTGCACATCCTCACCCACTCGTCTGCGGGGCCAGCTCAGCTGGTGCTGTGACGTTCGCTGGAGTCCGCCCCGACAGGGCCAGACATTGCCGCTGCCGGCGATTGGCAGGTCGAAGGCCGCGATCTAGGCGTCTGAGGGGGCTCACGCCGCCACTGTGACGCGCTGAGCCCAGCAGGAGCCTCTGAGGAAGAGTGATCGGATGACGTGGGTGGACCGTCTGCCGGCCCGGCGTTCTGCCTGCCTGTGGTCACGGCGCCGAGCGGCGTGCGATCTCCTCGGTGAGTGCGAGCGACGACGGCGATGCTGTTCGGGGCACTGCGTCGCTTAGACCAGCGGTCACGCTCCAAGCCGAACACACGGTCCTGCGGTAACCACCGCGAATATCAGCCTCGACAACGCGTCGTGCAACGACACGCTGACCCCCGAGCGCATGCACCCACGGCCCCACATCCAGGTTGTCCACATCCGTGATCACCAACCGCGACAGGACGAATCCGGCGCCCTCTTGACAAGAGGTACGTCCATATCAGCCCAGGGATGTTGGATGAAGTGGTTCCCACGCCCGGCCAGACCCGGCTTCGTTGGCGGACGCCGCGACTCGCTCGGTCGCTCCGACCATTTGCGAGACGGTCCGTATCGGCATGCCCGACCAGGGGCTCTGTGCAGAGAGTGCGGTGGCTAGCGCGGCGGCTAATCAAGCAAGCGGAGCTTTCAGGGAAAGGTCCGCCGAGTTGTTGCCGGTAGCGTTCGCGGGGATGCTGAGAACGTCGTGTGTTGCCCTGACACTGGGTGCGTCGGGCCTGGTGGCGATGAGCGGGTGCGGAGCAGGCAAGGCGACCGGCTCTGGGGCGCCGTCTCCGGTCCGATCGAGCGCGCCAGCACAGCTAGCCAGCGGCGTATCGGCGTCACCGGCCGCCGGCCCGGTCCCGTTGGCGCAGGGCACTGTAAAGATCATGGACACGTTGGGCTACTCGGTGGTGCTTTCCTTCAGGATGCCGCCGCTTGACGCAAGCCTGGACACTGCGCAGGCGTCGCCAGGCAAGACCAAAATCAGGTGGTCGGTTGTCGGTTCGGTCGACCTGGCGAACACGACCCCTGGACGCGACCTGCCGCTCGCAGTCGACAGCGGGCTGAGCCTCTACAGCTTCGGGGGCTTTTTCTCTGCTGACAGGCCGACCTGCACCTCCAACCTGGGCGTGCCCACCGGTTGGACATTCTCCGGCGGCCCTACCGGTTGCTACATCACGCTGAGCACCGCAGGCTCGATTACCACCGACGGGAAGGCCGTCGTCCGGGCCGGTGGAAGTACCCACCTATCCGTGGCCCAGCAGACGAGCGCTCGGGTTCCCCAGGTTTCCGCGTCCGATGGCGCCGCTGTCGTCGCTGACTTGCAGCGCGGCCCGACCGTCACGGTGCTGGCGGTTCCGCAACAGTTCACGTCGACCGCAGGACTGCTCACCCCGAGGACCCACTGCAGCGTGGGTGACGTTGCCGAGGGCCAGATGGCGCCGGCCGGTGTGGTCACACCGGCGGATTTCTCCTGCCGGCCGCCGGGCGCGTGACCCCTTTCCCGTAGGAGGTCTACGCACGATCAACTGACCATGCAGACGGCGGCCACGGTGTCCTTGCGCCGGCCATATAGCGGCCCCGTGGGGGTGGGCCGGTTTGAGAACCACAGAAGGTTGCTGGTCGAAGGTTGCGGCGGAGCTACTGGTTGACCGAGAGGTTTCCGGTACCGGTTCCGGAACAGGGTGGCCTTGAACAGACGATGTCTGATGACTTCGGGAAGACTCGGTCTTTCGACACGCGGCTCGGGCTGCGGTTGGTGATCACTGTCCGTTGGGGGCTGCCGCCGCCCAGGTGGCCGTCGCTGCGGCGACGGGCTCGGTCGTAGCGTCGGGGAAGCCGGCCGACCGCAATGCCCGCAGCACGGCGTCGCTGACGGCCGGGTCCACGAGCAGGAATGCACGGTCGTGGATGAGCTTGCGGCTGACGACCGCTTGGTAGTTCGGTTTCGACGTCGGCGTTGCGAGGATCTGGGGTAGGCGCGGCCAGTCGTTGGTGTCGATAACGCCTGGACGCGCGGCGAGTGTCACCGCGTAGTTGCTTTTCCCGAAGACGCTGCCCCGCCCGGGACTGTTGGCAACGGCAGGCTCCGTGAGGCCGTAGATATCGGTGTAGTTGCGGTCGGGGCTCCAAAAGGCCACGCGCCCGAGGACATCAGTGGCAATGACGCGCTGCGAGCCCAACTGTTCAAGCGCCCGACCGACTGAGTCTTGTCCTCGGTCGCTCCACAAGGGATTCCTGCCGCCATCTCGTAGGGGCAGGCTGTGGCCGCCCAGCAGCAGCATCACAACCGGAAGCGCTGGCGCTAGATGAGTGGCGGAGGTTGTTTTGACCAGATAGACAGAAAGCACGGCTGCGAGCGGCAGGTACGGCGTCAATAACCGAGCGTAGGGCATCCAGTCGCCGCCTGACAACAGAGGCAGGAGAAGACCGAGGATGAGCGTAAGGGAGGCGGGCCAGACGAGAGGTGACAGGGCTGTCCGCTTCTGGCCTTCGGTGTAACTGCGCCGTAGTGCGGTCGCTGCCAGCAAAGCCGATAGTGCCGCGAGTACAAGAGGGGCACCACCACGCGAAAGGAGGTAAGCTGCACCGCCAGGCATGTGATAAACAGCTGAACTCAGCGGCGAGTAGCCGATGTCCCTTTTTGCGGTGACGCTTGTGGGTGCCCAGGAGCCGTAGTACCAATGTCGAGTGAGCTCGAGAAGCGCGATTCCGCCGAGTGCGGCGGTCGATCCCGCGAGCCGTGGGGACCAAGGCCCAGCGAAAGAGCGAAAGAGCCGCGCTAGTGACAGGACAGTTCCGATGACGATCCCCTCGGGCCGGGTCGTCGCGAGACCTAGGATGGCGAGGACCAGCCACGCGTTTGCCAGACCCTCTGCGTTCCACAGCACAACTACTGCAAGCAGGAGAGCGGCGTAGAGGCCGCCTTCAAGGCCCATTGTGGCCCCGGCCACCAAGTCCGTCGAAAGGGCAGCCGTGGCCGTGGTGACGCCCGCAATCAGTGGGCTTAAGCCGAGCCGAATTGACAGGACGTGTGTGAGGCTGATTGTCGCCAGCAGACAAAGAACACCCAGCAGATAGCTGGTGGCGGGCAGCGGCAGGTGGGCCGTTTGTGCGGCAGCTAGAAGCAGAACCCACATCGGATTGCTCTCGCCCTCGACCCGTTGGCCCGGATTAAAGACCAGGCCGTGGCCATGGGTAAGATTGACTGCGTATCGGAAGCTGATGTAGGCGTCATCAATTGTCCCTGACCGGGTCCAGGCAAGACATCCGGCCAATAACAGGACGGCGACGCCAATAGAAAAAAGGTGCGGTCGGGGCCTCCGCGTGAGGTCGGCGTGCACGTTGACACTATTGCAGGTCGTCCGAGCAGGCTCCCGGCCGGGGGCTGAGTCCGCAAACTTCGCGCTATTCGTTGCGGCGGGTAACGAGTGTGCCCGCGGGTCTGAGCGCTCACAAGCGGCGGCCAGCCAGGTGCTCGTGCCGGGGCCTGCCAATGACGGCATCACCGAAGCGCGCGGCGACGTGCCGCGTCGGCTGATCGGAGCGGCAACGAAGCCTCGACCGGCACGATGCGTCGTCACGCGCAGCGATAACGTGGCACTAGCGCAGTAAGGCGAGCAGGCTCCCGGCCGCCGCCTCGGGTACCCATCATCTGATCGGTTGCTCTTGGCACGCCACCCATGTCACGGTGCCGCCGCGATTGGCTTGGGATGGGTGAGCAGTCCGGTGCTTGTGCGGAACCGGGCGCACGTGTCGCAGCTGCTGGGACGTCGTGCTGGTCGGCATACTCACACGGGTGAGCACGCCGGCGGCCGGGCCCGATCCTGTGGTGACCGGGGACGCCGCTTTCCAGAACGAGGTCCTCGAAGAGCTCGCAGAGGCGGTGAACTATCGCGGCTGGCTTATCTCCCTCGTCGAACAGCAGCTGGGGGAGGACCCGCTGGAGGTCGGTTCCGGCACCGGGGAGTATGCGGCGAGCCTGTCCGCTCAGGGGCAGAGCGTCACCGTGTCAGAGGCGTACGGCCCGAGTCTGCGCCGGTTGCAGGAACGCTTCGCCGGTGACGAGCGGGTCACCGTCCGTGGGCTCGTCGTCCCGGCAGATGTCGAGGGTGACTACTCCAGCGTCTTCGCCTTCAACGTTCTTGAGCACATTCCCGATGACGCGGCTGCGCTCGCCTCGATGGGGCGGCTGGTCAGACCGGGTGGCCGCGTCATGATTTTCGTGCCCGCCTTCATGGTGCTGATGAGCCGGTTCGACCGCCAGGTGGGCCACCAGCGCCGATACCGGGCGGCGGAGCTTCGCCGGCTGGCCGAAGGCGCAGGTTTGTCGGTGGAGCGCGTGCACCATGTCAACGCGCCGGGCTTTTTGGCCTGGCTCGTGGGGATGCGGCTGCTCAAGGGCCGACCCAAGGACGGGCCGGCTCTTCGGGTCTGGGACCGTCTGGTCGTACCTTCCGCCCGTCGCCTGGAGTCCTGGCACCGGCCACCGTTCGGGCAGAGCTTGTTCCTGGTCACCCGCCGCGCCTGACGCCCCCACAGATCCGCCTGCAGAGAGCTGAACCGGTCACCGGGTTGCTATGACCCCGCCCGATCTGAGCTGAGCTGGTCGGTCTCGGTTGACCGGGGGGTTCGGGTGGTGTGCCGGATCTGCAGGATGCTGATGAACAAGCTGCCCAGAATGAGCTGGCTGCCGACGGCGACCGCTGTCACCGAAGGCACGACGACGCGTAGCTCCTGGCGAGGGTCGAGTTCACCGAACCCGGCCAGTCTCCAGTGCAGCAGCGCCGCGATCGCGCCGCCCGCTCCGGCCAGGGCCAGCAGCAGACCGGCGGCGAGGCCTCGTTCTAAGGTGACCCGATCTAGGAACCGGCGCAGTCGGGGGTCGGCGGGCAGCAGGCCTTCTGCGATGGCGTACACCTTTACGAAAAGCGCGAAGCAGACTGCTTGCAGGCCGCCGGTGACGGCCAGTGCGCACACCACGAGGGTGTCGACGTCCAGTACGACGTCGAAGACCCGCACCGGACCGACCACCAGGGCGCCTCCCAGTGCCAGGCCGGCGCCGCCGAGCACCAGGCCTGGCACCAGGAACAGCCAGCGGGGGCTGTACATCAGCAGGAAGCGAAGGTGTCGCCATCCGTCCCGCCAGCTGCGCAGGTGAGGTGCCCTCGACCGGCCGTCCGGGAAAAGGGTCGTGGGGACTTCCACTACCCGAAGCCGGGCCAGGGTGGCACGCACGACCATCTCGCTGGCGTGCTCCATCCCCGAGGTCCCGAGCCTGAGTGCGAGGATGCTGTCGCGGTCAAAGCCCCGCAGCCCGCAGTGGAAGTCACCGACATGTGTCTTGAACAGCAGCCGTCCGATGAAGCTCAGGACGGGATTGCCCAGGTAGCGGTGCAGGGCGGGCATCGCACCCGAGGCGATGCCGCCGCGGAAGCGGTTGCCCATCACCAGCTCGGCGCCTGCCCGCAGCGCTGTCAGGAACGGTTCCAGGGCGGCGAAGTCGTAGCTGTCGTCGGCGTCGCCCATGATGACGTACCGACCGTGTGCGGCTGCTGTGCCGGCTCGGATCGCGCTGCCGTACCCGCGTTCGTCGACGGCGACGACGCGTGCTCCTGCTCCTTGGGCTCGTTGCTGGCTGCCGTCGGTGCTGCCGTTGTCAGCGACCAGCACCTCCCCGTCAACCTCGTGCAGGTCCAGGAACCGGCGCGCCTTGAGCACGCAGCGCTCGACCGTCTCCGCCTCGTTCAGGCACGGCATCAAGATCGTCAGCTCCACCAGGGCCTCGGCCGGCTAGCTGGTCGCGGTGGCGGGTCGGCGGCGAAGCGGCGGACCGGTCCGGACTCGGCCGCGTTCGGAACGCCACAGCTCGAACGCGCCGACCAGGGCAGGACCGGCGAGCAGCTGAGCCGGAAGCAGGTAGCGAAAGTCGAACGGGACGAACAGCGCCGGGACAGCCACTAGCAGCAGTGTGCTCGCCGCGGTGACCGCCGTGAAGGTCCGAAGCCGAACCTGCGGGTGCTGACCCCCAGCAGGCCGGAAGCGGGCGGCACTGAGCAGTCCGAGCAGGCCGGCAAGCGCCACCGACCAGCCGGGGACGTAGATGTGGCGCTGGTAGGCCCGCAGCCACAGGATCGGACCGTGCGCTCGCTGCTGGGCAGGCAGCGCCCGCGCCGGCGGAAACTTTCGCGCCGCAAACGAGGCGGGTCCAAGCAGGACATGCCAGCGATGCGGATAGATGGTCGGCTGCTGCTGCCAGGCGGCAGCAGGCCAGTCGTCGCGGCCGGACACCCGGTCGACCCCCACATAGTGGGCCAGGTCATCGACTACCAGCCGTGCGTAGCTCAGCGGCTGCTGTTCGATGACGTGTTTGGAGAAGGAACCGGCGAGTGCCAGCGGGCGCACCCCCCGCGGGAAATGGCCGGTGTTCAGCGGGGAGGCTTCCCAGGCGTAGAAGTTGGGCGTCTTGCGGGCTGCGCGCGGCGCCGGGTCGCACAGCCGGCGCTCCACGGTGGGTAGCTGCAGCCGGGCGCAGTCAGCGATTGTCGCGGTGCGGCCGTAGAGCGCCCGGTTGCCGAGATTGTCCAGCCCGTACTGCCCATAGTAGCTGTGGAACCACACGGCGTAGACCAGCAGCGGCAGCACAGCCGTCCCGGCAAGAACTGCCGGACGGCGCCAACCCCACCGGCTGCTCACCGCTGCCGCGAGCAGGGGAACCAGCACGACACCCGCGACCGTACGACTCAGGGTCGCCACGGCGAGCAGCGCACCGCCGGCCGCGCACACCGCCACCGACGGCCGCCCGGGGACCAGCACCAGCGCTACCACCGCGAGCAGCAGCACCGAGGTCCACGTCTCGGCCAGCACGAACTGCTCGAGCTGGATCTGATAGGGGTCGAGCAACACAGGTGCCGCCCCCAGAACGGCTAGGGCTCGCCGGACGCCGAGGCGGCGCAGCAGCAGGTAGCTGCCGACTCCCAGGCCCAGTCCCAGTAGGTGTTGCATAACGGGAACGACGATCAGCGAACCGAACGGGCGCAGTGCCGCGAGAAACAGCGGGTAGCCCAACGGGTGCTGCCCGGAGGGATGCAGGCGAGCCGCATCGTTGAGGTACAGGTATGAATCGCCCCAGAGCATCAGAGCCCGCGGGTAGCTCAGCAGGTCGGCGACCCGGAGCGTGGCCCCCACGCCCAGCACGAGCCAAAGCCCCCACCACCCCGCCGCCCGGCCGCCGGTTCGGCGGCGAAGCGCACCGCTGCTCCGCGACGGCCGCAACCGGGTACGCACAGGCCCGAGCGCAACAACATCGGCCATGCTCACCCGGCGCTCCTGCCGTCCTCGCCGTAGGCACAACGGCTCCACCCGGCCAGCCGTCCCGGTCGCAACGAGCCTAGCGCCGCCGGACCGCCATCTCTCGTCTTGTTCTGCGCCCGGGCAACGGTCACCGTTGTAGTCGGCTTACGGCGCGCCATCGGCCAATTAAGCAGGTAGCCGCGCTGTATGCGCGGTTCGACTCGCGGGACGCGCCGTGACCGGCTGAGCAGACGGGTGGACTTTCACACAGCACGGCCGCCCCGGGCCACCAGCCGTGCCAGGGACTGGTAACAGACTGTGGTCGGGAGGTCGACGCCAGCCTCGCGCGCGTCGGTCCCGGGCAGGCTGCCCACGGCCGGCCGGCTGGTCAGCTTGGAGCGTCAGCTACGGTCACCGGTCCGGCCGAGAGCGCCGACCGCAGGACGCTGACAGGCGAACGGCCCCCCATGTCAGCAGGCCTACGGCGGTTGCCCCCCAGAGCAGGTCGAACAGCAACAGGTGCTTGACCAGCTCGTAGGTGCCGTCGCCGAGCAGCACGGTGACAAACTGGCTCACCGCTGCCAGGCTCAGCACTGACAGCACAGGGAGCATCCCGCGTCCGGTGGCCGGCGTTCCGCTGGTGCTGTGTCGGCCGCTGCGCCGGCTGTCGCGCCGAAGGCCGGCGAGTGGGACGACGAGTCCGGCGAGCAGCACGAGCACGACGACGCCGGGGGCAGCATTGCCGAGCGTGCGGACCGATCCGCTCCACGCGGAAGCGCCCGCCAGCAGTCGCTGGCGCCCGCCGGGGCTGGGGGTGGTCGTGTTCGAGATGTACTGCGGACGCCATTCGGACAGGCCGGCACCGCCGCGGAGCAGCAGGTGCGCACTTTGCAGCGGGTGCCGCGCCCAGTACGCGGTCAGCGCACCTGTGGTCGGCACGTACACGGGGAAGCGAACGCGAAGCACGGGGTCGGTCAGCGGGGTGCGCGGCGCGTACGCACTCCGCCCGGAATAGACCACCAGCGCGGGGCTCAGTCCCAGTTCGCTCAGCGCGCTGCGCGGATGGGAGCTGAACGGCAGCACCTGGTCGTAGGTGACGTCCCATGCGTTGGAGCGTGCGATCCGCTGCGGTTGGAGTGCGAGCTCCGTGGCCGCGACGCCGGTCACGAGCAGCCCGGCTAGCAGCGGCGCGGCCGCCGAGCACCATCGGCGGTCGCGCTTGGCGGCAAGAGCGCCGCTAGCAGCCACTGCTAGCGCCACGACGACCGCAGTGGGTGCGTACTGCGCCTTGGCCGAGGCGGTGACCCCGAGAGCTACTGCCAAGGCGGCAAGCCGGCGCCGGTTGCCGGGACCAGCTGCGTAGTGCACACCGGCGGTGATGGCAAAAAGGGTGCCCAGGATCGCGACAGGTTCGCTGTAGAGAGAGTGGAAGTAGGCGGTGAATGCGTAGTCGGTAACCAGGAGCCCGCCAGCGCACACCGCGGCAGCCCGAGCAGGCGCGGGCAGAGCCCGGCTGACTCGAAGCAAGCCATACGCCCCGATCAGATAGATGACCAGGTACACCAGGCCGAGCGACGCCAAGTCGAAGCTGCCAGCGCCCAGCTGCCGGTCGAGCATCACCACGGCGCGTACCAGCGGCCCCGCACTCGTCGGATACTGGTGCCAGTCCGTGGCTGTCGGTCGAAAAACAAAGCTCCGGGTGAGGTGCGCCGCGTAGGTGCCCTGATCTGCAGGACGGACGGCGAGGCCCACCTGCGCGATCATGCGCGACCAGTCACCGTTGTTCGCCATCCCCGTGAAGCCGCGCCACGACAGCTGCCAGCAGACCACGACCGCCACGACCAGCAGCGTGGCGGCCTCACCGGGGCGTGCGGTCAGGCCACCCGGCACGCGAGGAGCTACCGCTGGCTTTGAGCGGGTCACCCGCCGGGTGTTTTGGTTCTGGGTCGGGTGGCCGCGACCGGTGTCGCTTCGAGCAGGGCGCCGGCGATGGCTTGGTGCCCCGCGTCGTTGGGGTGGTCGCCGTCGCCGGCGAGCAGTCCGGTGTCATCATCGCGGCCTGAGCTGCCCCGGAAGGGCTTGACGAGATCGACGTAGGTCGCGCTGCCGGTGCTGGCGGCTTGCTGAAGTCGCTGGTTGACCTGTCGGGTGAGTTCGTCGCCGGTGGTCACATACGGCGCTCCGGCACCGGCTGCGACTTGGCCGTCTTCCCAGATGTCCCAGTAGCCGGTCAGCAGCACTGCCGTGGGAGCGTCGTGGCGCAGGACGGCAAGTCGGGCGAGGATTGAGTCGAGCTGGCGGGACAACTCGGCGAGCTGGTTGTCATAGCAGCCGACGGTCCCTCCCGGGCAGGAGGGGTCGGCGTGAGCTGGGTCGAAGTCGTTGGCGCCGATGGTGATGAGCACGATGTCGGCGCTGGCAGCGTCTTGGGCTGCGGGCTGACCGGTCCCGAGCGTGGCCAGCAGCCCACCGCTGGTCAGCCCGGGTACGGCATCAATGCTTATCCGCGCTGTGTGGCCCAACTTCGTGGCCAGGCTGCGGGCGTAGCGCACCGGGAACGGGGTGCAGTCGCAGCCGCTGCCGGCAGGTACCGAGTCTCCCAGGGCGACAACGTGCAGCCCTGGGCGGCCGGTTGAGCCTGGCGCAACACGTCCGCGCAGGGGAGCGACGGCGAGGTGAGGAGCAGCCGGCGGCTGGGCGCCGGTGCTGAGCGCGACGATGCTGGCCGCCAGCAGCGCGAGTGCCAACAGGCGTTGGCCTGGGGCAGTTGAACCCACGCGATACCTCCTGGATCTGCTGTGCTCAGTCTGGGAGCGGCCGACTGACGGCCGGCACCGCATGGCGCCATCGCCACCAGTCGCCGGTCCTTGCCAACGGCCGTCTTATCGGTCGGGGAACAGTGCCCGAGGAGTCAGTAACTAGCACCCCGACCGCCGGCGGTGTCGCGTTGATCACACAAAGCGCTGGCGTACGGCTTCCGACAGTTGTAAGAAGGACAAGCGGTGTCGACCCCTGTGGGCTCACGGCGCCGCGGGCGATGAAGGACGCGGTTTGTTGTGGGACAGCTCGACGTCACCGGCTGGGGCTTTGTTGTTGTCCTGGCGGCGGTGACGGGGCTGCTGTGGTGGCGGGCGGCGCAGCCCCGGCGGGCCGGCGGGATCCGGGGGGGTCACCGGCGGCTGAACCTGGTCGCGGCGGCGATACTGACCGTGCTGCTCGCCGGCGACGGCGCCAACAGCTACTTTTCCTACCTGCCGCGGGTGGCTGACGTCGCCTCTGTCGTCACCGGTACTGACAGTTGGACTGCGCTGCAGCGCCAGGACCTGCGCCCGGTGGACTACGCCGAGGTGTTGCACGAGGACCCGCACGGCGGGGTGCTGCGCTTGGCGGTCCCGGATCGGGGCAGCGGCTTCGGCCGGTCGAGCGCGCTGGCCTACCTTCCGCGGCAGTACTTCACCGAGCCGCTGCGCCGCTTCCCGGTCGTCTACCTGCTGCACGGCTCGCCGGGTATGCCAGCGGACTGGCTGCGGGCCGGCGGCGCCGAGCAGACCGGGGCACACCTGGCCGCCGCGGGCCATCCCACGCTGATCGTCATGCCGGCGATGAGCCACCACTGGCTCGATGACAGCGAATGCGTGGACAGCCTGCGGCTCAAAGCCGAGACCCATCTGCTGCGCGATGTGCTGCCCACCGTCGACGCCACCTTCAGGACGCTGCCAGCCCCCTCTGGCCGGGTGGTAGCGGGCATGTCCGCCGGCGGCTACTGCGCCCTGAACCTGGGTCTGCGGCACCTGGACCTGTTCGGCGCCATCGTCGACCTGTCCGGCCTGGACCGCCCGACCCACAGCGGCGGCGCCGCGGCCCTGTTCGGCAAGGGTCCCGCCGCCCTGGCTGCTGCGGCCGCCAACAGTCCCGGCCAGTACGCTGCCAGGCTCCCGGTCGGGCTGGCAGTGCGGATCTGGCTGGACAGCGGGCGCTCAGACACCGAGGTGCTGGCGGCCCTGCGGCACATCCACGGTGTTCTCGCGGCAAAGGGCATCCCGGTGCGGCTCGCCGTCCGTCCCGGAGCTCACACCTACCGGGTGTGGCGACCTGCCTTGCGCCAGGGGCTGGACTGGGTGCTCGGCACCCAAGTGGACGCGGGTAGCGGTCAGCCCACGATGAAGGCGAAGCTTCCCCGGCCCCTAAGCAGGCGCGCAGCTTGACTTCGGCGCAGCGAGACGAGACCTCTACAGCAGCCCTTCGCGCGGCACCGCCGCGCTGCGGACACCGACCGGGACGAGGGGGGCTAGCCGCAGACGTCTTCCCTTGGTCAGCCTGTTGCGGGTGCGGGGGCTGGTAGCTCGGCGGTGGGCTGGTCGGCTAGTGTCCTCCGTCGTTAATTCGCTTGAGAAGTCGGGCGATTGACTCGAGGATCTGGTCGGCAGTCTTGGTCCAGATGAACGGCTGGGGGTTGGCATTCCAGTTCTTGATCCAGGCGCGGAT
>JAABUR0100004719.1_pt1 | contig 17999 bp, 15 predicted proteins | sample 5560091 | NCBI WGS metagenome assembly JAABUR01 (sample SAMN10711879, study PRJNA513375) | rock metagenome | isolation source: Antarctica rocks | place: Antarctica: Victoria Land, University Valley sud | reverse complement strand
GATGGCGTCGGGGTCGGTGCGCACGAGGAACAGGCCCCACCGGGCCAGGTGGGCGGTGGAGATCCAGATCTTCGTGCCGTTGAGGACGTACTCGTCGCCGTCGGCGACGGCGGCGGTGCGCAGGTTGGCGAGATCGCTGCCCGCCTGGGGCTCGGTGAAGCCCTGGCACCAGTGCGCGCTGGCGTCGAGGATCCCCGGGAGCCACCGAGCCTTCTGCTCGTCGGTCCCCCAGCGGATGATCATCGGGCCGATCTGCCAGATGCCGTTGGCGTTGTAGATGCCCGGCGCCTTCGACCTGGCCATCACCTCGGAGTAGATGACGTTCTGCATCGTGGTGGCCTCGCGGCCGCCCCACTCCACCGGCCAGTTGATGGCGGCCCAACGGCCCTCGTTCAGCCGGCGCTGCCACGCCTGGCGCCTCGCCATCGTGCGGGTGGTCAGGTCGGAGTGCTCCTCGCCGATCTCACCCGAGTCGACGAAGTCGCCCAGGTTGGCGTCGAGCCACTCGTTCAGCTCGGCTCGGAAGGCCTCGTCCTCGGCGTCGTACGCGAAGTCCACACCGGCGAAGCTACCGGCCGCCGGGCCCCGCGACTAACAGCGGCGTCACCTAGGGTGGCCGGCCGTGGACTTCACCTTCAGCGAGGAGCAGGACGCCCTTCGCACCGTGGCCCGCTCGTTCCTCGCCGCCGAGGCGCCGCCCACCTACGTGCGGGCCATGATGGACGACGAGCGGGGGGTCACCGACGAGTTCTGGGCGAAGACGGTCGAGCTCGGTTGGCCCGGCCTCCTCATCCCCGAGAGCTCCGGCGGCGCCGGTCTCGGGTTGCTCGAAGCGGTGGTGCTGTCCGAGGAGATGGGGGCCCTGCCCCTCCCCGGCCCCTGGTTCTCCTCCGGGCTGTGCGCCACCCTGGCCGCTCTCCGGCTCGACGACGCCGCCGTGCTCGAGGACCTCGCCGCCGGGCGACTGAGGGCCACCGTCGCGGTCGAGGAGGGAGGGGCCGGCGACCCACTCGACGACATCTCGTGCCGGGCCCGGCGGCAGGGCGACGGCTGGGTCCTCGACGGGGTGAAGCCGCTCGTCCTCGACGGCCACACCGCCGATCTCGCCTACGTCGTGGCCCGGAACGGGGAGGAGCTCGCCACCTTCGCCGTCGACCATCCGGCCGGTGAGCTCGTGCCGTCGCTCGACGTGACCCGCAAGACGGCCCGGTTCGCCCTCGACAGGCGCCCGGCCCGGAGGGTGGGCCCGGCCGGCGACCAACGGGCGCTCCTCTCCCGCGTCGTGGACGACATCGGCGTGGCCCTCTGTGCCGAGAGCGTCGGAGCGTGTGACCGCGCCCTGCAGATGGCCACCGACTACGCCAAGGAGAGGGTGCAGTTCGACCGCCCCATCGCCACGTTCCAGGTGATCAAGCACAAGATCGTCGACATGCTCCACCAGTTGGAGCTGGCCCGGGTGGCCACGCACTACGCGGCGTGGACCAGCTCGGTCGACGACCCGCAGCGGGAGGCGGCGGCCGCGCTGTGCAAGGGTTTCGTGGCCGAGGCGGCGACCATGATCACCGGCGAGAACATCCAGGTGCACGGGGGAATGGGCTTCACCTGGGACATCGACTGCCACCTGCTCTTCCGGCGGGTCAAGGCCGACGACGTGATGCTCGGGCGCCAGGGCTGGCAGCGTCAGCGCCTCGCCGACCTGGTGCTCGGCCCGGCCTGACCCGGCCGCCGTAGGGTGCCCCCGTCCGCCGCACCCGGAAGGAGCGCTAGCGATGACCGACGTCGCCGCCCGTCCCCTCTCCATCTCCGACCCCGAGTTCTGGTGGCGGCCCCTGGCCGCTCGCATGGCCGACTTCGCCGAGATGCGGGCGGACGGCCCGTTCACCCGGGCCGAGATCACCCACCCGCTGACCGGCGAGCAGGAGGCCTTTTACGCGGTCACCCGGTTCGACGAGGTGGTCGAGATCAGCCGGCGGCCCCAGGTGTTCTGCTCGGGGAGGGGGTCCACGTCCATCCTCGACATGCCGGCCGAGGCGCTCGAGTTCTTCGGGTCGTTCATCACCATGGACGACCCCCGCCACGCCCGCCAGCGCGGCATCGTCGCCCGGGAGTTCACGCCCCGCCGGCTCCAGACCCTCATCGACTCGGTCGAGGGGATCTGCTCCGAGCTGATCGACGGGATCTGCGAGCAGGGCGAGGTCGACCTGGTGGAGGCCATCTCGGCGCCGTTCCCGCTCCTGGTGATCTGCGACATGATGGGCATCCCCCGCAGCGAGTTCCGCACCGTCCTCGATGCCACCAACGTCATCCTCGGCGCCGGGGACCCGGAGATGACCGGGAGCGACGACCTTCTCGGCGCGCTGTTCGGGGCGGGGATCACGCTCACCAACCTCACGAACGAGCTGGCCGAGGAGCGTCGCCGGAACCCCACCGACGACCTCACCTCGGCGCTGGTGCACAGCTCCAGCGGCGACCAGGAGCTGCTGGCGCCGGCGGAGCTGGGGCCCTTCTTCATCCTGTTGGCGGTGGCCGGCAACGACACCACCCGCACCGCCACCAGCCTGGCCATGGACTTCCTCGGCAAGCACCCCGACCAGCGCCGGACCTGGCAGGAGGACCTGGACGGGATCACCCCGACCGCGGTCGAGGAGATCGTGCGGTACGCATCGCCGGTGGTGTTCATGCGCCGCACCGCCACCGAAGCGGTGACCCTGTCGGGCCACGACTTCGACGAGGGCGACAAGTTCGTGCTCTTCTACGGCGCCGCCAACCGCGACCCGCTCGTGTTCGACGACCCCGAGCGCTTCGACGTGCGACGTGACCCGAACCCCCACGTCGGCTTCGGCGGGCCCGGGCCCCACTTCTGCCTCGGCGCCCACCTCGCCCGCAGGGAGCTCGCCATCGTGTTCCGCCAGCTCCTGACCCGGCTGCCCGACATCGAGCCCGCCGGCGAGCCCGAGTACCTCGAAGCCGCCGGCATCCCCCTGGTGGGGGGCATCAAGCGCCTCCCGGTCCGCTTCACCCCGACCGCGCCGGCGGCGGCTCGCTGACGTCTGGCTCCCGTCCGGGGAGATCCCGCTTGAGCACCTTGCCGGTGGCGTTGCGGGGCAGCTCGTCGACGAAGGTGATGCGCCGCGGGACCTTGTAGTCGGACAGCCGCTCGGCGCAGAACGCGGTGAGCTCCGCGGCGGTGGCGGTGGAGCCCGGGGCGAGCACGATCCACGCGCCGACGTCCTCGCCGAGGACGGGATGGGGAACGCCGGCCACCGCCGCCTCCTGCACCTCGGGGTGGTCGTACAGCGCCGACTCCACGTCGGCGGCGTGGACGTTGTTGCCCCCCCGGATGATGACGTCCTTCTGGCGCCCGACGATGTAGAGGAAGCCGTCCTCGTCCAGGTGGGCGAGGTCCCCCGAGTGGAGCCAGCCGTCGCGCCAGGTGCCGGCGGTGGCCTCCGGGTCCCGGAAGTACTCGCGCTCGCGGCCCGGGTTGCGGACGGTCAGCTCGCCGATCGCGCCCGGCGGCAGCGACGTGCCGTCCTCGTCGACGATGCGGAACTCGGTCGGCGCCACGGCCCGACCCACCGACCCGACCCGCTTGGCCTGCTCCTCGGGGGGCATGAAGCAGAACGCCGGGCCCGCCTCGGTCATCCCCCACGCGTTGGAGACCATCGCGTTCGGCAGCTTCTCCTGCAGGCGGGCGATGGTGCCCGGGGCCACGGGCGCGCTGCCGAGCGGGCACATGGTGATGCTCGACAGGTCGGCGCCGGCGAAGCGGGGGCTGGCGATGAGCAGCTCGGCCATGGCCGGTACGAGGAAGGTGGCGGTCGGCCTCCGCTCCTCGACCACGTCGAACCACCGGTCGACGTCGAACCGGGGCAGGTACAGGAGCTGCATGCCCAACTTCATCGGGTTGTAGGTCGAAGCGATGCCGGCGAAGGTGAACATCGGCGATGCGTGCAGCCATCCGGCGCCCGACCACGGCGGCCGGCCGTTGGGCAGCATGGCCACGTTGCGGTGCCGGACGACGACGCCCTTCGGCCGGCCGGTGGTTCCCGACGTGTACATCAGGTCGGCCATGTCGTCGCCGTCGACGGGCACCTGGATCTCGCCGTCGTCGACGTCGGTGGCGTCGTCCCAGGCGACCGTCCCGTTTCCCGTGGCCGGCCCGGTGGTGACCACCGTGCGCAGGTCGGGAAGCTTGGCGCGGGCCTCGGTCAGCACCGGCATCGTGGCGGCACCGGTCACCGCAACGACCGCGCCGGCGTGGCTGAGCACGTCGCCGAGCTCCCGGGCGACCAGCCGGGTGCTGGCCGGCACGGCCACCGCTCCCGCCTTGTGGACGGCCGAGTAGGTGACGAGGAAGACCAGGCCCTCCTCGGGTGGGACGTGGATGGCGACGCGGTCGCCCTTGGCCACCCCGTGGCCGACCAGCCAGCGGGCCAGCGAGTTGGAGCGGGCCTCCCAGCCGGCGAAGGTGAGGGAGTTCCCGCTCGCCACGTCGATGAAGGCCACCTCGTCGGGGTAGGTGCCCGCCATCGTCCGCAGCTGGTCGGGCAGCAGGTCGCTCATCCGAAGGCCGCCGGCTCGGGGTCGCGGGGAAGGCCGAGCAGCCGCTCGCCGATGACGTTGCGCTGGATCTCGCTGGTGCCCCCGGCGATGGTGAGGCACCGGTTGGCGAGGAAGCCAAAGGTCCACTGGCCAGCCACGCCGACCGTCGTCGCCCCCTCGGGCCCCAGCAGGGCGAGCCCGAGCTCCTGGGTGCGCTGGTCGTGCTCCACCCCGAGCAGCTTGCGCACGCTGGCCTCTGGACCGGGCCGTGCGCCCGCCACCGACCGTACGGTCGAGCGCAGGCCGAGCACGGCGACGGAGTGGGCCTCGGCCACGAGCGCCCCCAACTGGTCGAGCAGGAGGTCGTCGGCAACGAGTGCCTTCGCCTCGATGCGCTCGGCGACCAATCCGAGCAGCGCCTCGATTCCGCCGCCGAAGGACGAGCCCCGACCCATGGCCACCCGCTCGTTGGCGAGCGTGGTGCGGGCCAGGGGCCAGCCCCCGTCGACGTCGCCGATGACGCAGTCGTCGGGCACGAACACGTCGTCGAAGAACACCTCGTTGAACATGGCCAGGCCGGTCATCTCCCGCAGCGGGCGGATGTCGATGCCGGCGCCGGCCATGTCGACGACGACGTAGGTGATGCCGAGGTGCTTCGGCGCCGTCGGGTTGGTGCGGACGAGGCAGATGCCCCAGTCGGCCTCCTTGGCCATGGTCGTCCAGACCTTCTGGCCGTTGAGCAGCCACCCGCCGTCGGTGCGGGTGGCGGTGGTCGTAAGCGCGGCGAGGTCCGAGCCGGCCTCGGGCTCGCTGAAGAGCTGGCACCACGAGATCGTGCCCATGAGGGTCGGGCGCACCCAGCGCTCCTGCTGCTCGGGCGTGCCGTGGGCGGCGATCGTCGGCGCCGCCCACGCCCCCACCTGCAGGTGGGGTCGGCGGATGCGGGCACGGTCGAGCTCCTCGTCGATCACGAGCTGCTCGACGGCCTTGGCCTCACGCCCCCACGGCGGGGGCCAGTGGGGCACGAAGTACCCGGCGTCGACCACCCTCTTCCGCTGCTGCTCGGCCGGAAGGGCGGCGGCCTCCTCGGCGAAGGCCCGCACCTCGGCCCGCACCCTCTCGGCCTCGTCGGGCAGGTCGAGGGTGAGCCGCCGCCGGACACCGCTCAGCGCAGCCGCTGCGGTGGCCCGTCGCCAGGGTGAAGGGCCGCCGAAGAGCTGGCGGAGGGCGACCGCCCGCCGCAGGTAGAGGTGGGCGTCGTGCTCCCAGGTGAAGCCGATGCCGCCCAGCACCTGGATGCAGTCCTTGGCCACGGTGGCGTACGCCTCGAGCGCGACGGCACCTGCCGCCGACGCCGACAACGCCACCTCGTGCTCGTCGACATCCTCGTCGCCGTCGAGGGCGAGGGCGGCGTCCCAGGCCACGGCCCGGGCCTGCTCCACCGCCACCAGCATGTCGGCGCAGCGGTGCTTCACCGCCTGGAACTGGCCGATGGGCCGTCCGAACTGCCGACGCACCCGGGAGTAGGCGGCGGCCGTCTCCACGCACCACGCTGCGCCCCCGGCGCACTCGGCCGCCGCCATGGTCGCTCCCACCGCCTCGACTCGGGCCCGGGTGAGGCCCGGGAGCTGGTCGGCGGCCGCCACCTCCACCCCGGAGAGCTCCACGGCGGCCAGGCGACGGGTCGGGTCGAGCGAGTCGAGCGGCATGGGGGTGTAGGAGGAGCACGAGACGGCGCACCAGCGCTCGTCGCCCCCCACCAGCACCGGGAGGACGACGAGGTTGGCGACCGCGCCGCACAGCACCGGCCCGGTCGTGCCCGACACCACCACGGCGCCGTCGGCGGCGACGTGACCGTCGAGGGGCGGGCCGAGGGCGACCGTGGCCGGCAGCCGCCCGGCGGCCAGATCGGCGAGCAGGTCACGCCGGCCGCCTCCGTCGGCCACGACGGCGGCGGCCCACGCCGTCGGCAGCATGGGGCCCGGAGCCACGGTGCGCCCAAGCTCCTCGAGCACGACCGCCAGCTCGGCGAAGCCGTAGCCCTCGCCGCCATCGCTCTCGGGGAGGTGGAGGCCGAGCCAGCCGAGGCCGGCGAGCTCGTCCCAGAAGGGGGGGAGCTGCTCGGCGTCGGCGTCGATGGCCACCCGGGCCACCGCCGACGGGCAGCGGGCGGTGGTGAACCGGCGGGCGGTGTCGAGGAGCGCCAGGTGGTCGTCACCGATGGCGATGCTCACCGCCGCCACCCCCCTCGTCCGTGCTCTCTAACGATCATGTCACGTTAGCGGTGATGGCGATCTAGCCTGACCGGCGCATGCCGATCCACTACGAGCAGCTGGACGGTCACGTCGCCCGCATCACCATCGACCGGCCCGAGGCCCGCAACGCGCTCGACCTCCACCACTTCCGGGATCTGGCCAACGCGTGGCGGCGCTTCCGGGACGATCCCGACGACTGGGTCGCCGTCATCACCGGCGTCGAGCACAGCTTCATGGCCGGCGCAGACCTCAAGACCTACATCCCCCAGATCACCGCGTTGCACGAGCAGATCTCGGCCGGCGGCATCGACGAGATCGACGGTTGCAAGCTGCGCGACGGCACCGACGCCGTGCTGCGCAGCCTCAAGATCTACAAGCCGATCATCGCCGCCGTGAACGGTGCCTGCGTGGCCGGGGGCATGGAGATGCTCGGCGGTGTCGACATCCGCATCGCCACCGAGCGGGCCACGTTCGGGGTGATGGAACCGAAGCGGGGCCTGTTCGCCGGCGGCGGCACCACCGTGCGCCTCCCCCGCCAGCTGGCGTTCCCGGCGGCCATGGAGTTCCTCCTCACCGCCGAGGCGTTCCCCGCCGCCCGGGCCCTGGAGCTCGGGCTGCTCAACGAGATCGTCGACGAGGCCGACCTGGCCGAGCGGGCTCTGTGGTGGGCCGGGCGCATCAACGTCAACGCCCCGCTGGCCGTGCAGGCCACCAAGGAGAGCGTGCTGCGGGGCCTGGCCGTCGACCAGCGGGAGGCCTACAAGATCGAGAGCGAGCTGGCCGCCACCATCTTCTCCAGCGAGGACGCCAAGGAGGGGCCTCGCGCCTTTGCCGAGAAGCGGGACCCGAGGTGGACGGGCCGGTGAGGATCGACCCGCGGACGCCGTGCCTCATCGGCGTCGCCCAGCGCACGGTGCGCCCCGCCGAGGGCCCGGCCCCGGAGCCTCTCGTGCTCTGGCAGGCGACCTGTCGGGCCGCGGCCGACGACGCCGTGCCCGGTGCCGCCGACCGCGTGCTGGGTGCGGCCGGGAGCCTCCAGATCGTGTACTGCATGAGCTGGCCCTACGACCGGCCGGTCGACCTCCTCGCTGACGCCCTCGGCATCGATCCGAGTCACCGCCTGTACTCGGGCATCGGCGGCACGACGCCGCAGGTCCTCGTGCAGGACGCGGCCACCGCGATCCTCGACGGCGACCTCGACCTCGCCGTCATCACCGGGGCCGAGGCCCTCGACACCAAGCGTCGGGCCAAGAAGGCGGGCGAGCGCCTGGCCTGGAGCCACCGGGCGGCCCAGCCGGAGCCGTTCCCGTTCGAGGCGCCGTTCCACCCGGCCGAGGTCGCCCACCAGGTCTTCCAGGCGTGGCTGACCTTCCCCGTCTTCGACGTCGCTCGCAGGGCGCGGCTCGGCGTGGAGCCGGGCGCCTACCTCGCCGACCTCGGCGAGCTGATGGCACCGCTGACCGACGTCGCCGCCACCAACCCGCACGCCTGGTTCCCGCGGCGGCGCCGCCCAGAGGAGCTGTCGACGCCGACGCCGGAGAACCGCATGGTCGGCTACCCGTACACCAAGACGATGGTGTCGGTGATGGACGTCGACATGGCGGCGACGGTCATCGTGGCCAGCCACGCCAAGGCCGACGAGCTGGGCGTGCCCGCCGACCGGCGGGTGTACGTCCGGGGGTGGTGCTACGCGGAGGACCCCGTGTACCTCGCCGAGCACCCGGACCTGGCGGCGTCGCCGGCCATGGCCGCGGCCGGCGCCGAGGCCCTTCGGGGCGCTGGTGTCGGCATCGACGACGTCGCCCACCTCGACCTGTACAGCTGCTTCGCCAGCTCCCTGAACCTCGCCTGCGACGCGCTCGGCCTGGCGCCCGACGACCCGCGGGGGCTCACCGTCACCGGCGGGCTGCCCTTCGCCGGCGGCGCCGGCAGCAACTACATGCTCCACAGCATCGCGGCGATGGCCGACGTCCTGCGAGCCGACAGCGGCTCCCTCGGGCTCGTCACCGGCGTCGGCATGCACATGACCAAGCACGGGTTCGGCGCCTACTCGACCGCCCCACCGCCCGGCGGCCGGGTCGTGCCCCCCGACGGACGGGGTGTGCAGGCCCGCCTCCAGGCCACCCCACCAGTGGCCATCACCGACCACCACGAGGGCCCGGCCACGGTGGCGTCGTACACCGTCGCCCACGGGCGCGGCGGCGAACCAGAGTGGGGCCTGGTCATCGCCGACCTGGCCGACGGCTCCCGCGCCTACGGGCGGGTGGAGGACGCCGGCCTGCTGGCCGACCTCGAAACCCGCGAGTGGGTGGGCTCCACCGTCGAGATGGTGGCCGGCGGCGACGGCGTCAACCTGGTGAAGGCCTAGAGAGGCCATGGCCATCACCGACGGCCCGACAGCACGGCGGCGTGGCGAGCGCCACGCGAGCAGCCGCCACGCGAGCGCCGCAGGTGCTCGCCCGACAGCGAGGAGTGAGCGTGGAGATCCGTGAGGCGGTGATCGTCGACGTGGTGAGAACCGCGTTCGGCAAGCGGGCCGGAGCCCTCGCCGGGTGGCACCCGTCGGACCTGCTCGGCTTCACCCTGAAGGCACTGGTGGAGCGGACGGGCGTCGACCCCGAGCGTCTCGACGACGTCGTCACCGGCTGCGTGACCCAGTCGGGCGAGCAGGGGTGCAACGTCGGCCGCAACGCGGTGATCGCCGGGGGGTTGCCGATGACCGTGCCCGCCACCACCGTCGACCGCCAGTGCGGCTCGTCGCAGCAGGCCATGCACTTCGTGGCCGCGTCGGTGATGTCGGGCATGTACGACCTGGCCATCGCCGGTGGCGTGGAGTCGATGAGCCGGGCGCCGATGGCGAGCAACGCCAGGGGCGGCACCGGGCCGTTCTCCCCCGCCTACCTCGACGCCATCGATGGCCAGCTGTGGGCCCAGTTCCGGGTGGCCCAGGCGCTGGCCGACCGGTGGGAGATCACCCGGGAGGAGATGGACGCGTTCGCCGTGCAGAGCCACCAGCGGGCGGCTGCCGCGACGGCCGACGGGCACTTCGCGCGGGAGATCCTCCCCGTGCCGATCAAGGACGAGGACGGCGAGCTCACCGGGGTGACGCTGAGCAGCGACGAGGGCATCCGGGCCGGGGTGAGCCTGGAGAAGGTGGCGGCGCTGCCGCCGGCGCAGTCGTGGGAGCCCGAGACCGCCCCGGACATCACCGCCGGCAACGCGTCGCAGATGACCGACGGGGCGGCGGCCATGCTGATCGCCGACCGCAGCACGGCTGAGCAGCTGGGCCTGCCCATCCGGGCCCGACTCGTCCACTTCTCGGTGGCAGCCGAGGACGCCGTGCTCGTCCTCTCCGCCCCCAACCCGGCCACTCGCAAGCTGTTCGAGCGCAGCGGCATGACCACCGCCGACTTCGACGCCGTCGAGTGCAACGAGGCCTTCGCCGCCATCGCCCTCATGTGGGCCCGCGAGTTCAAGCCCGAGCCCGAGCAGCTCAACCCCAGAGGCGGCGCCATCGCCATCGGTCACCCCCTCGGTGCCACCGGGGTGCGGATGACCGCCACCCTGCTCAACCACCTCGAGCAGACCGGCGGCCGTTACGGGCTGCAGACGATGTGCGAGGGCGGCGGCCAGGCCAACTGCACCGTCATCGAGCGCCTGGGCTAGAGCGAGTCGGCCTTCTCCCAGACCGAGACGTGCGACCGACTGTCGACCGTGAACGGACGCCGGTCCCAGCCGCCCCACCGCTCGCGCAACCTCAGGCCAGCGAGCCGCGCCATCAGGTCCAGCTCGGACGGCCACACGTAGCGGTAGGGCGCGGAGAAGATCTCGAGCTTGTCGCCCACGACCCAGTAGTGGTGCGAGTAGGAGATCTGCGCCGTCAGGTCCGTGAACTCCTCGAACGCCACGTAGGTCGGGCTCACCGCGAAGCCCGAACGGTCTCGCCGGGCGGAAGGCGCTGGAGGTCGGGGACGACGACCTCGATCACGAAGCAGCCACCGGGTTCGAGGTGGGCGGCGGCGTTGCGGAAGCACTCGACCTGCTCGTCCTGGGTGGTGAGGTTCGTGATCGTGTTGTAGACGAGGTAACGGAACGTGGCGTCGACCCGCGCCGTGGCGAAGTCGCCGATGGTCACGCCGATGTTGTCGGCGCCCGGCTTCGCCCGCAGCCGCTCCACCATGGCCGGGGACAGGTCGATCCCGTGCACGGGGACTCCCCGCTCCTGGAGCGGCAGCGCCACGCGGCCCGTCCCGACGCCGAGCTCGAGGGCGGCACCGTCCCCTGCGAGGTCGATCAGGAAGTCGACCGCGGGGTCGATCACGGCGGGGTCGAACATGTCCGGCGAGGCGGCGTCGTAGCCCGCCGCGATCCGTTCGTCGAAGTGGATCTCGGGCACGCCGCACGATTGCATGCGCGCCCGGATGGCCTCGAGCTGATTGTCCGAAGTCAGGCGTAGGTACGGACGAGGTCCAGGACGGCGGTAGCGTCAGGCCCGTTGCCAGCGAGCGCGGTCTCGGCCGGCGCCACCCGGCGGGCGGCAACCAGGCAGAGGTCCACCCCGGGGCCCGTGATGGTGGTGGTGGCCGGCTCCTCGGGCTCCAGGTCCCACCGCTCCCCAGACGGCCCCACCAGGTTGAACGCCACCGGACCAGGGGGAGGACGGCCGGCACGGGCGAAGGCGTACGGCAGGGTCCGCCAGGCGAGGCGGGCGACGTGACGGAGGTGCCCGGTGGGGGCGACGGCGGTGCCGAGCGCGGCGGCGACGTCTCCGGTGTGGATCCACGTCTCGGCCAGGCGGGTGGTGGCGAGCGTCATGACCGAGAGGTCACCCGCCACCCAGGTAACCCGTTCGTGAGGATCGGCGGCGAGCAGGACCCGGCGCAGCTCGGCGGCGCCGTCACGCCAACGACCGAAGACCTCGGCGGCCGGCGCGCCTCCCTCTCGCGCCACCATCAGGGCGACGCCGTCATCCACGGTGCCGGCCGGGCCGGTACCCGCCGTCAGCCGGTGGAGGACGGTGGGGAACCGTCCGGTGGCGCTGCCGACGGCGAGCTCGTTCGACTGTGCGAGGTGCAGCACGACGTCGGCGACGTCCCAGCCCTCGCAGCGCGTGGGGCTCCCCCAGCCGTCGTCTTGAAGCGGATCGAGCAGGGCCGTCAGGGTGCCGTGCTGGTGCTCGAGGCCGTCGACGACGTCGGCGATGCCGTCCGCGGCCGAACCCAGGTGCGACGGGTCCATCGCCATCAGGTCTTGGGACGCAGCCGCTCCCCGGCGGCCTCGTAGTCCTCGGTGTCGTGCGACTGGCTCTCGGCGGCGAGGCCGTAGCCGAGGGCCCGCACCGCGTTGGCCCGCAGGTGCTGGTTGAGCACGGCCTTGGTGTCCTGCACGGCCTGCTTCGGCTGGGCGGCCAGGCGGTGGGCGAAGGCGGTGGCCTCGGCCAGCAGCCGGTCGCCCGGCACCACGAAGTTGGCCAGCCCGAGGGCGACGGCGTCCTCGGCCGGCACACGGTCCCCAGTGAGCAGGAACTGCTTGGCCCGCAGCAGGCTCGTCATCGCCGGCCAGGTCACGGCGCCGCCGTCGCCGGCGACGAGCGCCACCGACACGTGGGTGTCGGCCAGGAACGCGGTGTCGGCCATGAAGACGATGTCGCACAACGTCGTCACCGTGCAGCCGAGGCCCACCGCCGGCCCGTTCACCGCGGCCACGACCGGGACGGCGACGTTGAGCATCTCGTCGACGAGGCGGCGGGCGAGGCGCAGGCTCCGTCGGCGGACCGCCATGTCGACCCTGCGGTGCTCAAAGTCCTCGTAGCTGCCGCCGGCGCTGAACGCCTTGCCGGAACCGGTCAGGACCACGGCGCGGGCGTCCTCGTCGCGGTCGATCGCACCCCACAGCTCGACGAACTGCGCGTGGAGCTCCTCGGTGAACGCGTTGAGGGTGTCGGGCTGGTCGAGGGTCACGACCCGCACCGGCCCGTCGACGGTGACGTCTATGCCTGCCAGGTCGTACAACGTAGGTTGCTCCCGGTGGACGTGGACGAAGGCCCGAGGGTAGCGATCGTCACCGGCGGCAGCAGCGGCATCGGGTTGGCCTGCGGTCGCATCCTCCACGACCGGGGCTACGACGTCGTTCTGACCGCCCGCCGGGAGGGGCCCCTGCGGGAGGCCGCCGAGCCCCTGGGTGCCCGGTGGGTCGCCGCTGACAGCGCCGACGAGGATGGCTTCGCGTCGGTGGTGTCCGCCGCCGGGCACGTCGATCTCCTCGTGCACGCGGCGGGGATGATGGCGGGCACGTTCGTCCGCAAGGAGTCGGCGGCGAGGTTCGACGCCGTGTTGCGGACGAACCTCCGCTCGGCGTTCGTCGCCTCCGCCGCCGTGCTGCCGGCCATGTCACCAGGAGGGCGGATCGTGTTCGTCTCCTCCTCGTCGGCCCACGCCCCCCAGCCGGGCAAGGCGGCCTACTCCGCCTCCAAGGCCGGGCTCAACGCCTTCGCCGGCGCCCTGGCCAGGGAGGTCGACCGCGACGGCATCGCCGTGCACGTGGTGTCCACCGGACCGGTGGCGACGCCGATGCTCGACGACGTCCACTTCCCGATGTTCGCGCTCGCGGCCGAGGACGTGGCCGGGGTGATCGCCTGGCTCGACCAGCTTCCGGCCGACGTGGTGCTCCCAGAGGTGGCGCTCGGCTCGGTCGAGCGGGGTCCCTTCGCGCCCGCGCCGTTCGTGCCCGAGGCTGCCCGCGCCCTCGGCCGCACCGACCTGCCCTGACCAGCCCGATCGACCACCACCCAAGCGAACCTGTCGCCGTTTCCGCAGCAGGAGCGACGAAAGTGCGACAGGTTGGGCTTTGGGTCGGGGCCAGAGGTCAGAAGGGGCGGTCCGGGGGGCCGACCACGGGGCCGGGGGTGAAGCTGGCGGGCATCCGGACCACGCCGTTGAGCTCGGGGTTGCCGGCGTAGAAGCGGGTGGCGTCGCGGTCGATGCGGTAGTCGGGGATGCGGGCCAGCACCTCCCCCACGAGCACCTGGAACATCTTGCGGGCCATGTGCATACCTATGCAGCGGTGCGGGCCCACGCCGAGGGCGAGGTGCGGGTTGGGGGCACGGTCGAGCACCACCTCGTCGGCCTGCTCGAACTTCGACCCGTCGCGGTTGGCCGACAGCCAGCTCAGCATCAGGTGGTCACCGCGGTGGAGCTGCTGTCCCCCGAGCTCGACGTCACGGGTCACCGTGCGGGTGAGGGTCTCGTTCACCGAGAAGTAGCGCAGGAACTCCTCGGTCGCGGGCTTGATCAGCTCGGGTCGCTCGATGAGCTGAGCGCGCAGCTCGGGGTGTTCGTCGAGGTGGTAGAGCGTCAGCGAGGTCAGCGAGGTGGTCGTGTCGAGGCCCCCGCCGACGAGGTTCCAGAGCACGCTGCGCACCTCGTCGTCGGTGAGCGGCCGGCCGTCGTCGACCCGCAGCTCGACCAGGGCGGTGATCAGGTCGTCGCGGGGCGCCGTCCGCCGGGCGGCGGCGACCTCCCCGAGCTCGGCCAGCATGGCCGGCAGGTTGGCCATGGCGTGGTCGAACTCGGCGTGGCCGGGCCGGTGGGCGACGGCGGCGTGGAACAGGTCGGCGTAGTGCGGCCAGCTGTCGAGGGGGAGCCCGACCAGCTCCATGGTGAGGATGGCCGGCACCGGGTTGGTGAGGTCGAGCACCAGGTCCATCTCGCCGGACTCGATGCGCTGGTCGAGGAACCAGGTGGCCGCCTGCTCCATCAACGGTTGCATGCGGGCCACGGCGTGGGGCACCAGGAAGGGGTTGATGACGCGGCGCAGCGCCTGGTGGACGGGGCCCTCGACCTCGGCGATGCCGGCGGTGGGCATGGTCTTGGCCCGCGGCACCCCGGTGATGCCCAGGTAGTCGATGCCGTCGTCGGACTCGGCGACGTAGCGGCTCGAGAAGGTCTCACCGTCGCGTGAGACGGTTTCCACCTCGTCGTAGCCGCTCACCACCCAGAACCCCCCGAACCGTGGGTTGTAGGCCACCGGGCACTTCCGCAGCTCGGTCCACTCGGCGTGGCGGTTCTCGTGGAACTCGCGGCTGTGGTGGTCGAAGTCGACCTCGGGTCGGTCGGCGGTCATGGTCAGGTCCCCTCCCCGGCCGGGCCCCGGCCGTATCGACTCAGGACCTGCGGCGCACCGGCACCGACGAGCACGAGGTCGCGCTCGAGGTACCCGCCGACGCCGTCGGCCGCCACCCATCCGGTCACCGAGATGACGGTGCCTGCCCGGAGGACGGCCTGGCCACCGACGCCCGCCCCGATGAGGGGGGGCTCTACCCCGAGGCCGACTCCGTGGACGATCGGCTCGGGCGGGAGCGCCTCGCCGGACGCCGTCCACGCCCGGCACAGATCGGCCCCGGTCGCCCCGTCGACGCAGGCGTCGAGCACGGTGTCGAGCTCGCTGCGGCAGCGCCCGGCCAGTGCTCGCGCTGCGCTTGGGACCGGCTCATCGCCGGCCGGCCAGGTGCGGCCCACCCCACCCTCGTAGCCCTCGTGGAACCCGCCGGCGTCGAGGACCACGAGCTCACCGGCGGCGATGGGGCGACGCGTGGCCAGCCGGCGCAGGCGCACGGGGCCGCTGGTGGCGGTGGCGCAGGCCACTCCTTCGCTCGGCGGGATCGGGGCGCCGAGCGCGGCGAGCCGTTCGACGTGGGCGGCGAGGAGGTCCCGCTCGCTCACCCCGGGGCGGAGGGCGTCGACCATGGCCGTCAGCCCGGCCTCGGCCCGCGCTGTGGCCGCCACGATGCAGGCCACCTCCGCCTCGCTCTTCGGCGAGCGCGCCGCCCAGATCGCCGGGCCGCCGTCGACCACCTCGGCGTCGGGGGCGATGGCCTGGATGAGCCGCGGGAACCCGGGGCTCGACGAACCGGTCCCGACCCGCCGCGCCGATCGCAGGCCGGGGATGGCCGCCAACGACGCCGCCAGGTTGGCCGGGTCCCAGGACAGGCCGAACAGGTCCTCGCGGGAGACCTCGGGGGGCACGCCGTCGTCGGACACCGACAGGAGGTGGGCCCGGCCGGTCTCGGCCACGACCACGCAGGCCGGGCCGAACGGGCGGGTGCCGGCGGTCCAGAGCTGGCGGGCGCCCGTGGCGAAGGTGACGTCGGCGGCCCGGCCGAGCACCAGCACGTCGAGGTCATGGGCGGCCATGGCGTCGAGCAGGCGCCGGCGCCGATCGGCTCGCAGCGCAGCGAGGTCCACCTCCGTGCTCAGGGGCGGGGCGCTCATGCCGACTCGAACGGGTCGTAGGGGTGGTCGCTCAGCTGCACCCAGCCGTCGTCGGTGACGGCGTAGATGTCCTCCGAGCGGTAGCCGGCGGCGCCGTCGTCCCAGATGACGGGTTCCAGCACGAGCACCATCCCGGGCGCCAGCACCAACCGCTCGTCGAAGGCCTCGCCGAGGTCGGTGCCGACGAGGGGCATCTCGGCGCTGTCCGTGCCGACGCCGTGAGCGAGGTAGAAGTGCTCGATCCACGGCCGGGTGCCGCCGTTGGCGGCGATCGCCGCCCGGCCGAGGTCGAGGGCCGAGGCGCCCGGCTTGCACGTCTCGAGCACGGCGCCCATCACCTCGCGCCAGCGCTGGAACTGCGCCTGCTGGCGGGGCGTGGGACGGGGATCGGTCCCGACGATCCACGTGCGCCCGAAGTCCGACGCATACCCCTCGACGTGGATGCCGCTGTCGACCCAGACCACGTCGCCCTCGCTCAGGGGCCGGGTGGTGCTCGGCGTCGGGAAGGCGATGTCACCGTGGGTGGTCCAGGGGCCGGCCGCCCTGGTCGGGGGCATGGGCTGCCAGATGGGGTCGATGCCGTTGGAGTCGGCGCCCAGCTCGAAGATGCGCCGGAGGAACCGCCCGGTCAGGTCGGTCGGCCGCGCGCCGGGCAGGAGCAGGGCCTGCACGTCGACCATGGCCCGCTCGTTGATCCGCTGCGCGGCGCGGATGCAGGCCAGCTCGTCCACGGACTTGCACAGCTTCGCCGCTCCGAGCGCAGGTGCGGCGGAGACGAGCTCGAAGCCGCCGAGGGCGCGGGCCATCGGGTGGGTGACCTCGTCGACGCCGAGGCGGGCGCCCTGACCGAACAGCTCGTGCAGCGCGCCGGCCAGGGCGAGGGCGCCGTCATCGAGGTCGGGGTGGACCGGGCCACGAACGTGGTCGGCCGGCAGCTCGGGGGGCGCGCCCTCGGGGTGGGGCGTGAACAGGTAGGGCGCCTCCGCGCCGCGGACCACAACGGCGACGGTCCGCAGGAGGGACGCTCGGCCACTGTCGCCCGCGGGAGCCGCCGCGCCGGTGGCGAAGGAGACTGCGCTCGTCCCCAGCAGCACGAGACCGTCCAGGCCCGGCGCGACCAGCTGCTCCTGGAGCCGAGCGTGACGCTCCCGGTGCATCCGGGGCACGTCGGGCCGTTCGGGCAACGCCGCTCCGTTGACGGTCACTGGCCTCCCTGAGGACGGCGCGGATGGGTAAGGCCACCATCCGGCTCGCCGTTGTCCGGCTTCGCCGGAACGATCACCGTGCTCATGGGTCGCTCGCCTATCGGCTCGGCTCCTAACTGACGTCCGCGTCAGATTAGTGGGCGCGGCACTAGCGTCGAACCGTGGATCTCGGCCTCGCCGACCGGGCGGCGATCGTGACCGGGGCCAGCCGGGGGATCGGTCGCCATGTGGCTCTCGGCCTGGCCGCGGAGGGTTGCCACGTGCTGCTGTGCGCGCGGGACCCCGCCGCGCTCGCCGTGGTGGTCGGTGAGATCGAGGCGGCCGGTGGAGCAGCCGCCGCCATGGCCGTGGACGTGACCGCGTCCGCCGCCACCGAGGTCGTCGTGGAACGGTGCCTCTCCACGTTCGGGCGCCTCGACGTGCTGGTCAACAACGCCGGCGGGGCCGAACCCCAGCGCCTCGAGCAGGTCACCGACGACGACTGGCGTGCGGGGTTCGAGCTGAACTTCCTCGCCGCCGCCCGCCTCGCGGTGGCCTGCGCGCCGGTGATGCGGGCTGCGGGATGGGGGCGGATGGTCCACGTGGCGTCGACCTACGGGCGTGAGCCCGACCCGTGGTTCGCGCCGTACAGCGCGGCCAAGGCCGCGCTGTTGAACCTGTCGACCTCGCTGTCGAAGGCGTTCTCGGCCGACGGCGTGCTGAGCAACTGCGTGGTCCCCGGCGTG
>JAABUR0100004716.1_pt1 | contig 18009 bp, 17 predicted proteins | sample 5560091 | NCBI WGS metagenome assembly JAABUR01 (sample SAMN10711879, study PRJNA513375) | rock metagenome | isolation source: Antarctica rocks | place: Antarctica: Victoria Land, University Valley sud | reverse complement strand
CGCGCGAGCGTCGCCCGCGCAGTCATCGCTGACGGTAGTCCGCGTCGGGGACGTCAGTGACGAACATAAAACCCGGCGCGTGCGTGATCGCGAACGGCGGCTTGGATGCCATCAGCGCGGCCTGAGGTGTTACCCCGCACGCCCAGAACACCGGGACATCACCGTCCTGGGCCTCGACCGCATCACCGAAGTCGGGCGACGATAGATCCCCGATACCGAGCGATGCCGGCGAACCGACGTGCACCGGCGCCCCATGAACGTTCGGCATCCGCGCAGTCACCTGCACCGCGGTCACGACCTGGGAGGCCGGAACCGGCCGCATCGACACCACCAGCGGTCCCGCCAGCCGCCCAGCAGGCCTGCACTGGATGGCGGTCCGATACATCGACACGTTGCTGTGCTGCTCGATGTTGCGCACTGGCACCCCGGCGTCCAGCAGCGCCGTCTCGAAGCTGAAGCTGCAGCCGATGAGGAACGTCACCAGGTCGGCTGCCCATAGGTCGACAACGTTGGTCGGCTCGTCGACGAGAACCCCATCCCGCCACACCCGATACCGTGGCAGGTCAGTCCGCAGGTCGGCGCCCGGCGCCAGCACCGTGGAGACTGCACCAGGGTCAGTCACATCGAGAAGCGGCACCGGCTTCGGGTTTCGCTGGCCGAACAGCAGCATGTCGAATGCCCACTCCTGTGGCAGCACGACCACATTTGCTTGCGCGTAACCCGACGCCCATCCGGTCGTCGGCACCGCCAGACCGTCCCGGTAGCGCCGGCGTGCCTGGTCCGGTGATGACGCAGCCGCCTCAGCCGCCCCGATTTCGGCAGAGGTATTTGTCGTCGTCATCACTCCTCCTCGGGATGGGCTCTGGGGCATCCCCGCCGGTAGGGCCGTCAGGCTCGACGGCCACGGACAGCGTCGAGCAACTCGGCGAGCAGCCCAGCAGTGACCTCTCGTCGATCCGCGGACAGAGTCAGAGCGACAAGATGGCGGTGAGACCGCAAGTTGGTTAGTTTGCTGTCATGGACGAGCATCCCACCTCCGAGGGACAGCCGGCAAAGGGTTCAGCGGGTTCGTCGGCGCGGGACGCCGACGTGGCGCCACCGCCCGATGCGCAACTGAGTGGTCGCGCCAAGTTCCTCGGCGCCATGTTCTTGATGGCGACATCGGCGATCGGGCCGGGCTTCATCACTCAGACCACGACCTTTACCGCCGAGCTGCAGGCTGCTTTCGCGTTCGCGATTGTGGCGTCCATCCTCGTCGACATCGCCATCCAACTGAACGTCTGGCGGGTGGTGGGGGTCTCCGGCCGTCGCGCCCAAGACCTCGCAAACAGCGTGGTGCCGGGCGCTGGTTACCTGCTTGCCGCGCTCGACGTGCTGGGCGGCCTGGTGTTCAACATCGGCAACATCGCCGGCACCTCATTGGGTCTGAACGCCATCTTCGGCCTGGACGTGCGGGTGGGAGCCACCATATCGGCCGCCGTCGCCATCGCGATCTTTCTCGTGCGCCAGGCCGGGGTGGCGATGGACCGGGTCGTCGTCCTGCTCGGCGTGGTGATGATCGCCCTGACGACCTGGGTCGCCATCCGGACCGAACCACCTGTCGGCGACGCGCTGCGGCAGACCGTCTCCCCGGACACCGTCAGCTTCCTGGTGATCACGACCCTCATCGGGGGCACCGTGGGCGGCTACATCGTGTATGCCGGCGCGCACCGGCTGGTGGACAACGGCATCAAGGGTGAACGCTTCGTCCCCCAGATCACTCGCAGCTCGATCACGGGGGTCGCGATCACCGGTGCGATGCGGGTGCTGCTGTTCTTGGCCATTCTTGGTGTGGTGGCCGGCGGCGCGAAGCTTGACCCCCTCAACCCGGCCGCCGATGCCTTCGAGAGCGCGCTCGGCACGGCCGGACGAATCCTGTTCGGCATCGTCATGTGGTCTGCGGCGATCACGTCCGTGATCGGTGCGTCATACACGTCGGTGTCCTTCCTCAAGGTGCTGGGCTCGTGGGTGGCACGTTGGGAGCGCTGGGTAGTTTGCGGCTTCATCGTGACCTCGACGGTCATCTTCCTCATCGCCGGGACGACGCCGGTCAAGCTGTTGATCTTCGCCGGCGCCTTCAACGGTCTGATCCTGCCAGTCGGGTTGGGGATTTTGCTGTGGATCGCAGCCCGTCGACGCGACCTCATGGGTGGCTACCGTTATCCGAGCTGGCTTGTCGTCATCGGTGCCGTGGCGTGGGCGCTGACGATCTACCTGGGCTACAACTCATTGACCGGTCTGCAAGACCTTTTCTGAGGGTTGTCATGATGAACGCCATGGACCTCAACAGCGACTTGGGCGAGGGCTTCGGCCACTGGACACTCGGGGATGATGATGCGCTGCTCGGCATCGTCACCAGTGCCAACGTCGCCTGCGGATTTCACGCCAGCGACGCGTCGATCATGCGCCGCGTCTGTGAGCGGGCGGTCGAGTGCGGTGTAGCGATTGGCGCACAGGTGGGTTACCGCGACCTACCCGGCTTCGGGCGCCGGTTCATCGACATCGAGCCCCAGGCCTTGACCCAGGACGTGATCTACCAGATCGGGGCCCTCGAGGCCTTCGCACGCGTCGCGGGGTCGCGGGTGCGCTACGTCAAGCCGCACGGAGCCCTGTACAACGCGATAGTGCGCCACGAAGAGCAGGCGGCCGCCGTCGTCCAGGCGATCGTTGACTACGATCCTGCGCTCCCGGTTCTGGGGCTACCGGGGTCGGTGTGGCTGCGTCGGGCTGAGGCCGCCGGGCTGACCGGCGTCCGCGAGGCGTTCGCAGACCGGGCTTACACCCCGGAGGGGACCCTTGTCTCGCGACGGTTGGCTGGGGCGGTGTTGGATGATGCGGACGAGATCGCGCGCCGCTGTGTTGCGATCGCCATGGGCGAGCCGATCGCTGACGCCGAGGGCGGGTCGCTGACCGTGACCGCGGGATCGATCTGCGTGCACGGGGACACCGCTGGCGCGGTCGACATCGCTCGCTCGGTCAAGGATGCGCTCGCCACGGCTGGGGTCAATGTCGCCCCGTTCGTCGCCTGATGCGAGTGCTGCCCAGCGGCACCACCGCGCTTCTCCTCGAACTCGACGACTTGGACGAAGTGCTCGGGTTATACGCCGCGCTCACGGACAACCCGCCGGCCGGCGTCGTCGACCTCGTACCGGCGGCGCGCACCCTGCTGGTGATGACGGACCCCTCGGCCACGTCACTGTCCTCCGTCGCAGACGCCGTGCGGCGTACGACGCCCCACCACGACCGTTTCGGCTCTGGCGAACTCGTCGAAGTCCCGGTGACCTATGACGGCGAGGACCTCGAGGAGGCGGCGGACCTGCTCGGCTGCGACGGCGCCGAGCTGGTACGCCGGCATACCGCCGACGAGTGGACGGTGGCGTTCTGCGGGTTCGTCCCCGGCTTCGGCTACCTCACGTCGCAGACGTGGCAGTCGGATGTGCCGCGCAGATCCTCGCCGCGCAAGAAGGTGCCCCCGGGATCGGTGGCCCTTGCCGGTGAGTTCAGCGGCGTCTACCCGCGGGAGTCTCCGGGCGGGTGGCAGCTGATCGGTCGGACCAAGCTCGCCATCTTCGAATTGTCGCGCGACCCGGCCACGTTGCTGCGACCGGGCGTCCGGGTCCGCTTCGTCGACGAGGGAAGCCCGTGACACGCTCCGTCACCGTGCTTGCTACTGGTGCCCTGACGACTGTGCAAGATGCCGGCCGCCCCGGTCAGGCAGCGCTCGGCATCGGACGCTCGGGTGCGTGCGACCGGACGTCGTACCGGCTCGCGAACCGGCTGGTCGGAAACGCACCCGACGCTGCAGTACTCGAGGTGACCTTTGGCGGCCTTCAGCTGAGGGCGGACGACGACGTGGCGATCGTGACAACCGGCGCCCGGTGTCAAGGATCGTGGCCGCACAATGCCCCCAGCACCCTTCGGTCGGGCGAGGAGCTGCGGCTCGGCACGCCCGCGAGTGGCCTGCGCACCTACGTGGCGGTGCGCGGTGGCTTCGTCCCTAAGCCGGTCCTCGGTTCGCGCTCGACGGATGTGCTGGCCGGCCTTGGTCCCGCCCCGGTCTCGACGGGGGACGTGCTCACAACCGGAGAGCCCGAGTTTCCGGCACCCGGCATCGACGTCGCGCCGGTGGCCGACCCCGAGGAGGGTGACGTCCTGGTGCTGGTGGTGCCCGGGCCGCGACGCGACTGGTTCACCGACGAGGCGTGGGCCTCGCTCGTGGGCCGGGCCTACGAGGTGACCAGCGACAGCAACCGGGTGGGGCTGCGGCTTGACGGTGAGCCGCTCGAACGTGTCCGGACCGATGAACTGCCGAGCGAGGGCATGGTCCGCGGCGCCCTACAGGTACCGCCGTCCGGCAAGCCCGTACTCTTCCTTGCCGATCATCCCGTCACCGGAGGCTACCCGGTGATCGCGTACGTCGTAGATCACGATGTCGACCGATGTGCCCAGCTCCGGCCCGGTCAGTGCCTGCTGTTGCGCGAAACGGCGGTCTAGGGATGCAGAGCCAGGTCTGTTCAATTGGCTCCTCTTGCTGCAAGGATCGGGGCAAGTCACCAGGGAGGATCCATGAGCGTGTACAAGATCGTTGAACTCGTCGGCACGAGCACGACATCGTGGGAGGACGCTGCAGTCACCGCGGTGCAGACGGCCAAGCAGACACTCCGGGACCTGCGGGTTGCCGAAGTAGTGGAGCAGGATCTTGACCTCAGTGGAGACGAGGTGCTCTTCCGGACCAAGCTGAGCGTCTCCTTCAAGTACCAAGCCGACTGAGCGGAAACGGCTCGTCACCCGGGCTGGATCCTCGAACGTCGGCGCGGGTCGATGCCGGCAGTTGGCGGCTCGAGCTGGCGGGGCCAGTCGGCGTCCACGGTCGTCTCTGCGAGATGGTTTCCGAACGGCTCGGTGGGCGCTGACGGCGCTCCCCCCCGACCTGAAACCGTGGCGGCGGAAACCACCTGATTATCCGGAGCTGCCAGATCTGCTCGGCGGGTGATGAAGTGCCCGCCGGTACGGCCGCTCGTCACGCAGATACCAGACCGTCCACGTGATCGGCAAGAAGATTCCTGCCGCGACGGCAGCCGCCAGACCGAGACCTCTGTGACGCGCGCCGAGAATGGTGAGAATCGGCAGCGCGACGAACACAGCAGTCCCGAGTACCACCGCGCTCACCATGGCCGCCCCCATTGGTTCAGTGTCCTCCATCGCGGGGAAGAACGGCTCCCGCGTGCTGAGGATGCGTCTCACGCGGGCCTGCCCAGCCCTGGGCCATGGAAGCTGGTGGCTGTCCGCCGCGAGACCGGAAGCTCAACTTGGCTGGCTTGGGTGCCTGCGCATGAGGACGACGGCTACAAGCAGCAGCCATAGACCAAACAGCGCGAACATGAACTGTCCGAGCGGAAACGCGCCGAGAAGCATGGCGGCGACGACGGGAAAGCCGGCTCGCGCCAGCCACGCTGGCAGTAGCTGACCTGAACGGCTGGCAAGCGTTGTGGCGACGACCAGAACGGCGGCTGGGAGAGGAAAGATGAGAAATCCCGTACTGCCCAGGTCAAAGAGGGCCGCCGCGACCGCGGGGTCGCGCTGGCCACCGACGTGCAACGCTGCAGCGCCCCACCCTGCGAGCTGGATCAACAGCGGGCCGAGGAGCGCGATACCACCGACGAGCGCTGCGGGTGCGCACAAACCCTCGTCACGTTCGACTTGGCGGATCCGTTTACACAGGCTGGCGAGAAACCATGGGAAAAGCACAAAGCCACCGAGCGCGCTCAGAAAGGTGTTTGCCAGCATGCCGTTTTGGTGTTCGGCGAAGTAGCTCGCGATCTCTGTCGCGGAAGCATCACCCGCGGGCGAAGAAGCACCAATCGCCGTGGCGCCCAGCCCAAGCGACAGCAAAAATCCCACTGCACCAAGCGGGGCGTATCGCTCCCAACGTGGTTCGGTCATCGCCATGCTCTCCTTGACTCACCTCGGCGAGGTAGCCTACCGACCGCATCGGCAGGTAAGACACACGAGCCATCTGATCCATATTCTGGTCAGGTGAGCTGCACACCCTCACCTCAGCGCCCTGTCTGAGGGTAGGTGACGCCGCTTGTCATGCCCGCGTGCGTAGGTCTAGGCTGCACCAGCGACCGCGCCACTGAGCGCCAGGAGTGCCGTTGAATCCCTTGCTGCTCGTCCTTCTCTGGGTTGCGACTGTTCTTGTCTTCGCTGCGGTTGCTCGGCGGGTGCTCGATGTTCCGCTCGGCGCGGTGCGAGCAGTGTTGGCCGCGACTCTCGCGGTGGCGGTCGGGCTCGCGGTTTCGGACCCACTTGTAGTGGTGGGTTCGGGTGTGGCCGAGGGCAGCCTGCAAATCGGGATCTCGCTGGTCGCCGCGCTGACGTTCCTCGTTGTCGTGGAAATCCTGGTGCCTACTGGCAGCTGGCCCAGCCCGGTGGAGTGGCGGCGCTCCTTACGCCGGAGGATGGGACGGTCTCGCCGGTACACGCGGATCCTCGCCATTGCCGTGCGGAACGGGCTGGGACCGTACTTGGGTGGCGGGACTCAGACGTCAGGGGAGGAGCCGCAGCGGCGCCGGCGGCTGGCCAGTTCGTTGCGTCAGGCGATGGAGGAGGGCGGCGTCACGTTCGTCAAGCTCGGTCAGCTTGCCTCGACCCGAGCCGACCTGTTGCCGGCGGAGTTCATCGAGGAATTCTCCACGCTGCAGGACCAGGTTCAGCCGGCACCGTGGGAGCACGTACGTGCCCTGCTTGAGAGGGAGCTCGGCGCGCCGTACATGGACGTCTTCGCAGAATTCGATCCGCGGCCCGTGGCTGCCGCGTCCATCGCGCAGGTCCACCGGGCAAGACTGCGCAGCGGTGTCGAGGTGGCGGTGAAGGTGCAGAGACCCGGCATCGGACCGGTCGTCGAACGCGACCTTGACATCGTGGGTCGCCTTGCCCGTACCGTGCAGTCGCGGACGCGGTGGGGACGCGCGGTGGGGTTGGTCGAGCTGGCCGCTGGCTTTGCGACTGCGCTGATGGAGGAGCTGGACTTTCGGATCGAAGCCCGCAACGTTGCAGCGGTCAGGGCAGGCTCGGTCAGCCAGAACCGTGACTGCGCGGTCGTCCTCCCCGCCTTGCATGCGCAGTTGTGCACCCAACGAGTGCTGGTGATGGAGTGGCTAGACGGCACCCCGATCGGGGCCTCCGACTCCGTGGTCGACGAGCATGGCCTAGACCGGCAGGTCTTGGGACGGGCACTGTTAGAGTGCCTCCTCCGCCAGGTCGTCGTGGACGGGGTGTTCCACGCCGATCCGCATCCAGGCAACGTGTTACTGCTCGCGGACGGCCGCCTGGCGTTGATGGACTTCGGCTCGGTCGGCCGGCTAGGCGCATCGACCCGCCAGGCGGTGCAGCAGCTGCTTGTCGCGGTGGACAAGGGGGACTCAGCGGCAGCTCGCGACGCGTTCCTGGAGCTGGTGACCCGCTCTGACGATCTCGACGAGCTACGGCTCGAACGTGCACTCGGGCTGTTCATGGCCCGTCATCTGGGTCCCGCGGCTGCGCCAGACATGGCCATGTTCACCGACCTGTTTCGCCTGGTGGCCGATCACGAGTTGGTCGTGCTCGGCGAGGTCGCTGCGGTGTTTCGTGCACTGGCCACCGTTGAGGGAACGCTGCTGCGGCTCGCACCCGGCTTCCAGCTCGTGGAGGAGTCGCGCCGCTTTGCTCGCGCCGAGATAGCGGCAGCGTTCGGGCCTGCATCGGTGTCGCAAACCTTGACCGACGAGATCACGGCGCTGTTACCGGTGCTTCGCCGGTTACCACGCCGGGTCGACCGGATCACCGGGGCGCTCGAACAGGGCCGGCTGGCAATGAACGTCCGGCTTTTCGCCGACGAACAGGACCGACGGTTCGCCACCGACCTGTTGCACCAGGTGCTGCTCGCCTTCCTGGGTGCCACCGCCGGAATCATGGCCGTGTTCCTCATCAGCGCGTCCGGCGGCCCGGCGGTGACCTCCACGGTAAGCCTGTTTCAGGTGTTCGGTTACAACCTGCTCGTCGTCAGTTGCATCCTCGTTCTGCGCGTGCTCTTCGTCATTTTTCGCCAGCAACGCTAGGCAGGAACTACAAAACTCGGTTGTGAATCGCCATCAGTAGTGAAGGACGAGTGCTAGGGAGTATCCAATGTGCTGCGAGGGTCCTGATGGTCTGACCGAGCAGGCACGAGTCACATGACGACGAGAGCGCTGAGCCTTCGGGCGGCTAGACCCTGTCCCAATGCTCGCGTAGTCGCCTTGCCAGTACCGCTCGTTCGCCGGCGGGCGTGATGTCAACGCCTTCGCTGGGCGGAAACGTCACTCCCTCGCGCATGGGGATGATGTGAAAGTGGATATGGGGACGGATTGGAACGCGGCTTCACCGTTGTGCTGCTGAATGAGGTTGTGCTGCTGAATGAGGATGCCGTCCGGGTCGACAGCCGAGTCAATCATTCGGGGGGTCCGAGCGAGCACTTGCCCAAGCAGAGACTCCTGCTCACGAGTCAGGTCGAGGATCCTCTCCTGATGCCGTTTCGTCGTGACGAGCGTATGACCCTCCATACCGCCGAGCGCTGCCGGTGCAAACGTAGATCAGTTCATCCTCGAAGATCACCGCCGGTGGGCCGTGCCAGGGGTTTCTCCCCTGGAAGTTCTCGCAGTACGAGCAGGGTGTCTGCGAAGGCAGGACTAGCGGCACAGGGGGAATCTAGCGCGATACTTTTCTGCCATGGCATACGACGAAGGCCTCGCGGATCGGATCCACCAAGTTGTTCAAGGTGAAGCTGGCCTGACCGAGAGGCGCATGTTCGGCGGCCTGGCGTTCCTGATCAATGGCAACATGGCTGTCAGTTCCAGCAGCAAGGGCGGACTGCTGCTGCGTGTCGATCCCGCCGAGTCCGGGTCTCTTGTCAGTGAGCCACACGTGCGGCGCTTCGAGATGCGCGGCCGCGAGATGGATGGCTGGCTCCGGGTCGAGGTGGAGGAGGTCGAGACCGACGACGCGCTTCGCCGCTGGGTGAGCCATGGCGTCGCCTACGCTCGATCACTCCCATCCAAGTAGCGTCACGGAAACGCGCGACTCACATGCTCCTTTGCTGCCTGCCATGGTCGTGACCGGGCTCGGCTGGGCGGAAGCAGTTAAGCGGCTACCTTGTCGGCCCGGATGTGGATGTCCTTGACGTGGATCTCCTCCGCCTTGACCAGCCAGACCGTCGCCGCGAGGACCGCGACCAAAGTGGCCGCACCGCCGCCGATCAGCGTCCAGCGAGCCCCGAACATCTCGCCAACCCACCCAACCACCGGTGCCCCGAACGGTGTACCGCCCATCAGGATCATCATGTACAGCGCCATCACGCGCCCTCGCATGTCGGCGTCGACCGACATCTGCACGACGGTCTGCAGCGAGTTCATCATCGTCAAGGACGTGATGCCCAACAGGGGCAACACGGCCGCAAACAACCAGTACGTCGGCATCAGTCCCGCGACGATCTCGACAACCGCGAACGACACCGGCGCCAGCACCAGCACCAGCCGGCGCGGGAAGCCACGTCGAGCCGCGAGCAGCGAGCCGCTCAGCGCGCCGACGGCCATGATCGTCCCGAGGAGACCGAAGCCTCCGGCGCCTCTGTGGAAGACCTGGGTGGACATCAACGCGCTCGTCATCTGGAAGTTGAGGCCGAACGTCCCGGCGAAGAAGGCGACCGTGAAGACGAAGATCAGCAGCGGGCTGCACAAGACGTAACGCACTCCGTCGCGCAGGGCGCCCTTCGCCCGCGGTACCGGCACCGAGACCTGCAAGTCGTCGACGCGCATCCTGCGCAGCGAGTAGATCACCGCCAAGTAACTGATCGCGTTGAGCAAGATCACTGCCCCGGTTGCCTGGACGCCTGATCCGAACGCGACGATCAGGAACCCGGCGGCCGCGGGGCCGGCGATGCGACCGAGGTTGAACGACGCCGAGTTGAGGCCGACCGCGTTGGGAAGGTTGTCTCTGCCGACCATCTCGACGACGAACGACTGTCGGGTAGGGGTGTCACTCGCGGTCCCGACCCCGAACAGGAAGGCCAGCACCCAGACGTGCCAGACCTGGGCGACGCCCGTGACGGCGAGCACCCCGAGGATGCCCGAGGTGACGGCCAGCGAACCCTGGGTGAACATCAGCAGCATGCGCTTGGAGTAGCGGTCGGCGAGCAGCCCGGCGAACGGGGTGACGAGCAGGAAGGGAAGGAACTGCAGTCCAGTGGTGATCCCCAGTGCCGACCCAGAGTCGGTCAGCTGGAGGACCAACCAGTCCTGTGCGACCCGCTGCATCCAGGTGCCGGTGTTGCTGACGAGACTGCCACCCGAGTACAACCGGAAGTTCCTCACCGAGAGGGCCTGGAAGGTGGGGCTCATGCGTGGGAGAGCCTCTCGAGGATCGGTGCGGCATGACGGAGTATCCGGCGCTCCTCGACGGTGAGCTCCTTGAGACGGTGGTTGAGCCAGGCATCCTTGCGGCGGCGGGACTCGGTGATCACCGCGGCGGCAGCGGCGGTCAAGGAGATGACCACCACACGCCTGTCGTCGCCGTGAGGTGTCCGCGCGATCAGACCCTTCTCGCAGAGATGGTTGACCGTGCGGGTCATCGATGGGGGTTGCACCTTCTCCTGTGCCGCGAGCTCACCGATCGTGAGAGCTCCGTGGCGCCACAGGGTGCCCAGGACAGCAAGGTGGTTCGGCGTCAGGTCCTCGCTGGCGTCGCGCTCGTTGCGCAGGCGTCGCGAGAGCCGCATCACCGAGATCCGCAACCCGCTGGCCAGTCCGGCGTCCGTGCGCGCGAGCTTGACTACTTCACTAGACATATCCTTAGCATAACTTATTAGCAATGCTAAGGAAACCGCAAGAGTAGCTTCGTGAGGCGGCTCACCTTCTCCGCAGGTGTGCTCTACCCGGCGTACGACGCTCCTACGTGATCCAGTGGCTGATCGGGTCGATCGCGAAGTAGACGACGAACAGGGCGGCAACCACCCAGAGCAGCGGGTGGATCTGCGCGACCTTGCCCCGGGCGGCCTTCAAGATGACGTAGGCGATGAACCCGGCACCGATGCCGACCGAGATCGAGTACGTGAGCGGCATCAAGATGATCGTAAGGAACGCCGGGATGGCGATCTCCATGTCGTCCCAGTCGATGTTCTTGACCTGGGTCATCATTAGGAAACCAACCACGACCAGGGCCGGTACCGCTGCCTCGTTCGGGATGATCGCGACGAGCGGCGCAAGGACTGTGGTCAGCAGGAACAAGACCCCGGTGACCACGCTCGCGAGTCCGGTCCTTGCTCCCTCACCCACGCCAGACGCCGACTCGATGTACGACGTATTGCTCGAAATCGACGCCGCGCCTCCCGCCGCGGCCGCGATCGAGTCGACGATGAGGATGCGCTGCGTGTTGGGAGGTGTCCCCTCCTCGTCGAGCAGCCCGGCTTCGGCCCCGATCGCTGTCATCGTGCCCATCGTGTCGAAGAAATCCGCGAGCAGCAGGGTGAAGACGAACAGGAGTGCAGTGACGGCGCCCGCCTCCGCAAACGACCCGAACAGCGAGAAGTTGCCGAGCAACGAGAAGTCTGGGGTGTCGAGCACCTTGTCGGGCCAGGCCGGCACGTTCAGGTCCCAGCCCTTGGGGTTGATGCCGTCGGCAGTGAACGTCGGTCCCACGTCGGCGAGGGCCTCGACGATGATCGCAAGAACGGTGGTGGCGAGGATGGAGATGAGGATGGCGCCTTTCACCCGGCGGGCATACAGCACAATCATCAGGATCAGTCCCGCACAGAAGACGAGCACCGGCCACCCCTGAAGTGCCCCCCCGACACCGAGACCGACGGGAACGGGCGTGTTTGCGAGATCGGGATTGCGACGCACGAACCCCGCATCGACCAGACCGATGAAAGCGATGAAGAGACCGATCCCGACGCTGATCGCCACCTTGAGCTGCGCCGGCACAGCCGTAAACACGGCTCGACGGAACCCGGTGAGCACCAGGACGAGGATGATCAGCCCCTCGAGGACGACGAGACCCATCGCATCGGCCCAGGTCATCTGGGAGGCGACTCCGAAGGCGACGAAGGCGTTGAGGCCGAGCCCGGTCGCGAGCGCGAGCGGGTAGTTGGCGACCACACCCATCAGGATCGTCAGTACACCGGCCACCAAGGCAGTGACGGCGGCGATCTGGGCGAAGTCTGCCTGCGGCCCGCCGGTGATCGAGTCGCCGTTCACGTCCATTGCCTGTCCGAGGATGATCGGGTTGAGGACGACGATGTAGGCCATCGTGAAGAAGGTGACGAGGCCACCACGGATCTCCCTGCTCACCGTGGAGCCACGCTCGGAGATCTTGAAGAAGCTGTCCATTCCAGACGCGCTCCGAGCTGGGCGTCGGGTACTCCCCTTGTTCGCTGTGTTCACAGCCGTCAGCGTAGGGGCTGCCGCCCGCTCGGGCGAACACCGTGGTCGGCGTAGGGTAGGTGTCGTGGCCAACAGCGGCAGGCGAGCCAGTCGGCGGGCTGGAGTCGACGCCGGTGCTCCGCGCGTCCAGCGGCCGCACCCCGTCGACCGGATGCGTGGGATCAAAGCTTTGCACGACCCCGACCTTTTTGGGGGCCGACCAGGGATCGAGTCCATCGAGATCCGGCAACGCACCTATGTCACCGCCACCGTGCAACCACTCGATGTCACAGGTGTGCGAACGATTGCCGTCGGTGCGATTGTGTGGCTGGTGGCAGCCCTGGCGCTGATCCCGTTCTACTTCACCCTCGAGGAGAACGGCCACGGATGGTGGCTGTGGACGTGCGTCGCCGGTTTCGGACTTGGGCTCATCGGCATCGGATACTGCCGCCGCCGACGCCGTCAGCTGGCCGAACGGCCCCCGCGCGAGGTGGAGACCAGCCCGCTCGGCGCTGCCGGCCTTTGACGCGGCCGTGGCGCCACCTGCCGAGGCGATGGGCCGGCCGGTCTAGCGCGCGATGACCTCCAGGTCGGTGTCCACCACCGTGTCCCACGCCATCGTGTCGAGAAGCCGGCGGGCGCCCACCCCGGCCTGCTCCCTGCTCTGGTCCTCGGCGACGTCGGAATGCGCTCCGCATCCATGGTCGAGCGACACCGCGTGCCCGTCACTCGGCGAGAACGCGTTTGCGCAGACACCGAACGCCTGCGACAACGCTCCGCCCATGCGCACCAGGAAGCCGCAGCTCGCGCACCGCGCGGGTGCCGCCTTGGCGATCGGTGCGTCCGGTCCCGCGTCGCCGGCGTACCAGCGCTCGGCCGCGGCGTCGCGGCCGTCGATCGACAGCACCAGCTCACGCCCCAGGCCGACCTCACCGGCCACGTCGCGCTGTTCGCGGGCGGTCGCCTCGTCGAGCGCCTCGTCACCGACCAGGAAACCCGGCACCAGCCGCGGGTCTTCCACCGGACGCGGGTGCAGGTCGCCAGGCCGCAGGTCGTGCTTGGAGACCCGGTCCCGCCACGGGATCCAGTCCGGGGCCACGAGCGCGCCCTCGCCGGGCAGCAGCGTGATCTCGTTGACGGTGACCACCTTCTGCCGCGGCGCCCGTGTCACGGTTACCGCCCAGCGCCAGCCTCGATATCCCGGCTGCTCCGAGGCGAAGTAGTGGGTGGCAAGCCGATCGGCCTCGGCCACAACTGCCAGGTGGTGGCCCACATCGCTGTCGGCGACCGAGTCGGCGAGCGCGGATCGCGCCACATTGGTCGCGGCTGCCAGCACCGCGTCGACCTTGCGGGTCTTGGTTGTCGTCATCACAGTCCCATGTTGCCGTATCGGCGAAACCGTTGGCTAATTCGGTGTCCACCACGTCGCCCCGGAACCCGCCAGGCAGTATGGAGCCGTGCACCCCGACCAGCCTGGTCGACGCCCACGACGTCGTCCCCCGACCGGCGGTGGCACACGCTCCGATTACCCTCACCCCGACACCCCTCCCTTGGCCGGCAGTCCAGCACGACCCGACTACGGCCAACCCGGTCACCTCGCCGGCAGTCGTGGCCCGTCCGCCGCGGACCGCGCCCGCAAGGCGGCGGGCGTCGGCAAACGGTTCGCTGCCTTCTCGGGTCGCACTGCGAGCGGCACCGTTCGGATGGCCCGCCGTGCGTCACACTCCGGCGGTGCCGGAGAATCGGGACTGGCGCGACTGCTCGAGCTCAACGCGGTCAACGCCGCCGGCGACGCCGCACTAGCCGTGTCGCTGGCCGGGACCCTGTTCTTCGCCGTTCCCAGCGACGAGGCTCGGGGGCAGGTGGCGCTCTTCCTCGGGATCACCATGCTGCCGTTTGCCGTCGTCGCACCGCTGATCGGTCCCTTCCTCGACAAGTTCCGTCGCGGTCGCCGCTGGGCGATCGGCTCGACGTTCGCCCTGCGTGCGTTCGGCTGCTGGGCACTCGCCGGCGCGGTCGCCGACGAGTCACCGTGGCTGTTTCCCGCTGCGCTCACCTGCCTGGTGGCGTCCAAGGCGTACGGCGTCACCCGTGCGGCCACCGTCCCCAGGCTGCTGCCACCTGAGCTCACCCTGGTGAAGGCCAACTCACGCATCTCGATCGCGAGCATCGCGGGCGCCGCCATCGCCGGCCCGATCGCGACAGGGGCCTCGTTGATCGGCGCCGAGTGGTCGCTGCGCTTCGCCGCCGTCGTCTTCGTGGGCGGCACTGTACTGGCGATCTTGCTCCCCGCCCGGGTGGACTCGTCCGAGGGCGAGGAACACGTAGGGATGCGCGACGTCACCGACTCGGCACCACGGGGACGCGGCATCACGCCGATCGTGGTGACTGCGCTGCGGTGCAACGCGGGGTTGCGGATGCTGTCGGGTTTCCTCACCATGTTCATGGCCTTTTTGTTGCGACAGGAGCCTATCGAGGGATGGGAGGACAAACCCACCCTGCTGCTGGGTCTGGTGATCGGCTCCGTGGGTCTCGGTAGCACCGTGGGCACTGCTCTCGGATCAATCCTCAAGGATCGCAAGCCCGAATCGATCGTGCTGATCGTGCTCGTCGCCGACGCCGCGGCGGCTGTCTATGCCGCGCTGTTCTTCGGTCTGATCCCGGCGATGGCGCTCGGCCTCGTCGCCGGTCTGAGCCAGCAGCTCGGCAAGCTGTCGCTCGACGCGCTGATCCAGCGCGAGGTTCCCGAGCGGGTGCGGACCAGTGTCTTCGCCCGTTCCGAGACGCTCCTGCAGCTGTCCTGGGTGATCGGCGGCTTCGTTGGCGTCCTGATGCCGCTCATCGCCAGACTCGGGTTGTTCGTGATCGCTGCGCTGCTGATGGGCTGGCTCGTCTTCGTGCTCCGCGGCCTCGCCGTCAGCCGGCAGGCCCCCCGGCGACACCCGGGAGTGGCCTGAGAGGGCGACCAACCGCCAACCAACCGACGTAGGGGAGGGCGGGGAACGAGGGACTACAGCTCGAGCTCGGAGGCAAGGGCATGCAACAGCGTTGCCGACCGCTTGGCTGAGCGCGGGTCAGGATGCCGGCCGCGGCGGTAGGTCTGCTCGAGGTTCTCCAGCAGCTTCATCAGGTCCTCGACGATCGTTACCATGTCGTCGGGCTTCTTACGGCTGGCCTTGGCCACCGACGGGGTGGGCTCGAGGACCGAGAGCTGAATGGCCTGGTCGCCCTTGCGCCCTTGGACCAGCCCGAACTCGACCCGAGAGCCCGATTTCAACGCCGTGACCGTCGAGGGCAGCGCATCCGACCGGACGAAGACGTCGCCACCGTCATCGGTGGTGAGAAAGCCGAAGCCCTTCTCAGCGTCGTACCACTTGACCTTGCCCGTTGGCACTGTTGACCTCGCGATGAGTTGCGCTGCCGCGGCAGCTGACACAGGGGGCCCCACGTTTGTCGGGCGACGGCCAAGCCTACCGCCCTCAGCGGAACCGTTCAGGCTCGGCGAGGAGCTCATTCATCGAGCCCGATCGGAAACCGTCCGGGTCGACCACCACCGTCGAGAAACCGGCAGTCTCGACCACCTCTACCACCGCCGCCACCAGCTGCGACGACGACAGCACCCGGCTTGCGACCTCCGAGTCGAGCTCGACACGAGCCTCCTCGCCCAGGTCACGCACCCGCACGTTGCCGAAGCCGACCTGACGTTTCGACAACAAGCCGCGGAGCGCCACCTCTGCCCGCTCGACGCGGGCAAGCCGGGTTGGTGTCACCTCGATGCCGTAGGCCACTCGGGACGAGAGGCAGGCCGCCGCAGGCTTGTCCCACGTCGCAAGCCCCCACGTCCGGGATGCTGCCCGGATCTGCTCCTTGGTCAGGCCAGCGTCGAGGAGAGGGGTGACAGCGCCGCGTTCCGCAGCTGCCCGGATCCCCGGCCGAAACCCAGCACGGGCGTCGTCGGCGTTCGTACCGGTCGCCACCGCCCTGATGCCCAGCACGGGGAGCAAGGGCAGCAAGACCTCGACCAACTCCGCTTTGCAGAAATAACAGCGCGCGCCCGTGTTCGCTCGGTAGCCCTCGCGTTCCATCTCATGGGTCGACGGCATTTCGTGGCGGACGCCGAGGTCGGCTGCGAACGCTCGTGCCGCCGCCAGTTCCGCCTGCGGCAACGACGAGGATACCGCCGTGGCGGCGACCACCCTGTCGGCCCCCAAGGCGCGGATGGCAGCGGCGAGCAGGAAGGCAGAGTCGGCCCCGCCGCTGAACGCGACGACCACGCTGCCGAGTCCGAGCAGCCGCACTCTGAGGTCGTCCAGTCGGCTGACGATCGGGTCCGAACTGCTGTCTACCACCGTGATATCGACGTCGAGATCGGCGATGGGAGGCGAAGGCACGCCTAGACTGTATCTCTGCTCTCGGGCCGTCCCGTCCCGGTCAGGTGCGGCGCACGACGCAGGACGAGCCAGCAAACGCGCAAACCAGGGAGGTGCAGTGAGGGTGTCCGTGCAGTCGTCGGCAATCCGGCACCTGACAACGCTGTGCCTCACCTTGTGCATGATGCTGGGCGTCACGACGGGCAGCCTCACTCGAGGAGCCACACCCGCCTCCGCCACGCCAGCGCTTCTCGCCGACCCCGCGACCAGGTCGACCGGCCTCTATGTCGTCGTGCTGCGAGCCCTGCCGCTCGCGTCGTACGCCGGCGGCGTCGACGGCATCCCCGCGACGGCACCCCACCCCGGTGAGCGGTTCGACGCCGCTCGCACAGCGGTGGCGGCGTACCGCGCCCACCTGCTCGACCAGCAGGCCGAGGTGCGCGCGGCAGTCGGTGCGGTGCCCGCCCTGTACTCCTACACCACCGCGCTGAACGGTTTTGCAGCCGAGCTGACCGACCGCCAGGTGAAGCAGCTGCAAGCGATGCCGGAGGTGCAATCGGTCGAGCGCAGCGAGAAGCAGCAGCTTGCCGGTTGGCGGTCGGACCGCGACCGCGTCTCGAAAACCCGAGCGGCTCCCGGGCTCTGGTCCGGTGTCGACGGTCCTGCCAACGCCGGTCGCGGCGTCGTCGTCGGCGTCATCGACTCGGGCATCTGGCCCGACAACCCATCGTTCGCCGGGATCCCCGCTGGCCAGGCGGCACTTGCGCGGCGGTATCCGGGCTTCACCGTCAGTTGTGGCAGCGCCGAGCAGTGGGCGGCGTCCGACTGCAACGACAAGCTGGTCACGGGGCGGTACTTCGTCGAGGGTTTCGGCGCCGAGAACATCGCTGGTTCGGAATACCTGTCCCCCCGCGACGGCAGTGGCCATGGCTCGCACACCGCCGCCATCGCCGCCGGCAACGCCGGCGTCTCGGTGCAGATCAACAACCAAGACTTCGGAAAGATCTTCGGGATGGCGCCAGGCGCTGGGCTCGCCGTCTACAAGGCCTGCTGGGTGGCGCCTGACCCCGACGACGACGGATGCACCACCGCCGACACCATCATGGCGATCGACCAGGCCGTCAGCGACGGCGTCGACGTCCTCAATTACTCCATCAGCGTCGACCCCG
>JAABUR0100004715.1_pt1 | contig 18010 bp, 23 predicted proteins | sample 5560091 | NCBI WGS metagenome assembly JAABUR01 (sample SAMN10711879, study PRJNA513375) | rock metagenome | isolation source: Antarctica rocks | place: Antarctica: Victoria Land, University Valley sud | reverse complement strand
GCCGTCAGCACGGTGGCATGGGTGCGGCATGCGCCATTACAAACATGGTTCAGCTGCAGACTCTCAACGTTCACAGTCCTGCACAGCAAGGCAGTCTAGTATGAGGTATTGTACCGGCACATGTGCATGCGCGCAGGGGAGACACCCAGCAGAGTTGCTTTCCTTCCATCCACAAGAGCACTTGCCACAGTCCTTTTCAACACTCGTGCAAAGGAGCGCACCGCCACTGCCGCCCAACAAGGTCTCGACCTCCTTCCAGAGCACCACCAGCATGATGCACGACGCGCCAAAGAATTCACACACCGTGGAAACGCCCACGACATATCGCCCAGAAGGCCCGAGCGCGCAGACGCCTGCAGCGCGCCTAGCCCTCTGAAACAACAGAAAAGGCAGCCTGTGACCACTCACGGCGCACAAACAATAGCATGCATGCCATGCAGCACCACGTTGAAAGGGTGACAGCACTGGGTGGTGCATGTGCAGGGCGTCGACACACAGCAGGGTGCCGTCAACAGCATTGCTTGATTGCGCGAGTCGGCACGAGCTTGCAGTGGCGCACCGAGCGCGGGGTATGTCTGCGGCATGCCCGCCGGCACCTTCTCAAAGTTCCGGACAATCAAAAGCCCTGATAGGCAGAAGACGCTGGCGGCGAGGACCAGCGCGGCCAGGCTCAGCCACCCGCCGAGCATCACCGCATATGGCATGGACAGCATGCCCATCCCTGCCCCGGCGCGCCTCACTCAGCCCCCTTTGCTCTCAGCAGGTTCTGTGCGAGCACCAGTGCAAGAGCACCAAGCCGCACCAATAAAAATGTTTACTACGTTGAAGACTGCCTGCAGTACGGTGGCGCCCTCCTGCGGTGGGGGCCCATGAAAGCCTGCACGAGCGAAAGGCAGACAGTAAGCGTCTGGAGTCTGCAGTCGTGAGACTGCTCAGACGCCAGGCAGACGATACGTCGCCACGTAAAGCACGTGCCGCACCGTGCTCGTCCTCTAGGACAAGCAAGCTGTGGCTGTGTCGCTCCAAGTTACAGAAGAGCTGCGAGGACAGAGACACGCGCCTGCGCGCATGCACGTGCGTGGCGGTGCGCAGTGTGCTACAGTGGGCACCTAGACACGCCGAAGTCGCCAGCAGAGCGCGCACCGCGATAAGAGCGGCTCCGCCTCGGCCCTGCCCTCACCGTCCGTTACTCTCCTGTCGTGACTCGAGTCCATTTGTTTACTCCACTACGCCCTCCTACCAGACTCTCTGCTCTTCATACCATACTCCGTGAAACTCTGTCCTGCGTCGACACACAAAGCAGTGCCACTGATAAGCGATCAAGCTGCGCTGCAGTGCTCTGGCATTGGCGGTGCCAATTGATTAAGCTGCATGTAGTGATTAAGCTGCAAGTAAATGTGCACGGGCACAGCTGCATCACTCCCATATGCGCCCATGCGCATGACCACCACAAATCATACGACGCTGCACACTCCACGATGTCTGCAGAGGCGCTGGCGCACCAGGTGTCTGTGCTGAAGGAGAACCTAGTCGACGTAGAAGCGCGCCTGCAGCAGCACACGGAAGCAGCGCGCTCAGCTTCTGTAGCGCTCGCAAAGGTCACCGGTGAGCGGCGGCAGCAGCGCCAGGAGGCTGCGTCCGTTCAGGCGGAGGTCGCGGCCTTGGAGTGCCAGGCCAGTGACTGGACAGTGCTGGCCAAGCGGCGGGGTTCTGAACAGGCCTCCTTTGCGGCAGACAGCAGCGTCAGCTTGGCAGACACCCTCAAGGTGAGGCGCTGACCTGCAACTGTACTGTCAGATAGAGCCCCCTGTTGACAAAGCTTGCTGCTGTACAAGTCACCTGTTAACCTGTTTGCCAGCACGCTCAACTTTCATACACTGCCACTCCTCTCTGAGACGCAAAGCGTAGGCGCGGTGTGCAAGCCTACGCGGAGAAGTGCGCGGCACGTTGGCGTCCTTCCTTGAACAATCGACACAGTTTCAGAGGTCCTTCAGCCGCCAGATGCTGCAGTCGCAGCACCAGAACTTGCAGCAGCAGCATGACAGCCTTCAAAGGCAGGCATGCGCATGCGCTCTGCATATATTGTACATGCATGCCTTCCTTTCAGGCTTGCGTCCTTGCCCTGGGACACCTGGGGAGCACGTGCATGTGTGTCCGCAGCTTGATGAGACCAAGGCGGAGCTTGCTGCCCGGCACTCGGCCGTGCAGGGCCTGCGCACTCAGGCTGAGCAGCTCACCAAGGACAAGGAGGAGCTGACCCACGCACTGCAAGGTGCCCGGCAGCCAGGCCTGTCACCCCTTCTGCCATGTCATATCTGCCTGGCGCACTTGTGTGCTTGAAGATGAACTACACTGCATTCTGAAAGTGTTTCTACCTGGCAAGCTTGAATGTAACTGGCACAGCAGCAGGCCGCACACTCGGAAGCTACGTATATGAAGGACATGCGCATTCCCTACAGATGAGTAGCGGTTGTGCAGAGCTGGATGTCCGCTTTGCTGGCGAGGCTGCGCGGCGCGCGGAGCGGGCAGAGTCGGCGCGGCGCGCGCGCGCTGCACAGGCTGCAGCGAGGCAGGCCTTCCAGGACAGCGCCGCGGACACGCAGGCCTGGCGCGCCTGCATCATGCATGCAGCCTGCAAGATGCATGCGGGGCCGGCTTTGAGCGCTTCATGCAGGATGCGGTGAGGTGCCAGCGACAGCATCACAGCTTGCAGTCACGGCCATGATGTGAACGCGCTGGGCAGTGCTGGTCATCGTGGGGCTTCGCTAACAGTCTATGATGCTGAGGACTATGTGCATGCTGGCATGTCAGCCTGGAGGCGCGGGAGAGGGAGCACGTCCAGGCCAGGCGCATGCGCGATGAAGCGCTGGGCGATGTGGCGCGCCTGGCAAGCTCCCCTGCCTTGCTTTGCACGCCCTCGCAGCACAGAGCTAGCACATTGCTAAGTACAAGCGTGTCTGCATGCAGACATCTGCACAATGCCGTGCCAGGAAGGCAGATGGGACATATAGGAGTAATCTCAATCAAATCTCAAATCTCAAATCTCAAACGGGGCATGCCAAGCTGCCAAAACGCAGTGTGCGTGCAGGAGGCCGAGCATGCGCGGCTGACGCGCATCCTGCAGGCGCTGGGCGCGCCTGCGCCCCGTCCAGGCCGTGCGGGCCAGCGCTGGCCGGCCGTCGCGCCGCCCGCTGGGCGCGCAGCGCCGGCAGTGCCTGCGCGCGGGCCCGCCGCACATGTCGCCGCGCATGGGGCTGCACCGGGCGACGGCCGGCCTTCCAGCAGCAGCTTCTGCCTGCTGCCGGGGCTGCTGCCGTCCCCGGGGGCCTCAGGCATGCACAGCTGTGCAGTGACATGCCGCGGAGGGTGATGTGACTAGGCGCATGCACTGAGTAATAGTCTAAGTGATCACGGAGAGTTGCTACTGTCAGGCAAGCGGGCACCCTGCTCCAGTCTACAACGCTGAGCGGCGACCTACCTGAAGAGCCCATCGGCATCACCTCTGACAAAGACATGAGTTGCGGGGCAGGCGGCGCAAGCGGGGTGCGGAGCGCGCTGGCCGACGTGCAGCCCGCGGCAGCGCCCGCAGATATCCCGCCCGCGCCCAGCCAGGCACCGCAGGGTCGCAGTAAGCCAAGCGCTGGCGCGCCTTCCGTCTCAGATCAGACCCTGCCGCCGCAGCAGTGGCCGGGCGAGGCGCCAGAGCCATGCGCAGCCTCTGCCGCGGAGCCTGCATATCGTGTGGAGGAGCCAGACGATACACCCTGCACGCGCGCCGGTTGTGTGCTGTCCGTGACAACTGTGACCAGGCGCGCCGCTGGGCTAGTGGGTAGAGCCTGCAGAATGGCTGCGAGCGACCTCCTTGTTGCAGTCAGAGCGCATGCATGCTTGCGACCCGTGCCTGCCAGCGCCACTCCATGCATGAGACAACATACACGTCCTCTGCCTCAGGCAGACTTGGCGAGTATGGCAACGGACACTCTCTTGACCTATCAGGGGGCTGCAGTAACTCCCGTAAATTGCACACCTGCGTGCATTGGGCTAACGCTGGGGTCCTGTGCCTCCAGGACGACGACGCCCGAGGGCAAGGACTGGGGCCGTCAGGAGTCGCTGACAATCCGCGAGCTGCGCCCGCTCGGCGGCGGCGGAGGTGGTATGGAGGGTGCAGCTGCCTGCCACCGCAGCGTCCACGCATGTGCGCTGCTCCTTGGGCCGAAACGGCCCTTTGGCGGCGTCTCAAATCCCTGGCACAGACTGCACAGGTATAGCCTGGCTGTAAGTGACGCAGGCTCACCACGCTAAGCATCCGGCGCCTCGAAAAATGTGTGCATGGCTCAGACATTAGCAGTGCCAGGCTGCTGCCCTCTTGCGTGTGACCAGGCATGCAGATGGCCGACGACCGACGATGCGCCTGCCTCTGGCACGGCCTGGAACATGCATGTCCTGGCTTACAACATTGCCGCAGCACGGATTCATCACTCCTAAACATGCGGCATGTCCTCAGCGGCAGTCTGCATGGCCACTGCACGGTGCCCGCGGCGTACGCATGCGCTGACACGAGCGCGTGCGCTGCGCAGCGGCTACCACCTTTCAGCACTGCCACACGGGCCGCTCCGGATGGCAGGCCGCGCTGCCCGCGCCCGAGCCAGCGCACTCGGTCCCGTCCTCATGGGCCGTGCGCGGCGGCCCCAGCAGCGGCCCTGGCGACGGCATCGACCACAACGGCGTCCTGGCGGCAGGGCGAGGCAGGTGTGGCGGCGGCGGCGGCGGCACGGGACGCGCGCCGGCGGCACCCTCGTCGGGCGGGCAAGCGCGGGGTCAGGCTAGGGGCCGAGGTAGGGTGCGCAGGCCGCGGCGCGCGCTGAAGCGGCTGCATGAGGAGGACGAGTCCGCTGCAGACGAAATGCTCGAGGCGCTGACTGAGGAGGATGCGAGCCTGGCAGACATTTGGGCGGGCCGCAAGTGCTGGAGTTGAGCTGCAGTGCTGGCGACCGCGGCAGCGGGAGCCTACGCATGGCCCCCATGGTCTGTTGGGCAAGCCCTGGCAGGCGCCCGGTGGGCGGCAGTGGCTGGAAGTGGCATTTGCAGCAAGGCGGCAGGTGGGCTGGTAAGGGATGCGCTGCCTACGGTGCATGCACATGCCATGTTGCTCGAAGGACAGTGCTGTCAAGGGGCGCGGCCTTCACATGTCAGCTCTGCTCGGAGTGAGTCGTGGTTGAGCGGGCTGTTCTGCGGTCATTGTGTGCAAGGAGCCTGCTCCTGGAGCTCGCTGGTGTTTGGCCTGACAGCGACATCTGACAGCGAAACCGCCACGCCGTGACACGCCGTGAACAGGTCCTTACGTTACTGACTAGCTGGACATTGCGGATGGAGGTCAAGGGTGCTAGCGTGGGCATCAACAAGTGGAGGACAGCGCAAGCACAAATAACTACATGATATGTGCAGCCCATCATACTACCGCAGGTGGGCAAACGCGCCTGCGGAACGCCGTCAGCGTATATAATGAGTATGCCTCACACATACATGCACACCGTGCAACAATAAGGCTGTTCAGTGACGTGCACCCGAACCACCCGAGCACCTCCAGGGGCTCACAAAGAACCTGCATCTGCCACGACTATGTAGCCCACGCCTGGTGACATGCAAACTCACACAAGAATGAAATATGCATGTGTTCCTAACACCAGGCTTATAGCTGAGAGTCTGCGCATACTTCGGTCTGCATCGGCAAGGCGGACAGCAGACCACATAAGCAGAGCACTTCAGCCGTACCCAGCGCCGCAGTTAACATGGTGGCAAATGCCGCTACTGTGCATGCCACAAACGTGGCATGCACGCAAGGCAGCGTAGGAAGCCTGGCAGAGGGGAGAAATCACAGATGGTCACGACCCAATAACGCGCAACACCCCTGAGCTGGGTTGCACCGCTGGACACAACCACTGACCTGAGCCTCGCCCTGATCCCATCCAGCACACAGCAACAAGCGTGCGCGCCCATCGAAGCCCTGTGCTGCGCCGGACACGCTGACTCGCTGCGCAAAGCGCACTATGACGTGCGGCCTCAAGGGCTGCACCTTCATGCAGTGAGCCCTGCACGCCGTCCGCTACCACCGCATGTGTTACTTCAGAGACTCACTACATCCATGAGCTTCATGCGGGGTTGCTCAACCCAAGCGGTGAGCTGACCGAGGCCCAGCCGCGCGTCAGCATCTAGAAAGGCGCCTCGCTACAGTCTTGACATGCCTTGACCGGACTGACCCCGCCCCTGCTTCCGGAGCAGTGGCCAGCACGCTCGAGCGACAGCAAATAGCACCACGCAAACGCCACCTGTCGCCTCGGTGAATTCGCTTCCCCAGATTGCCTGCCCTCATGCATGCCGAGCTTTGGCGCAGCGCGCACGTATGGGCTAATGAGACGCTATATGCAGCAGGTCCCTCGGGCCCCACCTACCTGGCCGTGGAGAGCGCCGCGCTCAGGAGCAGCAGCCTGTGCTGGCGACGGCTGATGGCGCCCCTGCGTCAAACACGCCCGCCGGGAGCACGTCCTCAGGACCCTGGAAGGCCCCAAAGTGCTTGGAGCGCTCGCCGGTCACCTGGCGCCCCAAAACCTGTTGTTAGGCCCCTGATGGCGCGCTCTGCAGCTGCCTCATCACCGAAAGACGTAGCACCAGAGCGAGTTTCATGCGTGGACGGCCATCCGCTGACTCTGGCAGCTGTCAGAGTGCTGGCCCCAGTGCATTCCCCAGGGTGGCGTGCATGCCCTACAGGCCCAGGCAGGGTCGGGCATGACCTGACAGCACAGCATGGCGCGACCAAAACTACCCGGGGCAGGGAGGGACAGGAGTGCGGCGCACCCGAAAGTGCTTGGCCAGCCAGCTGCCGCTCAGGATGGCCGCAGTGTTGCCGCTGACCGGCACCGCGCGGCCCGCGTCAAACACGCAGTTGTGGTCCAGCGCATAGCGGTGCTCCTCACCAGGCACGGTCCCCTGCAGGCGCGCCCCGCACCCACCGTGACACAGCGGGCGACACGCCGCCACGCCGTGCAGGCCCAGCGATGCAAGCACGCAAACAGGCTGCGCAGGGGCCAGGCAGGCCTGTCGCATGCGCATGCACAGGCGGCGCGTGTCAGGCACAGCGGGTGAATGGTTGTAGAGGGGCTGGCGGCCGGCCTGCCGCATGCGCATGCACTGGGGAGGGCCGCGTCAGGCGCGGCGGGCGGGGGGCCGCGCCTGGTAGGTCGCGACGTGGCCGTAGTCCTCCGGCGTGCCCTCCAGCGCGCCGGGCGCCAGCTTGAACAGCCGGAAGGTGACGCTCGCGAAGCGCGCGCCGCCCACCGCCGCCGCCATCGCGTCGTCATTTATTGCGATCGGCGCAGCCTGCCCAAGGATGCGTGTCAGCGGTCGGCGTGTCGGCGCCATGCCTCAGTGCGCCGGACGGCGAGGAGGTCGGGGTCATGGGCGCCGACGCCGCCGCTCCCCGACGCGACCGACCCATGGCGCGCCCCGCGCATCGGACTGGGAACAACAGGTGATGCGGCGAGCGCGGCGACCCTCAGCGGTCAAGCGCGATGTGTGGCATCGCGCTATCTAGCGGCGCACACACGCCGCTGTGACCATGCAGGCGCGCGTCACCTGCAGGACGCGCGCGTCGACAAAGCCGGCCTTGGCGGCCATGCGCCGGAAGTCCGGCAGGTACAGCGCGCCCGCGATGCACTCGCCCCACAGCACCTGCGCAGCTCTCCCGGCCCAGCGTCACAGCCACCCCATGTTCTTGGACTCACTGGAGCGAGGCTGACTGTGCGGCACTGCCAGGCCATGCATGACATGCCATGCCGGTGCCGTGCGGATCACCCAGGGGCATGGCGCACTGTGCAGCGCGGCTGGCACGCGCCAATGCGCTTCGACACACCGCTTCCCTGCAGTGCACAAGCACTGCGGTCAAGCCAGGGTCTCGACCAGACCGCGCGCCTTGTCCGTGCGGGCGGCGTCCGGGAGGCGGCGGTCGCAGTAGACGTCCGAGAAGTGCATCTCGCCGCCCTCCGCCAGCGCGCGCCAGGCCTCTGCCAGCACCTGCCGCCCCCACCATACCCTGCCTGCATCAGCTCACTGCGCACGCCCCAGCGCGACAGCACGCCTGATGAGCAGGACGGGTGGCGCGCTGGAGGCGGAGCGGGTCAGGACTCCTGACTCGGGAGAGCACACCAGGTGAGGCGCGCAAAGCGTGCTGCGAGGGAAGCCCTTGCCAGGGCCCACACAGGCGCGCCTGCGGCTTGTCGGGCGACAGGTTGACCACGCAGTTGCTGATGACCAGGTCGGCGGAGCCTGCGGCGATGCCGGACGCTTGCAGCGCCTCTATGCGCCCCTCCATGAAGCGCAGCGCGTCCGGCGCCAGGCCGAGCCGCTGCGCATACGCGCCCGCGTGCCGCTGCGCAACCTACGCGCACAAACAAAGCTGGTGTGGCCTATTGTAAGTCTTGGTGTATGCTCGACACTCGCGGTACAAAGAGGTGACGGATGGGCCCAGCTTGACCACAGCCCCTAGCGCCCACGCTGCTGAGAACCTATGTTAAAAAGCTCGAGCGTGGCACCGGTCACCTCCCTGGCGGGTGTGCTGTCCTGCTAGCAACCACTGCTGGTGCCGGACGGGGCAGACTCTGCCAAGGTGTCTGACTTGCTACGGCTCTAGTGAGCCTGCTCCTCCAGGGCCAGGTGTGCGCACGGTGAGCTGCGCGCGAGTCATGTCTACGCCGGTCACAGCGGAGGCGCCGAGGGCGGCGGCCACGTAGCAGTCGCGCCCCGAGCCGCAGCCCAGGTCCAGCACGCGCAGGCCGCGGATGCCGAGCGGCACGGGCGCGCCGCAGCCGTAGAATTTCTCCAGCACCTCGGCCGGCACGTCCGCCAGCGCACGGCGTATGAGAGCGTGGGGCCGGCCGCTTGCCGTGCACGCGCTCGTCTTCAGGTCCGCGCTGGTGCTGAGCACGCGGCCGTAATAGTCCTGTCCGTGTTCAGCGACTTTCAGCGCCTTGGTAGCTGCTGCGCACTAACTCCTGACAAGCCGCGCAGTAGCGCGCACGTGACAAGCGCATGCAGTAAGCTTCACAAGAAAAGGTATCAGCTTCAGACAAGCTGCCACACAGCCCTGCTGAGCTCGGTGCTTCACTGCAGCACAGGCCAAACGTGTCGACACGCGCACCTGCACGTCTCCATGCGTGGCATCGTCCGCGCCGGGGGGGCAGCAGGCGGGCGAGGGAAGCGTTTTTGCGCTGCTGGCCTGCTTCGTGCTGCAGCAGGACATCGCAGCGTGCACGCAACAGACAGCCGTGAACGTTAAAACCAGAGTCTGAATCACTATCTTGCCTGGTACAGCGCACAGCCAGGCACTGCAGGATTTCTAAACCCTGGAGCCGTTGAAGCTGTTGCTGAAGCTGGAATACGTTATATCATGAGCGCGTGGCTTCGCAGGCCCTTCTCTTCCCCTTCTCGTCCCACATGGGCAGGGGGGTGCATGGGGGCGCTACAGGCACCGAAGAGTGCAACAGCATGTCTGCGTCCTGTTGTTGCTACTCCATGCTATCGGCAATTGTTGATGCATGCCTCTGCTGCAGCGGCGTCCGGGGCGAGCAGGTACAGCTCCAGCCAGTGCACCAGCAACCTTTGGCGCGAGTTCGGTGCAGAACATCAGCGAGCAGTAAGCGCAAGTTCATGTTGTAGTGCTCAGTGCTTGGGCTCAGCAACTGGGTCCCTCCTGCATACGCACAGCTCAATAAACGTTTCGGCATGCCTGCCGGAGCTGCTGTCAGACCGTTGTCAGCTCGAGGCTGCGCTACTTGGCGGGCGCGGCCTCCCTGAGGCGGCCATGGTCAACGCAGCTGGCGTATAGTGCACGTTGCCCGGGGCGCCTGGCTTGACCGCCGCCGGCATTACACCGCCCCACCGCGGTGTCACCCGGCAGCAGCCCTGCGGTACACCTGCAAGGGCAGCGGCCTGGACTGTGTGCTGTCTGCTTGCAAAAATGTCTGCATCACTACTGGGTGTGCGTGAGTGTGAAGCAGATAGGGCTGCTGCCGCAAGCGCCCATGCTGTAACGCACAGCGCCAAGCACGTCAATACCTTCGTGCCAAGTGAGACGGCCAGTGTACGCACCACTGTCGCAGCGGGTCGAGTGGCATGCCATACATAGCACCGTGTCTGGACCGCACAAGGCCGAGCTGTCCCGCCACGGCGCCCTCGCGGAGCTGCAGCATCGTTGGCTCCTGTGCAGCCCTGGGGCAGGTGAGAGCTGAGACTTCTACTTGGAGTACCACTGTTTGTTGCACTGCACACGCACATGCGCAGCCGCGTCTATAGCCCGGTGGGTGCGGTATGAGAGAACCATGCTCGCTCGCTCGAGAGAAAGCCGACAGCTGGGATTCAAATCCCTCGCCAGGTTCAAGGGGCTGCTTGGCCCCGGGTTGCTTCGCCCCGGGCTCGCCTCGACTCGGCGCACAGCTGGAGGAGGAAGCCGGCGAGTATGGGAGCGCCTATTCTTGCGCAGCCGACTCTGAGCGCAGGCTGCGTCCGTGATGTCTGGGACGGGCGTGCTCCGTCCGGGCCGCTCACGCTCCAGTGCATGCGTGCGCCCCGAGGCCACACTTTGTCAGTACCACAGGTCCTGCGCGTCCGCAGTGGCTCACAGACAACGTGCCTCACCCGGTGTGCAGTTGCCTGGCACCGTTGCGCAGATCACAAGCTGCGCGTCCCTGGGTGCTGCCCGCAAGATCGCAGGTAGCTCTCGCCATGCTGACTTGAGTGCCTTGGCAGATGCCAAGCAGGTGTCCTTGCAGAGCGGCGAGTCCGTGTACGCTGCATCGCTGAGCGACGGCGTCAATTGCATGCCCGTTTCGTTTGCGAGCCGCGCCCTGGCGAGCGGCGCGCTTGAGCCCGGCAGCATCGTCCGCGTGACCGACTTCTTCACCGTCAGCGGCGCCAACAAGTGCGCCGGCCTGCCCGCGCACCGCCGCAGGCGCTTTGGAGGCGCGCTCCCGCTCGCGGCTGAAGCTGGCGCACTCGCAGGCACGTAAAGGTAACTGCCGTGAAAGTCGTCGGCTTCGTGGCGCAGCAGATCGGCCGCCCGCGGTCTGTTACGCCCCTTTGCTGAGCCGCCCGACGTCTGCGCGCATGCGTCGGTGCGGCAGCCCGCGCCCGCTGCGTTTGATGCCAGCGCGGAGGAGCATAGCGGCCCTAGGGTGCTATGGCAAGCTTACACTCCGTGAGGCCATGCCTGCCTGCTGTAGCAACCAGGGGATGGCTAGGGAGGAGGCAGGGCATGCGCGCGCTTCGAGCCATACAGGGAAGCTTGCTGCTGCTGCCCAGTCCTGTTTGGTGGCACCGTCCATGCGCTTCTGGCGCTCGCCGACTTAGAACATGTTAAGCACAGGATCCACAGCAAGCAGTCTGGCTAGAGGATACATACACGATGTCCCCACAAAGACCACAAGCAGCGCAAGATAACGTCTTCATTAGCCCAATGAGCACATCAACAGCTTACAACGGCAGGTCCTGCCTTGATGCCAGTGGCAGCGCTGCTGCTGCGATGGCGAGGCCCTGGGCAGGCGCGCCGGCCCGCCGCAACCCCCTCCTCTGTGCATGGCTGCTGTCGCGGAGGCAGTGCCGGAAGTAGAGCGCAGTGCATGGCTTGGAGAGCAGGCACCTGCTGTGCTCCCGCCCGTGGCCTGCAGCCTCGGACCTTTGCATGCGCCAGCGGGGGATGCGCACCTTGCGCATGCATGCATGCGCCAGGCGCTGGAAAGGCCGGCCGCATGCGAGGCTGCACAGTCAGCACATTGGCTCTGCGATGCTTGCGAGGCAGGAGGGACAGGCTGGCACATGCCACTGCTGCAACTGGCGGCTCTCGCATGATCCGTGAAGCGTGTCATCAAAGGGTCTTAAAGACCGTGATGTGAGCTGTTGCACGGAAGATCACACCTCAAGAGATGCATGTCGCCGGGCAGGTCGCTGGCCAAGTACTTCTCTCCCAGTTCATGGAGCATGGGATGCTCTACAGCGAACGCAGCCGCATACGCCTGAGCGCTTAAACACTGCCTGCACTCAGGAAGGATGCCAGGCAGGCGCAAGCAGAGCGCGCCGCGCAGCACCACCGGCCGCGCGGCCCAGCGCAGCACCTCCTTTGCCGCCCTCTCGGCGGGGGGTTACATGGTGCTGTGCGGCGCTCTATGCTTGTGCTTCCCTGGCATCCCACCTGAGTGCAGGGGACTGCGAAGGGGCTCAGGCGCGGGCGGCTGCGGTTGCTACAGAGCGTCTGCGCACTGCAGACTGGGAGAGAAGTACACTGGCCAGTGGCTTGCCGGGCGGCATGTGTACGTGCCGCAAAGGCCTTGGCCCAGTCCACAGGGAGCTGCATCGAAGCACGAAGTGTGTGCTTACTTACACCAGGGCGGGCGGGCCCGACGGCGCTAGCGAGGCCAGGGCGGCTAAGCGCTTAAGCATGAGCGGCGACCGCGACGTGCGCTCGCCGCTGCGTTGGCAATCCCCCGCGGCAGCGCCTTCAGGCTCCGCCAGACTTTCACCGGCGGCGCCGCTGAGGCGGCGCTGCACGGCCGCGGCCTCTTAGCCCAACCGCAGCGCGCACATGGCTTCAATCCGGGCAGGCCAGGCCTTGTCGTTCACTGCTATAATCGGGGGCGCACCCGCGGGCCAGAGACTGGCCCGCTGGTGTAGCAGGGCTGAAGTGGGGCGAAGACTCATGTGCGCAGGGCACCTGGCTGGCACTGCGGGCATACAGACCTGCTCGCAAGCGGGGCCACATAGCGGACATGCCCGAGGTGGACGAGATGTGCCCCTGCTTGTGAGCACTTTGTAAGCCCACAGTGCCAGCTTCATAGCCTGCGCATACGGAGCGCAAGTGGTGATGTCCGCATCCCCAGGTTGGAAAGCCAGCAGCATCGTTGGCCATGTTGCTCGCCTTGGCTGCAAACAGCATGAGGCGTCCAAGGGACGACGTCGAGTCGTGAACTGCTCCTCACAGCCCTACCCTACCTGTAACGCCTAAGTGCGGCTTACATACGGCCCGCCTTAAGCCCACTAGCTGCAGCTAAGGAGGCAGGCCTGCCGATGGCGAGCTCTCCGCATGGTGGCGCTGCCAGGAAGTTTTCAGCTCGCTCCCGGCACCCCAGCCACCTGCGCGCAGGCGGCGGCGTGCCCAGGAAGGCAGGCGGCAAGGCCAAGAAGAAGAAGCCGGTGTCGCTCAAAAACCAAATCCGCGGCCTCGAGCGGCTGCTGAAAAAGGTGCGCTTGCTGCGGTTGGTATACTGACTGAAGTGCACGCACAATGCTTTATGCGTGCAGGCAGGTTGTGCTGCCCGCCTGCAGTGGCAGCTGTGTGACAGCAGCCGTGCGGCGGCGCTCTGGCGACTGCAAAGTTGCACTTTGCTGCCAACCCAGTTGTCAACCAATTGCAGACGTGCAAGGTGAGAGCCCCGGCTGACACCTTTCGCCGGACCCCCCCGCGGCCAGGACGGCCTGGACCCGCGCGCGCGTGCCAAGGAGGACGCCAAGCTGCATGCGCTGCACGAGGCGCTGGCTGCGCAGCGCGCCAGCGAGCGCGAGCGCACCTACGCCGTGCGCTACCACAAGGTGGGGGCGCCCGCTGCCCCGGCGCCCGGCCTCAGGCCGTGCGAGAGCAGCGCAAGTATGGACAGGCCCGCCTGCGAGTCTGCTGCACCAGTGCGCCGCCGTGCAAAGCCCGGCCGCTTGCTCATGGGCTCATTGCCTCCTCCCTCCTCGCCCCAGATTAGCGCAGCAAAAAGTGCGCCCGCACGGCCCAAGGGGCTCTGTACAGAGCAGTGAAGAGGTGTGCGCCTGCAGGTGCGCTTCTTCGAGCGCGTGAAGCTGGAGCGCCGCATCCGGCGCCTGGAGGCAGCCGCGCAGGCGGCGCGCGCCGGCGGCGGCACGCCGAGCGCGGCAGACGCGGCCGCGCTGGCACAGGCGCAGGACGACCTCCAGGTGGGGACGCCGGCGCGCGCCTGTCTGCGCAGCCTTAGGCGCAGGCGCTCCGTCCGTCGTGACGCCGCAGCGAGCGCCTGGCTGTCCCTGCTTGCAGCCGTTGTGCCGGGCAGGGTGGCCTGCCGGCAGAGGCGCACAACACGCCCATGCTGCAGCAGTGCATGCGCTGCCTGTCGTCTTTGACGTGGCAATGCCAAGCCCCTGTGGGGGTGTGACGGTGCCCCCGCATTGCTGCTGCGAAAGCAGGCAGTAGCGGTGCGCGTGCCGCTCAGCATGCGCCGGGCTCCCGCGCAGCGTGGCCTGGCGCTCTGGCTTTGGCAGCTGACCGTGCCGGCCCCGCTCGACGCGCATGCTCGTGCGTGCGCGGCCGCAGCCTGCCGCCGCCCCGCACGCCAGCGGACCCGCACTGAGCCCGCTGTGCGCGCCGCAGTATGTGCTGCACTTCCCGCGCGGCGAGAAGTACGTGTCGGTGCTCAAGCCGGCGGTCGACCCGGCCGCCGCCGGCGCGCTGGACGCCGAGCGCGCGCGCCTGCGCGCGCTCGTGCGCGCGCAGCAGGCCGAGGCCGCGCTGGTCGCCGACGCCGACGAGGGCGCGGGCCTGCGCGCGGCGCAGGGCGCGCGCGCCGCCGCGCGCGCGCCCGACAGCGTCGCGCCGGCCGGCGCGCCGCCGGCCGCGACGGGGGGCGCGGCGGGTCCCGGGCTTGGCGGCGGGCACGGGCGCGAGCCTGGCGGCGCCGCGGAGGCCTCTGGCGCTGCAGCGGGCGGCAAGCGGCGGCGCGCCGGCCACCCGGCGGCGGGGCCCTCGGGGCGGCGAGCGGCGGATGCGGAGGCACCCCCCCCGGCCAAGATGCGGCGGCGGGACGCAGGCGCATCAAGGGCGCCGGGCGGCTCAGGCAGCCCTGGCCCAGCGCCGCTCGCGGACGGGGACTCGGGCGCGGGCGCGCTCGGCGCCGCCGACGACTTCTTCATGGACCTGGAGAGCCCGGCGGAGCCCGCAGCCGGGGACGCAGCGAGCACCCCGGCGGCGGCCGTGCCTGCCACCAACAGCCTCGAGGGCCGCGCCGCGCCGAGCAGGCCGCCGTTGGCAGCGGCCAGCCAGCCGGCGGCGCGCGCGCGAGCGGGCCGCGCCGACGCCCCGCTCCGCTCGCGCAAGGGCGGCGGCGCGGCGCGGGCGGGCGCTGCCGTGGGGGAGCGCGGCCGGCCCGGCCAGGGCGGCCGCCCTGGCAAATCGGCCGGGCGCCCAGGCGCGCAGGCGGGCCTGCGTGCGGGCTTGGCCAGCGGCGGCGGCGGCGCTGCGGCGTCCTGGGAGGGGCAGATCACCGCTGAGGGCGTGCCGGGCGGCAACAGCCGCCTCGGCAAACCCGGCCGGAGTGTCCAGGGGGTGCCACCGCCGTCGTCGGGCCCCAGAGGGCCGAGCCTGCAGAGCGGGGCGGCCGCGGCCCGGCGCAAGGGGCTTCAGAAAGGCGAGCCGGGCGGCCCTGGGCGGGGCCGCGGGCCGGCGCTTGGCAGCTCGGCGCCGCCCGGCCCTGGCGTGGCCGGACGGGGCGCGGTCCGGGCGGCGAGCGGCCACGGCGCGCCGCCGGGCGTCCAGGCGCCTGGGCCGGCTGGCGCGGGCGGCGGCGCGGCGGCGGGCGCGCCAGCGTCCGGCGCAGCGGGCGCGGCGAAAGCGGCGGCGCGGCCGCGCACGCGCGCGGAAGGCGGCCGCAGGCGGCGCCGGCGCTGAGGGCCCAGGGCTGCACTGCAGGCTCTGGGCTCTTTGCTTGGTCGCTGTGATTGGTGGTCTGGGCATGCGTGCTGCACCCGCCTGCACGCGGTGCGTGTTGTCCTGGTCAAGGGTGCGGCGTTCCAAGGGGTCCGCGGCGCCCATGGACGGTCAGCATGTCTGCCATGCATGGCTAGCGCGACGCATGACAACTGGCATGGCGTGTGACATGAGGATGCATTCGCGAGCCGCACTGTCACTTGGGTGGCAACGTGCCTGCCGTCCACTATGCCCTGCTGTTAATTCGAGTAGGTCAGCACATGACTTAGGCGCGTGTGCAGACACAAGTCGCGCAAGGAGAGCATGCCGATAAGGAAGCACATTGGCCAGTAATGTAATCGAAGCCGGTGACAGCCATGTGAACTAATAGCAATAATTACAAGGAACGGCCGAACGGGCGCAAGCAACACTCCATTGTAGCTGGTCGGGTCAACCCAGTGATCAGATACGCACCACCAAACCAAGGGATACACAGCAGAGCAGTGAGCATGACGCGATCTGTGCTACAAACCCAAGACGGTATTCTTGACACTATACTAAACCGCTCGCGCAACTGCTGGACGCTGCCAGGAGGCAGCATGTCGTCCAGAGCATTCCTACTGCTGTAGGCGCCTTGCGCTGCCCGCTGGTGCTACAACGGCCCTGTGGGGTAGGGCAGGACACGCGCAATCATGCGCGCAAAGGACAAGCCCCACGAAAAACAAAGCGTGCACTGCCACAAATCAGTTCTTGCCAGAAGCGCGAATGAGCAAAAGCCGTCCTGCATCCCAGAGCGCGCTGCGGCTGCCAGCCGCAGCCTACATCACACGCGTTGAGGCCCTGCATTGCACAGGAACCTCAGACTACTGAACCGTTTGTAGCACAGAACGTGCGCTGCATGCCTCTCGCAGGCAGCTCAGGTTGATGCTCCGCCGCGCCTGGCGCTGCCAGGCCACGGCTCACAATGGAACCAGCCCGCAGCAGCCGCCCATCGCGGCGGGCGGCTGACGCCTCCCAGGTCCCCAATGCGGGGCCCTGCAAGGGGGGTGGGGCATGCGCCCTGCTGTGCACGGCGCCGACTGGCTGCACGCCGTGCGCGGCGCCCCGCGCGCACGCGCGCGCCTGGCCCGCGCACCGCGCGGCGCAGCAGGCGTGGGTCGGGTTAGGGTGGCTTGACCCTACCCCGCGCAGCGCCGCGCGCACCTACCTGCGCGCCGGGTAGCCGGACGCGCCAAACAGCTGCTGCACAGTCGCGGGCGCCCAGGCGGCAAAGTTGTACGTGCACGCGGCGGGGCAGACGGGGAAGCCGGCGGGCGGCGGCGCGATGCGCTCGGCGGCCTCCCAAAAATAGATCTTCTGGCCCATGTACAGGTGCCAGTCGGTGTGGCAGTGCAGGTTCCACAGGCCCGGGTTGTCCGCCTGCGCGCGCGCGGCGCCGTCAGCGCGGCGCCGTCGGCGCGGCGCGCCCGGCGCGGCGCCGTCGGAGCGGCGCGCGCGCTACGCGGCCGGCGCGCGCCGCGCGCGGGCGGCGCGGCCAGCGCACATGGGCCGGGGGAAAGCGGTTCGTGAGCTGGGTTCAGAACGTCGTGAGACAGTCCAGCGCTCCCAAGGGTGCCGCTCACCCCCACGCTCCATGGCGCGTGACAGCTCCGCGGCGCAGCCTGGAGGGCGACACTGCGGCTGTCGCTGCCAGCCCCATGTGACGCACGAGCCGGCACTCCAAACAGCCTGTGCTGCAGGTGCATGTGCGCGGCCATGTCATGTGCGACCCCAGGTCAAGGGAAGACTTCAGAGTCACTTTACGGACACACGACCGGGCGCGCGCGGGAGCGGGGCGGCGGGGGCGCGCCCGGAAGCGGACGGCGGTCCAGCCGTCGCGGAACACGGTGTACGAGTCCCGGAAGGGCGGGTCGAGCAGGTTGTACCGCGCTGCGGCGCGCGCGTCCCACAGGCCCACCCCGTGGCCCAGCACCCAGAAGTGGTGGCCGTGGAAGTGGAACGGGTGCTGCTCGGTCGCCGTGCGGTTGGCGCCGGCCGGCCGGTAGTCGCCGCCTGCGCGCGTCCCCGGCGGCGTCTGACCACTGCGTCAGGCACCCTGGCAGCCGCGTCGCAGCAGGTGCAGGCGCTCTGCCAAGCCTGTCCGCGAGGCCGGTACGCACGCGCTCCCCGGGCTGTTCTGTGGGTGGCCGCAGAGGCGGGAGCGGGCGCAGGCGACCGCCGCAAGCTGCCAGCACTGCACGCCCCTCGCACAGGTTTGCGTGCCTGGCAGCC
>JAABUR0100004713.1_pt1 | contig 18016 bp, 16 predicted proteins | sample 5560091 | NCBI WGS metagenome assembly JAABUR01 (sample SAMN10711879, study PRJNA513375) | rock metagenome | isolation source: Antarctica rocks | place: Antarctica: Victoria Land, University Valley sud | reverse complement strand
AGAAACGTCAAGACAACGAGACTCTGCAAAGATTTGAAAGACAAACAACTAGAATCATATCAGATCACTGTCAAAGCGAGAGTCTTCTATCATCTTCGTCTATCAGTCAGCATGAAGCATCTGCATTTGATGTTCAGCTCGAAGCTACTGCGATCGTATTCAGAAGACTTTCTATCAGAACAGCATGCAGAATCCTTCAGACTCATCATTATTGATGACGACGACGATGAACACTGAGAGATAGATGACATTCTGAACTTCAGACGCTATCAAGGTCAAATACAGTACAAGGTCAAATGAAAAGATCTAGATAGAGACAATGAATGATACTATGTCGATAAAGGTGAATTCGATGACTTCGAGAAAGTTTTGAACGAATTTCATGCGCTATACTCAAGAAAGCCACGCTAGTATCGGAATAACTCAATAAGAAAGCAAGCAAACGAGCGACATTCATGCGAACATGAATTTTCGAAGAAGAGAGTAATGTTACGAACGTATCAAGGCTGAATAGAACTAGTCAGTGCCTCTAGCTCAGATCTGGCCCAGCCTCTATTTTCTTTCACCAACATCTCTTTGTTCAACATCATCTTTCTTCCTACATCACATTCTACCCGTGTCACAAACACATTCTCTTCGAACTTAGCGCAGTCTCTGAATATTACTTAAATAGAAGCTCTTGTACTCATCTTCTTCTGTATTCTTAATATTCAGTTATAGCTATCTCTAAAGATCAAGCACTATTCAACCCTGACTTTTGCTGATTGACTCATCTAGGCACGATTCTGACAAGTTACAAATTTAATATCATGAAGTCAATCAGTTAAAGTCAACTGTATTAATGAATTGATCTGAAAGAAAATTGACTTAATGATTGCAAGCAATTGTATTATAAAAGAGTATGAGTGACTCAGTAGTAGACTCTGAATAATTGATATGTATTTCATAAATTTAGTTGAAAGCTTAAACAGTAAGTAGATCACTGAAAGCTGATGTCAGTTATTACATGAACAAGATGCAATGAGTATGACATCAATCAAATTCTGAAGTTATGAATCATTGACATTAAAGTTTTTTGTGATAAACGCAATCATTAGTTACAGACATGAAAATATTCAACAAACATCAAGTCTTCTCTTTAGTATAATGAATGCATTGTCGAAGATGTCATGTAAAAAGTATATACATTACAAATGATTGATAAACAAAGTGAAAGAAGAACTCAATATTGATGAGTCTGAATACATGCAATTGAAGATGCAAATACAAAATCAGATGAAACTTTTTCAACTTATAAAATGAAAGTTAAATATAAACAAGTCAAAAGAAATCATCAGATTGACATTTGAAGTCATATATCACAAGTTTCATATTATATTCAATGATGTTGCAAGATCAAGAAGTGATTCTATGTTAATGTTCATGACACAGTGATCAAATTACAATGTAAGAAGATGACTCAAAGTCAGAGAAACACAATAAGACAATCTTAAGTACAATTCTTCATCATCTTTTTAACTGAAAATATATTCACATCTCTTAAGTTATGTCGTCTGCAACGAACGAGATCTCAAGAGATCTCAATCAATATCAGTCAGATCAGTCAAAATTCTCATAATACAGATCAGTCATGATCTCAATCATAATACATGTTGCAAATCACAAGATCTTTTTAAATATGAATCAGTGAAGAACTTAATTTACATTGATGACATGAAATACAACAAATTTATAAAGTTGATTGAGAATGAGCTGAATTACAACTGTGTCACAAATACAATGATATATGATTGAGTTGAATTTGCAAGAATATATATCAGCAACGAGCATGAATGAAAAACAGCATTGAAAGAAATGCATGCAGAAGAGTTTATTCACTTTCTTTTTACAATTTAGTTTGCTGCAAACAACGATTGTAGATTTCAGATTTCTTGTGATACTCAATTCAAGCAGCTGATCATTGAAGAAATTATGTAGAATGCTCATAGAAAATATGTTCATGCTCAAAACTCTCAGTATAAAATGACATAGCAAGATCATGTCATAATTGAAAAATCTCAAGAATCAATGACAAGACTTATAGTTCATTCAACATCAATAAAGATTCAATGAACTTTTGTTAACATTAAATGAACTATTTTTAGTGCTTGAAATAAGATAAATTTCTCTCTTATCATACATTATCAAGTCACATTAAATGATTCTCATCTTGAATGCAACATGAAAATACATTGATCTTTATGATGATGAGTTTATCAAGATACTAAGTGACATTACAGAAAAAACGTCATCATACAAGCAACTTCAAGACATCATCATTGTCAAAGCGCAGCGCAGTTGAACATACAGAGATTTACAATGACAACGAGATTGCAACAGACTTAAGCAACAGCGATTCTGTAAAAAAAGTCTTTAACAAAGACAGATGTGTCACTCTTGAAGTAATAATTCACTTAAGAATTCAAAAGAATAAATGACTAATTCAAAAAAAGACAAAATCGAACATTGTCAAAACATTCAATAAAAGTATCTTCGTGAAGTTGTCACGACATTTCAAAGACTTGATGTATACAACATTAATCAGTTTAATTCTTTTCAATCAATCAATAATAAACATACTAAAGTTTATTTTGATGATGATGACATTAATAATGCAAACTGAGAATTAATAACATCATATTTATGAAAAAAGATGTCACGTTGAACTAAATGTCAATTCATCGTTGATCATGAGTTAATTGTCAAGATTTGCACTCATTATTTACTTGCATGAATATTGAGTGATCATGTTAATAACAACAGCAATTCATGATTAGATGTCAAAAAAGAATGATTTAATGAGAAAATGAGAGAAGTGTGAAAGAAGATTGCAAATCATTTAAATAAAAAGTCAAATCACAAACATTCTGAAGTAGAGAACATTTCAACGAAGACAAAGACTTGAAAGATAATATGTTCAAATCTTTCGTTGCGAATAAGACTTATACTAAGTAAATGTACAACTTCTTTGAAACATGATGATTAAGTGTACTGAGTTGAGTACAAATCATAGTTGAGAGCGAATATGATTGACAGAAGCAATTCACAAGAAAAGTGCAAAAGAATTTGATACAAAGTCTGCTAAATAATGATGACTTTGCATGTGATCAGATATGTACTAATTGAACATTACAACATTGACTAACATAAAAAGACTCTTCGAGACAGATTTTGCGCAAGAATCATAGCAAATGTATTGATTCAAAAGTTTTACTGCAAAGTCAGAGATGAAATAGCATATCAAGAATACATGAAGATATTCTTTGATTCACTTTCTACTAATGTCAGTTTCATTGCAGTGACAATGATTGCTCATTATATATGAGAATATGAATCAGAAAAGCACAGATTAGACAAGTTTGAAAGATTAAATATGAAGAATAAGTGAACATTTGCATATATTAATGATTAAAATGATTGAAGCGAAGTTGAACTTAATAACACGCAGCAACATGAATGCGCGTCAATGCAACATGAAATCAACAAGTTCATGAGCATCAATAATTAATATTGAAGATTTTGCTATGTTGTATCAAGCAACAGATTGATAATGATGATATTGAAGTAATTATGAACATTCAAGCTGTATTCAATGTATACATTGATTATCTTGATGATCTTTCATTATACGAGTTAGAAAATGACGTGCAACTCAATTCAAACGCAAGTCATAAGAAAATACACTTGAGTTCAGAAAGCATTTTCATCTTTCAATCTTTGAAACTAACGTCACTTGTCTTTGACGTAGTATTATCAAATGAAGTTGTAAATATTGCAACTCATAACTAAATCTTTAATTATTGATGCTGTGTAGAAGAAATTGATTGAATCAAATACAGAAAATGAATCGTTAACTGATGATGCTTAAGTCAGCAAGAAGCAAATTCTTAGCAAGAGATTTCACTTTACATCACAAACTAAAGATTAATCACGTATCATATTGCAAAGTGATGAATATGAGCTCATGATAGTGCAACAGAATGATGTCAAGTCAACAACAATTAAGATCAGTTGAGAATGAAAGTTTAATGACTTGTGAAATGCTTTAAACATGAAGAAGAACAAATGTTTGTGATATAAAGCAGATAAGACAGACAAGATTCTAAGCAATGAGAAGAAATATGAAAGCTTCATATGCAAGATGAGAAAGAAAAGCATCATGAATGTAACTTGCAAAAAGAGAGAAATTAAAGAAGAATAAAACTCAAGCACAGTAGTCACTATAATCAAATGATTCAAACAAAGTGAATATTTTGCTTCATACTGTGAAAGCACTTCTGTCACATATGCTTACATGAGAAAACATGATATTGATAGTGATGCAAACGCACTGATTGAACATTTCAAACATCTTGCTTAAGAATGTGCAAGCGCTTATGTTGCAGATGCTGTCATGAGAGAACATAATGTTAGAAGTGATGCAAATGCACAATAAGAAAAGAGTGACAATATTGAGAAGAATGATCAAGATGTCTATGATGACATTGATTACTAAAGAACAAAAAATACACTGAACATTTTAAGCAGTCTGTGTGACATTAAAGCTATGTTTGCAATGTATAATAATTGCACAGTTGACAGCTTGATCGTTGATGATGATTCTAACAAAGAAAGATCATGCAGAGATAACAGTGAATTATAAGCTTCAATGATATTATTCGACATTGCAATTCTAATTGCTACAAATGTCAAGATCATATTTGTTGAATCAAATGATAAATAGGCATACTGCGTTCTTAAAAGTTCTAAAAATGTTGATGCTTTTATGAATATACATCAGCTAAAAGTGACGCAAATCTGAGACATAAGATTAAACAAATATTTGAAATATTGATCACTAAAAGCGCTAAAATCTGTCTCTGTCACTCTTTACAAACTGTCATCAAGCAGTGAGATTGATTTTACAATTCTGTTTTCTTATTTTGCACTTTTGAAGATTTTTCACTAATTTTGATGAAACTCTCGACAAATTCTAAAAAACGATACAGGTTTTGCATACAATGATAGATAAATGTAAATAGCTTGGTTGAACAGTCTTCATGATTCTTTTCATGACTTTCTATCATGTTTTTTCGTCATGACTCTCTATTAAAGTCAAACGACCTTCATGTTTTTTCTTCATGTTACTCTTCATGTTTTTCTTCATGTTTCTCTTTATGTTTTTCTTCATGTTTTTCGTCATGACTTTCTATCAAATGATCTTCATGTTTCTCTTTATGACTTTCTATCAAACGATCTTCATATTCTTCTTTATGACTTTCTATTAAACGACTTTCATGTTTCTCTTTATGACTCTCTATCAAACGATCTTCATGTTCTTCTTTATGACTTTCTATTAAAAGGTAATGCAAAAAGGTAATGCAAAAGTCAAAAACCGGAAAATTTTCTATATTTAGCCCTCTTGGCGCCAAGCTCGGGTCCTTGGCGGGTCGGGTCGGGTTGACCCAATTCCCAGTCGAGTCGCGTCGCGTCGGGTTGAAAATGTGAGCAACCCGACCCGATCTCGGTTCGGGTTCAAAATGTCAACCCGAAACCCGACCCGACGGTCAGTCTAGGTTGATGATTGAATGAAAAAGAGTTCAACGAACCATGAAAATTTTGAAATGGCTCGGCGATGCGGCGAGAAGCCTAGCGCAAAACGTTAGCGTTGGTACCTCAACCGTTAGTGTTGGTCTGTCAACCTGCGTCCTCGCGAGGCTGTGCTCGACGTCACATGACAATATCGAAGAAATGTTGACATTCATTTAGTGATTCGGCAGCGGAACCGAGAAGCTAACATCGCTACACCAAAATCCGCATTGCAATTATTCAGCATCATGTTGGCGAAGAGATTCGGCATGTCTCGTTCATTCAGCGAACGAAATTATGCGGTTAGTAGTGAGGCAGTACGTTCAATAATGAGTATTTCCTGCGCCTAATCATGTATTTATTCATATGTTTGTATGAACAGATACTTCTACGATACGTTGAACTTGAAGTAACAGTGTGCTCATTGATTAAATTACAACAAGTGATTTTATTATTAATTGCACTTATTTCAGCTTCGCCAGAGATAAAATACTAAGATTGAATTCTTTCGCTTCTTCTTGATACGGTATTATTCGCTTTCAAAAGCGCCGTCTCTTCATCGACGAACCCAGCTAGATGAAATCAGCTACGGAAATAACTGAATACAAGCTCACCAAGCTAGCATAAGTCAAAAACATACCTTACCTTACCTATGTTTAGCCGAGCTCCTAGCTGACATGCTCTAATACAGTAGCCACTCTGCTAGCCGTTGGTGACAGCCAGTTGCTCAAAAGGTACCTACTCGTACCTTAGTAGGTAGCGTATGCAGAAAGTTGGGCCGGGGCCGAAAAGTTTTCCAACCCCCCGCCAGCTGTAACCCCGGCTTGTTGCAAGCCCGTCGCCAACAAGAAAAGCCTTCATCGGAAATTTGATTCCTAAGCTCGCATTCGCCTTCTAAATGTTGGTGTTTGTCCAACATTCTTGTGGCTTCTCCTTGGTGCGGCTTTGAGGAGCAGCCCATGTCATGAACAGTAGATAGGACTATGTAAGCCTAGATGGCAACTTCAATACTCACATCAGACGATACACATTTTATTCTACTTGTTGAACTACATCTTCATCATGTATCTCTTAAATTCTGTACTTCTCGAGCTCTCTGTTTTAGCGACATCCGCAATCGCTCAGTCAGTCATTGAACGGTGAGTATGAAAGGTCTTCGACTAGATTGACATGACTGACGAAGAAAATAGACGCTTCTCACCTACTGATCCTCATATCTCCGACAAGTGGTGCGGCATTCACGTCATTCAGTATCAGAAAAATGAGCCCAGCGGTCACGAGCTCAACAGCTCGGAATACGTGCTCGATGTCTGCATCTATGATGACGCGCAGAATCTGCTGAATCCTTCTCGAAGTTCGGGGAATTCGCGATGCTGGATTGTGAATGCATTGAATGGGGTTGCGAATATTGTGCGTTTGCTGTTTATCTTCCTGCCTTGCATTTATTCTTTCATTTCTCTTCTACCTTTTCATTTCTCTCTCATTCCTCTCTTCATCCTCTCACTTCTTCTTTCCCGATTTCTACTAATCTCTATCAAAACAGGTTCCCGCCTTCCGTATTTTCGACAACGTCTACGTCACCGTCGGCGCCGTCGACGACGATCCCATCCTCTTTTCTTACAAGGACCAGAATTGGGGGAGCAATGATCAGGCGCATCATTCGAATTTCGGCGCTTATGACGGCGGGAAGAGAGAGGGGAATACGGGATTTACTTGCCATGGATTGTGGAAACAGTGATGAGATGCATTTTGGGAAGCAGTGCGAGAGGTGTGCGAGTAGCATTATCGGGTTTGTATTCCGTAGATAGACTCCTAACAGCAACAATCAAAATACCAATCCAACAATATGCAGAAATGCTGAGCCGGGGTGGTTGGAATTATTTTGAGCTCATGGTTAAGGCAATCACGAATAAAACCGCTTTTTCTACAAAAAGCATGTATAATACCTCTTAGCGGCTTTTTTGCTTCGCTTTTTTGGTTTTTTATTATGTAAGCTAGACATGGGTTATGATAGGAAGGTTCACCTCGCTGTTGACCCCTCGCTGTCGTCAGTTCTACTAGCTGACCTGCTTGCAGTCTTGCAGACCTCCAGCAATGCCTCCGCAATGTGGTGGTAGGCCTTTGAACCAGCTCGTCGTCGATAACTTCCAGCAGATAATCGTACCTGGAAGGCTTGCTACTGTTCAGTGCCGTCACTGTCATATGATCATGGCTCATGGAGCTACACGTCAGCAGATTCACCTAGATCAGTGTGACCAGTACAGAAGAAGATCTACAAATCCGGATCGTCACTCGATTCAGATCACCCTCGATGCAAATATCAGATCCCTCGTCGTCGGTGTAACTAAAAGATTACATCAAATTGCGGCAATGGCAGTAAAATGCTATGGCCAGGCTAAATTCTTCGAGCGAGGATACCCTCAACGAGTATTTGAATAGCATCATCGACCGCCAGGTGCTTTTGGAGCTTCCTTTACATGGTGAAGGGGTCAACCTATGTACAGGCAAATTAACCTCTCTATTAATTTGCTACTATAAATATAACCCCTGTGTTTTAAACCTCATCAAAAAGCGTGTATAAAACACGCTTTGAAAGAAACACTCGCTAAGCAGCCTGGTCTGTGCATGAGTGTACATACATACCTTACTGTACATATCCTTGTCGCCAAATGAACCTTGACCATAAGGCTTCATTAGGTCAATGCTTTCTCGCCTCTTCAAGTGTTGAGTGACATTGTGGCGTCCTTTGGAAGCGAACGTCTTTCCACCGTGGTCGAGACGTTCACGCAAACACGATACGAGCTGCAGTGTCTACCTTTGCCTGCAGGAAAACCAATAAGCCACCAAGCCCGTCAAGCCGTCAAGCCGTCAAGCCGTCAAGCCGTCAAGCCGTCAAGCTTGGAAGCGTCCATCTACTTCAGGCTCCCCGTCCCCAATTCTTTCAGCTCTTGTTTCTGAATGCTGATTCCGTAGCTGAGAGCTTTTCTTCCTCCTTTCCCAACATCACTCTTCCACTTCCTTCGACTCTCTTTCCGCCCTCACCCAACATGCATTTCCTTCCCAACTTCCTCTTCATCCTCCCCCTCGCAGCCGCTGCCTCCGCTATTAGTTGCAATCACGACAATTGCTACCGTGAGATCATAGCCTACGAGAGCAAAACCGCGCCCGCCTTCTGCAGTGTCTATCTTGCCACTACGTAATGCTTACCTCGCTTCCTTCAACCTTTCCCTCCAACCTCTCCCTTCAACCTTCCCTTCAACTGCCCTTTCAGCTTGCTCCTTCAACCTTCCCTTCAACTCCCCTTTCAGCTTGCTCCTTCAACCTTCCCTTCAACTCCCCTTTCAGCTTGCTCTTACAACCTTCCCGTCCACTCCCCTTTCAGCTTGCTCCTTCAAGCTCCCCTTTTAAACCCCCGCTTTGGAAGTCATCGGCCAGCCCTCTCCTCATTACCCCAGTCACTTTCAACTCCCTCTGACCTCTCCCACTTCCTCATCACTAACATCCTCTCAGCTCAATCCAAGCCCCCAACCCTATCGCCACCTGTGGTGCCTCTCGCATCTCTAGTGCTTGCAAGTGCCTAACGACCGCCACGCCTACTGTAACGACAACCACTGCGACGACCACGACGTCTACCTGTCCGGCGGTGGTGAGTGCACCAGGTTGCCCGACGCCAGCGACGTACTGCTGCACGTACTATTGTGGAGCGGCGTTGGTTCCGTTTGGTTTCTGCTCGCCGACGAACGACATTAGTCCGTATTCGTCCTGTTGTGTGTGTGGGACGCCGAACTGTGGGTTGGGACCAGGGTGAGAGGTGGGAAGGTTGAGAGGGGGATATCGAGCGAGGGAGTAAGAGGGGAAACGCACATGCTGTTGGAGGAACAGGAAGAGAATCCGACGATGAAGAATATGAGTCACGTAACACAGAGAACAAAGCGAGGCTGTCTGGTGAATCGTGGCTCTTTGGTAGAGTCGCATCTTTTCAAGCACATCTACTTGTAACGACACGATCACACATTGGAGAACATTCATACGCCAGATCACGTACTACTCTAATCACCAGTGTACATGAACAGATCCTTCAACGCCCATCCACAATCCCCATCACGACCAAGGGCCTTCGCATCACGAGAAGCACTGATAAAAGAGACGAAGATCCCACCACTTACCCAGCCACTCTGGCCCATCCTTTCAGTCAAGATGTGTAACTACCCCCTCGCCACCGTGCCTATGTACTCCACAGCTGCCAGCTTTCTTTCCTGCGCCATTTCTGACGGCCCCCTGTGGTGAGAAATTCTCCACTATCATTTATACCCGCATGGAAAGTGTACTGTTGAGAGATGAACTGAGCGCTAGGCAGTCGCGGTTGAGCTCGGGTGGCAAGTGACACTCTTCTTTGTTTGGAAAAGATGCAGGCAACTCGGCCCGTCCAGGCTACGTCTCATCGAATACGAGACCATGCTCTTCTTTGCTTCTTCAGTGCTCCTTCAGTGCTCCCTCAGTGCTCCATTTAAAAAGCGGCTCTGCTCCCTTTTCCTGAACGAAAACTGCAATCATCGATTTGAAGTTCGAAGCGTACTGTATATAATTTGTATATATATACAATGAAGTAGATAGAGTAACCATCCAATCAATCCTCTAAATCTCCTATCCGCTTTCCCCAAAATCCCTCAACTCACATCCCCAAAACCTCCATCTCCCTCTGTTCTCGACTCTTAATCGGCTCCCCCCCATCCCAGCAGCAGCATATGTAGGCCAAACTTTCCACGTGCAAACCCGTCCCATCGTCACGGTACTGTGGCTCAGTCAAAATCCGCCTTTCAATGACCTCAGACACAAAGTTTCTGGTTTTTCTCATATATGCAGAAGAGGGCACGATAGGCAGCATGTGTATGTATGCCCTGGATATAATTCGGTATTACATAGCGCCGAAATAGGTGACACGGGTCGACGTTGTTCTCGAACATGATACCCGTGATTTTTGTTGTTGATGAAGTTGGCAGGTTGGGTTCATGTTTGGTTGATTCGAGGAGGTGAAGGAATTGGAGAGCGCATGTTTCATTAATCGCTATATAGCGTTTAGATATAAGTTGCCGCGAGCTTTTCATCTTCGCGTCGTTCGATCGTTTTGCCCCACATCTTCATCACGTATTAGCATGTGCAGAAAGGTTTCGAATTCTTGGCATCGCATTTGTCACCCCCCCCTCTTTCCCCCCCCTCTTTTATATTTACTATTGAATTCAGACATTCTTGATACCTTGAAACCTTCGAAGCCTATTTTCGTGTTCAAAACATTCAGCAAGTAAAAATGAATTGAAGCTATTCAAAAGCACTTGTTTACTGACCTGTCAAATAACTATGTCTCGAACACTGAATTCAGTCATTCGCTCGATAATAGTACGTCTTCTACTACTACACTGACGCTCTCTAGCTATCATTGAAGAGATTCACTGTTATTTTGATATCGTTTATAATATATTGAAGAATCTATTTATATATCATTTCTCGTGCAGGCCTCAGTTTCGATTCAAGAGCGCTTCTCGCAAGATCTGACTCGTTGAAGACTTGCTTATAGTCTATCTTAAACAGCGGTCATGAGCTATACAGAAAGAGACAATTTGATTTCTATGAGAGAAATGAGACTTAAATGTTTATAGATTCACGATATCGAGAATTCTGAAGAAGAGGCGCTGAAGTAAAAAACAGAGACAACGAGTGAGCATCAGACAAAACGATGAGCTGCGATTAAAATGAGTTGTCAATCTGTTACATCTGACGACTGAGCAGCTTGTGTTCATCGATGAGGCTTTGTTTAACGAGACTACGAGAATGATACTATAGATTTTGATTAGTAGTGTCTGAATAGCTTCATTTTCACCTATTTGAAATGTTTTGATGCGATAATAGATGTCGAGGGATTTAGATTAATTCATAATTAATTTAATAAACTAAGTAAATAATAGCTATTTACATGGTTGTGCGCAAAGGAAGCACATAGGGTAGAAAGTCATGAAGGGAGCCATGAAGGGAATCATGAAGAAAATCATGAAGGGAGTCATGAAGGAAGTCATGAAGGAAGTCATGAAGGGTATTCGGTAGGAAGCCATGAAGGATGCGTTCTATTGAGCTAAGAAGCATGTGCTAAGAAGCATGTATGAAGCATACTATAAAGTAGGCCATAGAGCGAATAACGCGTATTCGAACGCGTCGCATGAAGCATGGTTTAGAAGCATGTTTTGAAGCGAGTAGGCTGGCGAGTAGGCGAACGAGCTGGTAGCTGAGTTGGCAGCTCAGTTGGTAGGTGAACATGTAGGTAGGCGAGTAGGTAGGGTGGTGAGTAGAATGGTGAGCATGTAGGGTGGCGAGTAGGTAGAGTGTAGAATGCAAAGGACGAACAGCAAAAGTAAAAGCTCTGCATGTCGATTCAGCCCTATGAAGCGAAGATGTCACTTGGCTCAGAACTGAATAAGAGCTACCTGAGCCGTTCTAGCTCGGACCGTTTGGTTGAGCTGCTTTTCGATTTGTCGATGCACGTCATTCGGCCTTATCTGATACTAGAATATATTGGTACAAATTTTCCTTTTTGGAGAATCCGCTTGATTCGGACCGGGTTGACTTGGACCCTAAAACCCGACTCTAACCCGACCCTACGGCAGGCCTAAATCAAGTCTCGAGTTTTCGATTTTTGATTCGAGTAACTTGTTTTATATTGTTTACATGTCGATAGCAAGAATCTGTTTGAACTTGAATTAATGTTACGAGATCAGCATAAATGAGTTTTTATGAATTCTTTCTAATTAAGAGTTTTAGTTGAAGAAGAAAACTCTTCGTGTGCGTGCAGCAAGTCTTAACTGTCAGAACCACAACCGTAACAGACATATGCTCAACGTATGCGAATTCATCTTTCGACTCAATGTCAAGTCTTCACTAGTCACTCGCTCTCGACTAAGCGAACCCTCTGTACTAGCGCAGCTCGAAGATCAAGTTCAAATCACCCGGGTTTCCGGTTAGTTGGTCTCTCATATCGCGTTCGACAGCCTCGCCACTGTCACCCTGCGCAAAGCAGATGCGGAACGTGGAAAGCAATCTTGCTGTGACTAGGCGAATCTCAGTAAGTGCCAAGGCCTTGCCAACGCAGCTTGTTCGACCTGCAGCAACAATCAGTACTCGGCCTGTCACCAAGCAGATATTTTACTTACCAAGCCCAAAAGGTGCGAATGCTCGTTTGTCTCGTATCATTTGCGGGCAACTATACCAACGCTCTGGGCAGAATCTGTGAGGCTCTTCCCAAGCCGATTCGACTATTTCTCATTCAGAAGTAAGCAACGGTTCAAAGAACAAAATAACCCTCAGACTACCTTAAACATGCTCTTCTAGAAGAAAAATTGGCTTACGTCTTCCAATTGAGTAGCGAGGTGCCGCAATCTTGATATTGCCCGGAATGAACGTGCCTTCCACTTCCATTCCCTCCGGCGGACTGACCCGTGTGACAAATGTCAAGACAGCAGGAAGCAGGCGCATTGCTTCGTTGATGGCTCCATTAAGATGAGGAAGTGTCGCGAGAGATTTTGCGTCCTGTACATCTATGGTAGCGAGCTCTTCATGGATTCTTTCGACATCATTGGGATGGCGAGCAAGTAAATAGAGAAGAGTCGTTAAACTTGGAGCTGTTGTATCACTAAATCAACGTCCAGGTGTCAGTCTACCGCAACGATACAAAGTCTCGATTGGACTAGCTTAGGCTTTTGCAAGCAGCTGATTTACCTTCCAGCCACGACGACAGTAGCAGTATCCCCGCTCAGCCACCTTTGGTGCTCTTTGTCACCCTTGTTATTTTCCGCATCTTCGATGAACCAAGACGCAATATCCCGCTCTTTGACTTCAGTCTGGATAAGACCACAAGAATAAGTAAAAAGCGGCACCAGCTCGCACCCAGGACAGGGCCTCACCTTCATACGACGTTCCATACAACTATCGCAGAATGCTAGCATTCCAAACCAATCTTTGACCTTCCACAGCCCTGGTATGAATGCAAAGCCCATGCGAGGAATCCAAATGGCCGGGCTGAATGGCCCGAGCAAAGTAATAGCGGACCGCAGCTTTTGGATCGCTGCGTGGTATTCCCGCTTCTCCATCATGCCGAAGTCCTGGCTGAACGCAAAGTCACCCATTAAGTCGAACGAGAACCATCGCATAAGGTCGTTCACGAGCATAGGTCGATCTTTGCCCTGCGCAATGCGCTCTTCAAGTCCGGACACTTTCCTCAAGATTCGAGGCTCGTAAACCGTTAGAGCTAGAAATTTCAGTTCCGCCTGAAAGAGAGACGATCTGCTTGTACTCGTGTTGGAATCTCACCTTTTGTGCTGAGTGATTGAGACCAAATACGTCTCCTATCATCGTGCAACGATTTATCTCTTGTGAAAACGGAGGAAACCCGAGGATAAAGCAAGTCGTACCAATCAGATCTCGTGGTATTACTCTTAGATCCGTCCATTGATTCAAATGCCGCGGGATGAAAGATTGTGATTTCACTCGGACCTAGAAGCCGTTGTAACAGAAGAACCTGTTGTGAAAGCATGTAAAGAATGCTCACCTGTCCGCACAAATGATCCATACTCTTGATGCAGTTTCTCCAGCACTAAGTGGTTGCGGGAATCTCGACACTGCCAGACATGCCATAATTTGGACAAAGCGGCGAGCCGTGGACCGGGAAAGTGGCGTAACTGGTGGAAGTAGATGCGGTAGATTGCAATGCTCGTGAAGAGAGACATTAAATAACAGGCAATCAAGGCAAGAGCGTCAGCGGTCCCACCCTTCGTGCTGCCAGTGAATTGGAGATTAGCGCCAATGAGAAGCAGTGCGAGTATGATGTGCGTAGAGAAAATTGTAGGAGCCAATAAGTGCCATTCCCCTCGAATGAACACCAGCTGGTGGGCCAGCAGTCCCACAATGCTCGCGAACAAAAGCTTCGATATCATAGCGAAGAACGAAGAATGGCTTATGAAGGAAGGTTAGGAATAAAGCTTGCGTATTGCTGCTGGTAAGGGCAACAATACGTCTATCGAAGCTTTTCCCCAGGACCGCGCTACGTCCACAGATCATGCGGTCGTCTGAACTTGCCTAGTTCTACTACCGGGCCTGGAAATTCGATTTGGGGCACTGCGTGGAGATCAGTAGGTAGTAAGTTGAGCGGTCGCCATTTACGCCATCGGACATGGATCTTCCTGCACACCGATCAGCAAGGCTGAGAGCAGTTATACGAGGTGGGCATGTACTTGCATTAGTCCCATGCATCCTTCGTCGATTTTGGCTGAGGGTGTAGACTTTCCCCATGGTATTACCGGCCTGAAACGTTTTTGCCATCTCACTCAATCCTTCATGTTCCGAAAAACGGTCTTTGAACCGCAGATCATCGGAGCCTTACCTTCTAGTGGCTGCGTCTCCGCAATGATGGAGGGATCAGAGACCTACGCCTGAGGTATTGTCCAGCTGAGTCTCAAATTGTCCTCGGCCGGCGTCCATCCCTGCCTCTTTGGCATCGGCTGTGACGGCACCGGATCAATGCGCTACAAAAGATGGTGCCCTGTTCTGGCATTGAACACGCCGACTTACAAGACCTTAGCGTTGCCGTTCAAGGAGTTTGGCTCGGCCCGTATGATAACCATATACGACTAGATCTGAACGGACATCATATCAGCCTCGGTGACTTTATAGATAGGTTTCTATACATACTTTCCTTCGCATTACAAGACAACCCTTCGTGAAGGACGTTTGCTATCCTGAATCCATATCGCTTGCTATATGGCTATTACCAAGCAACATCCGAGCTGCTCATGTGATTTTATTAGCACAAATATGAGACTCTTGGATGTCAAAGATCCTGATCATAGCTCTAGTGTCGTCCTTCCTCGGACTGCATCTTTATTCGAAATCGGTATATTTCACTGCTATAGCCTATGGCTTTTCACCTCCAGTGATCTCAAGACCATCGTAGGACCGTCTCTCGTCTTCGGAATAACGAATGCCCTGGGGGTTGCGAATTACGGCCTGAGAGATCCTAGACAGCCAATGGGCAACGAAATCGTGCGAAGGCTCCCAGTGGTTCTTTTATGGATCTGGATGAATCTTCTGCCATTCACTATCAATAACCAAAAAGATACTGCTGCCATCGAAGAAGACCAGATGAATAAGCCTTGGAGAACACTCCCGTCACAACGAATGACTCCTCGACAAGCCGAGCACCTCATGTTAGCGCTCTATCCCCTCGCGGTGGGTCTAAGTCTCCTGACGGGCGGAGTCGGGCAGTCAGTGGGTCTGGCAGTTTTGGGTACATGGTACAACAACTTCACTGGTGGCGATGCCAATTGTTTGGTGAGGAACTTGATCAACGCTGGTGGCTACGTATGCTTCACTTCAGGTGCCATGGAGGTAGCTCTTGGCTATCCGTTGCCACTTGAGAGACTCTTGGTGCAATGGTTCAGTGTGGTTGCCGCAGTAATCTTCACCACTGTGCATTTACAAGATATGTATGATCAAATCGGTGATAGCATGAGAGGACGGAAGACCGTGCCGCTAGTCATTGGCGATATGCCAGCGAGGTGGACCATTGCTATTCCTATGGTCTTTTGGGGTTATGTTTGCCCATGGTTCTGGAATGGGGGAGCCGTGATGTTGACATTGAGTCTGCTCCTAGCTTGCACCGTCGTCGCTCGAACTCTACTGTTTACGAGCATTGATGGTGATCGACTGACGTTCAAGGTCTGGAATGCTTGGATGACGCTGGTTTTCGTTATGCCTCTTATGAGTAAAGGGATTCCCTGGTCATAGAGAACGTACCAGGTGTGTGGCTTCTGGGGTAAAGACATGTTCGCGGGTCTGGGTTGAGCTTCAGCATTGCAAATCATCACTAGATTGAGGTGCAGAGACTTTGGCTCGCAAAGCTGTAGCAATTCTGCTTCAAAGCCGCGATTTTGCAAAGACCAGTGCATGAATTGAAATTAGACAAACGAATTGAGGTTCACACTTCCGAGATTGGCAAGATGATGTTTCATAAATTCTCGTACCTTGGGCACTCCCCAGCTCGCTCCTATCAGCACATCATATGCCTAAAGCTGGCCCTTGCTGACCGTTACTGTGCCTCAGGTGGCTCCTCTTGGGATCATCCTCGCAGACATCCACCCCCCAAATCCGGAATGTTGAGGAGTGGCCCGTGTCATGCTATCACAGCCGTCATGTGTGACTGAGGAGCGAAATTAACTCGTCGGCAGGCTAGCTCAGCGAGGGCTAAGCTGAGCTTTAGAATATAACGAGCTTGTCTTCGGCATTATATTTCCTAGAATCATCGCTGATACACGTCTCTATCCCAACAACAGGATGTGAAACAAACCTTGGAATTTTTCTATACAAGGGATATACTCAATAATGCTTAGAAACATCGTTCGAGGCCGAGCTTTTTTACTCGCTTTATTCTCGAGTCATTTGTGTACAGCCCTGCCAATTGCTCACTCCGACGCTCATGTACCTGTAGCATTACCAATACCAGCCATACCATTCTTTCATTTCCCTGTCGGGAGTTCAGTCGAGAATCTTAGACCCAGACGTAATGGTCAGATCTTAGTGACTATCAGCACAGCGCCAGAATTATACCGTACGTCTTTCAGAAGTCATCCTTCCCCCAGCGGTACCGTGTCTGGAGTCCTGAGATGTTTCATGAGGAATACATCCTAAGGACTATCGAAGCCCATTTCATTAACTTGGAAATCATGAAACAGAGATTGATCCATTCGGCAACCAGACCGGTGGCATTCTGCACCGCTTCGCTGGCTACACGAGCCTGTTCGGGATTACTGAATTGGAAACCGATGTCTTCTACATCATTGCCAGTAATTTCACCGGCGCACCTGACGACTACGGTTTTCAGGGTACCGTCAGTATTTTTGAGGTAGACATCCGCGACACACTAAAGGCAAGCAAGGTCGTGGATGTTCTTCAAGCACAGCTGCTTGATGGCTTCGACGTAGTCAACAAACCGGCCGGCCTCTTAATCGCTGGCGACGCACAGACAGGAACGCTCTACCTAATCGACGTTCATCGACGCACAGCAACCCCCATATTGCAGAACGAACTTCTTGAGCCTACAACGAGTGACCGAGCCGCTGGCCTCGCCCATATAGGCATAAATGGTCTCAAAATTTATGACGGGAAATTGTACTTTACCAATACAGCCAAAGGCACCTACGGCCAAGTTCCTCTTGACCTCTCTACTGGTAAACCATCTGGCAGTCCTTCCGATCTTGCCAATTATTCAACTTTAACGGACGATTTGAGCTTCGATAGTAAGGGAAATGCTTTTATCTCGGAAGATCTAGTTGGTGTCGTGCTGAGGCCAGCCAACACGACGCCTGCGAATAAT
>JAABUR0100004712.1_pt1 | contig 18017 bp, 13 predicted proteins | sample 5560091 | NCBI WGS metagenome assembly JAABUR01 (sample SAMN10711879, study PRJNA513375) | rock metagenome | isolation source: Antarctica rocks | place: Antarctica: Victoria Land, University Valley sud | reverse complement strand
GGATTCTGGCTAAAGTCCAAATGCCGTCGGCAATGTTCGCAGAGCATTTGCACTGACAGATCAGAGATCGAAAAAGTAGATGGGAACATCTGATGTAGGAAGTTAAGAGACTGGGGCGTAGCGTAAGTCGTTCAAACTCCTTCGGTGTCGAAACTCACGTAGTCTTCGCCGCCTTGAGGTAAGTCCACCACTTGTTCTCGCATCGGCTATTAATGTGGCCCATTTAGATTAAACGATATCATAGAAAGGCCTCTAACGTTGACCAAATATATGATTAGGTGTTTGCCTGATTTACTATCGGATGGTATTGTTTCCTACCGAATGCTCTAAACATGAAGTGAAGGTACTGTAGTGTCGGTGAGATTACCTTCGATTGGGCTTCAAGTGCCACTTAGAGAATTAGTCAGACTGCAATTACTCAAAGGTACCTTACCTACCTACTGTACGCAATTTACATGCAGCGCTTGAAAAACTCGTCTGTGTTTCGGCCAGGCGAAACTGACTCTCCTCAACTCGAATTCTACATGTCTACCCCAAGTCCTTGTAGTCTCCAGAGAAGTCGTTCATCCACTGTGATAGATTTATGTCCTCGACGTCAACTCTTGATCTTTTGTACGCCTTGTTACCGGTAGTTGGGTCAAACCCAACAAAGTCTCATAGGATAAATTTCTAATTCTAAAATTAACCGATTCACAGACACACTGATTGGAATGTAATGGGACCAAATTAACTCACGATAGTTAAAATCTACATTGAATGTTAGTATCTTTCCTCTTAGAGGTCCGCTAGTGGATCAATGACAACAAATCTTCCCACTGTTGTTTCCCTCGTCTGTGACATTAAGCTGTGTTGATGCATTACCCAGAGCTCCGGCTAGGTACTTGAAATCTTGCTATTGCTCCCACTGAGAAGCCAGGGGTTAGTGATGCTGTTGTGGTGGTTGCAGTCGCTGAACTCGGTTTCGTAAAGGCTGGCAACGTTGCCTTCGTAGTCGTACCCGTAGCGTCAAGATACTTTCCAAACCAGCCTAAGACGGTCAGAAAATGCAAGTGTTAGCGAACAAGAGATTACCATAACTGTGGCATGTGGCCGTAGTAGATTTGGATGAGGATGAAACAGAACTTTTCGTTGTAGTCGTAGATTCATCAAGACACCCAAACCAGCCAGGCGTCTCCTAGAGTAGTGTGAGCATGAGACTAAGCAGAGCGGAACAGTCATCATATACGCAAGTAGTCGTCCTTGTCCTCACTACCGAACTTGACGTGGACGCCGTTGTACTCCGGGTTGAAGTTGGCATATCCGTTTCATTACCGTTGTGAAATCTCCATAATGCGCAGTCCACGCATTCCGTATCAGGCTCGCAAAAGGGAACCTTTTCGTACTTTGTATAAACATCCCTGATCGAAGTCCAAATGCGGTGGGTTTGAACAGACTGCCTCCAATTCCAGTCCCCAACAACATCATAAACACATCTCCTACCAGTGAAACAAGTCGATTCGAATGCAAAGCCCGCTAACGTGCAGAAACTAGATGGCCCATTGCAGGTTCCCATATAGATAGGATCTCAGAAAGATCTCAGTCAGTGATAAACTATTATTAGCGTGTGCAGAAAGGTTGCGATTTCTTGGCATCGCATTTGTCGCGCACCCCGTCGATTATCGAATCAACGAAACCTCGATAGTTTGAAAAGAATGAACACTAACAGATTCAGTAGCTTTTAAGCAATCAAAATGTTCCAAAAATTCAAAAATGAAGCAATTTTGATGAAGATATCGATCAAAATCTATGGCGGGGTAACGCGGGGTATCAAATATGAAAATCACGCTAAGAAATGAGACTCAACTGCGATTTCAGTAACGATTTATATACGCCCTAATAATTGCAGTATTAGGTCGATTTAAACAAATAAAATCGACTTGTAGAATAAGACGATGCTGTACATTCAGATTGTCCACTTTTTTCTTTATTTAAAATATGATTTGATGGATTTGAAGGAAAAGTCCATAGGGGGCGCGACAAATGCGATGCCAAGAAATCGCAACCTTTCTGCACACGCTAATAGTCAAATCACATAATCTTACCTGCTGTATGACCAAAATGATAACCTCCAGTGTACTCTTCAGCTTGGCTTCGACTACGGTGGGTATAGGCGGCGAATGGCAAGCCGAGTCTTTTCGCTGCTAACGCTTGGCCATAGGCTTCAAATGTGACCGTTGGGACGCCGAAAGTAAGTCCCAACAGACTGGCGACTACTCCGCCTAGAGAATGACCGACAAGGATGATATCAGCGGTGGGAAATAGTTCTGTAACATTCCCATACAGTTCCAACGAGGATTCGTAGTAACCGTTTGGTTTGCGCAAAGATGTCGCCAAGCACGTCTGATTGCATGTGTAGGTAGAGATTTTGCAATGGCAGACCTGCCGCCAAAGGTATTGTCCTCCCTCACCGCAACAGCAACTACCGAACAAGTTGTCATTCTCCTTGTCATTGGTGGTAGTATTTGCGCCGTCAAAAACAGCAAAACTTGTTCCTTTTATGGAAATGACAATGGTGGAATTTGTCTCGTCGGCAAACACATGCCCTCGCAGACCATCGTTTTCCCATCCGAAGTTAATCGATGAGTTAAAGCCAAGGCCAACGTCCACCCACTGTGGATCACGGCGATCTGCTTCGTATGCGTTTGCTGTCATAAGCGCAAGACTGATGATAGTACTTTTGTCTGTGACGTTTGGCCCGAGCACCTCGTTGCTGGTCCATGCCGTTGGAGGCAGGTAGCGGGCAGCACCATTGTTTCCCGTAGTACTAAGCAATTGCTTTACATCTTCTACCCTCCTATTCACCAATCTCTGGATAGTATGGATGGCGCTATGCACATTAAACGGCCCAAGTCCTTCAAAGCCATTGGGATCACAGTGTTCTCCACATGCCTCCTCCTGAACATCGAGGCGTCGATGTAGATCTGGGTATAGTCTGGTTCCATGGTGGAATATGTGTCTAAGGGTGAAGCTATGCTCACGAGGTGCGACGGTCCCGGACCTGAAGCTTCCTAGTGCTGCAGAGGGCAGATGTGGTTTTAGGGAGTCTTGCTGTCCATTTGACCAGGCAGTTGCCAGTGTCAATAACGACAGTGCAAGGGAAGTTAGGAGCATCCCCGCCATATCCCTGACATCAGAGTGCCAAAATCTTGGGAAGGACACATAGATTCCACGGAAGAAGATACTCTACCAAGAGAGCGTATATACGGTTGAACGCTTACTTGGACAAGGGGACGTTTGTCATCAGCGAGAAATCGCGCTCCATGCCAGTAGTGCACGAAATCTATGACATCGCAGAGGTATGGTTCAAAGACCATTGACAAGACACGCCCCGAGCGAAAGTAGTGGATAGAAGATGGGTTATAAGCGTTGTTGCAGGTAAGGTACGATAAAGTGCGTTTCCGCCTTAAGCCCTACGACGGTATTACAAGATCTTGTTGTCTCTTCATGTCACTTCACGGGACTACAATGCTGTGAGGTCAAGGGTCATCGTTCTAATATTGAGACATATCGACTAAGAACAGCTAATATTTCCAGCGGACTGACAGATAAGCTGTGCAATGAAATTGTTTGCACGTCAACAGAATAGAAAACATCACAATGCAGGGATAGAGCTAATCTGGCGGAAAACCGTTCAGGCAAGGAAAGAGTCCAGGTCGACGGCACCACCGCACTCCGATGTCTTGGTATCTATCATGGAAAGCGTAAGGTCAGTTGATGCGTCCTGCCATCTAGCTCTTAGACAGACGACTTACCCTCCTTATATTGCTTTGCATAGGCCTTTGTCCATCCGCCCATGAATGTGTGTACGGTAGATACTCCTGGCTTTCCATCCGCTTGCACAGCCCAAAGAGGGAGATCGCTACCAACGTTGGTAGACCTGCTGGCGAACATTCCATCCCACTGGTTGCTATCAACTTGTTAGGTCATTCAAAGAGCACAGGATCCATTTCAAGAATTGCCTTACCCATTGGCATAGATACCCCAATTACGTCCTGATGCTTTGATAGCAGCAACCCATTCTTTAGCAAGAGCTTCGTTAGCCTGTTTGCCAAAGTTCCAACAGTTACACTGAGCGCCGTTTTGGCCTATCTTGGTCGGCTCGATATCAAACCAGTAACGGTCGATTTTGAGATTGTTCGAAGAGATCGCATGAAGGAATTCTTGAAGCTGCGTCTTCACAGGCTTGCAAGCTACTCCATTGGGATGCGTCCCAGCACCTAAACTCATGTCAAGAAAGCTATGCAGATGGGGATGTAGAAGTTACATGGGAACAGGTAGGCGTCAACGCTAAGCCCTGCAGTTGTGGCCGCATGGTATGATTCAACGAAGTATTTATCGACTGCGCCCCCCTAGTTCGGAATCTCGTTAGAATCAGGAAAGTCAAGAGGAAAGGGAAAACCCGGAGGCCATACCGAGCCACAAGCTTGCTGGTATCCACGGATACCGACCCTACCGTAGCCAGCTTTCTTGGCACAAGACCAGAAGGTTGAGGCCTGAGGATGAGAGATATCGAACCCTTTGACTTCAGTCTTGTTGGTAAGATGCGGAGGTAGGATAAATGCAAGAGCGGAGCTTGCCACGAGGGAAGAGATAATGAGACTTGAGAACCACATGATAGCAGTCAAATCGATCCCGAGGTTTCAATGAATGTTGACCCTCGGACGAGTGTAAGGGCTTTGACTTGATGACGGTACGAATAAAAGCGAAGTCTCGACATTTAAAAGAAATGCAATGCGACTTATATCTAGATTATTCTGTCCCATCATATCTAACGACCTTCTTATATTGGTTCCAATTCACGAAGATGACGATAGGCACGATTTAACCCTATCCAAGAAAGGAACTTAGGCCGCTATGGTTGCTGACCGAGTTCAATTTGGACCCCACAGTAGGTGTACCTTACAACGATCATCTGCTGGGGTCGAAACATCTCAAGCCATCCTTCAAGAACAATCCTAAAACCGCCCGCAGCAAGACATTGGTTGCAGAAGCGCATCTCGCTACAGGGATTGTTATCGTAACCAACCATACCGAGTCGCCTCTTTTCCGCCCGCCGCGTAGCTAATTCACGCCTGCTACACATCGACCGTACCCCGACTACAACAGCACCAAATCATCCAAATATCCATACATACTGACCTTCGTGGGGCATATGTCGCTACCCATGATTTGATTCGTCATCATATAGAGGCCTCCGGCAAGACCACAGCTTTCTACCCACACTGGAATCCTACGGCCCCCAATTCTGCTAAATATAATGATTGCGCTGTGCGACGTTTGCCTTAACCATGCGTCATATTTCCGGCAAAACATGTACACGCGAGAAGAGAAATCTTATTTGTGGTTTATTAACAATAACAACAATCCCATCGTCTTTGTTCTCTCTTTGACATCTGTATGACCACAAAACACTGTTGAGTCATACGCACAAACTTGATTTAGTCATCGCACCGGCATTGCACAACACATGGTTGAACACATCGCCCCCAGTACACCCTATTATGTCGCCTTATCTATTCGGGGGGCCAAACCACGTCGCCTACAACAAGGGCTTAGCGGACATGCTGAAGCCTTCGCGTATTCAATATCTGGATATGACATGGAACAGGCAGCTGACTGGACAAAGTACGAGAAGAACAACGAAACGTCTGTGCGTGGATAAAAGATCGGATTTTATACCAAAGATCCTGTCATCAAGACTAACATCGAGCATACTCGTTCGTAACTCTAAGAGTTATGAACTAGAGGCAAGATGAAATCGCCTATCTACTCTCTTGGGCTTTTTCTACTTCCGAGGGTTCCTCAAACACAGATTTCTCCAGACATAATATCACGTGGGTGATATATGCGGCAGGAATGTGGACATAGCGTTCTATTTGTCCTCAGCATTGACACTTCATCTTCCGGTATGTCATGTACCTCCCAATAGTACGAGACTAGGCCGCCTCACTGGAGGGAGTAGCCAATCTATGACTCTTTCATCTCCATATCTCGCTAGCCCCCATTCGTTTGTCCTTCTAGGGGATTAATCGCTCACAGGTCGTGAATTATCAATGAGATAAACGTATTGGTGCCATACCATCGCCTCCTATTACTTTCCTCTATAGTATGCGGTGCCGCCTAATGGGATAGGACGGCCATATGCCCATAAAGCCATGGACTATAGCCCTGTCCTTTCCCTACCGAAGCATAGTGTTGAAATTCATAGTACCCTTCATGGATATCCCGATGCTATCCTCTTGCAAAACTTTGCACATTCCCTCATACTATCTCAAATCGCCAAAATATCCGATCCGCGCTCACAACTAGCATGGCCTTTCTCTATTTCCGTATGTCCTCGGCCGGAATTCCCCCATCTCTCCCAAAAGGACGATCTCCATACATCTTTAGGTCTGATCGACCCGGCATCTGCACGCTTCTCTTCGCAAACACTCTTGCAAATACTCTCTCAAGCTTCTATGATTAAACGTACTATAGTATGACCTGCAATTCCGAACGCGGAGTGATCAAGAACAGTCAACCTTAATATCGTCATCCTCAGCTGATTGAAGCTGTCTCTTTGCAGTGGTTTCCACTCCATAGCGTTGCGACGGTCGAAAACCGATGTCATCATTCGCGATCCTGTCGTATCCTCTCAACCCAAACCGTGATGCCTGGCTACTCAAGCGCTGCATGAATCAAAACCCCGCCGATACCTCGAAAGTGGTAGAACGTGGGTATTGAAAACCGCCTGGTTTCTTACTTACTCCTTCGAGACACACGTCCTCGTTGCGCCTTTGTGGCGGGAAGTCACATACTCCATGTCGCTGACTGAAGACTGCATAACAGTTTACAGTACGCCAGAAGTAATACTGAGTACATTTCACTATCCACTTCCATCCTCGCTTCTTCCAACCCCTTTCTTCCCTTTTCCCCTCAACACACACCTTAGCCCTCCTCGCTCATTTCCCTTTCCTCTTGTTTCTACCGAACTCATCTCCCATCTCTTCCACTCCCCTTCATTAACAATGTCATTCTTGAAAATAATCCTCCCGTTCCCTCTATCACTCAATCCTCCACCACCCACCTCCCTATACGAAACCGTCGTGCTCTTCCTCGCTCAATTTTTACCTCATCCCTGTGCAACCTCCCACCTCTCCCATCACCAAACCTTCCACCTTCCCTCAACCTCCCATCCCACATCCACCTACCCTCCACCAACAACATCACCCCCTCTCCATACCATCACTATTGAACCGTATATATTCTTTCTCTCTCTCTCTCTCTCTCTCTCTCTCTCTCTCTCTCTCTCTCTCTCTTTCTATTTAACCCCCACTCAACGACCCGACCACCTAGAACAGCACAAATCACCCCAATCCAACAACTTTGGCACCCACCGAAAACGACAACGACATGACCGTCTTACGCATTCCACACCCCCACCGACAGCCCCCAAACACCCGACAACAACAAGCGCAATCTACCGCCCCACCCGTCTAATATTTCCCAAAAGAAACACACCGCAGCCGCTCCCCAACCCAACAATCACAACTACCAACGACCCCTTCCTCGATCAAACAAGCACCACCACCCCCCCGCACCCATCTATCCAACGCAGCCTCTCCAACCCACCAGCCAAGCACACAAACCCCCAACACCGCTCGCTACCCTCCTCCACAACCAAGGCTTCAGCGCGCAAAGCAAGGCGCGGAAGAAACTCGACGTCGCTTTACCCCTTCGATCCGCCAACCATCCCTCTGTCTCGAGCGTCGAGATGCCGATCCCGCTAATCCACTCGACTAGGACGACGGGTCCGCTCCTGAGCTGCTGGCCATGTTTAACGCGTCCCCATCACTGCCCCTTCTCCCCTCCTACTTACCGTTATCGCCTGCACTTGGTCTTGGAGGGTGAGTTGCGGCGTTGGCTCCCGAACAGGTTGTTGTCAGGCTTGGCCTGGCTGGCGTGGGAGGGCGCTTGGTTGTGGCCTGAGAGGGTGGGGAGGGGGTTTGATGGTGATGTGAAAGGATTAGGAGGAGGGAGGGGTATGGTGAGGGGGACTTCCTCGCTGGGAGTGGTTGTGGTGGTGGTGTTGAGATTGTTGATGAGTTGGATATCAGGGAATGGTGGCGGGAGTCTTTTCATGCTGCGATTGTGTGGAGTGCGATGGTTTCAAGAATAGTCATTGCTTCTGTAGCCCGAAAATTGTATAGATCGTAACTCTACTGCCTCCCCCACTATATCGTATACCCTACGCCTCCCCCACTACCTACCACCGCCCATCCCGTCAATCCCCTCAACCCCGGCACCCTCACACATCCACCATATCTCTCAACCACCCCCTCACTCCCACTCCTCCCCCCGTCACAAACGCATACTCTACGCCTTTCCACCCAAAGAACCCTCAACCGGCGCCGCCAGCCTCTTCTTACTCACTAGTCTCAATCCCGCAACCAGCATCACCAGCGCTTCGAGTCCCAAAATCACCGCCAGCGTTACCATAGCGCCGATGACACCTGCTACTGCTGTGGAAAGGCCCACGGAAGATGAAGCATCTGCCTGTCTGCTGGACGTGGGGTTTCTGACTACGGTGGCGCAAACGGCGGTGCTGTTGCCGCAGGCTTGGCACCATTGTGCTTGGGAGCCGATGGCGAATTTGTTCATGCTGTCGATGAACGTGTTCCAGGGGATGGTAGTCTCTTGCTGGCCGAATAACGGGTAAGTCTTTGGCTCACTGGCGGGGGATGTGGTGCCGTTGTGGAAGAGGAAGCGGACGTTAATGTCTGCAGCTGCGGGGAATGGGGTTGCGGGGCCGTTGGTGAAGAGTTCAAAGGTCATGGTTGATGTGTAGTCGGGTACGCCGTAGAAGTCTGCATTGACTTGTGGGAGTTGGGCGAGGCCGAAGAAGGACTGGAAGCCTGCGTAGGCGCCGAATTGGATGTTTATCTTTGACTTTCCAGCGCCGGTGATGGTGTTATTGAGAGCTTGCAAGACTTGGCCCGCAAGAGTGGCGCCGGTGATGGCGCGGATGGAGTCAGAGACGTTGTAGGCGAGGTTCCATTCGTGGGTGTCGGCTAGGGTGCGAGCTTGAAGCGCAGATGAAGGGGTGTAGAGATCGGAGGGCGGGAAGGATATGGTGGAGTTGTGGATTGAGGCGACATTGAGAAGATCGTAGACTGGTAAGAGCGAGTCAGTTCGAGTCAAGAGATGATAGGGACGGAGGAGGAACAACTTACTAGTATAGGCGTTCTTGAAGCTGACATCGTTGGGGCTAAAAGTGTTGTTGACCAGGGGTGATAGCGACTTGTAAAAGTCGGCAGTGGTGGTCAGGAGGTTCGTGTACTCGGGGGAGGTGTAATAGCCGTTTGAGCTGACGAGTGCTTTTGCGCAGTTACTAGAGCCTTGGAGCCATGCTGAATCTTCGCTGCCGGTTCCGGAGGTGACTGTTTGCAGCGGGATGAGCTGATAGCCATTGAGTGGTGTCTGCACGGTTGTGCCATTACGGAGGGGCGTAGACCCTCGTATTGAGCCCACCGGAGGATACAATCCTTGCAGGAAGCCTTGCGCAGAGTTCATCAACACTGTATCGAGTGGAGCGGAAGCCGTAATCTGCGATTGCCTGACAAGATCGGAGTTGATGCCAGCGATCCTTGAGGTCGCATTGGAGGCAACGTAGCGGTTGCGGAAGTAGGTACCGGAGGTGAAGACTTCCTCATATCCCAATTCTGTCAGATTGGCTGGTGGGGTAGACTTTGCTGTGCGATCTCCATGACGAGAGAAGATGTAGACTCCGAGGATGGTCTCAGCAGCGTGTGAGAGAGGGAGCGCGAGCATGATCAGAAGGACCTGCTGGGCTCTCATGATTGCAGAGTTCGAAGAGAAAAGAGAAGAGACAGAGCTTGAGCGAACTTAAGGCTGCCCGAGCGAGGTAGAGAGCAATGTAGTCAAAAAGGAAAAGAAAGTCCTTCCCCACAACTACCGGAGGGGGTCACAACCCTTATCAACGACCCCGCCGGCAGATGCATCATGTACAATGTGCTGTACTCTATTCGTGCACGATCATGTTCACCCGCATAGTCTGTGGGAGAAGGCCGTTGTCGTCCTTCACTTCTGACTGATCGACTGAAGGCACATACAGACAGACATCTGAACAGAGAAGAGAATTGTTTGGAGGGCAAATCAAGGAATCGCGCTGCTCTCGTTTAGGCTTAGCGTGTTTCCTGTACTCTATCGTGTCTACAGTATGTACCTTGATGTAAGTCGATTCTTATTTTGCACTTACATGAACAAAAATGAAATACTATTGAACATGCATCATGATAGGTACTTGAGAACAGGCTTAGAGAGCTCTCATGTCCCAAATGACCCGGCACACTTTCGCCGTCGACTTTGGCGCCTAATGCATCAACTATAGCAACCAAGTAGGCAATCGTTTTTGATTGGGATCCGCCCTGAATAGGAAGGACGAGAGATACGGAGGTACTTCGGCGGAGACACTTCGATGGGATTCACTGTGGAGCCACTGTAGATCGTCTCTTCGGAGATACTCGCACGGCGAGAGTCAACCTCTAGATTAGCCAGAAAAACAAACGTTGCGACTAGATCGAAACTCCTGTCCTCTCTTGCCGAAGCGATTACTCTACCTCACTCCCATGGTTCTCGGCATCGTGAAGGCTTTGTGCATCGACTCCGAGTTCATAGTGTTTCGAAATCCCCTGCAGTACGCCTCGATAGTCAAAATACTGTGCAAGATCCGGATTGGAAACAATTACGACGTACGAACGCTTTTTCAATCTTTACGTTGTTGAAATAGAGGCTATGTAATTTGCTTTTTCAAAGAGTGATATTTTCCTCTCCTTTGGCCCGTTTTAGGGGGCCATATGTTAAGCTCGCTAGCTACAAATTTCGCTTCCTCAGAAACTCCACTGTCTGATCAGCGATTTCTTTCGCATGCGTCTCTATCGCGAAATGTCCAGTCTCTAATAGGACTAGCTTGAAATCCTGTACATCTCTAGCAAAGGCCTCTGCGCCTGCTTTCAGGAAGAGAACATCATTCGCGCCCCAAATTGCCAACACGGGAACCTTGCTTGACCGGAAGTACTCGTGGAATTTTGGGTAACGCTTAAAATTGTTCTCATAGTCTTTAAACAAGGACAGTTGGATATCAATCTGTGCCGGTCTTTCGAGAAGTGCTTGGTCCAGGTAGTACGTCTCCGGTGGAATTTGGGCCAGCAACTTGGGATTGGAAACGCCATGTTCATACTGGAACTTTGTGGTAGAGAAATTGGTGAGCACAGCTGATGTCAGAGCTTCACGGGTTTCGGCAGTGTCGTTAGCCCAGAGGGCCTTAATAGGGTCCCAGAACGCTCATATGCCGTCGAGGTATGCGTTTCCATTCTGAGATACAATGGCTGTGATAGCCTCTGGATGCTCGAGTCCAATACGGTATGCGACAGGGGCGCCATAATCAAAGGCATAAATCGAATACTGGTGGATTCTCAATGCTATGAGAAATGTCATAATAGTTTTGGTAAGGTTGGCGAACGTGTACAAGAAATCGAGAGATGCTGGGACCGTTGTGAAGCCAAATCCTGGAAGATCAGGAGCGATAACATGGTGGGTCTCGGAGAGGAGAGGAGCTATGTTACGGAACATGTGAGAGGAGGATGGGAAACCATGGAGAAGTAGAATGGTTGGCTTGGACGGAGACCCTGCTTCGCGGTAGAAGATGTCGATGCCATTGGAGAGGGTAAGGTTCCTGGCTGTTGCTAGAGAGCCAGACATGTTTTCGGCGAATAGGAGTTGTGCTGAATTGAGAATTCTAGTCGATGCTCCAGGGTTTAGATTGCCATCTTCCCAAAGGGAGCCATGGTTCTTATACCCAGCTTTGCTTCTCCTACTGAGACCACGTCCTACCTCTTTCGTAGATGAACCTTATCAATCATGTCAGATCGTTGTTTCCATGGTCATCCTGTCGATTGAATTGTAAGCGTTCATCAAAGCTTTGCTCGGTAAGCCATGCAAGATGAGTGATCGCGTCGTGTCGTTCGGGTCTAGCGCACTTCTGGGGGAGTTCCGCCCATCAAACTCCAACTTCAACCACCGCAGCGAATCCCTCCATAAAAAAGGTCTTCAACCACTTGATCTATAATCTAAATCAATACTTTTCAGACTGTGATCTCCGCGGAACAAGCCATATCCCAATACAATGCGTCAATCTCAAGTAAGCACAGCCGTGAGTCAATAGATACGACTAAGGTCCAGACTTGCTTTGCTCCTGACAGATTCTCTGTGACAACTGGCACCTCGCTTTGGAGCTTTCCAAAATGGTAAGGACAGAGATCTACAGGTTTTGCTATGTTTTTCGTGTCCGTTCAATCGACCTCGCCAAAGAAGAACCACATGAAGAGGGTACTTGTATTGTGAAGATCCGGCCACCTCAGCTAGAAGCACAGTGCTTTATCCGGCCACACGGTAAGAATTCCACTGCCTCATAATGCTTGACCTCAAAAGTCAGGTCCATTGCACGAGCTCCTCACGCACCGCCGCTACCTGTGCAACTTTTACGCGTCTCCTGGGTCGTGCATGACGAGATCGTCCCAATACTATATGGTGAAAATATCTGTAAAGTCAGACTCATCGAATCACAAACCGACCCTATCTACATATTTACAAGTCTCTACTAAGGCGCCACTCCAGATTTTAAGGGGTGCAATGATCCTCGCAAGCTGAGGAGCTCCGGTCAACGCGGCTATGAGCTTATACGCCACCGCCGTTGGACCATACCTTACCGTTGGTTGGCGAGGGAGGAAGCGGCTCGATTCGAACTTGCTGGCGAACCCAATTTTACTTGAAGTCTCGGTCAGTAGATTGGCTTGCTGGCAGTGCTAGGTACTAGAGCCCTGCACTTTCCATAATATCATAGATTGTCCAGTCGAGAACTCGTGCAGAAGTTGATGAAGCGCGCAGAAGGAATGCAGTTGCGAAATTGCAGGCGTGTCGTGACCAAGAAATGCGCTATTCTAAATTAGGTCACATCTATGCGCTGATCTATGCGCATTCGCGTGGTTTCAGAAAATGAATACATGAGCTTGACGGTACCATTAATCTCATGCGCTTTGCGGTCGTTGAATTAGCCGGCTCAATTAAGCATGCGATCAATAATACTTTAGGTACTGAAGCCTTAATCGTTCAAAAAGCTAAAGCATTTTCTACTACTGGGGTCTTCTTGATTTTTCTTGGCCTTCGACCTTCTCTCTCGTTTATAATGTGCATGTTCTTTTCTTTCTTGCATCCTTCGAGTGTCGTCCAATACCTATTCTTTGTATTATCGCCAGTGTCTCGAAATTAATCGTCTGAGATACCACTTTGCGTCTTGAGTCTTGCAGCCATCCTAAGCTCACCGACCCTGCATCCACCCTTCCACGCAATCTCTTCTCCAACCATGGCATCAGTGACAACCCCCATCACCAGCCAACCCACCAGTACCTTCACGGACATCACCTCCGGCACCCCCACCCCTTTCGAATCATCCATCATCCCCACAGCCAACCTGTACCCACCATCCTCCGCCGCTACAACCCCGACCTACCTCGTCGCCATCATCGCCATCATCGGCTTCCTCATTGTCGCGGGCGGAGTCATATGTTGGTTGAAAATGAGCGCCTCAAGGGCTAAAGAGGAATTGTACAACCAGAGGCAGGAGATGGACCCGGAAGTGGGACCGAATATGTTGGTGCCAATAGGGGAGTGGAAGGCGGTAGGGTCGAGGGGGGATGCGTTGTCGATAAAGGATGCGAACGCAGGGATGCCGCCGCCAAGGTATTCGGAGCGGGTTGGGTGAGCGTGGGAACGGTGTGGAGAGACGCTAGATTGTCCGATGAGAAGCGGATTTGTATTTTGGTTGGCTATATCGCCAAACGATCAAAAAGAAACGAGGCGCATCATCATAGCCACGCAGTGTTGGCACACTTCTCCTCAGAATATGCTAAAATGCTCAAAGAGCAGTCTCATACACTTCCGAACGGTACGTGCGATGAACCCAAAAAAGGCCCCAAAAGAGACCAGGCGCATCATCTTAGCCTATTGAAATATACTGTACATACCTGAATGAAAATTGTTCCAAAGGGTATTCGCATTTCATGCACCGTTGCCACATTCCCCAAAGCACATTCCCCCAACGCTCAAAGAACCCTTGATAAAAATATCCCCAAAACAGCACACGCCCTGAACCCCAAAAAAACCCCCATATCCAATCCCCCCCAGGCATCTACATCCCCACCACAGCAACAACCACCACCTTCGCGAACCCCCCAAGAATTAAAACAAAACCCTCCGCCATAACCGGCTCACCCAACCAAAACCAACCAAACTGCACCACGAAAAAAAATCAAAAAAATCCAAGCTTCCCTCAGCCACAGTCGGGGAGAAGGGCCACAATCGACTGCCAACAACGTCTTTTGTTATAAAAAAACAATTCGGGGGCGGCAAAACCAGCAGCAAAAGAGCTGTGGGTCGCGCGGGGGAAGCTGCGATGCTTACAGGTTCTGTGCTTTAGGCTGACGCACGCTGGATATGAGGTTTTTAGGGGGGTGGGGATGAGCTGAGGGTAAATGGTGTTTGCTTGCGTTGGGGTTTGTTCCGGGGACGAGGTTCTGAGGGTATGTTTTGTGGACTGTGTGTGTGTGTGTGTGTGTGTGTGTGTGTGGTGAGGGGTGAAAGGTTTTGCTTTTGGGGGTTTTTGGTAGGGTTTGGGGGTTAGATGATGTACGGGGATGATTGTTTGGAGGGGGTTTTGTGTGGGAGTTTAATTGACAGAGTGATGTTTTGTTTTTGTGATTGAAGATTGTTTGTGGAGCGTCATGCTCGGTATTTTATAAGTTGTGATTCGAGGAAAGAGTTGGTAGTTCTACTCACATAGTCTGTGATGTGATTATGTAACAGTATATCGTTACAGATCCTCTTGATGTTTGGGTTGATGAACCTCACGTCTTGGAAGATGCTGTCTCTGTTTTGTAAGATATCGCTGAACTGTATCGATGTATCAAAGGCTCGTAGTCAGTATCACGTACAGCCGCTGGCCGTATTTGCTGAAGCGGCTAAGCTTCCTGTCTATTCCCTCGAACCATGACCTTCGAATACTCTCTGAAAATCGTCACGCTATAGTTTCTCCACTCCATGTCCTCTGGCCGTGTTGCCATAAGCTTAGCCGCAAGCTGCGAAACAGCCTTGCAAACACAAGAAGGCGCTCCGTGTTCGCGAAACTGCATTCGTGTCCGGGATCGTTAGGATTTCCTCAATTGTGTATTGAGTCTAAGAACTCCCTAATGATCAATTTGGAAGCCTCTGACCACCGCTGAAAAATAGCGGGGGCAATGTGACACAAGTTAGGGACGGAATCACTCACTGCATCCCCAGACACAGTTTGCTTTCGCGTGCAAATACCAACTAATTGCGGTCCAGCTCCCTGATAACCTCGCCTAGCCACCTTTCAGGAATTAATTCGCCAGCGTTTGGGAATATTGCTTCATCGCTGTGACAGACGTAGTTGCTGTGTGATATTACGGCGCCGGCGGGAACGAATGTGTCCCCGGATGTGGTCCTGGAGGCCGGTATGATTCGAGGGAGACGTCCTGGTGCTCCTTAGGAGAGGCGGAGAAATTCATTGGTGACTGCAGTCTTCGAAAGAGTCAGCCAGTAGGTGCATTGCGGATCTGGGAAGGATCGGTCTTGATGTTGCGTACAAGGTAAGGCGTATCCCTTAACTGCTCAGCTGCCATACTGTGGGTGATGTCATGAAAGAGATAGCACTTCTCAGCTCGCTCGTTAGCTTCTCCAAGACTATGGGTTGCGCAAGATGTCATGGGTGCCAACAACGAGGGAGTTTGATGTGGTATCCGTGCCAGCGAGTAGCATGGGGATGGCTTCGGCGGTGAGATCGGCATCGCTGGATACGGGGCGATTTTGTTTGCGTGTGGGACTAAAAGTGTGTCGAAGAGAGTGGGCAGGCCAGGAATGAAGGAGGTGAAGTTTCCCCTAAGTCTTTTTGATGCTCCGGGCACAGGTCTTGGGGATAGCCTAGCATATCTGGAGGCATAGTATGGAGAGACGTACCATCTCAAAGTACCTAATGGCGAAAATTTTCGAAGCGCCATAGAGAAGATCTGGTCCGGTATCCAACTAGCTACAGTGTCAAGCGCAGTGAATAGTCTCCGAAAGTAGTGTCCCCACTGCGCATACACGAACAAGATTTCCCGAACCTCAATGACAGGATGCCTGAGACTTATGGCACTCAGTCCTCAGAAGTGTTCTCGATAGGCATAATCTACAATCACGTCAGCTGTAAGACGTTGAGAAGAGAGCCCTCTATGGCGCACGATTTGTAGGACTTCCATCGCTTGCTGAAGTCAGTATTCATTCGGAAACTTCTTCCTTCCGATCAGGAGTGCTTGTTGGATAAGGTCAGGTAAGATCGACTAAGTTATTATAAGATTTCAAGTTCTTCAAATGGACTTCAGAGGATGCTATCCTCAGAACTGGACCTGACATAATATGAGCTGAATGGTAGGCGCTCAACTTGACGATTGAGAACGGACCGTATACATTATCTAATTGGACAGTCTTTTTATAGAGATATCCATCGAGTATCAGATCATAGTAAGCACCATATAGATTGGTTCCGCCCGCTATCTTTGACCCGGGCAGTCTAGCCAAAGGATGCCAGATCAGACGGTAAGCAAATCGGCCAACCTCGAATATGATAGGTCAATACCAACACAAGAATTGTTCCCTGTAATAGGGGAAGATAAAGCTCTCGAGATTGCGATGCATCTTGGGTGAAGTACAAAGCGCGACAGCTTGATGGTGAAAAGCTAACTTTCTGTTCCCTGGCCCCAGCTCGTAGTCAAATGAACGACGTTTTCGCCTGTAGATATGTGACAAAGACGCAAAGCGATGTCTATATACTGCAAGATTGTATATCTTTTGACTTGTATAAGTGCAGACAAAACTTGAATTAAGTTCGAAACAACAGAATTTGCGAGGCGCTCCATATGTGAAGCCTGAAGTAACTGGCTATGAAGAATGACCAATGAATCCTAGATATCCTTCCAGAATTAGGGCGTTACAATGTCTCGCTATGAAAGATACATGTGCAATATTGCTTGTACCTACTCTCGGAATTATTAAGGAGCTTAGTGGGATATTTAGAACGGATCAAATCGTTTAATGCAATAGCCATTCAGCTAAGATATGCTGAATATGAGACGCCGGCTCACTCCATGGCCCGAAAGCACTTGTGCAAAAATGTCCTGTGTGGTGATGAGAATCTTGGCGGCTGGCTTCTTATATTCTGCCACTGTAAATTTCAGTGAAGGCATTTCAACAAGGTCAAAAGAGACTCTGGTAATCAATCGTTCTCGGCACAGATTCTGGAGGGCATATACAGCAGAAACAAGATCGTGCCATAGTCTTAGTTGGTGGGGTTTGGATGTTGATCATGATGTATGGGTGGTTGTCTCAGATCCAACATGCATTGGAGGCACACCCTCTCCCAACGAGTCACACCAAGGATCATCAGATCGAATCGAATCGTCTGGTAGATTTCATATTCCATGCAGCACATAATGACTAAGGTAATGATCCGGGGCTTGAGGTATGAGCATGGCCGTACGTGGTGGATTGGTCGATCGATTCTGTGCATGGCATACCTTGCTGTCGTGACTCTGTAGTGTGTACTCCGTACTCTACCTGTATTTTACCCTGTATTCGCGTAAGCTAGGGGTTCGCGCGTTGATTGTACTGCTAGCGCCTGTATTGACACGCTAATCCCGATAGAACCTCGACGTAGGAGGGCGTGGGTAGCCAGCTGTAAAGACTGTAATGTGAGACTGGGCGCTTATATACGCTGCATCCGACCCATGCAATCAAAAAGGCAGAACCTTCGAACCCATATTTCCTTGAGGTGGTATTATGGGCAACGCCGACAAAGTCCTCGAAAAACC
>JAABUR0100004711.1_pt1 | contig 18023 bp, 16 predicted proteins | sample 5560091 | NCBI WGS metagenome assembly JAABUR01 (sample SAMN10711879, study PRJNA513375) | rock metagenome | isolation source: Antarctica rocks | place: Antarctica: Victoria Land, University Valley sud | reverse complement strand
GAGTGGCAGGGTGTGGCTCAGGCGCGTTTTCAGGAGTTGTGGGCGGAGTGGCATCGCTCCTCGCGCGGGATTCAGGAGGCGTTGCACGGCATCTCGCAGCTGACTCAGCAGGCGGGGTCCAACTACGAGCAGACAGAGACCTCGATCGCCTCGTCGTTTGGGCGCTAGCGGCTCCGCTGGAGGGGGGCAGGTGAGCGATTGAGCACCGTACACGTCACGGTAACCGCCGCTGACAACAAGCTCCACCTCACCGTACCGTCCGATCTGCCGATCGAGAAGCTCATACCCTCGCTGCTGGAGCTGGCGGGGCTCAGCGCGGGTGGCGGCTCGGCGGGCGACTGGACGATCGCCCTCCCCGGCGCTGACCCCCTCCCCGCGCAGCGCACGCTGGCGGACTGCGGAGTGGGCGATGGCACGGTGCTGGCCCTCCGGCTGGCCGCCCAACCTGGGGCCGGAGGAGCGGAGAGACGAGGACTACCTGCGCCGGCCGCCGGCCCGTCTGGGCCTTCCACCGGGGCGGTCGCAATCAGGCCAACCAGCGCCGCTGCAACCGAGGCGGACGCACGTGGGGAGGCTGCCGCCAGCGCACCCGTCACCAAAAAGATCGCTCTACGCACGCCTGGGCCCGGCACGGCCGAGATCGTCACGACGGGGGGCAGTGAGCGCCTGGCAGTCGACGGCGTCGACCCTGGGCCCGGCCTTCCGCTCGAGCGCAGCCGCCGGGTACTCCCGGGACGGCCTGGTGTCGGGGAGCGACTGCTCACGGCGGTCCGCGCCGCGGTCGCTCTCGGGGACGGCCAAGAGCCATCCAATGCAATGGAGCGGCGCGTCGACCGGTCGGCTGCCCTGCGCCCCGCCTCGGTGAAGGCGTCTCCGGCCACGACACCGCTGGACCAGTGGCGCGTGAGCTGGCGCCAAACCGACTACGTGCGCCGTCTCGAGGCGGCCACGACAGCCCCGCGGCTACGCGCGTGCGTGACTATCGGGATCATCTCGCCGAAAGGGGGCGTCGGCAAGACTACGATCACCGCGCTGCTCGGATCGCTGCTCTCCTATACGCGCCAGGACCGTGTGGTGGCCATCGATGCAGAGCCCGATTACGGTTCCCTCGGGTCGGCTGTGACGCCGGATCACGAGTTCTTCGTCGACGACGTGCTCGACATCCTCGACGAGGGAGACCTCACGGTCGCCGAGCTCGACGCAAGCCTCGGCCGCGGTCCGGACGGGCTCATGGTGCTCCCGGCACCCAACGATCCCGCTCGCCTCGCACGGCTGGACGCCCACGCCTACTCCCGCGTCATCACCCACCTGAAGCGCAAGGCGGAGGTGATCCTCCTCGACTGCGGGACCGAGATGCAGGAGCCTTCGACGCAGGCCGCCATCCACTCGGCCGACCAGCTCCTACTCGTCTCCGACGCGGACCCTTCGACCGCGACGCTCGTCGCGCAGGCTGCGAAGCTCCTGCGCATGTCTGAGGCGCCCATGATGCTGCTGGTAAACAAGCTGCCGCGCCGCAGCGCTCAGGTCGACCTCGCGGCGCTTGGATCGCTTGTGCCCGACGCGGTGGGCATGTCTATCGTTGAGTCCGACCCCGCTACGGCTGTGCGGGTGGCGGATGGGACGTTCACCTGGAGAGAGCCCGCCGGTCGCTGCGCGGTTTCGCTCCGCGAACTGGCCTGCGTCGTTGCCTCTCAGTGGACGGCGCTCGGACTTGCCTCGCCCTCTCTCAGGGTCGTTTCACGGGCCTAGTCACCGACCGGATGGCAGTCGCCCGGAGCTGACGGGCTTCCTGCCGGGGCGAAGCCCCCAAAGGCCACGCGCTCAGGGCTGAGGCGTGCCCTGCTGGGGCGCCGGCCGGGGCGCGGCCTGGGGCACGGTCTTGGGCGGCGGCGCGTCCGCCTGGGGCTCCTCGGGTGCCGGCGTGGTGGTTTCGGGAGCCGTCGCGGGATCGGGCTCCTCGCTGGTGGTCGTGTCCTCGGGCGCGGCGGCGTCGGGCCTGTCCTCGGTCTGGGCGGGTGCCTGACGGCGGTCCTGCTCGCTCGAATTGGACCCGTCCCTTTTCTTCTTGGCGGCGCTGCCGTAGCCGGGCGGGCTGCCCTTGAGCAGCGACTCCCCGGCGATCACCTGCGGGAGGGTGAGAACCACGACGCCGATTACGAACGCCAGGGCGGCCGTGGCGACGATCAGCTTCCACGGCAGCTGGCGCTTGCGCGCCCCGGCGCGGTAGGTGCGCACGCCGTCCGGGAGCTCGCGCGAGGGTTGCCCGCGCGAGGACGGGTCGCGCAGCGGTTGCTCGCGCACGGGCTCGGAGCCCCTCGCCTCCACACCTCGGGGCGGCGCGCCCGCGCCCATGGCTCGGGGCAGCGCGTCCGTCTCGACCGTGAATCGCTCCGCGATCTTCGCAGTTGGCCGGTGGAGCATCTCGCCGACGATCGTGACGATCACGGGCGTCATCGCCGCGGCAATCGGCGTGCCGGTGGCCCAGAGGCGGGAGGTCACGATCGCGGCGATGGCTGACGAGGCGCTGGCGACGGCCAGCGTGCGAATCGACAGGCGACGCTCCTCCGCGCGAGAGCCTCTCGCTTGCGAGGACATGCGAACGCATCAGGGTAGCGAGCGTCCTCGCGCCGGCTACTCGCCCAGAACCTTGATCACCAGCCGCTTGTCGCGACCGCCGTCGAACTCGACGTAGAAGATCGCCTGCCACGGGCCGAGATCCAGCCGGCCCTCGGTCACCGGCACGATCACCTGGTGGTGGACGAGCAGGTTCTTGAGGTGTGCGTCGCCGTTGTCCTCGCCGCCGCGGTGGTGGCGGTAGTCACCCGGATCGGGTGAGAGCTGTGTGGCGACGTCGTTGGCGGGCTCCTTCCACGAGGGCGGCGCGACCTTGTCCAGCCACTCGAGCACATCCTCCTGGAGGCCGGGCTCGTCGTCGTTGATCCAGACGGCCGCGGTGATGTGCATGGCGCAGACGAGCACCATGCCCTCCGCTATCCCGGATTCGTCGACGGCGGCCTGCACTTCCTGTGTCAGGCGTACGAACTCGCGGCGGCTGTCGGTGTTGAAGGTCTTGTAGACGGTGTGGGAGTTCATGACCGGGCATGATGCACCTATGGACCTCCGACTGGACGGCAAGGTGTGCGTGGTCACCGGTGGCACGCGCGGCATCGGCGCGGCGGTGGCCCGCTCGCTCGCGGCAGAAGGCGCGCGCGTGTTCACCGTGTCGCGCACGGGGGCCGACCTCGACCTCGACGTAACCGATCCCGGCGCCGCGGATCGGATCGTGGCGGAATGTGGCGAGCGGCTGGGTCCGGTCGACGTGCTCGTCAACAATGCAGGCACGAGCGAGGTCAAGCCGCTCGACGCGCTGACCGAGGAGGACTGGCAGCGCCAGTGGGAGCTGCACGTAATGGCCCCGATGCGCTTGATGCGGGCCCTCGCGCCAGACATGGCGGAGCGCGGCGGGGGCCGGATCGTGAACGTGTGCTCCTCCTCGGGCAAGCGGCCGTCGCTGACCAACGCCGCCTACTCGGTGACCAAGGCGGCGCAGCTGTCGCTCTCGCGCACCTTCGCCGACGCGTACGCCTCGGATGGGGTGTTGGTCAATGCCGTGGCGCCCGGGCCGGTGGACACCGGACTGTGGCTGGCCGATGGGGGCCTGGCCGATCAGGTGGCCGCCGCGAAGGACATCTCCCGCGAACAGGCACTGGAGGCTCAGGCCGCGAAGGTCCCCCTGGGCCGCTTTGGCACCGAGGACGAGGTGGCGGCGATCGTCGTGGTGCTGTGCTCCGCCGCGGCCGCCAACGTGGTCGGCGCGGCCTGGTCGGTGGACGGCGGCACGGTGCCCGTGATCATCTGAGCCCGGGGAGGGGCCCAGTGCCGGCGCAACGGCCCGAGGGCAGGAGAGGGCCGCCGCGTGGCGAACTGCGTGTGCATGAGGTCCGTGTGCGCGGCAATCCTGCTGGCGATCGCCGGACCGACCGCTATCGCCGCGGCGGCGGGAGGCGGAGAACGGGCCCCGGGCCCCACGGGCGCCTCGAGCTCTCAGCAATCGGGTGGCGCCACGGCGCCTGGTAGCGGAGGCGCAATCGCGCCGGCGCAGAGCCCGGCGCCGGCGGCCCCACCCGATCCGGCACCGGCATCTGAGCAGGCCCCAGCTTCCACCGGTGGCGGCGCCGCGGTCCCCCCGCCCAGCTACGAGGCGCCCGCCGAGGCTCCGCCGTCCGTTGGGGCTCCGCCGTCGGTTGGGGCTCCGCCGTCGGTTGGCTCTCCGCAGCCGGCCCCGCCGTCCACGCCCGAGCCGGAGCCCACCCCCGGCGCCGGGCAGCCGAAGCTGGAGCTGCCCACTCCACAGCCGGGGCCCGTTCCGGCGCTCGCCCGGGCGCTCGCGCCCCCTGCCGAGGTGGGTGCGGGAGCCGGTGAGATTGCCGTGACCGCCTCCTCGTTCGTGGCGGTCAGCCGGCTGGCAGAGACCGACCGCGACGGTGGTGGGAAAGGCAAGGGCGGCGTGGACATCGAGGTGCCCGTCCCCGACGACGATCCCGAACCCGCCCCGCAGCCTGTGGCAGAGCCCTCGGACAGCCTTCCCCGAACGGGCCTGGAGGTTGCACTCATCTGGGGCGCGGGCGTGGCTCTGCTGACGGCGGGGCTGGCCCTTCAGGCGCTCAGCGCCGGCCTGCGTCGCACCGAGCCGGCCTGAGGCGCACTGAGCCGGCCGAGGTCTGGCCCCGCGGGGAGCGCACGGCTACGAGCTGGGCCGCAGCCAGATCCTGCGGCTGGTCGCAGCCCGGTTGGCGGCCGGGTCGCGGGCCACGACGGTGAACCTGAGGGGTACGGGCCGGCCGGCGAGCAGCGCGTCACGCATGGCCTGGCGAGCGATGGGCCCGAATGTGACCCGTAGAGCGGTCGGCTCGCCCGCCTTCGCACGGCGCGTAACGGTGGCCGGCGCAGACGGGCGGCGGACCCCGTGCAGGCGACCGGTGGCCTGTAGCCGGCAGGCCTCGTCGCAGCGCGCGTTGACAACCAGGCTGCCGGTGTCGAACAGCCGCTGACGGCCGGGGATGTCCAGTCGAAGGCGCGGGGGCCGCTCGTCCGCCTTCGGCGCTTCGGGCTTGGTGGCGTCGGGGGCCGGGGGCCGCTCGTCTGCCTTCGGCGCTTCGGGCTTGGGGGTGCTGGGGGCCGGGGGCTGCTTGTCTGCCTTCGGCGCTTCGGGCTTGGGGGTGCTGGGGGCCGGGGGCTGCTCGTCGGCCTTCGGCGCTTCGGGGTTGGTGGCGTCGGGGGCCGTGGGCGGCTCGCCGGCGATCGCGCGCCACTGGAGCGAGATCGTGGTCGACGATCCCTCGTAGGGGTTGCCTGCGGCGGACACGCGCCGCGCCCTGTCGGGCAGCAGGGTGGCCGCCACGCTGTAGATGCGCGACTTGCCGGCTGCCAGGAAGCCGAGCGGTCGTGCGCCCATCTGGGTGAGCCCGCCCGTGTACACGAGCCTCGGCGCGTCCGCCGCGGTCACGTCGAGCACTGAGACCTGGAGGCGCTCGGACAGCGTGCCCCCCGCCGGTCCCTGGCGGTCGGAGAAGCCCGTGCGCGAGAGCCAGAACATGCCCCGGGAGGCGCCCTCGTTGGTTACCAGCACGGTGCCGTCGATCGTGGCGCCCGGCTCGAGGCCCGCGGCGCGGAACACGGCCGCTCCGGCCCGAGAGGAGCTCGAGAACGCCCCGTCCATGGGTTCGGCGTGGGGGCTCGGGCCCGCCACGACCCGATCGGCCTGGCCCGAGGGGGCAAGGGCCACCGCCACGGTCGCGGGGACTCCGACCGTGACCGCGACGAGAACGCGTGCGATGAACCTCTTGGGTGCCACCTTCCTCGTTCATCGGCCCGACGCGGGCCGGAACTTGAGCGGTGGGAGTCCCCGGCTGCGTCGGAGCCGTGAGCGAAGATAGGCGGGGTGACCTCCGTTCCCTACCGCATCCGCCGCTCTGATCGCGCCCGCCGTGCCCGCATCCAAGTCTCCGCCGAGGGCGTGGAGGTTGTGGTCCCCCGGCGCCTGTCGATCAAGGACGTGGAGCCCTTCGTGGAGGAGAAGCGGCCGTGGATCGAGCGCACGCTGCGCCGGATGCGCCAGGCCGAGGCCGAGCACCCGCCCACGCTGCTCGAAGACGGCGGGGAGGTGCCCTTCCTGGGCGAGCGGTTGAGGCTGAGGGTGCAGGTCGAGCCCGCGCGAAGCAGGCCGCACGTGGCCCGGCGGGGCGACGCCCTGCATGTGAAGGTGGCCGACGCGGGCAGCGGGGCGCTGCGCGACGCTCTGGAAGGCTGGTATCGCCGCCGGGCGCGCGACGAGGTCGCCGACCGCCTCGACGCGGCTAGCGCCCGCGCGAAAACCCCCTACACGACCCTCCAGATCAGGGGTCAGCGCACCCGCTGGGCCAGCTGCTCCTCGACCGGCGCGATGAGCTTCAACTGGCGGCTCCTACTCGCCCCACCCGAGATCCTCGACTACGTGATCGAGCACGAGGTGGTGCACCTCGAGGTTCACGACCACTCGGAGAGATTCTGGACAGAGCTCGAGCAGCGCGTGCCGGACTACAAGGCCCGGGAGAAGTGGCTGAAACGACACGGCCAATCGCTTCGGCTGTAACTGCTGGGGACTGACGGCCGGGGACCGGCTACTCCCACCGAAAGCCGCGCACGGCCAGCAGGACTCCAGCCACCCCCCACAACGCCACGACCGCGAGCGACCCCAGGTCGGCCGCGAGTCCCGCGCCCTCGACGATCGCTCCCGACAGCCCGTCCACGACGTGCTTGAGCGGAAGCGCCCGCGCGACGACGTCGAGCACGGTCGGGAGGTCGTCGGACGAGTAGAAGACCCCGGAGATGAAGATCACCGGCAGGAACACGAAGTTCACGTAGGCGGGGGCCGAATCGAAGTTGGGGATCACGTGCGACATCGCGACTCCGAGCGAGCCGAAGGTGATCACCCCGGCCAGCGTGAACACGATCAGCTCCGGCCAGTCCTTTGGCCAGGTCACGTCGTAGAGCAGGTGGCCAATCAGGATCACCAGCGCAACCTGCACGCAGGCGTTGGCCACCGCATTGCCCAGGAACCCCGCGAAGTAGGAGCCGGCCGGCATCGGGGTGCCGCGTACCCGCTTCAGCAGTCCCTCCTCGCGTCTGAAGGTGAGGTTGATCGCCAGCGCGTTGAAGGTGGTGGCCATCACGCTCATGCCGGCGATCCCCGGGATCACGATCCGTAGCTCGTCGGGCTGCGAGGCGAACACCGAGGCCACCAGCAGCAGCAGCATCAGCGGCAGGCCGAAGCTGAAGAACGCCGCGCTCGGGTTGCGCCAGAACAGCTTGCGCTCGAGGCGAAACTGCTCCCATGCGAGCGTTGCCGGGCTCACCGCTCGTCCTCGGCGGTCAGCTCCAGGTACACGTCCTCGAGCGTGGGGCGGGCGACCTCGAGACCCTCCAGGCGCTCGCCACGGGCCAGCGCATCGCCGGTCAGGCGGTGCAGGAGGTCGGTGGGATCGTCGGTCTGGTGCTCGACCCGGCGGCCGTCTGACACGTAGGCCACGCGGTAGCCGGCGCTCGTGGGCGAGAGCTCCGACGGGTCGCCCTGCGCCACCAGGCTGCCGTCCTTGATGATCGCCACGCGGTCGGCGAGCGCCTGCGCCTCGTCCAGGTAGTGGGTGGTGAGCAGCACGGTCTTGCCGAGGTCCCTGAGCGCACCGACCACCGTCCACGCCGTGCGCCGCGCGGCGGGGTCGAAGCCCGTCGTGGGCTCGTCGAGGAACACCAGCTCCGGATCGCCGACCAGGGCGAGGGCCAGGTCCATGCGGCGCTGCTGCCCGCCCGAGAGGCGCCCCGAGCGCTCGTCGGCCTTGTCCTCGAGTCCCACCAGCGCGATCGTCTCGTCGACCTCGCGCGGGCGCGGGTATGCCTTGGCCATGTGATCGACCGCCTCGCGGACGGTGATGTGCGGGTGGAAGCCGCAGCTCTGGAGCACGATTCCCACCTTCTCCTGCTGGCGGCGGTCGCGCACGGCGGGATCCTTGCCGAGCACGCGCACGCTGCCCCCGCTGCGGGCGCGGTAGCCCTCGAGGATCTCGACTGTGGTCGTCTTGCCGGCGCCGTTGGGGCCGAGAATGCCGAACACCTCGCCCCGGCGAACCTCGAAAGACAGGCCCCGCACGGCCTCGACCGCGCCGTAGCTCTTGCGAAGGTCGGAGACCTCGATAGCCATTTCGCCCACGCACGGGACTATGCCAGGGCCCTTGCCCAACCCAGATACGGGCCGTCGTGAAAGATTTTGGTGCCGTTAAGGAACGGCTGCTGCTGGCGCGAATTGCGGGGCTGGACAGTAGGCTCGCGCCCACTATGGATGGGGAGGGCGGGAAAGGATTTGGCGTGGCCCGCGTGGCTGCCGTGGCCGCCGTGATCGTCGCCGCGGTGCTCGTGGCCCTGCTCCTGTTCGGAGGCCGCGGCGGTTACAAGGTCACGGCCCGCTTCCTCAACGCGGGCCAGCTGGTGGTCGGCAACGAGGTGCAGATCGGCGGCGTGCCCGCGGGCACCGTCGACGACATCCAGATCACCAGGGACGGCCGCGCCGACGTGACGCTCGAGATCGAGGAGAAGTTCGTGCCGCTGCGCGAGGGCACGCGGGCCGTGATCAAGCAGCGTTCGCTGTCGGGCATCGCCAACCGGTTCGTCGACATCTCACTCGGCGACGGCGACGGGCCCGAGATAGCGGACGGCGCCCTGATCGGCGAAGACTCCACCGACACCGCGGTCGAGCTCGACCAGCTGTTCAACCTCTTCGACCCGGTGGCCCGGGTGGCCGTGCAGGACTTCCTCGAGGGCTCGCGCAAGATGATCGAAGGCCGGGGCCAGCAGCTCAACAACGGGACCCGGTACCTCAACCCCACCCTCTCGACCGGCGGGCGCCTGTTCCGCGAACTGAGCCGCGACGAGGTGCTGCTGTCGCGATTTCTCCAGGACTCGTCCGGGCTCGTGGGCGCGCTGGCCGAGCGCCGCTCGGACCTCACCGGCACGGTGCGCAACCTCAACGCCACCTTCGGTGCGCTGCGCAACGAGAAGGGTGCGCTGGTCTCGTCGGTCGAGCGCCTGCCGCCGTTCATGCGCCGGGCCAACACCACCTTCGTGAACCTCCGGGCCGCGCTGGATGACGTCGATCCGCTCGTGGACGCGTCCGAGCCCGTAGCCCGCAGGCTCGGACCGTTCCTGGCGCAGGCTCGCGGGCTGGCGCGCGACGCGCGGCCCACGGTCCGCGACCTGAGCGTGACCATCCGCCGGCGCGGCTCGGGCAACGACCTGATCGAGTTCGCCGGCAGCTTCCCGGCGCTGGCCCGAACGGCGCTGGACGCGCGCCAGATCAACGGCGCCAAGCGTCGCGGCGCCTTCCCGGAGTCCGTGCAGGCCCTCAAGGAGTCCGCGCCCACGATCGCCTTCGGGCGCCCCTACACCCCGGACCTGGTGGGCTGGTTCGACGACTTCTCGACAACGGGCGCCTATGACGCACTGGGCGGCTTCTCGCGTGCCGGCGTCTACTTCGACGAGATCGTCAGCGGCAACACGCCGGTTCGCCAGGGCCAGTACAAGCGCTGCCCGGGCGGTGCCGAGACGGCCGCTGAGGACGGCTCCAACGTGCTGTCCGCGGCCGAGCAGGAGCAGCTCGACTGCCGCGACTCGGACAGGGGGGCGGGCCCGTGAGGCGCCTGGCCGTCATCTCGGTCACGGTGCTCGTCCTCGCCGGCGCGGCCGCGCTGGGCGCCGCCGGCGGGGAGAGGTCCGGCGAGCCCTACCGGGCCGTATTCGACAACGCCTTCGGCCTGACCGAGGGTGGGGACCTCAAGATCGCCGGCGTGCGCGCCGGGCAGACTACCGGCTTCAAGGTCACGCGCGAGCGACCCCACAAGGCGGTGGTCGAGTTCGAGATCACCGAGCCAGGGGTGGGCGAGCTGCGCGAGGACGCCCGCTGCGAGATCCGCCCGCAATCGCTGATCGGCGAGTACTTCGTGGACTGCCAGCCCGGCAGCTCGGAGACCAAGCTGGCCGAGGGCGGCACGATCGGCGTCACGCACACCAGCTCGACGATCCCGGTCGACCTGGTCAACAACATCCTGCGCCGCCCCTACCGGGAGCGGCTGCGGCTGATCATCGCCGAGCTGGGCACCGGCCTGGCCGGTCGTAGCGAGGACCTGTCGGCGGTGCTGCGCCGCGCCCATCCCGGCCTGCGCGAGACCAGCCGCACTCTGCGGATACTGGCCAACCAGACCCGCACGATCCAGAAGTTCATCGTCGACGCCCAGGTGGTCACCGAGCAGCTCGAGAACCGCAAGGCCGACATCGCGCGGTGGGTCGACGAAGCGGGACAGACCGCCCAGATCACCGCCAGCCGCCGCGAGGAGCTCAAGCGCAACTTCCGGCTGCTCCCGGGCTTCCTCGACGAGCTGCGCCCCTACATGGCTCAGCTTGGCAACGTCGCCGACGAGCAGATCCCCACGCTGGCCGACCTGCAGGCCGCGGCTCCGGAGCTCGACAGGTTCCTGGCCCGCCTCGGCCCCTTCTCGGACGCCTCGCGACCGGCCTTCCGCGGCCTGGGTGACGCCTCGGTCGACGGCCTGCGCGCGTTCCGGGCCAGCCGGAAGGAGGTCGACGAGCTGCGCGCCCTCGCCCGCGACGTCCCCGGCCTGGCCAAGCCGCTGCGTCAGCTGCTGCAGACCCTCGACGACCGCAAGCGCGCCGTCGAGCCCGACCCGCGCGCCAAGGCGACCGCACCGCCCGCGCCGGACAAGACCCAGATCGCCGGCACCGGCGGCTTCACCGGGATGGAGGCTCTGTGGGACTACTTCTACTGGCAGTCCCTGGCGATAAACGGCCGCGACGACGTGGGTCACGTGCTGAAGATCATCGGCATCGAGGATCCCGAGTGCACGCCCTACTACGCCACCGACGAGGGCGAGGAGGCCACCTTCGCGCGCTGCAACCAGTTCCTCGGACCCAACCAGCCCGGCATCACAACCCCCGACGCGCTGCCCGACAACCCGCAGGCCGCCGCGCGCGCCGCCCGTACGGCGGGTGGCGCCGGCGCAGTGCGCGACGGGGGGCCCGCGCGCGAAGGCGGCACCGCCCGCGATGGCTACCGCGGCTTCGGTCAAACGCCCGGCGGGTCCGTCCCGGAGTCCCAGCCGCTGCCGCCCGCGGTGCAGGAGATCCTCGGCAAGCTGCCCGGCATGCCCGGCATGCCTGGGGGGCCCGACGGCACTCTCGCGCTGCCTGACGCTCCTCCGCTCCCGGGCACGCCGACCGACGAGTCGTCCACCCAGCTCCTCGACTACCTCCTCGCGCCATGAGCGGACGCCGCTCGGGACCCTCGATCGTGGCCAGCCCCGTGCTCGTGGGCGCGGTCACGGTGCTGATCGCGGTGATCGCCGTGTTCATCGCCTACAACGCCAACTCCGGCCTGCCGTTCGTGCCCACCTACGACCTCAGGGCCGAGGTGCCCAACGCCGCCAAGTTGGTGGAGGGCAACGAGGTCCGCCTCGGCGGCTTCCGCGTGGGCGTGGTGGACAGGATCAGGGCCAGGCGCGTGGGCGGGCGTTCGGTCGCGGTTCTGGATCTCAAGCTCGACAAGCAGGTGGCCCCGTTGCCCGTGGACACGGGCCTGGCGGTCCGCCCCCGCTCGGCGCTGGGCCTCAAGTACGTGGAGCTGACCCCCGGCGGCGCCTCGAAGACGATCGAGGCCGGTGGGACGATCGGACTTGCCAGCGGGGTGGGGGATACCGAGCAGCCCGAGGATCTCGAGGACGTGCTGGCCACCTTCGACGCGAAGACCCGCGAGGCCTCCCGCCTGGGTCTGGAGGGCTTTGGAGACGCCCTGGCGGGCCGCGGCGCGTCGATCAACGAGGCGATCGCCTCGCTCAACCCGTTCCTGCGAGATCTCAAGCCGGTGATGGAGAACCTCAACGATCCGGACACCGAGCTGGCGGGCTTATTCAGGGGCCTCGGCCGGGCGGCGGGCGAGGCCGCGCCCGTGGCGCGCCAGCAGGCGCAGCTGTTCACCAACATGGCCGACACCTTCGACGCGTTCTCGCGCAACCCGAGCGCCCTGGCGCAGACGATCGACGAGGGCCCGGAGACACAGATCGTCGCGATCCGCTCGTTCCGCGTCCAACGCCCCTTCCTGGCGGACCTCGCCGACCTCTCGCGACGGTTGCGCCCCGCCGCGCGGGAGCTGCGGCGATCACTCCCGCCGATCAACTCGGCGCTGCTGGCGGGCACCGACGTCCTGCCGCGCGTACCGGACCTCACCGAGGACCTCTCCGACCTCTTCGGGGGGCTGGAGGACCTGGGCGACAACCCGAACACGCTGCTCGCGATCCGCGACCTCAACACGGCAGTCGATGTCGGCAGGCCGGGCATCGAGTTCATCGCCCCCTTCCAGACGGTGTGCAACTACGCCAACTACTTCTTCAACCCGCTCGGCACCCACATCTCCCAGCCAGGTGGTGGGGGAACGGTTGAGCGGATCCTGCTCAAGCAGGCCAACCGCATGCAGCCCAACGCGCTCACCACCCGCAACAGCTCGCGGCCCGTGGACACCGCCACCCCCGCGAAGCCCGGGCCCAACCCGCCCGCCGCGCTGCACACCCAGTACGGCGGTCCCGCGATCGACGAGAACGGGGACGCGGACTGCGGCGCCGGCCAGACGGGCTACCCGACCGGCCGCCTGTCGGCGAACAACCGCTACGGGCCCGACGAGCTGGGCGGCATGAACGTCGTGCTCGACCCCAACGGCCCAGGCGCGAGGCGCGGCGGCACGTTCAAGTCGCGCGAGCTCGGCATCGACAACATCGAGGACGTTCCCTGATGGCCCTCTTTCGCCGCAAGCGCCGCCGGCCCGGCGAGGGCGGCATGTCTGCGTTCATGGCGGGCCTGCTCACCCTCCTGCTGATTGCCGTGGGGTCCTACTTCGGCTTCACGAAGGCCAACCCCTTCGCGAGCCCCTACCGGCTCGAGGCGGTGTTCCGCAACGCCAGCTCCATCAAGCCCGAGTCTCCCGTGCGCATCGCCGGTGTGGACGTGGGCAAGGTCAAGAAGGTCGAGACGATCGACCCGGCGACCGGCGCCGCCAGGTTGACGATGGAGCTCGAGGACGACGGTCTTCCGGTCCACACCGATGCCTCGCTCAAGATCCGCCCGCGGATCCTGCTCGAGGGCAACTTCTTCGTAGATCTCTCCCCGGGCACGCCCAGCGCACCGATCCGCGAGAGCGACGGCGACCCGATCCCGATGGACCAGACCGCCCAGCCGGTCCAGGTCGGCGAGATCCTCAACGCACTGAAGGCCGATGTGCGTGGGGACCTGCGGACCCTGCTGGCCGAGTACTCGCTCAAGGGCCTCGGCGGCGGTGGCGCGCAGGCGTTCAACGATGCGATCCCCTTCTTCGAGGGCGCCTACCTCAGCACCTCGCAGGTCAACGACGCGCTGCTGGGCACTCAGCCCACCAGGGACCTGCGACGGCTGCTCGAAGGCCAGCAGCGGGTCGCCGCGGCGCTCACCGTCGACGAGGGCACGCTGAAGGACCTCGTGACCAACCTCAACACCACGGCGGGAGCCCTGGCCAGCGAGGACACCGCGCTGCAGGCCTCGCTGCCCGCGCTGCGCGACGCCCTGGCCGCCGGCCAGCCCGCTCTCGCCTCCCTCAACGGGGCGCTGCCGCCACTGCGTAGGTTTGCCGTCGAGGCGCTGCCGGGCGTGCGCTCCTCCGACGAGACCATCGACGCCGCCCTACCCTTCATCCGCCAGACGCGCCTGCTCCTGCGCCCCGAGGAGCTGCGGGGCACGGCAGCCACGCTGCGCCGTCAGATCCCCAGCCTGGTGCGGCTCAACGGACGGCTGATCCCGTTTCTCTCCCAGCAGCGTGAGCTGTCCTCGTGCACCAACCAGGTGCTCGTGCCCTACTCCGAATCGGAGATCCCCTCGGGCGAGGAGGGCAACACCGGCCAGCTTGTACGCGAGCAGATCAACCGCAGCCTCGTGGGCCTCTCGGCTGACAGCCGGACCAATGACGCCAACACTCCGTTCTTCCGTGTGCAGGGCGTCGCTCCCACCGAGATCGCCGCCGGCGAGGTGCAGCCGGTACCGCCGACCAATCCCAACCTGCCCCCCGTGCACCGCCCGGACGTGCCCTGCGAGACCCAGCAGCCGCCCAACCTGAACGCGCCCAGCGGCGCCACCGCCGAGTTCAGTGACGCGAGCGTCAACGCCGCCGACCAGCGCGCGCTGAAGACGCGCATGCGCCGCTTTCTCTCGAGTGACCGCTTCGAGAAGGTCCTCGAGGCAGGGGCCGCCCGCCGCAAGGCCGCCGGGGAGGACCCCCGATGAGGCGCGCGATCGGCAAGTACTTCCGCGACTTCCTCGCGATCCTCGGGCTGTTCGTGCTCGCACTGGGGATCGCGGGTTACATCCTTACCCAGCAACGGTTCCGGTTTCCCTTCATCCAGGACAAGCCGCAGGTGATCCAGGTGGAGCTGGAGAACGCCCAGGCTGTTACTCCCGGCCAGGGCCAGACCGTGCGCGTGGCTGGGGTGAAGATCGGCAGCATCGGTGCCGTGGAGGTCGAGGACGGAATCGCCGTGGTCGACATGGAGATCGACAAGGCCTACGAGGGGCTGATCCGCGAGGACGCCACCGCGCTGCTGCGTCCCAAGACCGCGCTCAAGGACATGTTCCTGGAGGTCGAGCCCGGAGGGGGCACGCCGCTCGGGGAGGGCGACCGCATCGCGGTGGCCAACACCGCCCCGGACATCGACCCGGACGAGGTGTTCTCCGCGCTCGACGCCGACACCCGCGACTACCTCAAGCTCCTGATCTCCTCCGGCGGCAAGGGCCTAGACGGCCGTGGCGAGGACCTGCGCAAGACCTTCCAGCGCCTGGAGCCACTGCACCGCGACCTCGAGCGGCTCAACTCGGCGGTGGCCCTGCGCCGCGATCGCCTCAAGACGCTGGTCCACGACTACAGCGAGATCGTGGATGAGCTGGGCGGCAAGGACGAGGAGCTCACGCGGCTGGTCGGCGCCTCGAACCAGGTCTTCTCCGGGCTGGCCGAGGAGGACACCAACGTGGCCGCAACGGTGCGCAAGCTGCCCGGCGCGCTGCGCCAGACCCAGTCCACGCTGACCAAGGTAGAGGCGTTCGGCAATCGGCTGGGCCCCGCGCTGAACGCCCTGCGCCCGCCCTTCCGCCGGCTCGATGAGACCAACGCCGCGGTGCGGCCCTTCGTCCGTGAGGCCGCCCCGATCGTCCAGAATCAGATCCGCCCGTTTACGCGGGCCACCCGTCCTTACGTGTCGCGCCTGGGCGGCGCGGCGCGGAGCACCGTGCGGGCGCTGCCCGACCTGACCAAGTCCTTGGGCGAGCTGAACCGCTTCTTCAACATCGGCGCCTACAACCCGGGCGGCGCCGAGGGCCTGTCCGGCGACCTCGCCCGCGATCGCGACCGCGAAGAGGGGTATCTCTACTGGCTGGCCTGGGTCTCCCAGAACGGGGTGTCGGTGTTCTCGACCTCCGACGCCAACGGGCCCTTCCGCCGCCTCACGCTGTGCGGCGCCAACACGGATACCGCGCTGCAGCCGGTCGAAGACGGCCTGCAGGGCGCGGCCACCCAACTCGGCCTCCAGGGCGTACCGCTCGATCAGATCGTCAACGACGTGCTGGCCGTCGCCGACTCCGGATTCGGGACTTGCAACTTCTGATGGGGACCACCGGCTAGATGGTCAAGGACACTCCAAGCTTCGGCCGGATCGCCGCGATGGTGGGCTTTACGCTCTCCTGCTTCGGCCTGCTGCTCTTCCTCTGGCTGTCCTTTGGCGGATCGATCCCACTGCGCCCTGAGGGCTACCGCTTCACGGCCAAGTTCCCGGAGGCCTCCACGCTGGTCGAGCAGGCCGACGTACGGCTCGCAGGCGTCAACGTCGGCAAGGTGAAGACGAGGGAGCTGGACAAGGAGAGCGGGCGCACGGTGGTGGAGATGGAGCTCGAGGAGAAGTACGCGCCGATCCCGCGCGACACGCGCGCCACCTTGCGCCAGAAGACGCTACTCGGCGAGACCTACGTCGAGCTCGCGCCCGGCAACCCCGACGCGGGCATGCTCGAGGACGGCGAGCAGCTGGCCAAATCCAACGTGAACATCACCGTGGAGCTCGACGAGATCTACCGCACCTTCGACAAGGACACGCGCAAGAACTTCGCCAAGTGGATTCAGGAGGGATCGGTGGTCGTCTCGGGCGACTACGGGGAGCAACTCAACGATGCGATCGGAAACCTGGCGCCGTTTGCCACCGACGGCGCCAAGCTGCTCGAGATACTGGACGACCAGGAGGGGGCCGTCCGCGGCACGATCAAGAACACCGGCCGCGTGTTCAACGCCCTCGCCGCCGAGGAGGGCCAGCTGCGTGGCCTGATCGAGAACGGCAACGAGACCTTTGACGCCCTCGCCTCGCGCGACGAGGCCCTGGCCCAGACCTTCGAGGTGTTTCCGACCTTTTTGCGCGAGACCCGGTCGACGCTCGCGCGCCTGGAGACCTTCTCGCGCGACACCCGGCCGCTAGTCAACGAGCTCAAGGGCCCCGTCGACGACCTGGGCCCGACGGTCCGAGACCTCGGCGGGCTCGCCCCAAGGCTCGAGCGCCTGTTCGGCGACCTCGACCCGCTCATCGCGGCCGGCAACCGGGGCCTGCCCGAAGGTGCTCGCTTTCTACGGGGCGCCGAGCCTCTGTTCGAGTCCCTGCATGTGTTCCTGCCCGAGCTGAACCCGATACTGGCCTATCTCAGCTTCAGCAAGCTGCAGGTGGCGCAGTTCATCACGATTGGCGGCCCGGCCCTCGCCGGTCAGGGCACCGGCGGCTATCAGGGCGGTGACCCGCGCGGCAACGAGCACTGGCTGCCCCAGCTCGCCCTTGTCGACTCCCAGACGTTTTCGCGCAACTCCCAGCGGCCCTCGTTTGACCGCGGCAACGCCTACCCGGCGCCAAACGCCTACGAGCGCATGCCGGCCGCGGGCGTGCTCGAGAGCTTCACCTGCCCCGGCGGCCAGGAGGTGCCAAACCCCAGGGACACCCCCCTGCCGCCCCCGCTCAACGCTCTGGGCGTGGGTGCCGAGCCGCCCTGCTTCGCGGCTCCTCGCTCGCTCTACCAGGGGCAGAAGTACCCGCGCCTAACCCGCGGCCGCGCTCCGATCGTGGACGGTCCCCGAGACCTCGACGGCACGGAGCCCGCCGGGCCGTGACGCTCACCCGCCGCGCCCTCGTCTGCGCAGCCGCCGGCTCGGCCCTCGTGGCCGCCGGTTGCGGCGAAGCCGAAGAAGAGGGCCGTGATGCACCCCCGCGGGGCGACCTCGACGTCGTCAATTACGCACTACAGCTCGAATTCCTCGAGGAGGACTTCTACGAGGCCGTCGTGAGCTCGGGTGTGCTCAGCGGGCGCGAGGCCGACCTCGCCAGGAAGATCCGCGACAACGAGAGCGAGCACGTGCAGGCGCTCTCCACGGTGGCCAAGGAGCTCGGCAAGCCCGGCGAGCGGCCCGCCACGACCTTCGACTCGGTGCTCGCGGGAGGTCGCGACAGGGTGATCGCCGTGGCAGCGGATCTCGAGAATACGGGCGCCGGTGCCTACCTCGCCGAGGCGCGCAAGATCACCACTGCCGAGATCCTCGCCTCAGCACTCGAGATCCACACCGTCGAGGCCCGCCATGCTTCGATCCTCAACCTGCTCGCCGGCCGCTCCCCGGTGCCCGACGGTGCCTTCGCCACCCCCGTCGAGCGCGCCGAGGTGCGGCGCCGGATCGCGGGATTTCTCGCATGATCCCCAACGCCCGCAAAGGGGGGTTGCAAAGGGGGGCGGTGCCCCCCTTTGATTCCATCGGGTTGCAAAGGGGGGCGGTGCCCCCCTTTGATTCCATCCGCGTCACCCGTCAGGAGCTGCTTCTGCGGGGCGTGTTCGGGGCCGTC
>JAABUR0100004708.1_pt1 | contig 18030 bp, 21 predicted proteins | sample 5560091 | NCBI WGS metagenome assembly JAABUR01 (sample SAMN10711879, study PRJNA513375) | rock metagenome | isolation source: Antarctica rocks | place: Antarctica: Victoria Land, University Valley sud | reverse complement strand
GACCACGAACTCATCCGATTCATCCACCTCGACCCCGACCGCGCCTACCAGCTACGCAACAGGAGCTAGTGTCACCGATGTCATGACACATGTGTCAGCGATGTCCCGACACATGACACAATGCAAATGGCTTGTTCACATGGCAAACGCGGGCGGGGGCGGGCGGTGCGGGGGTGGCAAACGCCCAGGAGCGGGGGCGCGGGCGGGGGCGGGCGGTGCGGGCGTACGGCGGCGTTGGGTCAGCCGGGCGGGGGCATCCGCTCGTGCGAGGCATCGGGCGGGGACGCGACCAGCCGCTCGCGCCAGGCGCTGGTGATCGGCAGCCTGCGGTCGCGGCCGAAGTTGCGGGCGGAGATCTTCGGCCCGGGCGGGTACTGGCGGCGTTTGTACTCCGCCCGGTCCACCATCGCCACCACCCTCTCGACCGTCTCGGCGTCGAAACCCTGCTCCACCAGCTCCGGGGCGCTGCGGTCCTGCTCGACGTAGTCGTCGAGGATGTCGTCGAGAAGGTCGTACGCCGGCAGCGAGTCCGTGTCGAGCTGGCCGGGACGCAGCTCGGCGGACGGTGGCTTAGTGATCGCGTTCTCGGGAACCGGGGGCTGCTCACCGCGGCATACGGCGTCGGCGTTGCGCCACCGGGCCAGCTCCCACACCATCGTCTTCGGCACGTCCATGATCGGTGCGAACCCGCCGACGGCATCTCCGTAGATCGTGGAGTAGCCCACAGCAAGCTCGCTCTTGTTGCCGCAGGCAAGCACCAGATGCCCGTGCTGGTTCGACAGCGCCATCCATACCACGGCCCGGATCCGCGCCTGCAGGTTCTCCTCGGCGAGCCCGTCGACGTCGACGGCCTTGCGAAACGCGTCGACCATCGGCGCGATCGGCACCGTCTCGAGGGTGAGGCCGGTACGACGCGCGAGCTCGGCCGCGTCGGTCTTGGAGTGCCCGGTCGACCACTCGCTCGGGTTGGAGACGCCGAAGACGTTCTCCGCGCCGAGCGCGTCGCAGGCGATCACGCCTACCAGCGTGGAGTCGATCCCACCCGACAGCCCCATCAGCACGGTGCTGAACCCGTTCTTGTGCACGTAGTCACTCAGTCCGAGCACCAGTGCGGCATACACCTCGGCGAGGTCGTCCAGCGGTGCCGCGACCGCCGGCGGGGCGGGCTCGTACGCCGCCACCGGCTCGCCGTCGAGGATGTGACGCCGCACGGTGAGCCCGTGGAACGCAGTGTCAGGGTCCGGCATCGGCGCGGTGGCCGCCGGCAGGTCGAGGTCGACCACGAGCAGGTCCGGCACGAACCGGGGGGAGCGCGCCACCAGCGCGCCGTTCGCATCGACCACGAGCGAGTCGCCGTCGAACACGAGCTCGTCCTGCCCGCCGACAAGGTTCACGTACGCCAGTGCGCACGCACCCTCGCGGGCCCGGCGCGCGCAGAGCTCGAAGCGCACGTCGTCCTTGTTGCGCTCGTACGGCGACCCGTTCGGCACGATCAGGAGGCCGGCCTCTGCGGCGTCGGCGGCGGCGGACGGCCCGTCCTGCCAGATGTCCTCACAGATCGCGACCGCGACGTCGACGCCGCGGACCTGGACGATCGAGATCGTGTCACCGGGCACGAAGTTGCGGATCTCGTCGCCCACCCCGTAGTTCCACAGGTGGTGCTTGGCCTGCCGCGCCACCACGTCCCCGGCGTACAGCACGGCGACGGCGTTCTGCGGTGACCCCGCGGGTGCGCCGGGCCGGGACACGGGAGTGTTGGACCGGTCGAGGAACCCCGTCACCACCGCCACCTCGCCCAGCCCCTCGTCGGCGAGCCGACCGGCGAGCGCCGCGACCGCCGCGCGGGAGGCGTCGACGAACGACGGGCGAAACGCGAGGTCCTCGATCGGGTAGCCGGTGAGCGCCATCTCGGGCAGTACGACGAGGTGGGCGCCCTGCTCGGCCGCCTGCCGGACGGTGTCGAAGATCAACGCGGCGTTGTCCTCCAACGCGCCGACCGTGGGGTTGATCTGGCCGAGCGCGATCCGAAGCTGAGGCACGCTGACAGCGTAGTGCGCACGACCGACGCGACCTGTCCGAACCAAGTACCCCGGCAGGCAACGTTCGCCCGCTGCGCGCCGGAAGCAGCTCGCTGTGTAACGCGCCCGAAACACGGCGGCGGCATGATGGACGCATGGGTAAGCAGGAAGACTTCGTGCTCAGGGCGCTCGAGGAACGCGACGTCAAGTTCGTCCGACTCTGGTTCACCGACGTGCTCGGCTCGCTCAAGTCGGTGGCGATCGCGCCGGCCGAGCTCGAAGGGGCCTTCGCGGAGGGGATCGGCTTCGACGGCTCCGCCATCGAGGGCTTCGCCCGCGTCTACGAGGCCGACATGCTCGCCAAACCCGACCCCTCGACGTTCCAGATCCTGCCGTGGCGCGGCGAGGGTCCGGCAACCGCTCGGATGTTCTGCGACATCGTGATGCCCGACGGGTCGCAGTCGTACGCCGACCCGCGCTTCGTCCTCAAGCGCACACTGAGCAAGGCGAGCGACCAGGGGTTCACCTTCTATACGCACCCCGAGGTCGAGTTCTACCTCTTCAAGGACCGGCCCCGCGACGGCAGTCCGCCCGAGCCGGTCGACCGCAGCGGGTACTTCGACCACACCAGCCAGAGCATCGCCCACGACTTCCGGCGCGACGCGATAACGATGCTCGAGTCGATGGGCATCTCGGTCGAGTTCAGCCACCACGAGGGCGGCCCCGGCCAGCAGGAGATCGACCTGCGGTACGCCGACGCGCTGTCGACGGCCGACAACATCATGACGTTCCGGGTGGTGATCAAGGAGGTCGCGCTGAGCCAGGGCGTGCACGCGAGCTTCATGCCGAAGCCGTTCACGGAGTTCCCCGGCTCGGCGATGCACACCCACCTGAGCCTCTTCGAAGGCGACAACAACGCCTTCTTCGAGGCCGGCTCGGAGTACCACCTGTCCAAGACCGGCCGGATGTTCATCGCCGGGCTGCTCGAGCACGCCGCCGAGATCACCGCCGTGACCAACCAGTGGGTCAACTCCTACAAGCGGCTGGCCGGCGGGGGAGAGGCGCCGTCGTACGTCTGCTGGGGCCACAACAACCGGTCCGCCCTGGTGCGGGTGCCGATGTACAAGCCGACGAAGGGCGCCTCGACCCGGGTCGAGCTGCGGTCGATCGACAGCGCCGCCAACCCCTACCTCGCCTTCGCGGTGATGCTCGCGGCCGGCATGAAGGGCATCGAGGGCGGTTACGAGCTGCCGCCGGGCGCCGAGGACGACGTCTGGAGCCTGACCGAGGCCGAGCGCCGGTCGATGGGGATCGCCCCACTGCCACAGAACCTGCACGACGCGATCGGGGTGATGGAGCGTTCGGAGCTCGTCGCCGAGACGCTCGGCGAGCACGTCTTCGACTTCTTCCTGCGCAACAAGCGCGCGGAGTGGGAGGAGTACCGCCAGCAGGTGACCGACTTCGAGCGCGCGCGGATGCTGCCCGTTCTCTGAAGCCGGCAGTCGTCGCAGCAGTTCCCAGGCGTGGGTCGGATAACCTCGCTGAGTGAGCGCTCGACTGCTGGTGATCATGCATGAGGACGACTGCCCACCAGGGTGGTTCGGGGAATGGTTCCTCGACGCCGGACTGGACTACGACGCCTGGCCGGCGTACACCAAGCGGCTCCCCGACCAGCTCGACGGTTACGACGGCTTGCTGGTCCTCGGCGGCGAGATGGGCGCCTATGACGACGCCGACCACCCGTGGCTCACCGACACGAAGGACCTGATCGCTGCTGCTGTGGAAGACGAGGTGTCGTTCCTCGGCATCTGTCTCGGCCACCAGCTCGCTGCGGTCGCCCTCGGCGGAGAGGTACGCCGCAACACCCACGGTCATGCGCGCGGACTGACTCCGTTTCACCCCAACGCCGCCGGCCGCGAGGACCAGCTGCTGGGCGCCGTCGACGATGGTGCCCCGGCCCTGCAGTGGAACCGCGACGTCGTCAGCCGGCTACCCGCCGACGCCGTCGAGCTCGCCACGTCACCCGACGGGACCGTGCAGGCGGCCCGCTTCGGGCGGCGTGCCTGGGGTGTGCAGTTCCACCCCGAGACGAGCCCGGAGATCTTCCACAGCTGGACCCTCGGCGACGGGGTCGTCGCCCAGCCCGACGAGATCGACGTACCAGCGGCGTACGCCGCCGTCAGGGACGGCGAGGCCGAGCTGCGCCGGAGCTGGCAGCCGCTTGCGGTGCGCTTCGCCGAGCTAGTGCGCGTCTCGTGACGCCGTGAAGAGGGGACGCGGCGGCCTGCCCGGGCAGCTGGCCCGGCTGGGCTTCGGCGACGCCGCCGCGGCCGAGCGTGACTGGCACGCGCTCGGGGTCGACTCGAGCGACCTGCTGGAAGCGATCGGGTCGGCCGCCGACCCCGACCTGGCCCTGCGGCAGCTGCGCCGCGTCGCCGAAGCCGTCCGCTCGGGCTCGGTCGCCGACGCCGACGCCTTCGAGACCACCCTGCGCGCCGACAGCGTCTTCGCCCGCCGGCTGGCGCTGGTGCTCGGCGCGAGTGCCGCGCTGGGTGACCACCTCGTCCGGCACGGCGAGGACTGGCACGAGCTCGCGGACCCAGCGCTCGACCAGGTGCGGCCTACTGCCGCATCGCTGACCGAGCAGCTCCGCTGCGCGACGAACCGCGACGAGCTGCGGCGTCTCTACCGGCGGCTGTTGCTGCGGTTGGCCGCCCGTGACCTGAGCCTCGACCTCCAGGTCGACGACGCGGCGGCCGAGCTGGCCGACCTTGCCGCGGGTGCCGTCGAGGCGGCCCTGAGCATTGCCAGTTCCGAGGTCGGCCCGGCGGCAGACACCTGCCGGATCGCCGTCATTGCGATGGGAAAGTGCGGCGCGCGCGAGCTCAACTACGTCAGCGATGTCGACGTCATCTTCGTCGCCGAGCCTGCCGACGGAGCGGTCGAGAACGACGCGCTCAAGGTGGCCGGCTCCGTCGCCGCGACCATGATGCGCGTGTGCTCCGACCACACCGCCGAAGGCACGTTGTGGCCGGTGGACGCGGCGCTGCGGCCGGAGGGCAAGGCCGGCCCGCTCGTGCGCACGTTGAGCAGCCACCTCTCCTACTACGAGCGCTGGGCCAAGACCTGGGAGTTCCAAGCGCTGCTGAAGGCGCGCCCGATCGCCGGTGACCCCGAGCTCGGGCAGCGTTACCTGGACACGATCGGACCCCTCGTCTGGACTGCCGCCGACCGACCCGACTTCGTCACCGATGTGCGGGCGATGCGCCGCCGCATCGTCGACCAGATGCCCGCACGGCAGGCCGCACGAGAGCTGAAGCTCGGGCCGGGCGGCCTGCGTGACATCGAGTTCGCGGTTCAGCTGTTGCAGCTCGTGCATGGTCGCAGCGACGAGGCTTTGCGGGCCGGTAACACCTTGGTGGCGTTGGGCGAGCTGACGTCCGGCGGGTATGTCGCCCGTGAGGACGGCGCCATCCTTGCTGAGGCGTACCGGTTCCTGCGCACCCTGGAGCACCGGCTCCAGCTCAGCCGGCTCCGGCGTACGCATGTCGTCCCCACAGACGCCGCCGCCCTGCGCGTGCTCGGCCGGTCGATGGGCATGACGTCCGAGCCCGACCTCGAGCTGACCCAGGAGTGGAACCGGCACGGGCGCGAGGTACGCCGGTTGCACGAGCGGCTGTTCTACCGGCCGCTGCTCGAAGCAGTCGCCTCCGTGTCGGCCAGCGAGCAGCGACTCACGACCACGGCCGCCCGTCAGCGGCTCGAGGCTCTCGGCTACCTCGACCCAGCGGCCGCCCTTCGCCATCTCGAGGCGTTGTCGTCGGGCGTATCACGCAGAGCAGCGATCCAGCGGGCGCTGCTGCCCGCGATGTTGGGCTGGTTCGCGGAGGCACCTGACCCTGACGGCGGCCTGTTGGGGTTCCGCCGGCTGAGCGACGCCGTGGGGTCGTCGCACTGGTATCTCGGCATGCTGCGTGACGAAGGCGCCGCAGCCGAGCGCCTTGCCCGGCTGCTCGGCACCAGCCGCTACGCCACCGACCTGCTGATGCGGGCACCGGAGGCGACAGCGATGCTCGCGCACGACGACGACCTGGCGTCGCGAGACAGCGACACCCTCGCCAGCGAGGCGCGCAAGGCGGCCCGGCGCCGCGACGACCCGGTCGAGGCAATCACAGCAACCCGCGCGATCCGGCGACGCGAGCTGTTTCGGACCGCCGCGGCTGACGTCTTCGGGCTGATCGAGGTCGATGCCGTCGGCCGTGCCGTCAGCGCGATCGCGCGGGCGAGCCTCGAAGGCGGGTTGGCGGCGGCAGTCGCCGCGATCGAGGCCGAGCGCGGCGGTCCGCTTCCGACGCGGGTGGCGGTGATCGCGATGGGGCGCCTCGGTGGTCGAGAGATGTCGTACTCGAGCGACGCAGACGTGCTCTTCGTCCACGACCCGCTGCCTGGAGCTGAGGAGCGCGACGCCTCCGATGCCGCGTTTGCCGTCGCCAACGAGCTGCGCCGACTGCTGGCGCTGCCCGGCCCGGACCCCGCTCTCGACCTGGACGCCGGGTTGCGGCCCGAGGGCAGGCAGGGTCCGTTGGTGCGGACGTTGGCGTCGTACGCGGCGTACTACGAGCGCTGGTCGAAGGTCTGGGAGGCGCAGGCGCTGCTGCGTGCCGTACCCGTCGCCGGTGACGCCGGACTGGGCCAGCGGTTCATCGACCTCGTCGACCCGCGCCGTTACCCGGACGAGGGGTTGTCGGTTGCGGACGTCGCCGAGGTACGCCGGATCAAGGCGCGAGTCGACTCCGAACGGCTGCCGCGGGGGGCCGACCCTGCTAGCCACCTCAAGCTCGGCCGCGGGGGGCTCGGTGACGTGGAGTGGACCGTGCAGCTGTTGCAGCTGCGCCACGCTCATCGCGTCACCGGTCTACGTACAACGCAGACATTGCCGGCGCTGCGGGCGGCTGCGGCTGCGGAGTTGATCGACCAGGACTCAGCGGCGGCGCTTGCGTCGTCGTGGCAGCTGGCCGGCAGGATCAGGAACGCCACGACGCTTGTGCGCGGGCGCCCGTCGGACAGCCTGCCGCAGCAGCAGGACCTGGCAGGGGTGGCCTTCCTCTGCGGGTACGACGTGGCCGAGGCCAGCCGGCTCAGCGACGATTACCGCCGAGGTGCCCGACGCGCAGCGGCCGCCGTCGACCGGGTGTTCTGGGGATAGCCCAGGGTCGACGTCGGGTCAGCCGACGGCCGCCACGACGAGCGCGGGCTGCGGCTCGCTCAGGATGCGGTCACGCTCGCGGGGGGTGAGGCCACCCCAGACGCCGTACGGCTCCTGCACCATCAGAGCGTGCTCGCGGCAACGGGCCAGCACCGGACAGTGCTGGCAGTACTGCTTCGCCTGCATTTCGCGACGCTGCCGCACAGGCCCCCGCTCCGAGTCCGGCGGGAAGAACACCTCGGGGTCAACGCTGCGGCAAACGCCGTCATACTGCCATTCCCAGTGGTCGACAATGGGGAGCGGCAGGCGGCTCAGGTTGGGCACGCGACGCGTGTACCCCGACATTGACAAGGCAAACAGCGAACCCAGTGGTTCTCAGCCCGCCGTCACCGAGACGAAGGCGGGATCGTCACGTCCAGAGCCCGGGTGCACTGGGTCAACCGGCGTGGACGCGGTCGGCGCCGTCCTGTTTTGCCTTCTCCAGTGCGCGCTCGGCCCGGTGGAGGCCGTCCTCGATGCTCTCGTGGCGCCCGACCTCGGCGACGCCGACGCTCACGGTCAGGTTGTTCCGGTTGGTGACGTCGGCAGCGAGCGTCTGCCGCACCCGCCGCATCAGCTTCTCCATGGTGGTGAGGTCGCCCTGGCAGGCGACGAGGAACTCGTCCCCGCCCCACCGGCCGATCCAGTCACCGCTGCGCAGGGTGTGCTGCAGAACCGAGGCCACCCGCTGCAGCTCGGCATCGCCGACGGCGTGCCCGGCGCCTTCGTTGAGGGCCCGCATGCCGTCGAGGTCGACGAGCGAGATCGACAGCGGACGCCGTCGCTCGGTGGACGACGGGAAGACGCCGCTCAGGTCGTCGTTCTCCGACTGCCAGTTCTTCAACCCGGTCAGTGCGTCGAAGCCTGACTCGGAGTCGAGCGCTTGCAGCTGCTGCTCCATCCGGGTGCAGGCCAGCGAGATGTCCTTGAAGAGCCGCCCTACCTCGTCTGTCCCGACCTCGACCAGCGGGGGGAGCTGACGGTCACCGAGGTACGCCGCGAGCTGTGCGGCGGCGACGCGGTAAGGGGTGAACACTCCCCGGAAGATCCACCACAATGCCCCAGCGGCGACGGCGGTGGCGACGGCAGTCACCCCGATCAGCGCACCGGTGGACGGCGCCGAGTCGGCACCTGTCAGTGCAACAACAGCGATGAGGGGGAGCAGGGCGGCGAGGGCGCTGAGCAAGATGGCGGTCGACGCCAGCCGGAGCTGCGGAAGGGCGCGCGACAAGAAGAGGTACGTGCGCATGCTCCCCGCTCCTCACGACGTATTGCCTGAACCAGCTCTGAGGTTCGTGCTGATGCTAGTGGCCGCGCGTCTCGGAGGGAGGGGAGTTAGCGATATCCGATGTCCGCCGATGTGGTGGTCTCAGGCCCTACTGCGGGGCACGGCGCCGCCGCAGAGAGAAGGCGGCGTGGTGGTCAGGTGACGGCTGCGAGGAGGAGCCCGGCAGCCGCTGCAGCCATTCCAACGGCGACGCTGAGGGCGATGTTGGCAAGCGCAGCGACGAAGACGCCGTCCTCGACCAGGCGCATCGTCTCCCAGGTGAACGTGGAGAAGGTGGTGTAGGAGCCGAGGAACCCGGTAGCCACAGTCGCCATGACTCGCGCGTCCATGACGTGATCCTGGGCGATGCCGGTCAGCAAGCCGAGTGCGAAGCAGCCAGTGACGTTAATGACCCAGGTGCCCCACGGGAGGACGCGTTCATGCCGCGACTGGATGAGCGTGTCCAGGAGGTAGCGGGCCGGCGCGCCTAGGGCGGAGCCCAGCACGACGTAGCCGATCAGGCTCACCTGGCCGACTCGCGGGTGTCGCGGCCGGCGTACTTGATGACCTCGACGTCGTCGATGATGACCAACCCTTCGACGATGAGCTCGTCAAGCTGAGGCAGGAAGTCACGGATGCGATCCACGCTGTCGACGATGATGATCGCGACCGGTAGATCCTGTGAAAGGCTGAGGATCCTGGTGGTGTGGACATGCTGGGAGGCGCCGTACCCCTCGATACCACGCAGGACCGTGGCGCCCGCGAGTCCGGCTCGGTGGGCCCGGTGGACGATCTCGGTGTAGACCGGCTTGTGGTGCCATTGGTCGGTTTCGCCGACGAAGATCGTCAGGCGCTGTGCGGGGCCACGTAGCTTCATGAGTCGACCTGCTTCTCCCGGTGCTGTCTTCCTGTGCTGTGCTGGCGGGCCACGACGCCGCGGCCGACGACAAGGCCGCCGGCCGTCGCCGCCAGGCCGCCAAAGATGGTGACCAGCAGATATGTGGTCGCAACGGCTGGGGAACGGTGAACGTAGAGCAGGTCGACCTCGACGATGAGAGTGCTGAATGTCGTAAACGACCCCAGGACACCAACAGCCAGGAACTCTCGGACGTACTTCATCGGACGCCAGACCTCAAACAGAAGAATCAAGAGCAGGGCCAAGACGAACGCGCCGGTGACATTGACGACCAATGTGCTCCATGGAAATCCGCGGCGGGAGGTAGGGGCAGCCATGTCGACGAGGTAGCGGGCACATCCGCCCACCGCTCCACCCGCCGAAACGGCAAGTACCCGTGCGAGGCCCTGCCGGAGGTGGCCGCGGCCAGGTGACCGATCGCTGAACGGACCTTCCCGTGTCGACGTCGCACTTCTGTGCTCCGCGACGTCGGGATCAAGAGGCAACCGGGTCATGGTGTCTCGTCTTTGTCAGGGACATTCGGACCAGCATGACTGCGAAGCGCTCTGAGCAAGGGATCTCCTACCAGTGGACGTCACGACTGGTAGGGACCGTTGGCAGCACGGCTGCGGATCTCCGTAGCCAGGTGGCTCGGAAGGCGGGCCCCTCCGCCTGGGGGCAAGGATAGCAATCGCCGTCGGAAATGCTAAGCCGACTCCACGGCGAGGTCGAGCAGCAGTTTCTCGATGCGGCGTCGGATCTCATCGCGGATGGGTCGCACTGCCTCGATGCCCTGGCCAGCGGGATCGTCCAGCTCCCAGTCCTCGTACCGCTTGCCCGGGAAGATGGGGCAGGTGTCGCCGCAGCCCATCGTGATGACGACGTCGGACTCCTTGACGGCCTCGGTCGTGAGCATCTTCGGACCTGTCGTGGCGATGTCGATGCCCTCTTCGGCCATGGCTGCCACCGCAACGGGGTTGAGCTGGTCGGCCGGCTCAGAGCCGGCCGACAACACGTGCACCCTGTCGCCGGCCAACTGAGTCAGATACCCCGCAGCCATCTGTGAACGGCCGGCGTTATGGACGCACACGAACAAGACCGTTGGCTTCTCGATCACCACTGTTTGTCTCCGTTGCTCAGCCTCAGTATGTGGTCCACGCCCGCTGCATGTGCCACCTCTGCCCCACGGTGAACATGTACATGCAGCCGTCGTACATATAGTCCATGAAGTTGTGGATTGGGTCGTCGCCGGGGGCCGGCCGTCATGGCCATCGCTGCTCATGGGGTTGAGCGCCAACTGCGCGAGGTTCACCTGCGCCGCACTGTTCTGGTCCTCGAACCGCCGCCAGCGCGCAACCATCCCCTGCGCCGCCTCCGTTGCTGCTCCTCGCTTCAGGCATTGGTCGCGGAACGAGCGAGCGAGAACTGCTGGGAACAGTGAGCAGCCGCCAGCACCTCACGGACAACGGGGTGGTGGAGGCCCGGCGGCTCTACGAATCACCATTCACCGACCATGCGCCGCACGGCCCGGACATGATGTTCCCAAATGAAGACGTCGACGGGATCATCGTGATCCTGGATATGGTGCGATCCCACGCGGCCCCAGACGTCACCGTCGCGTAGGCCGAGGAACAGGCCCAAAATCAAGTCCTGGATTGTACTAGCGCCCACCGGCGGGGATGCTTGACTCTTGTCGAATGACCGACTTCAAGGACACCTGGGCTCGTATCCACGCTCACGCCGGCCAGGAGTTCCACACCGTTCGGGGACTTCCGTTCAGCTATCGGGTGGAAGGGTCGACGCTCACGACAACGCGAACAAAGTTCCCGCTGACGCGGAGCGACTTTGAGAAGGCGTACAGCCGGATGCACCGCACTGGTCCTGGCGACATCATTAGACTGGATCCGCGAACCCTCCTATATCTTCGCGGTCTTGACCGACAATCGGACCTCTGTGTAACCCGTGCGCGGAGCCGCCAACGCAATACACCCCAGGCCTGCCCGGACGGTCCGCCGGTGCGGCAGACGTAGGACCGGCAGCGTCCCGGGAGCCGATCTCGATCAAGTCGACGGCGTGGTCGGAGCGACCGGCGCCCGAGCTGCCGTCGCGACAAACCGATCGGACCTCCGCGAGCGCGAGGGTGCGCAGTATGGCTGCGCTGCTCGCGGGCCTAACACGGAGAGCAAGCGGGTCAATCGCGGTGGAAAGACGCACCGTCCTGGCCCGGGCACCTCGAGACGGGTCTCCGACCCCGGGCCGAGCTACGTGCGGGGCTGGCAGGGGCAGCCAAAGGCGATATCGCCCAACCGCTCCGCACTAATCCGTCCGCATCGACCGCATTCGGTCCGGTGCGGGTCGTCGGGGAAGGAGGGGCTCGTAAGCGGCCCGAGATAGATGAACCCGTTCTCGTATGCGATGGCCCGAGCCTTCTCGTAGGGCACGGGCTCATACCGGGCGAACGGCCCAGCAAGTGCCCGCGCTTGCTCGGCCCACCCTCGCCAGAAGCAGGCACGACAGGTCGCCTCGTTCCAATGATTCTTGTCGAGCACATACTCGAAGCGATAGTGAGCAACGGTGCCGCAGGGGATGCACCGGGTCAGCAGGTAGTCGTTCGGGTGGGTGAACGACTCCAATGCCTCCAACCCACCGGTGCGGAGAATCACCGCGATGTGGTCATCGCAGTAGGTCGGTCTACTACGTGCATTGAACGCAGCAGTCTGGTCGCAGCCCTCAACTGAGCACACCTGATCCACCGGCTTGCGATGGCGTCGGAGCGCCCTAGGTGGCTTCGGCGGCTTGGGGGCCGGGCGCTGATCGAGAGGTATCGAGCGCAGCGGGTCGCGCTTCGGCTGAATGCTCGGAGCGGGGCCCGCATCGAGCAGGCCGTCGATCACGGCGAGTGCCTTCCCGTCGAGGCACCGGAGGAAGTCGTCCTCGGTCATGACCTCGATCTGTTGGCCCTTGTCCTGCAGGTCGAAGGCCTTGCGAGCCTTGCCGGTCACGTTGGAGTCGGGGCGAAGGACTGCCGGGTTGATGTCGCTGACTACGAGGACGTTGGTCTTCTTCGTCGTGTTTTGCTCTGGGACCGCACCGACTCGGGCGCACTCCTGTCGAGCGATGTCGCGCGTCATCGACATCAGGGTGCCTGCGAAGACCACTACCCGCCCGTAGAGATAACTGTCCGGGTCGGCGTCAGGGTTGACCTCGATGGGTGTGAATCCGCGGCTGCCCGCGCCTGTCGCAACGCTGCCCTTGTAGATGCCGCTGCTCATGCGCCCAATGGACATGCGGTGAGCACCCGCGAGGTCAGCGAGGCCATCCACGCCCGCCTCGTCGGCCAGGGCCTTGACGATGCCGACGACGCCGAGCGCGTCAGCCAGCGGGTCGTGGTGCTCGCCCACCTCGAAGCCGCAGAACTCCGAAACGAAGGGCAGTCGGTATGACGGCAGCCTGAGCGCTCGGCGGGCCATGACCATCGTGCACAGGAAGCGCATTTCGGGCCACTCAATGTTGTCCACGGCGCAGGCGTATCTGATCACGCCGATGTCGAAGCCCGCGTTGTGGGCCACCACGACGTCGTCTCCGATGTAGTTCACGAGCGCGAGGAGGATGGTTCTCCACCGGGTAGCGTCCCTCACCGCCTCGGCGTCTATGCCATGGAGAGCCGTGTTGAAGGAGTCGAAGTAGTCCACTTGTTCGGGAGGCCGAATGAGCCAGCGCTGCTCGTCCACGGGCTGGCCGTCGCGAACTCGAACGAGGCCGACCGCGCAGGGTGAACCTCGGTAAGAGTTGGCAGTCTCGAAGTCGATGGCCGTGTAGTCGAACACAGTCACGCCACCGACTGCTCGTCGACCCGTGCCGCAAACTCCCGGAAAGTAGCGACCTGTGCCGCCCCCGGACGAATTACTGCGTCGATCACGGCCGCGTTTACGGGCCGTCTCTGCATCCCGTCCGACGCACTCGTCACCCAACCAGCGATCGTGTAGCTGACCGACTGTCGGTCGATGGTCGCGATCCCCCGCATGTGCCTGCCCCGCCTTCATGCGCCGTCAATGGCGCGCGCTCTTGGAGGTTAACGAAGACCGGGGCTGGCCGAACGTGTAACGGAAGGAAGCCTGCCCCGGAAGGCGGCGGAAAGACGCACCTCAGCGGGCGCACGCCAGGCGGCAGGAGTGTGCGTCTGCGAGCGCAGACTAGGTGTTCTGTGCAGCCAGGTTGTCTGACACCGGTGGGTAGACGACTGGCCGGGGTGCGCCTTGGAGGGCGGTGTCGGGGCAGGGCGCAACACACGATCGAGCGCCTTGGAGCGCCGTGTCAACCTCATCGCCCCAGCCTGAGGAGGCGTGTGAGTGCCTGTGCCAAGGTGGCCGCATGAGTCAGTCGAGCGCCACGCCGTCCCTCGTCGTTGTGGTCACCGGAGCGAACGGCCTCGTCGGCTCTCGCACCTGCGCGGCGCTGGTCGAAAGGGGCGCGACCGTGCGTGCCGTCGTACGACGCCCCGGCACCGCCCCGGCACTCGCGGGCGTCGAGGAGCGAGTTGGCGACTTCCACACCCCCGACCTCGCGGCGGCCGTGGTCGAGGGCGCGTTCGCCGTCGTCACGACCGTCCACCCGATGGGGACGGACCTTGAGACCCAGCAACGGATCGCGGTCGAGGGCACGCCGGTCCTCGCCCGGGCGGCCCGCGATGCGGGCGTCGAGCGCCTGGTCCACATCTCTACCGCGGGCGTCTACGACCGCTCACCTGGGGTCGGCGACGTGGACGAGGAATCGCCGCTGGTTGCCGACCATGCCGACGCCTATGCCGTGACCAAGCGCGACACCGACGCGGCCCTGGCCGAGGTCGACGGGATCACCCGCGTCCTCCTCCGCCCGCCGGCAATCCTCGGCGCCGGCGAGACATCGATCTGGAACTCTGTTCGGCCCGCCGAGATCCGCGATGAGGAGAAGGCCCGACACGCCATCCCCGAGCGGAGCTTCGCGTGGGTTCACGTCGACGACCTCGCCGTTCTCGCCGCGGACGTGGCGTCTGGCCGTGTTGAGACGTCGACGGACCCCGGGAGCGGACCGGTCGCGGGCGCGTGCACCGTCGTGAACGTCGCGGCAGGCCCAGCCACGGCCCATGACTACTACGAGACGGTCACCGAGGCTCTCGGCGTCGAGCCGGTCTGGGACGACGGTCCCGCGTGGACCGGCCGCATCCTGGCCGGGCGTGCCCACGGGTGGGGCTGGGCTCCGACCGTAGACCTCGCCCGGGCGCTGGCGGAGATCGACGAAGGGCTGCGCGCCTAGCTCTCGCGCTGGCGTGCCCCGACGTGGCCCGACGGCCCTGCTCCCGTAGCGCTCATCGTCAGAGCGAAAGTTCGAATTCTCGGCAGATACGCAGGTTCGCCACATTGAACACGCTTCCGCTCACGGGGCCGAAAGACGCGCCCCGAACACGGTTTTCACATCGTGTCAGGGACCGAGGCCTTGGAGGGCGGTCAGCGATAGTGGGGGCGGATCCAGAGCGCGAGTTGGGGGACGTCGAGCCGGCCTTCCGCGGCCGCGAGCATCAGGGCCTCGGCCTCATCGACCGAGTAGGTCAGATCTCGTCCATTGAGGATGCAGAAGACGCGGGCCGCCGCCCAGGCCAGGCGTTTGTTGCCGTCCACCAGTGCGTGGTTCCGGACAAGGGAGTGCAGCAGAGCAGCTGCCTTCTGATCGCGCGTGGGGTACGCGTCGGCCCCGAAGATTGTGACGAGTGGCCGGCCCGCTGCCGCCGCCAACAGGCCAGCGTCTCTCACAACCACGTCGTCGAGAATGCCAGCCGCGATCTCGAGAAGATCTTCCACCGTGAGGTAGTCGATCTTCTCCAGGTTCACCTGCTCAGACGCTCGAGAAGCTCGTTGTCTTCCTCGCGCACACGGTCGATCGCAGCACGCAGACGCTGGGGACGCTCTGAAACGTATTGCGCAATCGCCGCGCGAGCGACCTCCTGCATGATGTGCCATCACGCTCTAGTCGATGTTCATGTCTGGGTCCCGCTCCGGACGTGCGTTTCTGCCTGGGCAGGTGGGAGAAGATTCAACGAGGTCTGTAGCGGGGCGCATACAGCTTCTGGCGATCGGCTGCCTGGGGATCACTCTTCCTGGGGAGGCCGACCGGGTTGTGACGGTTCTGGGCATTGATTGTCGAGTGGCAGAGGAGCACACTCGAGTCGAGAGGGGATTTTGAGTACGCCCCAACGAGGGTGAGTGCACCCGTCTGGATGTGCTCCACGCCAGGCATCTACTGCCTTACCAAGGAGGACAGATGAGCAATCCCTCCAGCCCCAGCAGTTCGAACGAGGCTTCGGACCAGCTCGACACCAAGGGTACTGCCGCGCCTTCCAAGCTGCAGACGTCGAAGGGCAACACCACCATCGCCGACACTGTGGTGCAGAAAATCGCCGGCATTTCAGCCGGCGAGGTTTCTGGCGTCTACGCACTCGGTGGTGGGACCGCTAGGACACTGGGCGCGATCCGCGAACGGATCCCGGGCGCCTCTCAGTCAGCCGGCCAGGGCGTTTCGGTGGAAGTCGGAGAGCGCCAAGCAGCGATCGACCTCGATCTGGTCACCGAGTACGGCGTGTCGATCGTCGAGCTCGGCCGAGCGGTACGACGCAACGTCATCTCGGCGGTAGAGGGGATGACCGGGCTGGAGGTGACTGAGCTGAACGTCCTCGTGAACGACATTCACCTCCCCAGCGACAACGACGAGGATGGTTCGGAATCTCGGGTCCAGTGACCAGCTTCGGGAGCGTGCCCGCACAGCACACCTACGGCGTCGACGTAATTGCGGCGGTGACGCTGGCCTGTCCCGCGGTGGCCGAGCTGCACGGGGGTGGCCCGCGCGTGGTGGCGACGTACCTTCCGGGGCGTCGAGTCGTCGGCGTCCGCGTCGAGGACCACCGTGTACTCGTGTCGATCGTGCTTGCGTACGGCGTTCCCGTGCGTTCGCTGGAGAGACAGGTCCGCACTGCGTTGGCACCGCACGTCGAGGGCCGCTCGGTCGACGTGCACGTGGCCGACGTCCAACCCGCCGAGGATGTGCCGAGAGGGGGGAGATGCGGATGACGCCGCAGGCAGAGTCGGACGAGGAACGTCGCCGTCGGCGGCGGGCGCTGATCCGTGCTCATCATCCCGACAGAGGTGGCGACCCGGCCGAGTTCATCTCGGTGCTCCAACGTCTGGACGAAGACGCGCTCTTCGGCCGCGAGGATCCAGAGATGAGGTTCGCCCACCGACGTCGATGGTGGCAAGGATCGGTGACGTTTCGGCCGTTTCGACGTACCGTACCGCGGCCGAAACGGGTCATTTGACTCAACCGGGCGAGAGTCCGCCTCAGCCCACTTTCCTCATTGGAGGTTTTCATGCACCCCACCGTGATCGGACTTTTCTGTGGTCTGCTACTGGGACTTGCCTGGGCGACGGGAGGATTCGTGGGGTTCGTCGTCACAGCCGCCTTGGGCATCATCGGCTTCGTCGTCGGGAAGGTAGTCGCCGGCGACGTTGACCTCAACCAGTACCTCGGCGGATCCAGCCGATCGTCGCGATGAATGCCACGGCTCCGGGTTTTTACGACCAGCCCACACCGGAACCGGACACATCGCCACGCACCGAGCAGACGAAGCCTACCCCGCCGCAGGAACGCGGTCGCTTGACCGTGGCGGACCGGGTGGTCGAGAAGGTGGCCGGTCACGCGGTCACGCTTGTGACCGATGCTGCCGCCGCGCCTCGCCGTGTCCTGGGCGTGAATGTCGGCGAAGCAAGGCCGGAGGCCGTCGCGAGCGTGCATGCCCAGGTGCGGGATGAAATCGCCAGCGTGCAAGCCACTATCGCGGTGCGGTGGCCCATGTCGGTGCAGAAGGTCGCCCAAGCGGTGCGGGAGCGCATTCGCTCGGAGGTCACGACCATCACCGGAGTGCGGGTTGACCACGTCGACGTCGAGGTTGTCTCGATGACTCTCCCAGAGGCGGCAGGACCGAGGGTGATATGACCGCGACACACTGGGTAACCCGAGTCCTCTCCGCGCTGCTGGCGATCGCCCTGCTTCTGGGCTCACTGCTGGTGGTCGTGGAGATAGTGGCCGCTGCTTTCGACCGTCCACCAAGGCTGGTTCCCTATCCCGAGTGGACCAGCTGGCTGCGCAGCCACAGCTGGAACGACTGGATCGTCGACTCCATTCTCGTTGGGTTCCTGGTGGTCGGGCTGCTGCTGTTGCTACTCGCGTTCCGCCGCGGCAAACCGGCGACGCTGTCCCTTGCGGGTCGGATGCCCGGTGTGAAGGTCACCGCCAGTCGGCGAAGCGTGGAGAAGTCGCTTGCGGCAGCTGCCTCCCGCACGACGGGCGTTGCCGGGGCCACCGCGTCAGTGGGCCGTCGCACCGCCCGTATCGAGGCGCGCACGGTAACCCGGTCCGAGCCTGACCTCCGTAAGGAGGTGGAGTCGGCCGTGAAGGCACGTCTGGATTCATTGGGGCTGGAGCGCCCTCTGCGCACCCGGGTCAACCTCTCGACGAAGAACGCGCGATGAGCGCTCGCGGAAACGTCGCCAACCGGATCGTGCTCGCGGTCCTCGGGCTG
>JAABUR0100004707.1_pt1 | contig 18035 bp, 16 predicted proteins | sample 5560091 | NCBI WGS metagenome assembly JAABUR01 (sample SAMN10711879, study PRJNA513375) | rock metagenome | isolation source: Antarctica rocks | place: Antarctica: Victoria Land, University Valley sud | reverse complement strand
TGCACACGCGGCTGAAGGCGTACGGGTAGAACACGAGGACGACGTTCTTCTTGCCGGCGAAGTCGGACAGCGTCACCGGCGTGCCGTGCTGGTTCTGCAGGGTGAACGCGGGAGCGAGGTCCCCGACTGAAGGCACCGCTCAGCGTCGGTTCGAGCGGTCGGTCTTCGGGGAGACAAGCTTGGTCGCCGACCAGCGTGGACCGGCCGCCAGGCTGGTCGTCGTGGACAGCCCGGCGGTGGGTGCCGCCTCGGAGATGTCGCTTGCGTCGACGTAGTTGTCACGACCGACCTTGGGAGTGAGCAGCCAGATCGCACCGCCGTCGCTGAGGTCGGTCAGCGCGTCCACCAGACCATCGACGAGGTCACCGTCGTCGTTGCGCCACCACAAAATGACGGCATCGACGACGTCGCCGTACCCGTCATCGACTAGCTGCCCCTCGACCGCGGTCTCGATCGCCGCCCTGATGTCTTCGTCGACGTCCTCGTCCCAACCAAGCTCCTGGACGACCATGCCCGACTGGAATCCGAACCGACCGACCGGTCCGTTGTCCGCGCCGCCTCCGGTCGCGTTCACCCAGTGCCTCCTTGGCTGTGGACCGTCCTGACGACTGGTCCCGACGCAGGGTAGTCCACCGTGAACCGGTGATATGTGCAAGTCGCAACGCAAAACTGCCCGCAGGGGTATCACGGCGCCTGCGCTGGGGTGGCTACCTGCGCTGGGACGTCTACTCTGGGAGCTGAGCTATCGCGCAACCTGCGAGGATGCTCGTGCCCGCGAACCGGGTGCCGCATGACGACTTCGGCCCTCACCACCAGGCCCTGACAGACGAAGGGGACATCCGTGCCCGCCGCTAGCAACCGTCCGCCGGTGATCCACGAGGGTCTGCCGACGCAGCTGCCCGACATCGACCCGGAAGAGACACAGGAGTGGCTCGACTCGCTCGACGCGCTCCTCGACGAGCGGGGCCGGACCCGCGCCCGATACGTGATGCTCAAGCTGCTGGAGCGCGCACGTGAGAGCAACGTCGGCGTACCCGCGCTGCGCAGCACCGACTACATCAACACGATCGCGCCGGAGCGGGAGCCGTGGTTCCCCGGTGACGAGGCGATCGAGCGCCGGATCCGGGCGTTCATCCGCTGGAACGCGGCGGTGATGGTGTCGCGCGCCAACCGCAAGGGCCTCGAGGTCGGCGGCCACATCGCGACGTACCAGTCGGCGGCAAGCCTCTACGAGGTCGGGTTCAACCACTTCTTCCGCGGCAAGGACCACCCAGGCGGCGGCGACCAGGTCTTCATCCAAGGTCATGGGTCGCCAGGTATCTACTCGCGGGCGTTCCTCGAGGGCCGGTTGACCGAGGACCAGCTCGACGGCTTCCGTCAGGAGGTCTCGCGCGGACCCGGTGCGGGATTGTCGTCGTACCCGCACCCGCGGCTGATGCCGGACTTCTGGGAGTTCCCCACCGTGTCCATGGGCCTCACCGCGATCAGCTCCATCTACCAGGCCCGGTTCAACCGCTACCTGCAGAACCGCGGCATCAAGGACACCAGCCGGCAGCACGTGTGGGCGTTCCTCGGTGACGGCGAGATGGGGGAGCCCGAGTCGCTCGGCGCGATCGGCGTGGCGGCCCGGGAGGAGCTCGACAACCTGACGTTCGTCATCAACTGCAACCTGCAGCAGCTCGACGGACCCGTGCGAGGCAACGGCAAGATCATCCAGGAGCTGGAGTCGACGTTCCGAGGCGCCGGCTGGAACGTCATCAAGGTCGTGTGGGGGCGCGAGTGGGACGAGCTGCTTGCCCGTGACGTCGACGGCGTGCTCGTCAACCAGATGAACGCCACCCCCGACGGCCAGTACCAGACCTACTCGGTCGAGACCGGCGCCTACGTGCGGGAGAAGTTCTTCGGCACCGATCCGCGGCTGCGCACGATGGTCGAGGACTACTCCGACGAGGACCTGCGCAAACTGCCCCGCGGCGGCCACGACTATCGCAAGGTCTACGCGGCGTTCAAGGCGGCGAGTGAGCACGTCGGGCAGCCGACCGTGATCCTGGCGAAGACGATCAAGGGCTGGACGATCGACGCCCTCGAGGGCCGCAACGCGACCCACCAGATGAAGAAGCTGACCAAGAACGACCTCAAGAAGTTCCGGGACCGGCTGTTCCTGCCGATCTCCGACGAGGAAATCGACCGTGACGAGGTGGCGCCGTTCTACCACCCCGGTCCGGACTCCCCCGAGATCCAGTACATGCTCGAGCGCCGCCGCCAACTCGGCGGTCCGCTCCCGCAGCGTCGGGTCGACCCGACGCCGATCAAGCTCCCCGGCGACGAGATGTACGACGAGCTGAAGCAGGGCTCCGGCAAGCAGGCCATCGCCACCACGATGGCGTTCGTACGGCTGCTGCGCGACCTGATGAAGGACCCCGAGATCGGTCACCGGATCGTGCCCATAGCGCCCGACGAGTACCGCACGTTCGGCATGGACTCGATGTTTCCCACGTCGAAGATCTACTCGCCGCACGGCCAGCAGTACGAAAGCGTCGACCGCGCCATGCTGTTGACCTACCGCGAGTCTGCGCAAGGCCAGATGCTGCACGAGGGCATCAGCGAGGCCGGCGCCATGGGCTCGACCATCGCTGCAGGCACGTCGTACGCCACCCATGGCGAGCCGATGATCCCGGTCTACATCTTCTACTCGATGTTCGGCTTCCAGCGCACGGCTGACTCGATCTGGGCGTACGCCGACCAGCTGGGTCGGGGCTTCCTGATCGGCGCCACCGCTGGGCGGACCACGCTGACCGGCGAGGGCTTGCAGCACGCGGACGGGCACTCCCCGCTCATCGCCGCCACCAACCCTGCTTGTGTGGCGTACGACCCCGCGTTCGCCTACGAGATAGCGCACATCGTGCAGGCCGGACTGGAGCGGATGTACGGCTCCACTGACGAGCACCCGCACGGCGAGGACGTCTTCTACTACCTCACGGTCTACAACGAACCGACCGTGCAGCTGCCCGAGCCGGAGGGTGTGGACGTCGAGGGGCTGCTGAAGGGCATCCATCTCGCCCAGCCGGCCGAGACCGGCGACGGCGACGAGCGCCCACGTATCCAGCTGCTGGCCTCGGGAGTCGCAGCACCGTGGGCGATCAAGGCGCAGCAGCTGCTCGCCGAGGAGTGGCAGGTCCGCGCCGACGTATGGTCGGTGACGTCGTGGAACGAGCTGACGCGTGAGGCGTTGGCGGTCGACTCCTGGAACCTGCTGCATCCTGACGACGAGCAGCGCACGCCGTATGTCACGACGACGCTTGGCCAGACCGACGGACCCGTCCTGGCCGTCACCGACTACATGCGCGCGGTGCCCGACCAGATCTCGCAGTGGGTGCCGTCGGACTGGCACTCGCTCGGAACAGATGGGTTCGGCTTAGCCGACACCCGCGCGGCTGCCCGCCGGTACTTCCGGGTCGACGCGGAGTCGGTCGTGGTGGCCGCCTTGGAGGCACTGGCGAAGCGCGGCGAGGTCGACACGTCGTTGGCGTCGAAGGCGCTGGCCAAGTACCGCATCGACGACCCGACGGCCGTGGCCGACGTCAAGCAAGAAGGCGCCGGCGCCTGACCACACCTCGCTGCGCAAAGATCCGACTCTGGCGTGCCTCTAACCGCGTACCAGTCGGATCCTTCCGCTGCGGCGTCAGCCACGCCAGCCTCGGCGGCCGAACATGCTCAGCAGCTGGCCGCCCACCCGCGACTGCAGGTGTCGGATCCCGTACGACGAGAAGACCAACAGACCGCCGTCGATGCTGATGTCGTTCTGACGGAGCAGGTCGTCGTCCCACTGGCGGATCTCGGAGTGAGGGATGCCATGGATCTCGGCTCGGATACCGAAGTCCGGCCATTCGTTGTCAAGGAAGTAACGTCCATCCCGTCGCCTCATGACCCGTTGCCTGCTCGGCTCTGGGAGGCGCAGCCGGCGCCGCAAGAGGTCGAACTCCCGCTCCGGCAAGGACTCGATGCCTCCCTCGGCATCGCGGATCGACTCGACGATGATCGCGCGGTTACGGCAGCGTCCGCGTCGGCTGAGCCCTTCCCACAACGCGGCCGGCCGCGTGAGTCGCTGCTGGACGGCAGCCAAGACGATGACGCGCGCGCGGCGCTCCGGCACTTTCTCGCTGGCGGCATCGAGGATGCTGCGGGCAAACCGGGTGCGGGGTGGTACGGCTGCCCAGTTGACGTCCTCGGGGCCCAGCTTTGTGGACCACCGCACATTGACGTTCCATTCCGCAGGCAGATTCAACTGCCGATGCGTCGGATTGCGCGACGAGCCCGGCACCACCAACGTGAGGCCGTCAGGGCTGAAACCGCTTAAGCCGTCCCGGGTCGCCGCGGAAAGACCGTGCAAGAGAGCGCCAGGCGGGGCGCTGAGCAATGCCACCCACATTCGCTGATCCGAAGTCAGGGGGCCGTTGTGCTGTACGACCACCATCGGACTCGGCGCCTGCCAACGTCGCCCAGCCAGCTGGGCACGCAGATGCGCCTCCCCGTACGCAGTGCTGGCCGACTGCCGCGACAACACGCCGACTTCCCGGGCAGCTCTCACCGCCGCCTCCGGACGGTGCGTGGGGGCCGTCGTCTCCACCATCGTTCCAGCCCAGCAATGCGGACGGCCTATCGAGAGGAACCCAGACCGATCTGTGGACAGCCGTCGGTCGCTGCTCACCTGTGAACAGCCGAACGATCCGACCGCAGCGTGGCCCGAGCGACGTGAGAGTCGGATCTTTGCGCAGCGGGAGCGGGTCAGTCGCCAGCGGTGAGGAGGGTGTTGATCGCTGCGATCGTGTCCGGCGTACGCCGATGGTGCACTGTCGAGATACCGAAAGCACGGGCACTCTCCACGACGTAATCCGTGTCGTCGACAAAGACCATCTCCCCCGGCAGCACGTCGAGCCGTTCACACGTGAGCTGATAGATGCGTGGATCAGGTTTGGCGAGACCGACCTCGTGCGAGTAGATGATCGTGTCGACGAGCTGCTCGAACCCATACCGGCCCTGCTCCTCGCGCCGCGCCCCGTCGGCGGAGTTGCTCAAGATAGCGGTCTGGTACGCCGGTCGCAGGGACGCCACGTATGCACACAGCTGGTAGTCCAGCTCGCCGCAGTACCAGTCCCACATGGCGGCCATGAACGCGTCCGCGTCGCTCTCGCTCACACCGAAGACGTCGATGTAGCGCTGGCGGTACTCCGCCTCGCTCATCTCGCCCGTCCCCATCAGCTCGCGCGGGTCGAGCTGCCGGATGCGCCCGTCGAACGCCAACCGCTCGAGCCCGAGGCGACCTGCCATCCGCGCCAGCCAGGCGTCGACCGGCTCAACCTTCTCGAGCACGCCGCCGATGTCGAACACCACCGCCTTGATCGTCATCGCCGCGACCTTCTCACACGGTCGAGACGGCACCCGCGCGCAGGCTCTGTACATCGATGTCGAGCAGCTCGGCCAAACCGCGCTCGCCGGCGGACGACACGGTCAGTCCACGCTCTCGCGGACGCTGCATGACCCAGCCACGGTCGACGAACGCCGTGCGGAGCAGGGAACCCGCCAAACCACCAAGGTGCGGGCGACGCTCAGTCCAATCGAGACACGGACGTACGACGGGCCGCCTGCCAACCGATAGATCCGTCCCCGGAGCCATCGACTTCAGCCATACCTCCCCGTCGCTGGTCAGCGAGGCCCCGACCGAGAGCGACAACAGGCCATGCGCCACGAGCGCGTCCAGCAGGGCGACCCCGAGCCGTCCGGCGATGTGGTCATAACACGTACGCGCGAAGAGCAGATCGGTCGCCACCCGGCCACTCCGCAGCGAGGTCGGCGCCGACATCACAACCCCAGCGGTCGACGCCAGGTCTTCGATCAGCTGTCCCACCTCCGGACCCGCCAACCGCACGTAGCGGTGCCGACCCTGCCGCACCTCGGCCAGCACCCCAGCCGAGACCAGCGACGTCAGGTGCTCGCTCGCCGTCGACGGTGCTACTCCGACATGGCGTGCAAGCTCCCCGGAGGTCCAGGCCCGCCCGTCGATCAGAGCCAGGCAGATGGCGGTCCGCGTCGGGTGCGCGAGCAAAGCGGCGTACCGCGCGATCGGGACCGGGTCGACCGTCACGGGGCGGCCCCCACCCGAAGCGATCGGCGTCGCGACAACCCGACGCCGACCAGACACACGACTCCCCCGGCCATGGCGAGCGCGGTCGGGACCTCATCGAGCAGCAGCCAGCCCAGCAGCACCGTCAGCGGCGGCACGAGATAGGTGGTGACGCTGAGCTTGCCGGCGTTCATCCGGGCCAACGCATACGCCCACACGCTGAACGCCAGCGCGGTCGGTATGAGCCCCAGGTAGAGCAGGCCGGCGACCCTTCCGGCCGACGCGTCTTGGAGCTCGCCCACGAGGGTCCCGCCGGCGGGCAGACAGGCGACCGTCCCGACAGTGCAGGCGAGCCAGGTGACCTGGATGGCCGGGAGCCGGCGGAGGATCGGCTTCTGCAGGAGTACGCCGACGGCGTACGTTACCGCCGCCACGACACCGAGCACCACGCCGGCCACATCTGCTTCGGCGGTGTTGGCGGTGGACACGCCAATGAGGGTCACGCCCACAAAGGCCACCACCATGCCGACCACCAGCCACCGTGGGAACCCTTCGCCCATCCACAGCCCGGCGAACACGGCGATGAGGAGCGGCCCGATGTTGACCAGCATCGCCGTCGTGCCGGCGTCGATCCGCTGCTCGGCTGCGTTGAGGGCGACGTTGTAGGCGGCGAACCACGCCAGGCCGCAGCCGATCACCAGCAGCCACTCACGTCGGCTCGGGCGGACCCAGCGATGACGACTGAGCAGCACTACGCCGAGCGCGATGCTCCCGACCAGCAGCCGACCCAGCGCCAGGGCGCCAGCGGAGAACGCCTCACCGGTGCTTCGGATGACCACGAACGCCGAGGCCCAGGCCAGTAGCGTCGTCGCGACCGCGGCGAGCGGCAGCAGGACGTACCGGCTCGTGGGGGCCTCCGGTGGCAGGAGGGTGGACGTCATGTCCACGAACCTAGACCGACGACGATTCGGTGCTCACCGAACTATGGCGGCACCGACGGCTCAGCGCTTGGCGTGGGTCCATTCCAGCAGACGGTCGCGCGGCCAGGTGTTGACGATGCGGTCGGCCGGTGCGCCGTTCTCGACCGCGCGGGCGCAGCCGTAGTCCTGGAAGGCCAGCTGGCCGGGCGCGTGGGCATCGGTGTCGATGCTGAAGAGGCAGCCCGCGTCCAAGGCCAGCTGGATGAGCCGTGACGGCGGGTCGCGCCGCTCCGGTCGCGAGTTGATCTCGACCGCGACGTCGAACTGGGCGCACGCCGCGAAAACCACCTCCGCGTCGAACTGCGACTCCGGCCGAGTGCCGCGCCCACCCTCGACGAGACGCCCGGTGCAATGCCCGAGCACGTTCGTCATCGTGTTGGCGATGCCGCCCACCATCCGCTGCGTCATCGTCTCGGAGTCCGACCGCAGCTTGGAGTGCACGCTCGCGACCACCACGTCGAGGCGCTGCAGCATCGCTCTGGTCTGGTCGAGCTTGCCGTCCTCCAAGATGTCGACCTCGATACCCGGCAGCAGCACGATGTCGTCGTACCGCGCGTTGATCTCCGCGACCACGTCGAGCTGCTCGGCCAACCGCTCGGCGGTCAGCCCGTTGGCGACCGTGAGCCGCGGTGAGTGGTCGGTCAAGGCGAAGTAGTCGTGACCGACGGCTCGAGCGGCCTCGACCATCTCCTCGATCGGTGAGCCGCCGTCCGACCAGTTCGAGTGCGCGTGCAGGTCGCCCTTGAGCTTGGCCCGCAGCTCTTCACCGCCCCCGGCCAGCGGCTTGGCACCCTTCGTGCGCAGGTCGGCCAACTTCTTCGGGACGCCGCCCTTGCTCGCCTCCATCACCACCGCCGACGTGGAGGGCCCGACGTTCGGGACGTCTGTCAGCGATTTCGCCGCGACGCGCGCCTCGAGCTCGCCGTCGGGCAGTGCGGCCAGCGCCCACGACGCCTTGCGGTAGGCCTGGACCCGGCGGGTCTCGGCGCGTCCTCGCTCCAGCCAGAAGGCAATCTCTCCCAGTGCCTCGATCCCGTCCACAGCGCCATCTTGCCGCATCGATCCCGCACCACCGGTGGCGCTCATGCCTGACGCGGCTTTTGTCGAAGTTTCACAAGTGGGTGGGTACCCTCCTCCTATGACACGTGGGCGGGCGGCAGCGACCCGGCGACTGGAGAAGTCGGTAGGGACCCTCACCCACGCCGCCATCGCGCAGATGCATGACCAGCTCCCGTGGTTTCGCGCGCTTCCCGCCGAGGACCGGTCCTGGATCGGGTTGATCGCCGGTGCCGGCATCTCGTCGTTCGTGGACTGGTACCGCGACCCGCAGCCGCACCGCCCCGCCGTCACGGCCGAGGTGTTCGGTACGGCGCCGCGCGAGCTGACCGGCGCCGTCACCTTGCAGCAGACCGTCGAGATGATCCGCACCACGATCAACGTGATGGAGACCCATGTCGACGAGGTGGCCGGCCCCCGCGACGCCCAGTCGGTGCGCGAGGCCGTGATGCTGTACTCCCGCGAGATCGCCTTCGCGGCCGCCGAGGTGTACGCCAGCGCCGCTGAGCAGCGCGGTGCCTGGGATGCTCGCCTCGAAGCGCTCGTGGTCGACTCGGTGCTGCGTGGTGAGGCCGACGAGGCCATCCGCTCTCGCGCCACCGCTTTGGGCTGGGTTTCCACCGGCGGCGTCTGTGTGGTCCTCGGTTACACACCTCAGGCGGACACCGCCATCGTCGTCGACGCGATCAAGAGGTCGGCTCACGCGCGCCGGCTCGACGCGCTGTGCGCAGTGCAGGGCGAGAGGCTGGTCGTTGTGCTGGGCGGTGTCGTCGACCCCGACAAGGCCGCCAGCGGCATCACCGACCACTTCGGTGACGGCGCGGTGGTGACAGGGCCGGTCGTCGGCGACCTGCTCGTCGCCAGCCAGTCCGCGCGGGCAGCCGTGGCGGGTCTGCGCGCCGCGGTTGCCTGGCCGGATGCCCCACGCCCGGTGTCCAGCGACGACCTGCTGCCGGAGCGCGCGCTCTCCGGTGACGGCCATGCCCGCCGGGCGCTCGTCACGTCGGTCTACGAACCGCTGCGCGACTCCGGTTCGGCGCTGCTGGAGACGCTGACTGCGTACGTCGACACGAGCGGTTCCATCGAGGCCACGGCGAGGGCGCTGTTCGTCCACCCCAACACCGTGCGCTACCGGCTGCGCCGGATTGCCGAGGTCACCGGACTGACCCCGTCAGACGCCCGGGACGCGTACACCCTACGGCTCGCGCTGACGCTCGGACGCCTCCTGGGCCAGCCCACGGCGTTGTAGGTTTCCTACAACAACCGGCGGTGTACTTTCGTCGCCGCGCGACCGCAGCCTCGTCACCGCATCCGGGCATGATGGGGAGGTGCTCGTCATCGTCGCGCCCGGCCAGGGCGCCCAGTCCCCCGGCTTCCTCGAGCCGTGGCTGGAGGACCCCGACTTCGCCGACCGGCTCAACTGGTTGTCCGCGGTCAGCGGGCTCGATCTCGCCCATTACGGCACGGTCGCAGACGCGGAGACGATCCGAGACACCGCGGTCGCGCAGCCGCTCCTGGTCGCCTCCAGCCTGCTGGCTGCGCTCGCGCTCTTCCCGCATCCCGCGGACGCCTTCAGCCGTATCGGGGCCGTTGCCGGCCACAGCGTCGGCGAGATAGCAGCCGCCAGCGGCGCGGGGGTCGTCAGCGCCGAGCAGGCGATGGTGTTCGTGCGCGAGCGCGGCCGCGCCATGGCGGAGGCGTCGGCGAAGACGCCGACTGGTATGACCGCGGTGCTCGGCGGCGACCGAGACGACGTCCTCGCCACGCTCGAACGCCACGGACTGACCCCTGCCAACGACAACGGCGCCGGACAGGTCGTGGCGGCGGGCACGCTCGAGCAGCTGCAGGCGCTCGCCGACGACGGTCCGGACAAGGCCCGTCTCATCCCACTGAGCGTCGCCGGCGCGTTCCATACCGAGCACATGCAGCACGCCGTCACCGTCCTGACCCGGCTCGCCAGGGCGATGACGACCCGCGACACCCGCACCCGGCTGATCTCCAACCGCGACGGCCAGGTGATCCACGACGGTCGCGAGGTCCTGACGCGTCTCGTCACGCAGGTGCGTAACCCGGTGCGGTGGGACCTGTGCATGCAGTCGATGTCCGACCTCGGCGTCACCGGCATCTTGGAGATGCCACCCGCCGGGACGTTGGTCGGGATCGCCAAGCGGCAGCTCAAGGGGGTCGAGACGTTCGCGCTCAAGACGCCCGACCAGCGTGACGACGCGCGGGCCTTCGCCGACAAGCACGGCGACGCCTCACCGATCGACTCGACCCCCACCTGGCGGATGCTGGTGTCCCCCGGCAAGGGCACGTTCCGTCAGACGGTCGACATCCCGGTCGGCAGCGTCCTCGCCCCCGACCTCGTCATCGGTGCCGTCGAGAACCTGCGGGGACGCACCCAGGTGGTCGCACCGTACGGCGGCACCATCGTCGAGTGGGTCGTCGAGGACGGCGACCTCGTCTCGCCCGGTCAACCCCTGGTGCGCCTGCACCCCGAAAGCGAGTGACATGACAGCTCCCATCGCGACCGCGCACGGCGCCGCGCACACCGCCATCCTCGGCATCGGTGGCTACCGGCCCAGTCGTGTCGTCACCAACGAGGAGATCTGCCAGCACATCGACTCCAGCGACGATTGGATCCGCACCCGTTCGGGCATCATCGAGCGCCGCTTCGCCGAGCCGCACGAGACCGTGCAGCTGATGAGCGTCGAGGCGTCGCGCACCGCCATCGAGCGGGCCGGCATCGCTGCCGCGCAGATCGACTGCGTCATCGTCGCCACCGTGTCGCACCTGATGCAGACCCCGGCCGTCGCGCCGCTCATCTCCGAGGAGCTCGGGGCCACCCCGGCAGCTGCGTTCGACATCTCCGCCGCCTGCGCAGGCTTCTGTCACGGGGTCGGGATGGGCAGCGACATGGTGCGCTGCGGCAGCGCGAAGTACGTGCTGGTGATCGGCGTCGAGCGGCTCTCCGACATCACCGACCCCACCGACCGCGGAACGGCGTTCATCTTCGCCGACGGCGCCGGTGCCGTCGTGGTCGGGCCTGCTGACGTCGAAGGCATCGGCCCGATGGTGTGGGGTGCCGACGGCTCGAAGTTCGACCTCATCCGGCAGAACGAGACCTGGATCGACGTACTCAACATGGAGCACGCCGAGATGCCGACGCTACGGATGGACGGCAACCCGGTGTTCCGCTGGGCGTCGTACGAGATGGCGAAGGTCGCGGGCGAAGCGCTCGACCGGGCCGGAATGACCGTCGACGACCTCGACGTCTTCGTTCCCCACCAGGCCAACATGCGCATCATCGACGCGATGGCTCGGGCACTGAAGCTGCCCGACGACGTCGTCATCGCCCGCGACATCTCCCACCAGGGCAACACATCCGCGGCGTCCGTCCCGCTCGCGGCGAACGCCCTGCTCGAGTCCGGCGAGGCCAAGAGCGGCGACACCGCGCTGTTCATCGCGTTCGGCGCCGGCCTGTCGTACGCCGCCCAGGTGGTCACGCTGCCGTGACCCGCCCCAAGATTTCCGCAGCGACGCTGCGGACTCCCCGCCCCCTCGGGGAACGCCCCATCAGCCCAGTACCCAACCAAGCAACCCGAAGGAGCGACCAGCATGGCCAGCACTGAGGAGATCCGGTCCGGACTCGCCGACATCGTCAACGACGTGGCCGGCATCCCCGCTGAGGACGTCCAGCTCGACAAGTCCTTCACCGACGACCTGGACGTCGACTCGCTGTCGATGGTCGAGGTCGTGGTGGCCGCCGAGGAGCAGTTCGGGGTCAAGATTCCCGACGACGACGTCAAGAACCTGAAGACCGTCGGCGACGCCGTCGCCTACATCGAGAACGCCCAGAACGCCTGAACTCCGCCGTCGACGTGTCAGACCGTCAGGTTGCCCTGGCAACCTCAGCGGCTGACACGTCGGCTGCCACCTGCTCGAACCCCCACCTGAGGTGACCCGCGATGCCATCCGCACTACCAGCAGCCACCCGCGTCGTCGTGACCGGAATCGGCGCGACGTCGCCCGTCGGCGGTGACGCGACCACGACCTGGGCAGCGCTGCTCGCCGGTACGTCGGGCGCGCGCCAGCTCGACGACGAGTGGGCCGAAGACCTGCCGGCCCGCATCGCCGCACCCGTCGCCGTGGAGCCTTCCGAGGTGCTCGACCGTGTCAAGGCGCGGCGTCTCGACCGCTCCGGTCAGTTCGCCCTGGTGGCCGCGCTCGAGGCGTGGCAGGACAGCGGCCTCGCTGATGGTGGCGCCGACCCCGAACGTCTCGGGGTGGCCATCGCCTCCGGCATCGGTGGAGTCACCACCCTGCTCGGCAACTACGACAAGCTGCTCCAGAAGGGCCCGCGGCTGGTCTCACCGCTGGCGATCCCAATGCTGATGCCCAACAGTCCCGCCGCCAACGTCGGGCTCGCGGTCGGGGCCAAGGCCGGCGTCTACACCCCGGTGTCGGCGTGCGCGTCGGGCAACGAGGCGATCGCTCACGGGATCGACATGATCCGGCTCGGCCGCGCCGACGTCGTGGTGGTCGGCGGGACCGAGGCAGCGATCCACCCGCTGCCGATGGCGGCATTCGCGAACATGCAGGCGCTGTCGCGGCGCAACGACGACCCCGAGAGGGCGTCGCGGCCCTGGGACGTCGACCGCGACGGCTTCCTGCTCGGCGAGGGTGCCGCCGTACTCATCATCGAGAGTGCTGAGCACGCCGAGGCCCGCGGTGCCCAGGTGTACGCCGAGGTGTCCGGCGCCGGCATCACGGCCGACTCCCACGACATCGCCCAGCCCGACCCCGCCGGTCTAGGGGCAACAAGGGCGATGAAGCAGGCCATGAGCGTGAGCCAACTCAGCCCGAAGGATGTCCTTCACATCAACGCGCACGCGACCTCCACCCCACAAGGCGACGTCGCCGAGTGCCTGGCGATCACCAACGCCCTCGGCGGCGAGACCGACCACGTGGTCGTGACGTCGACGAAGTCGATGACGGGTCACCTGCTCGGAGCAGCGGGCGCGCTGGAGTCGCTGGCGACCGTGCTGGCGCTCAAGCACCGCGTCGTGCCCCCGACGATCAACCTCGACACCATCGACCCGGCGGTCAAGCTCGACATCGCCCGGGAGCAACGGAGCCTGCCCGACGGCGACATCGCTGCCCTCAACAACTCCTTCGGCTTCGGCGGCCACAACGTCGCCATCGCCTTCCGTTCTGCCTGAAGTACGGAGCAGCCATGACCACGACCGACAACGCACCCGCAGCCGCACCGGCCAAGCCGGCGAAGCCCCCCCGCGAGGAGGACCCGCGCAACCCCAACAAGCGGCTGGCAGCCTTCTTCGACGACGGGACGCTGGAGCTGATCAGCGCCGACGACGACAGCGGCATGCTCGCGGCGGTCGGTGCTGTCGACGGCGTGCCCACCGTGGCCTTCTGCTCCGACGCGACCGTGATGGGCGGCGCGATGGGCAACGAGGGCTGCAAGGTCGTCGTCAAGGCCTACCAGCGAGCCATGGCCGACCAGTCCCCGATCGTCGGGCTCTGGCACTCCGGGGGTGCGCGGCTGGCAGAGGGGGTGCTGTCATTGCACGCGGTGGGGCTGATCTTCCACGCGATGACACAGGCCTCGGGCAAGGTCCCGCAGGTCTCGGTCGTGCTCGGCCCGGCGGCAGGCGGCGCGGCGTACGGTCCGGCGCTCACAGACATCGTCATCCTCGGCCCGGAGGGGCGCATCTTCGTCACCGGCCCTGACGTCGTCCGCTCCGTCACCGGTGAGGACGTCGACATGCTTCGCCTCGGTGGCCCCGAGCCCCACGGTCGCCGGTCCGGTGTCGTGCACGTCCTCGCCGACTCCGAGGCCCACGCGATCGGGGAGGCACGCAGGCTCGTGTCGCTGCTCGGCGACCAGCGCACCCTCGAGGTCGACGCGGTGAGCGACGTCGACCTGTCCCAGCAGATGCCTGAGTCGAAGAAGCGGGCCTACGACGTGCACCCGTTCGTGGCCGAGCTGCTCGACGCCGGCTCGATGCTGGAGCTGCACCACAAGTGGGCGCCCAACATCGTCACCGCGTTGGGTCGCTTCGGCGGCCGTTCCGTCGGGGTGATAGCCAACAACCCGCTGCGTCTGGGCGGTTGCCTCGACTCACCGTCCGCCGAGAAGGCGGCTCGGTTCGTGCGCATGTGCGACGCCTACGGCGTCCCGCTGATCGTCGTCGTCGACGTGCCCGGCTACCTGCCCGGCGTCGGCCAGGAGTGGGACGGCGTCGTACGCCGGGGTGCGAAGCTCCTGCACGCCTTCGGTGAGGCCCAGGTCCCCCGGGTGACGCTGGTGACCCGGAAGGCGTACGGCGGCGCCTACATCGCCATGAACTCCCGCTCGCTCGGCGCCGCCCGGGTGTTCGCCTGGCCGGGCGCCGAGATCGCCGTGATGGGGGCGATCGCCGCCGTCCGCATCCTGCACCGTCGCAAGATCGCCGCCGTTGCACCGGACCTGCGGCCCACCGTCGAGGCGGAGCTCGCCGCCGAGCACGAGCTGCTGGCCGGCGGCATCGACAAGGCCGTGGAGATCGGCGTCGTGGACGAGGTGGTCGAGCCGGCGGTCACCCGGTCGGCGCTGGCGCGCGCCCTGGCTGCGGCCGACACCGGCTCTCGCGGCCAGCACGGCAACATTCCCTTGTAGGCCGGGCCCCTGTAAGCCGGGCCCTGCGCCGCGTGCTGGCGCGGCGTCGCGGCAGCAGATGTCAGACGACGTGGTGGAGCCAGCGCACCGGGGCGCCGTCACCGGCGTGCCGGAAGGGCTCGAGGGCCTCGTCCCACGCCCGGCCGAGCAGCTTGTCGATCTCGGCGAGCAGCGGCAGGTCACCGATGGCGGCCTTGACCACCGCCGCCTTGAGCCGGTCCTCGGGGATCATCACGTCGCCGTACAGGCCGGTGACCGCGTGGTAGATGCCGAGCTCGGGCGTGCAGCAGTAGCGCGCACCCTCGCTCATCGCGGTCGCGTCCTCGGTCACCTCGAACAGCAGCTGGTCCCAACCGCGCAGCGCCGAAGCGATCTTCGCGCCGGTGCCGATCGGCCCCGCCCACGACAGCTCCGCGCGATAGGTGCCGGCCTTGGCGGGCTGAGGCGTCCACGAGAGGTCGACGGCCGCGCCGAGGACACCGGCCACGGCCCACTCCACATGGGGGCACAGCGCCGACGGTGACGCGTGCACGAACAGAACTCCACGGGTCGCCGTGCTGACGTCCGTGTCTGCGTTTCGGTCCACCGTTCCTCCTGCTGGCTCGAGGTGCGCCTTCCCCAGCGGTCTCGCGTCAACAGGTATGTCGGATGGACTGCGGCCTATTGTGCCTCATCTGCCCCACCAGCACCAGGACTTCACCGATAGTCCCGCGCCCGCCGGTGCGGCAGCCCGGCGGCGGGGCCTAGTGCACTAGGGCCAGCGGGAGGCCACGAACAGCCCCGCCCCGGTCGACAGCAGCGACAACAGCACGAGATAGCCGATGTACTCCGACGTGGCGTCGGCCTTGCGCTTCTCGAACGTCAGCTGCCCGTCGACGTCCTGGTAGGCGTCGGCGAGGTCGTTCGGCGTCTCGGCGACGTACGCCTTGCCGCCGCTGATCTGGGCCACCTCCTCCAGCTGCCCGATCTCGACCGGCACCGGGATCGTGTGCCCGTCGCTCTGGATGGTGGCACCCAAGGTGCCCAGGGCGACGGTGTAGATCGGGATCTTCAGCGCCTTGGCCGCCTCCGCCGCAGCAACCTGCGACCGACCGATGGTGCGGGCGCCGTCGCTGATCAAGACCATGAACGCGGGAGGTTTGTCGCTGACCGGCGCCGAGTTCGCGCCGAGCTCCTGCTGGATCACCTGCAGGCCGCTGTAGATCCCCTCACCGGTGGCCGTGTACTCGGCCAGGCCGAGCCCCTTGACGGCGTCGACAGCAGCCTGGTGGTCCTTGGTCGGCGGGATCTCGACAGTCGCGACCTTGGCGAAGCTGACGATGCCTACCTTGAAGTTCGGGGGAAGGTTGTCGATGAACTCCGTAGCGGTGTCCTTCGCCGCAGTGATCCGGTCGGGATCGACGTCGGTCGCAGACATCGACAGGGACACGTCGATCGTGAGCACGACCGTGACCTCGCTGTCGAGGCTGAGCGGAACCTCGATCTCCTTACTGGGCTTGGCAAACAGCACGATCGCGAACGCCAGCGTCAGCATCGCCAACGCGACCGCGGCGTGCTGGCGCCAGCTCACCCGGCGGGGTACGACAGTGTCGAGCAGCGCCAAGTTGGTGAAGCGGACGGCGTAGGAGCCCTTGCGGTACTGCAGCAGCACGTAGACGCCCACGAGCACCGGGATCAGCAGCAGGAACCATAACCGCTCCGGAGCGAGGAAGTCCGTCACCGGGCCACCCCAGCAGGCGGGCGGTGCAGCCGGCCGGCGATGCGCCGGTGATTCAGCGCGAACCGGGCGGTGTCAGCGACCCAGTCGCGGTCGGTGCGCAGGACGAGGTGGCCGACGCCGGCCCTGCGCAGGGCACGGGCGGTGCGCTCACGCTGCATCCGCGCTGCGGCTGCGTACCGCTGCCGGACCTTGCGGTCACCCGTGTGCAGCTCGCGCACCTCACCGGTCTCGGGGTCCTGCAGCAAGATCGTGCCGACGTTGGGGATGTCGAGCTCTCGTGGGTCGATGATCTCTACCGCGATGACCTGGTGGCGCGCGGCGATCTCGCGGATGGCCTTCTCCCACGGCAGTGGCGCGTCGGGGTCGGCAGGCGTGTCCGAGAGATCGAGGAAGTCCGACACGATGACCCGGAGGCCGCGTTTGCGCTGCCCCCGCGAGACGGACCTGATCGCGTCGGCAAGGCTCATCGTCTCGGTTCCGCCACCAGGGCCGTCGTCCATCGGCTCGCGGAGCAGCGACCGGAGCAAGGCGAACAGCGCCAGCCGCCCCGATCGTGTCGGCCAACGGCGTAGCCTGCCCTGGCGCAGCACGTAACCGCCGAAGCGGTCGCCGACGCGGAAGGTCAGCAGTCCCATGGTGGCCACGGCCGCCACCGCCAAATCGCGCTTTTCCATCGACGCCGTGCCGAAGTGCATGGACGGCGAAAGGTCGACCAGTACCCACGTCTCGAGCTCGCGGTCGGCGACGACGTCTCGCACGTGCGGAACCGTGGTACGAGCGGAAACCGCCCAGTCCATCCGGCGTACATCGTCCTCACCGGGAATGTAGAAGCGTGCCTCGGCCAGGTCTGTCCCCGGCCCAGGCAGCAGGCCGAGGTGCTCGCCGTGCAGGAAACCCTCGAGCCGGCGGACGATCTGCAGCTCGAATCGCCGAAGTGCCTGCTCGGGCGCCAGCTGAGACAGCGGCACCCGGTCGGGGCGAGCGCGGCGCACCACGGTCAGCGGAACTCTGGCCGCGAGGAGTTGTTCCACACCGGCTGCGGCTGTGGGATCGCGCCGACGACGCGGTCGACGACGCTGCGGGCGTCGAGGTCGTCGGCCACCGCGTCGAAGCTGAGCACGAGCCGGTGTGCCATCACGTCGCGGGCGACCAGCGCGATGTCTTGAGGCAGCACGTAGCCGCGGCCGTGGATCAAGGCGACGGCGCGCGCAGCCGCGGCGAGGCCGAGCGTCGCGCGTGGGCTCGACCCGATCTCGATGACCCCGGCCAGGTCGGGCAGGTGGAACTCGGCGGGCGAGCGGGTGGCCAGCACGAGCCGGACGATGTACTCCGCCACCAGGTTGTGGATGAACACGCGGTCCGACGCCTTCTGCAGCGCGAGGATGTCGTCGGGTCCGAGGGTCGGCGACGCCTGCGGTGGGTCGACGCTCATCCGACGCAGGATCTCGAACTCCTCGTGGCCCTTCGGGTGTGTGACGT
>JAABUR0100004706.1_pt1 | contig 18037 bp, 23 predicted proteins | sample 5560091 | NCBI WGS metagenome assembly JAABUR01 (sample SAMN10711879, study PRJNA513375) | rock metagenome | isolation source: Antarctica rocks | place: Antarctica: Victoria Land, University Valley sud | reverse complement strand
GCGCGCTCCGGCACAAACGCCGCCAGCGCGGCCGCGCGGCTGCCCGCAGCGGGCGGCGCGGCGCGGCGTGCGCCGGGCGCGCCGTAGCTGCCGGCGCGCCCGGGCGCGTGCGCGGCCGCACGCGCCCCGCCTGCTGCGGCTGCCTGCGTTGCAGCGCAGCGGGCGCCTTTGGAGACTGCGGAATGTTGGCCGTGATAGGCAGGCGAAGACGTTGGCAGCAGCCAGGTGACAGCGTGTTCCCCGCTTCCTGCCAGCAGTGGCCGGCGTGGCGCTGCCAGCCCGCTGCATTTGCCTGCCGGTGACTCCATAGAGAAGCAGGTATCATGCAGGGCGAGCATGCACACTCGCGCGCCGCCCGCCCGCTGCATTTGCCTGCAGGCGACTCCGCAGTGAAGCAGGTGTGATGTAGGTGCTAGCAGCACTGCAAGCAGCCCGCCCACCCCACAGGCCGCACTGCATGACGGGGCCGAGCGCCCGCACTGGCTCCAGCAGCAGCAGCGCGTCCGCGAGCGCGCGGCGCAGCTGCGCGTCCACGCCGGCCTGCAGCCCGCCCAGCGCGCCGCGCCAGTCCGCCGGCGGCGCGGGCGGCGCGGCGCCGCCGTCGTCCGCGGCGGGCGCGCCTCCAGGGCGGGCGGGCGCCGCGCCGCCGGCCTCCTCAGGCCAGCGCTGCATGCTGTAGCCGCCCACTGGTGCCTGGCGCCCGCACATGCGTGTTCTTGCCTGGGCCCGCCAGGGCATGCTTGCTGGCTGCAGATGCACGCCGGAGCAGCGTGCAGGTGCCTCGAGTTGCCTGACTTTCAGGTTCCGGACACAGGTAAATTAGCTAATGAGGCGATGCTCAAGCAGCATGACACGCTAAATGATACACACAACATGGCGACCCATATTATTGGCGCGCTCTGCAGCGCATGTGATGCCCCTCGGTGGAAAGCAGCATACAAGAGGGCAGCCGGGGGTGAGGGGCACCGGCTCGGTCGCCCGCGCGGCGGCCAGGCACGCATCCAGCGGCGCGGCGGCCCCATCCACGGCCGCCTGGAACGCGGCTGCGACCACCTCGCGGGCGCGCTGCGCGCAGGGATAGGGTTAGGGTAGAGCTTATTCTTCCCAACACTCTGTAATGTCGAAATGTATATGAAATGAATGCTGAGGCAGCGCCCACTCTTACCTCCCCTCAGCTCAAGCGAGGCAAGGGCAGACTGCGCGCTCTCAAAGTGCGCGCGCCTTTCGGCGCACACAGGGCGTATCTGGTGAATGGCATGCTACGACCCACGGGCTTGGAGCCATGCATGTCTAGGCTCAAGACGTGCGGTAAGTTGCAGTTGGGGCTGCGCCATGGCAGGCAGGTCACGTCGACACAGTGGAGCATATCGCAGCGCCCAGGTCGGGCACATTGCAGCACTATGGCACGGCAGGGGCTGGCAGAGAGCCCAGCTTCAGCTACTTTGTAAACAGGCGCACCTGCAAGAAGGCCGCCTCGAAGACGGCGTCCCACAGCGACACACGCCGCCCGAGCACCCACTCGCAGACGGCGTCCCACGTCGCAGGCGCGCCGCCGCCCGCCGCGCGGCCCTCCAGGGCGGCCGCGGTGGCCGCCGCGGCCGCCTCGCCGGCCGCGCCGCGGCTGGGCGACAGCAGCTCGGACTCGTCTGCAGGGCGCGCACGGTCAGCGTCTGTGTATCGTTTTTGCGAGAAGCGTGCGCCAGAGCACCGGCGCCTAGGGCGCTTCTCTAACGGCCCACTGCGTCCACATACACATACTGCAAACGCGCGGTGCACTTCTGCGACTCAAGAACAGGCAGCTCTCAGTAGGTGAGTGCGAGACGCGCCGCGGCTTCCGGGTCTGCCGTCTCGCGTGCCCGTCTCGTACGCGCAGCACGGGCGGGCTCACGAGCTGCAGGCACACCAGCAACCAGCAAGTGCATCAAAGGCGGCCAGGCGGCCAGCCAGAGGGCGCGCGCCCGGCGGCGGCGGCGCGGCCGGCTGCCAGCCGGCGATGCTGGCGCGCAGCGCGGCCTCCGCGGCGGCCAGCTCGCGCGCGGAGCCGGCCGCGGCCAGCAGCGCGCCGCCCGCGGCCGCCACCTCGCCCGCCATCGCCTCCAGCCACGCGCCCGCCGCGGCCGCAGCGTCGGCGCGCGGCAGCGCCGTCAGCCGCGCCGTGATCGTGCTCGCCAGCACCTGCGCCGCCGGCGCTCCCGTGACGCGGCGCCCGGGCTGTGGCGCCCCCAGCTGGCCACGCGCCTGGGGACGCGCGCCCTGCGCCCGCACTTTCCCATGCGCCTGGAGCCCTGCTTCATTGCTTGCCCAAGTGGCAGCGGCCTGGCAAGCCACACGCAGGCTGGGCGGCCCTCGCCCCCCGCGCGCGCCGTGCCGCCTGCAGCACCATCGGCGCAGCAGTGTGCGTCTGATCCCATCTCCGCACAGCTGCCGAATCCCATCTCAGCAGCACATGGGCAGCGCCATACAGAGACCCCATACTGTGGGAAGGCAGGGCTCGGCCGGCACCTGCCAGGCCTCCGCCTCGCTGCCGCCCTCGCCGCGCCCGTCGGCCGGCAGCGGCCCAAAGAGCAGCTCGCCGGCGGAGCCGCCGTCGTCGGCGGCGCACGCCGGCAGCAGCGGCGCGGGCGCGGCGCGCGGCGGCGCGGCCTCGAAGGCCGGCTCGTCCGCCGGGCGCTCGAGCACCAGCTCGCCCGCCGTGCAAACGGCATCCTGCCAGTCCCATGCACGCGCTCAGGCTGGCAGGAAGGCAGTGTGCCCGTGGCACGCTTTGAAGTGTCCAGGCAGTCGCTGAGAACCACACCAAGCGGGCCTGGCGTCGCGGCGCGCACAGCGCGCCCTTTTACGTGCGGCAGCGGTCTGCAGCTCTACGCTGTAGCGGAGTTTGCTCGCATGTGTACACGACATTCAAGAAGGCATGCAGCTGCATGGAGCCTGACACACCAAGCCCTCCTGGCACTGTCAACCTCTGTAAGCACGACGCGGCTGCTCGCCGGGCGCCGCTGCACCACCCGGGTTGACACTTGATACCGCGCAGTCAGGGGCTCGGCGTGCATTATGCGTTCGCCCTACACCCAGGGGCGCGCCTGCAGCTGCGCGGCGACCTCGCTGAGCACGCGCGCCGCGTCATCGGCCGACGCGCCGGGCGCGGCCGCGGCAGCGGCCAGCCGCTCCGCGACCCAGGTGCGCCGCGCCGCCAAGAACTGCTCTAGCGCCTGCACAGCCAGAGCAGCCCTCTGCCTCTCCATGTGCATCCAGACAGCGCGGGCAGGCCCCTGGCATCCCCTGCACATGGGACCGCCGGGCGCCAGGAGCGCCGCAACGCCAGCGCATCTGAACACCACCATGCCGCTGCCCTGCTGCCTCGCCGGCCCGGGATCGCTCGTCCCTGCTGATCCGGCGGGCCGCCTCTGCTGACATAATTCCTCAAAAGGTGCAGGGCGGCCTGGGCGGTCTGCGGCGACTGCGCAGGCGTGAGCCGTGGGGCGTTGAGCGTGCGCGCCTTCGCAGAGGTGAGGTCCTGCAGGAAGGCCGACGCCGCCAGCGCATTGGCGGCCGCAGGCGCGTGTAGGCCGCCGCCGCGCAGGCGCGCGTCCGCGCGCGACAGGATTTGGTCCCTGCGCGAGGGCGGCGGCGGCGGTTGCGCATCCTGTGCACGATCGCAGCCCGCCTGCAGAGCGGCTGCACGGCCATACGCCCCGCTCTACTCGCTGCCTTATGCTGGCTCCGCCCTTTAGCCTTTCTAAGGTGCAACCTGGTGAGCCAATTGCCGCTGCGCTCAGCGCCTGTCTCGACCGTCACATCATCTACGGATTACAAGACGTGTCGACCGGGCAACGCGCAGATGGGGAGGCCTGGAACTGAAGCAGAGCCTAAGCAGCCTAGCCTAGAGCTCTACATCGCTATGTGCTCTTTCTGGCTATACCAGAGCGCAGCGTGGCCTCGCGCCCCGGCACGGCGGCGCACCGGAACTTCTCCACGCCGGGCCAGAGCGGCACGAGCAGCGGGAAGCGCGCGGCGACCTCGGCGCCCTGCCGCCCGGCCCGCAGGCGTCGGTGCACCTCGCGCGCGCGCAGCAGCCGCCGCGCGCCGTCCAGCAGGCGGCCGGTGTCCAGGCAGCCCCAGATCATCTCCGGCGTGTCCACCAGGTAGCGGATGCGCCCGCCCAGCGCTGCGCGCCGCGCGCTGCATGCTTGGCAGGCGCAGGCCTGATGGCGGCTGCTGCGCGTCTGCTGCGCGCAAGCGAGACAGTGCGCGAGCACGCGTGCGAGCGGCGGTCCGCATGCACCCAGAAGGGTGTGTGGTCGTCTGCATGCTGTATAAAGGCCCGGCGCTGCACGCACTTTTCCAGCACAGGCAGCTGTCCTGCAGGCGCGTATGTTGAGCACCTTTGTCGTAAGACGCGCTTAAAGAGACCTTGCCAGGCACAGCATGCGCGCCTTAGCAGCCAGGTTCTGCTGCTTTGGCCTGTCAAGCACACGCACTCACCGGCCGACGTTGGCGGTGCCAAGCACCAAGGCCAAGTGAGCACCAGCGGTACCAGGGGTACCGAGTGCTGTCCATGGCAGGTGCCTGTGCAGGCTGCACAGGACGGTGAGAGGGTGTGCACCGTAGAGGGCCTTGCGCTGCTCGCCCTTCTCCCCGCGCTGCCCGGGCGCGGTCTGCTCGCCTGCCACCGCACGCTCCAACCGCAGAAAGGTCGCCTGCGGTGCACCGAGTGACTCGTCATGTGCTGTAAGAGGCGCATGCGCGAAGCAGCTAGGAGTGGGGGTCTGGCGCGCCTGCATGTCCCTGATGTTTGAGCAGACCGCGTCGCAGCATTGCGCCATCTCCATGATGGTGTCAGCGCTGGAGATGAGGTCCCTGCAAGAAACTGCCGACCTCAGGCGACCACTTTGAGCGCGCTGTCGCCAGCAGGTCCGCAACAAAGAGACATTTGCATGTGAGCACTCGAAAGCTCGGCGCGCCTGTACGAGTTCCCTACAAGCTGACGCAGTTGGTTCTTCTTGTCTTCAATGTCCCGCCGCGTCTTTGTCTCCACCTGCGCACGTCCATCAGAAGTTGCGGCGCTGCTGCGTCAAGGGCCCGCGGATCGTAAAGATCACATGGCTACCTCGCGGATCTCGAGGATGCTCTGCGTCTCGAACAAGCGCTCGGCGTTCTTGCTGGCCTCGCCCGCGCCGCCCGGGGGCGTGAGCGGGCCCGACCCCACCGACGCCGATCGATAGGTGGAGACAGCCATGGCTCCGGCTCACAAAGCGCTCGCAGTCCTAACGTAGCTCAGGCATCACACTTGTGTGCATTGCGCAGTTCAGTCGTAAGCTAAGTAGGTGCACTCGCGCACAGCAGCGCAGGGCGTCAGGCAGCCATATTCATCAATCTCCTACAGACTGCAGGCTGCACCTGCACTGCAGGTCCTGCAGTGCACTGGCTTCACAGAAGAAGGGTGTTAGCAGGGCTAGGGGTAGGTGTCATCTTCAGACTATTCAGGTGAAAGCAAGGTGCAAAACTTCTGTGCTTGTCCGTGTAGGAATGAGAGAAGACGAGGGAAGTGCCTTTATGGTTGTCTAGCAAACTGGCTTTAATCGTATAGCAAACGCGCCAGTGGCGCGCAGCGCGCATCACGGGCCGCCCATGCCGGTTGGCGTGAAGGCTATCAACGACTGGACGTGCGCTGCAGCTCTGTTGCTGGCAGCCTACAGGGATGTTTGTCTGACTGTTGCTGACGTGCACCTGTTCGCCCTGCACAGCGTGGAGGAGGACAAGCTGCTGGAGACGGCGCTTGCAGAGTTCTGGGACGTGGAGAACAGGTGAGGCAGGCCGAGCAGCTGGCAAGCGGTCACTTGCATTGTGCTTGGTGTGAGCCTCGGCCCTCGGCCGCGGGCCCACCCACAACGCTGTCTTGTTCTCACAGGTTGGACCGCGTGGCACAACGGCTGCCGCGCCGGACCAAGGAGGCCGTGCGGGTACGCCTGCAGCTGCTCGAGGCGCGCCCCTTTCGAAAGTGCAGTGCAACCTGAAAGCGCAGTGCGACCTGCAGCAAACCCACTCTTCAGTGCTCCTGCAAGGCTCTGCGTAGGCTCAGGTCCCAAGGCCCTGAACAGCGGTCTTCTGGCCCTGTGCAGGAGGACGTGCGAAATATTGAAGCAGGCTGCGTGCCCCTGCCAAAGTACCTAGGCACGCCCGAGCCGCTGTGCGTCACCACCACTGCGGTGCGCACTGTCGCTCTTCCCCTCTGTTTGCTGACTTGCACCTTCGCTCTGAGAAAGCACAGTGCCGCCTTTGAGATGGTTGAGCCAGTGAGGATTCGACAAAGAGTACGAGAACACCGTTTGGTCGCTCCCTGTCCTGTGCTTGAGGAGGATCACAAGAGAGCCTCGTCCAGCACCAGCGTGTGCGGACGCGCAGACAAAGGGAAAGGGCGACCAGGAGCGGCGCAAGGGCATCCCGTGGACCGAGGACGAGCACCGACTGTTCCTGCTGGGCCTGCAAAAGTACGGCAAGGGCGACTGGCGCAGCATCTCGCGCAACTTTGTCATCTCGCGCACGCCCACCCAGGCGCGCGCAGGCCACCACCCGCCATTGCACGTCACCTCTATCAAGTTTGCTTTTACTTTAAAAAACGTTGTGAAGGCTGGTTGTAGTCCAACCCCGTTGACATCCACCCTTGCAGGCCGCGCCAGCATCTGAGCGGCGCAATAGGGCGCCAGCTCGTGCGGCCTGCAAGGGCCCAAGCATGCATGCTTTTGCAGCAGTGTACCTTGCCACGTGCACACGGGACAGCATCGAGCTGATGAGCGGCGGCCGATGCGGGGGCCGCGCGCGCAGGTGGCCAGCCATGCGCAGAAGTATTTCATCCGCCTGAACTCGCTGAACAAGAAGGACAAGCGGCGCTCCAGCATCCACGACATCACGCACCCGGGCGGCCCGTCCAATGGCGACGTGACAGGCGCGTCCGCGCGCGGCGCCTGCTCGTGTGAAGCTGCATGGTTTGCACGGACGTTGCACGGAATATGCCTGGGCAAGGTGCCGAGGCTGCAAGAAAGAGCGACGCCATGGAAGCGCATGGCTAGGCAGCTGCGAGTAGCACGGTCATGGGCTGGTGTGGTTTGCCAGTCTTTGTGTTGCTGATTACTGTTTAGTCTGGCAATTTAGTGTCAGCACTGCTGCTCTTGGCTGTCCATACAGAATGCTGCATGTGGGTCTCCCAGGACGTCCCTAGATACTGAGCAAGCCTGTGGGGCGCAGGCATGGTGCCGGCGCCTGTGATGGGCCAGGCAGGGATGTTGCCGGTGGCCAACGGGGTGCCCATGATGGGCCGGCCGGGCGTCGTGAATGGCATGCTTGCACCGCAGCGGTAGCCGCGCCTGCCCGGGATGCAGCTGATGCCTGCAGCAGGGTGGTGCCTGGTGAGCCTTTTCTGGGCCAATGGCCAGACGGCATTGTGGCTATGCTTGCGCCACAGCGCTCGCTAGCACATGCCCGGCCAAACCTGGTGCCTAACATGGCACGCGCCGCAGCGGGGGCTGCCCTGAGTAGGGGTTTGGGCTATGCGCGCGGGCACGTTGGACCACATGTGTGCTTTGCAGAGCATGCCACGCATCGAGTCGCGTGCGACCTGCATGGGCCTCCTGAGCGCGCCACCCATTAGCAGAGATGATGCCGCACTCCTGTTGTGCTGCGACACGCAGCGAGCCTGCCCGCTTGAGGAGATTGCTTTGTGCGGGGGGTCATGCAGGATGCAGCCTGCGACCAAATACTTTTGTGATGCGCCGGTTAAAGTCCCTGGCTTGACCCGCGGCAGTTCAATAAACTGTGTCGGGCGAGAGCGCGTCATGTGCGGCAGCTGGCTGCGCAGTAATGAACATGGATATCTGACATATCCAGCTCCGTTGACAGTTGTAAAGAGATGATGTCAGTGAGGCAACACTGCCTTTGCGCTCTGCGTGCCAACCAGCCAAGCGCACACGGCTCACCCTGTGTCTGGCGTTCCTTCACACTGCATCTGCACCCAGCTACGGCCGCAGCAGGTCGAAGTAGATGCGCGGGGGGTGCACGCGCGCGCGCACTGCAGCCTCCAGGACTGCGCCCGCCGCCAGCAGGTCTGCCTCCGCCCACGCCTGGCCCATCAGCTGCAGCCCGATGGGCAGCCCTGCACACACGCCATAGCGCGGCAGTCAGCACAAGGCATCCTGGTATTCACCGGCAAATAGAATACTGGAGAATGCATGCGGGCCCACGGCTGTACGCCAGCGCCGTCTAGGACAGAGTGCGCTCCAGCAGCACCAGCAGTCGTGTGCCTACAGCAAGCGCTCACACGGCTGTGGACTGTCGAGCGCGGTATACGCATGCGCCGCAGCGGGCCGAAATCAGGCATGCGATGAGCTGTCACGCTGGCCCCGCACGCGCGGCGCCCCAGCGCATCCCGTGCCGGGGCGCGCCCCGGGAGGAGCCGAGGCGCACCCTGGCAAGAGCCGGGATGCACCCTGGGAGAAGCGGGGCGCATCCTGGGGTGAGCAGGGGCGTAGCCTGGGAGGAGCCGGGGCGCACCCTGGGAGGAGTGGCCGACGGGCACGGACACGGCGGGCAGGCCGCAGAAGTTGACGGCAATGGTGAAGCGCATCAGGTTGCCGGTCTGGCGCAGGTCCAGCTCCCCTGCTGCCGTGACGCCGGGCCTGCACGCGCGCGAAGGGTGGGGGTGGGCGGCGTCCGGAGTCCGTCCTCCCAACATGCAGGCCGCCATGATGCGGGCTGCCCCATGCCGTCCAGATCCAGGTAATCCAGAAATCCCCGCTCGTCCGACCTGTGCCAAGTTCTTACAGCGCCGAGCCTCAGGCGGACAGCGTTGGCCGTCCTCAAGCGCTGTGCCTGCAGGACCTCTAGGGTACAGGTCGGCTGCCGGGAGGCTCACAGGCTGCACGGCACAGTCAGGCAGGCGAGCTCACGGCACAGCATGCAGCCTATAGTGTGACGCGCTGGCGAGCTGAGCCCAAGCGCTGCGCACCCCTCACCTGGCCTAAATTTTCCGAGCACTAACCAGACCAGACAAATGCGATGTGAGGTGCACAGGGGCACACATGATCTCCGGCGCGGTGACGGCCACGGTAGGCGTGGCGACAAAGTCGACGAGCCGCTCGCGGAAGAGGCGCCGCACGTGCACCAAGGCGCGCGTCCTCGCCTTTTGCGCCTGGCTGAGGGCAGACGCACGGAGCCTGTGATAAATCGTTATCACCAAAACACATGCCGAGCGCTCCACACGCTCATCATTGCATGCCCTCCGGATGATTGCAATATGCATGCCGCTCGCAACCGGCAAGCAGCTGCCGCGCGGTAAAGTGCGTTGCCTGGCTGCAGGTCTTGTGCCCAGGCATCCCCAGGATAGGGTAGGGTAGGGAAAGCGCGCCTGGAGCAGGTCGGTGGCGGTGAAGCGCGCGGCGCACGCGAGCGTCACGCGCGTGTCGGGCTGCAGGCGCCGGCGCAGCGCGGCGCCGCGCAGCGCGCCCGCGTGCGCCTGGCGCAGCTCGGCGCCGATGGTCACCAGCTGCGCCACGCGCGTCAGCTCCAGCTCGGGGATGCACACCGGGACGACCTGCGTGCAGCATGCGCCAGGGTGAGCGCCGCCGCGCAGGCCCCAACGGCCCCGGTGCACCTTTGTTGCTTGATGTTTACGCTTCAAAACAGACACACGCTTTGGGCGGCACGCGCGACGGCGCGCATGGCGTAGTACACCCCAGCGGCCAACACACGCTCCGATTCAATGAATCACGCCGGCCGTCAGCGCTCAGCGCGCGCGACCACATGCACTCAATGGACAGCGCGCTCGCTTAGGGAGTCGGCCGGATGGCGGGCGGCTGAGGCGCATGCGCGCCGGGTCGCCCCCCAGTGCGCACCTCGCACGCGCGCTCCTCCATGAGCCGCAGCGCATGGCGGCAGGCGGCCGCCACCTCGGCATCCGCGTCCTCGAACCAGCGCCAGAAGACGCCCACCCGCCGGCCCGCGAGCGGCGCCGCGCCGGCCGGCGGCAGGCGCGGCGGCACGCGGACGGGCGCGGGCTGCAGCGCCTGCTCGCCCGTGCCTGCGGCGGCAGCGGGGGCGGTGACGCCGGCCGTTCGCGGCTGCCGCAAGCGCAACCAGCTGCCACCGTCCGGCCCTGAACCACAGCCAGAACAAGCCTGCAGAGCGGGCAGTCTTTGCTCCTCTGCGCATAGCCGAGCAAGATGTGCTTTATCTTGAAGTGGAGCGGGGCAGGGCTCCCGAAAAGCACGCCACCTACAGCGGACAGGCCACTGATGGCGCCGCCCTTCCCGGCGCGTGCGCCACGCACGCCGGCCCGGCTGCGTGGCGGGGCGCGCCGGCGTTGCCGATGGCCGCGTGCACCAGCAGCGCGTCCGCGAGGCAGCCCGCGAGCGGCCCGACGGCCATGATGCTGAACGCGTTGGGCGGGCAGTGCGCGTGCGAGGTGCGCCCCACCGTCGGCCGCAGCGCCGCCACGCCGCACAGCGCGGCCGGCACGCGCACTGAGCCGCCGCCATCGATGCCTGGCGACACAAGCTCGGGGTCGGACCACTACCTCGATCAGCACAGCAGCCTTCCAGCTGACCCATCATAGCCCATGCGCGCACACTCCACTCCCAGCTCACGTCTGGCTGCTGCATAACGTCCACAGGAATGCTGGCCGCGACGCTCTGGCAGCAATGCCCCACGCTGCTCCGCGAGCGCACTGGCTCAGCCGCGAGGCAAGCGACTGGGTCCAACGCGTCAGTGGCGCAGCAAACACGGACGCCAGCCGCACTTGCTGCAGCATAGCCGCAGGAGGAGCTGCCAACGGGCATGGGCAGGGCAAAGCAGGCAGCCAGCCTGCGCGCTCTTCTGCCACGGCGAGCCAGCCACAACTCTGACAGCCTCGTGCGGCTGATTCACTGTGGCGTAGGCCGCGCACCCAGCGCAAATGTGCACACGCCCGCGGCGACCGCGGCGGCGCAGCCGCTGGACGAGCCGCCGCAGAAGCGGCCGGGGTCGTGCGGGTTGCGCGCGGTGCCGTGCGCGAGGTTGAGCCCCGTCATGCCGACGCCCACCTCGTGCAGGTTGGCCTTGCCGAGCAGGACCGCGCCAGCGGCGCGCAGCGCCGCGACGGCGGGCGCGTCCCCGTGCACCGCACGCTCGGTGCCCAGCTGCGGTCGCACCAAACCCTTTTTGATAGTTTACGATGCTTTATCTCTACAGCAATCCTGCACTTTTGTGCAAACTGGTAGCTGCCGCCGTGCACAGCTTGGACAGATGTCTGGCACGCCGCTGACCGATGGGCGCGCTACACAGCACCACGCAGGGCTGCACCACCGCCAGTGCACTGTGCTTGGCATGCCCTGTCTGCGCCAGCAGCACAGCTGCCGATCGATGGGGCTGTCCAGGCAGGGCATGCGCACGTAAGACGTGCCGGCAGTTGTAGGGTAGGGCAGGGCATCGATGCCATCGATGACTGCATATGGCACCCCATCGAGCACGGACAGCGGCGCGCCTGCGCGGAACCTGCGCACACCCCGAGCGATGCAGAGGCGTGGCGCAAGAGTCGAGGAGCACCAGGGAGCGTCCTGGAGTCAAACAGTTTTCTGACTTGTACCTGCCATCTGCCAGTGTTGACATCTTCTGGGCAATCATCCTCAAGCACACTTATGCTGGCAGGGTAGTGACAGCCTTGCAAAGACTCCGAGGCCCTGTGGGCATGCAGTGGACCTGGTCACATGTTGGCCACACTTTAAGTCCGGTGGTCCCCACCTGCGACCGCTGACATTGGAGAGGGTACAGCAGGGGCCGCACCGCGACGCCGACTCGGCGGCCTGCCGGCGCACGTCAGCGCGGTCGCACGCGATCAGCATGCGCAGCGGCGGCCTGCGCGCCTCGGTTTCGTCCACCGCGGCCAGAGCGGCCTCCGCAACGGCCGCGGGCGTGGCCGCCCCGGACACGTAGGCGGCGTGCAGGTTGCTGACGCTGACGCGCTCCCCGGCGCGCCGGGCCCGCGCGTCGCCGAACCCTGGCGTGCCGCACCCAGGTAAAGTAGTTGACCGGTGCAGCCCCTCACGCCGTGCACTCTTATCGTACGCAAGCCAGCTGTCACAGGCTGCCCCTGGGACGGCCTGCAGCTGGCACACGTGCGCGCTGCGCGACGGCGCTCGCGTTGGCCACAGCCCCACGCGCCGAGCCTTCAACAGGTGGCGCCCCGCGCGCCAAAGTGCTGGGGCAGGGCCGTACCCGGGATTGCCTGTGCGGCCTTCGCCAGGCGCTCGCGCGGCGCCAGGCCGCCTACGCTGGCGCCCGCGGCGCCGGCGGCGCCGGGCGCGGGCGGCGGCCACAGCGGCTGGAACGTGGGCGGCTCCGGCAGGTCCAGCTCGCGCATGGCCTGGCCGGGCGGCCACATATTCCCTCGCCCTGTCTCAAGTCGATGTTACTAGGCGCCCAGGCACCGTGACGGGGGTGTGACTGTGTGAGCTACTCTAAGATGACGACAGGGTGGGTTGACGCCTGCTTGTGCAAGGCGATCAAGCACGGGCGGACGGGCGCATGGAACCTGGACGGGCCGCCTGGTATTGAAGTTGCTTGGCAGCCCACACCCAGCGGCCTATTCTTGGCAATGCGTAGGCGTTACTGCGCACTTCCAAGGGCAAGCAATTAGGAAAGAGAATGCAGGGCAGCAGCAGTGCTCGACCGAGGCAGCACTTGCGGGATGCCGCTGTCGCGCATGGACTTGGCCCACAGCGGGCCGGCGAGCGGCGTGGAGTCCAGCAGCCATGTCACGCACGCCAGCGCCCAGCCTGTCAGCCGCGGCGCCCTGCACGCGCAAATTAGGGCCAGAATAAGATAAGCGTATGCATGCTGGCGCACGCTGGCAATGCATTTCAGCAGCCACGTCCCCGTGCAAGGTGCTCCCTGTCACCTGTGGCTCGTTTTCGGCGTCCTGCGACCGGTGCCTGCCTAGTCCCCAAGGAGAGCTCCCACGCTAGCGTAGTTCTGCTGGCAGCCAAATAGTGGAGCTAATCAAGAGATCCTGCCTACGCCAGCGCAGGCCTTGCGTATTCAGCCAACAGGGAGCCAAGCTTGCGGTGGAAACAGGCCTCCGCCACACTCGCCCACACTGCAGGAGAGGCGCCACTGGACTCCTGGCTCTCCAGTGGCCTGCCGCACTCTTGCACGTGCACGACGTATGCCCCTCGCGTCCAGCCTGTGGTGATCAGTCGTGTTGCAGGCGCCGGTGCTCACCGCAGAGCGCGCAGATCGTATGGCCCGTCGGTCACCTCCTCCGCGCTCAGCAGCAGCGTGCGGCTAGGTCCGGACCCCATAGCAGCGTGCAACGAAGCTCGTCAGAGTGCGGAGGCAGTGCAGGCGGTTTAGTGAGCCGCAGCGTGGCTGGGAAAGCACAATAGCAGCCTGATGCACACTTAACGCAAGTGCCAGGGTGTGAAGGACAGGCCTGACATTCCTAGAATGCACAGCGCAATAAGGAAGGCCTGCTTGAGACAGCGCTAGGCTGCATGAGAGATCAGCAATACAGGTGGATATTCACAGGTGTGCTGTACAGCCAATACCTCTGAACAAGAACTACTCACTGCGTGCAGGGAGCGCCAGGTACGCTTGTATAAAAAAGTTAATTCTCTCACTGTCCATGAGCGGGGTTGCAGACCCTATGAGGCTGTCGAAACACCGAGAGCGTGTCGACTCTAACATCAGTGTCTCCCACCTCCAACGCACTGATCGATCCATACAAGCTTGTACACACAACTCAAGTACACAACAAGGCATCTGCCGTAGCCGCTGCTCTGCGCTCACCTGCTGATTGAACGTAGCCCACTCGACTATCGCAAGGCAAGCGCCCGTGCTGCTTGGGCGACCTGCTTGATAGTGATGTCGTTGTAGGGGCAAGCGCCGGGCCTAGGTGCCGGGGTTGGCAGAAGCCCACAGTGCATCATGACGCTCAGAGCTGCCGGCTGCTCACGTCGCGGCGGGGCCTTGTGGCCAGCAGCACAGCCTCTGATGCACGACCTGTGCGCTTACAGCGCTGTCCAAGGGCGAGCGCAGCTGACGGAACGGGGTAGCAGGAGGTGGTTGTAGGAGTGGGACCCGGAGGTTTGCGATGGCCGTCCGGGGCCGCCTTCTGTATGCTGCAACAGTGGGCGAACGCGGCAAGGGCTGCTTTGCAGCTTGGTCCTGCGCTTTTTTGTGGGTTCATCGCGCCTGCAGATACTGCGCTGCGCTGCGCTACCGCAGTTGCTGGGCGGCCGCCAGGCCGCACAGCTTGCAGATGCTGCCGGCTGGCGCGTGGTAGGACTGAGCCAAAAAGCGGCCTGCGCGCGAGCTTCACTGAGCTAGTTTTGCAGGCATGCCCGCCACCTGACCGCCTGCGACCCCCGCGCGCAGGCACGCGCGTGCGCTGCGATGGCACGCCCCTGCAGCCGCGTGGCCGCGCTCGCGCTGCTGGCGCTCGCCGCGCTCTTGGGCATAGCCGCGGGGCAGCAGGCGGTGCCGGCGACGGGCAGCGCGACGCCGGCCGGCGGGCGGGACCCGGCCAACATATTCCACTGGGACACGCTGTCGCTGGGGCAGGCGCCCGCCGCGGCGACCATCCCGCAGATCGTCATCACGTTCCCGCTCGCGCCCGCCCCGGCACCGGTCAGCTATGCAGAGACGTACGCTTCCAGCCGCAGCAGCCCTGCCGCCGCTGCGCCCAGCCCCGAGGCGCCCAGCCCCGATGCGGGCGCGGACAGCGCCAGCGATGAGAGCAGCGACGGGCAGGACGCTGCGCCCGCGCCCGCGCCAGCTGCGCAGACTGCGGTGGTCGGCACGGGGCAGCTGCCGCAGCGCCCTGGCAGCCCGCCGCAGCGCCCCGGCCCGCCGCAGGCGCGCCCCACCAAGCCTCTGGCATACCGCCCGCTGCTTCTGTTGACATCAATCGCATGCAGTGTGTGCTGGCTCCGCTGCATGCACTGCCAATCTGTGTTGCAGCACTCACCCCTGCAAAGGCTGCAGGCGCGCCTGCGCCGCGTGGTATGCTGAGCAGTGTGTGTGCACAGAGCGCCCTGCTGACTGCGCGCGCCCTGCTGCAGAGCAACGACCAGGGCGACGCGCCCAACCAGGAGCGCAGCCGGCCCGTGCAGCCGCCGCGCCCGCCGCCGCGCGCGGTGCGCGCTCCCCAGCTCGCGCCCCTGCGTCCTCAGGCCAGCCCTGCATGGACCGTCTCCAGGGCGGCACGGCCGCGCGCGCTCCCCTCCTCGCAAGGAAGCGACCTGCCTGCAAGCTCGCTGCAGTGTGGACGACGCGATGTGAGCGTGGCGGGTGGCTGACTGGGCTGCCTGCGCCGCGCGCAGCCCCGCGCGCCCGCGCCGCAGTCCAACGTGACCTTCGCGGATAAGGCGCAGGCGGCCCTGAGCGCCGCCGGCGCGCTGCAGAAGGCGGGCACGGCGCTGTCCACGGCGGAGAGCGCCGCCTCGACCGGCAACGGCGGCCTCATCGGCGGCATCAGCGGCGCCATCCAGGCCGCGCAGGCGCGGCCCCTGCCTGCACCTGCACCTGCAACGCGCAGGCGCACGCGTGCGGCAACCCCTGGGCCAATCGCACGCCGCCTGTGTTGCGCGACGCGCCCGCGTCGGCAGCCCTTGTTCCTGACCGGACCGGAGCTGAGTCAGCTTTGCTGTAAGCCTGGGCACCGCCACTGTGCGCTGGGCACCGCACGGCCATCCAAGACATGCACTGCGGCGCGCTCGTCATGCGCTGGCCGGCCGCGTGACTCCACGAGGAGCGCTCTGAGGCGCGGCGGGCAACGGCGGCGCAGGCGGCTGGCAACGCGGCGCAGGCGCTGAACGCGGCCAAGGAGACTATCGTCGACGGCAAGGCCGTGCCCATCCCGACCACCGCGCCGTTCGCCAGCAACCCGGGCGCGCTGGGGACATACAGCGGCCAGGGCGCGTCCTACCCCGGCCAGAACCCGTACTCGCAGGGCAACACGCAGCAGGGCTACAGCCAGAACCCCAACGCCGGCTCCGGTTACGGCCAGCAGGCCGCCTACTCGGGCGCCAACCAGCAGCAGGCGGCGCAGCAGGGCTACGCCACCGGCGGGCAGCAGACCCGCGCGACGACGGCGAACAGCGCGCAGCAGAACAGCGCGCAGCAGGGTACTGGGCAGGGCGCCGGGGGGCAGCAGCAGGACTCGGGCATCCCCTGGGGCAAGGTGCTGGGCTCGGCGGCGTCTGCCGCGGTCAACGCCGCCACCGCGGGCCGGAGGCTGCTGCGGGAGTAGGCGCAGCAGCACTCCCCGCCCCCGCGCCGCCCGCCCGTCTGCAGGCCGGCGCAGGACTAGCTTTGCTTTCAGACTCCCCAGTCCGGCGCCGCGCCGCAGTGTGGCTGTGATGTTGAGTCCATAGATGTCTGTGTGGGTGCTGTGGGGTTTTGTAACTGGGGTCATTGGCCGGGGCGCGCAAGATGGTGGTTACGCTGTGCCTGCCCGCTCCAGGCCCGTCCTGTCGCTCGTTGCTCGCTGGCCAGCCCAAGGGGCATGACGACCGCTCGATGAGCACTGAAGTACAATGCTCTGTCTGTTATGATCAGCTTAGGCGGTACTTGCAAGCATCATGCAGCGCGCCCAAGTCGCATGCGCATCGCTACTGACCTGTAAATCATGGAGTCATGCGAGCATCTATATTATCCCAATCCCTTTTCCCTCTGCTGACAAGCATTCACTGTAGCATGTATCAACCTGACATACAGGCACAAACAAGTGCGGTGCCTGGACCCTGCAACAGCGTCAGCACGTGAACATCTAGAGCCTCCCTCCGGCGGCGCCACCCTTTAGCTCTGCACATGAGACCCGCCCTGTGCATGCTCCGCATCACGGCCTCAGTTGTGCTGACCCAGCCCAGCTGGCACCTGAGAAGCAAGGGCCGCCTGCCCAGACCCCACTGCTGTGCTGCCGGCGCTGCTCAGCTCGCGTGCCTCACGGCAGATGCTCCTTCTTCGCCATGTACGCCTTCCTGCATGCGCCCCAGTGCACATTCCGTGGACCTTTCATGCGTGAAAGGTCCACGCGCTGGCTGCTCCTGCACGTACATGCAGCAGCAGACAGCAAGGCTATACTCGGGTGCGGGGTGTGGAAACAAAGCCCGCACCGGTAGAAGCTGCCGAACAGCAGCGTGAACACGACCGCCTGCACGATGGCCAGCTCCACGACGATGCGCGGCCGGTAGTAGGGCGCGCCAAACACGCCGTACAACGCCTGCGCCTCCAGCAGCGCAAACTGCGCGCACGCGCGCGCGCGCGCGCGAGTTGGCTGCGGCTCTGGGCGCTCGCGCGCGAGTTGGCTGCAGCTCTGGGGGTGCTGGGGGCTCTGGGCTGCGGCTCTGGGCGCCCACGCATGCATTCGCCCTCCAAAGGAACAGGCAGAGGAGTGGGCGCGCGCACGCGTGCGATTACCCTTCACAGAACAGGAAGAGGGGAGCAAGGGGATGGCGATGCCCTGGCGGCACCTGGACCAGCTGCGCGATCGTGATGGCCTTCTTGACGCGCTGGCTCACGCGCACGCCGGCGCTGCTCGCAAAGTAGTAGCCGTACCTGGCAGCGCACGCGCGCGCGTCAGGCCCTGGTGCGCAAACGGGGCGGCGCACGCGCGCGCGTCAGGCCCCTTGTGCGCAGACGCATCATGCAGGGTGCAGCGTGCGTCGCACGCCCGGCAGTCCCTGGCGCGGCGCTGCCCTCATGGCGCAGCCAGAGTGCTACAGCGGCCTGCCCCTGTCTGGTGGCTGACGCACCGCTGCTAGCTGAGCAGGCCCCGGGTCTGCGCGGGCCAGGGGCGGCGGGCGGCGGGGGCGCGCATGGCGACGTGCACGGCCGAGTTGAGCGCGCAGAGGAACCAGACATCGCCGCCGGGCGCGAAGCTGACGGCGGCCCACCAGCAGGGGAAGAAGGTGGACGCGTGGTGGTACACGTGCAGCAGCGTGATCTGCCGGTTGTTCTTGCGCGCCACCATGATGGCCGTGTCCACAAACTCATACGCCTGCGCGCCGCA
>JAABUR0100004705.1_pt1 | contig 18037 bp, 20 predicted proteins | sample 5560091 | NCBI WGS metagenome assembly JAABUR01 (sample SAMN10711879, study PRJNA513375) | rock metagenome | isolation source: Antarctica rocks | place: Antarctica: Victoria Land, University Valley sud | reverse complement strand
ACGTGATTCTCAGCGGCTCCGGCAGAGTCAAGCTCGGCGATCAGGTCTCTGAGGTTCGTACCCTCGACGCGATCCGTGTCTCGCCGGACGTCGCGCGCGCCTTCGAGGCTGGGCCGGACGGCCTCGAGTTCCTCGCCTTCGGTCCGCACCATCCTGGCGACGGTGAGCCGGTTGAGGACCCGTGGACCACGTGACGAACACCGTCCCAGAAGGGGATCCCTACTGACGCTGAGGAGCGTCCTCGCCGTAGCTCATCGACCGCGCTGGGCGGAAAAGGAATCCGGCCGCGAACGCGAAGACCAGTGCGACCAGAACCCATACGGCGCACGTCTCCCGGCTGTTCGAGTAGACCGACATCAGCCCGAACAGGGCGCCAGCGAGGAGGCAGATCACGCCCACGCTTGTCGAGCTTCGTGTCCTTGACACATGTGGCGCGGTGGCGGCCATCGCAAATCTCCCCGAGCAGTTCGGACGCAGTGGGTGAAGCATGCTAGCCCTCGGCGTGCGGGCGACCGAGTTGGGGCCAGCAATCGATCTGTCGGTGCGCGCGTCCCTCGAAGGCGTCCCCGGCTGAGGATCCTCCACCGGGCGGCGCATGCCGCTAGCTTCCGGCCCTCGGCCGTCGGCGGCATCCGTGCCCCGGGCCCCAGGGGCATCTCAGCTCGCCGGCAGACCTGCTGCGGCGAGCGCTGCGGCGCGTCGCGTGTGATCGTCGATGCGCGTGATCGTGCCGTCGGCGATCGCGAAGACGTTGTAGACGCCCTCGTCGAAGAGCACGCCGGCGACTTCGACCGTCTCGGGCAGGCGCGCGTGCAAAATCGCGTGGCGCTCGGCGCCGATGAGCTCAAGGGCCTCCACGTCAAAGGCCTCACCCATCGCCGCGCCGAAGCCGTCGGCGACCTCGCCGCGGCCGTGGCAGACCAAGTCGTCTCGTACGCCCTGCCAGACGATGTCGGCCGCCAAGGCATCGGCGATGGCCTCGCGGTCACCGCGCCGCAGGGCGTCAAGCCAGGCGAGCAGGGTTTCGATGTTCTTGCGCTTCATGGGTGGGCTTCCTTTCTTCCGGTCGGCTCACCGGGTGGTGGACCGAAAGGGAGGCGCCCGGGCGCCGCCGCCGAGGCGGTTGGGCACCGGGCGCTGCGCCAAGTGTGCACGCAGAAAACAGCCACGGGCGAGGCCGGCGTGCGTCTGACGATACGAAGGGTGAGGGCGTTAGCCGGGCACCAGAGCGATGCTACGGCGCCCCTGCCTGCGCGCGGTGCAAGGCTCGGCGAGTCGAGAGGCCTCCTGGGGTGCCGCCTCGCGCCCGCGGGGGATCCGCTTGCGGCCAGGGCCCCGTGCCCGGTCGGCGTTCGTCTTGCGGCAACGAGGTTGCGGCGTGTAAGGGTCACGGTCATCATCGGTGCCGTGAACGCCGCGGAGCGCGGCGCACCGCTCGCAGCGTCCCCGCTCCGAGCGCAGCTCGGCGTCCCACATCGGTTCCGAGAGGCTCACGGGCGAGACGAGATCAGACGATATCGCCCGCGTTTGAGCCCGCGCTTTAGCTCGCCGCGGCGGCGAGAGCCGTGGTCGGCCGGCGCCGGGGCCGATGTTGCATCGCGACGACGCGGCAGCCGCGGTGCGGAGCCGCGGTGATGTTGCGCAGGCGCGCGCGCTCGGCCTTGCCGCTGGCCGCTTGGAGTTCGTCGTGTTCGAGGATGGCGCGCGTGATGACGCGCATCTCCAGCTGGGCGAAGGCCGCCCCAATGCAACGGCGCACGCCGCCGCCGAACGGCAGCCATGTGAAGGGCGCGGGCGGGCTTTCGAGGAAGCGCTCCGGGCGCAGCTCGTCGGCCTGCGGGTAAAGGTCCTCGCGGAAGTGGATGGCCGCAATCGCCGGCATCACCAGCGCCCCGGCCGGAACGTGGCAGCCGCCAAGCTCGATGTCTTTGGTGAGCTTGCGCGCAACGTCGGTGAGGACTGGCCGTAGGCGCAGCGTTTCCTTGATCGTGGCGTCGAGGTACTCGTCCCCGTCGGGCAGGGAGTCCAGGAGCCGGCTGAGGACGCGCGGGGTGCGCAGCAGTCGCTCGAACGCCCACGCCAGGGCCGTGGCGGTGGTCTCGTGGCCGGCGGCAAGGACGGTGACCAGCTGGTCGCGGATCTCTTGCGGGCTCATCGGCATCCCCGCCTCGTCGCTCGCCACGAGCAATAGAGAGAGCACGTCGCGCTCTTCGGTGAGCGCCGGATCCGCGCGGCGCCGCTCGATCTCCTCGAACAAAAACGCGTCGAGCGCCTCGCGGGCGCGCCGGAAGCGCGCCCACGGACTGAACGGCCCGAAGTCCCGTCGAGCGAAGGGAAACAGGGTCACGGGATGGGCGCGGTCGGCGAACGTCGCGACCAAAGCTCGGGCGTGCTCGAGCCGGGCCTGCTCGCGCACGCCGAAGACGATGCGCAAGATGACTTCGAGCGTCATCCTTCGCGTCCGCTCGCGCAAAGCGAACGGCTCGCCGAGCGGCCAGCCCGCGATGTCTTGCTCGGCAATCTCCCGGATGGCCTTCTCCCAGCGACGAATGCTCTCGCCGTGGAAGGGTCCGAGCAGGAGCTTGCGGTGCTGCAGATGAAGCGCCTCGTCGAGGGTCAACACCGAGCTCGCGCCCACCGTCGGCTCGAGCATCGGCGCGTTCGCCTCTCCGGCGTGAAAGATTTCGGCGTCCCCCGCGAACACCTCGCGCACGAGCTCAGGCTCGGCGACGTTGACGACCAGCCCGAGGCCAGGGAAGCGCGACCGCGTCAAGCGACCGAAGCGGCGCGCGAACCAGCGCGGGTAACCGATCGGGTCCGACGCGTAGCAAGCGCCGTTGATCAAGGCCGGGACGCGAGCGCCAGGAAGATCGCGGGCGTGCACTGTGCGCGCGACGCTACTACCCCTACTCGGTAATTGCCAGCCTCGCCCTGGACGATCTCGACCAACCCGATCCCGCTAGCCGTTCGGCTTGCGAAAGGCGGTCGACACCCGCTCGCCCAACGGCGCTCGACCTCGTCATGTAGCGTCGTCGTGTGGGCGATGACGAACTGAGGGCGATCCTGCTCGACATCGAAACGCCGGGGTTGGGATTCGCTCTGCGACGGCACGGGCGGAAGCTTCTACGGCGATCTCATGACGGCTGACGCGGTGATGGTGCTGGCCAACGGCGCGGTCATGGATCGCGCGTCCGTCGTGGAGTCGCTCGAGCAGGCGCCTCCGTGGCGGACCGACAACATCGACGATGTCCGCCTAATCCGCAGCGGCTCGGACGGCGCGATGCTGGTCTACGTGGGGACCGCCTATCGAGAGGGAGAGCAGCCCGCCTTCGTCGGCGTCATGTCGAGCGTGTACAGACGAGACGACGACGTATGGCGCCTCGCGCTCTACCAGCAGACTCCGATTCCGCCGACCGACTGATTCTTCCGGCCTTACCGCAAGAGGATCCCTTTGTGGCGGCCGACCCACGTGCTTCTCATCTTGACGGCGCTGGTAGCGCGGGTCGGCAGACACTTGCTGCAGCCCGAGAGGGTCTTATTCCGAGTCTGGCTGTTCGGCGAAGTCGTCGGTTCGGGGCAGGGCGATCATTGCCGCGGTCAGTGCGTCTGGTGGCGCGGCAAGCCGGCGGGTGTCCAGCGACAGCCAGCCGCCGGTGAGCCGGACCGACGCGGCGAGCTCCTCGCCCCGGTTGATCTGGTGCTGTAGCCCCCAACGATGGCCGCTGGAGGTCAGGGCGGTGAGCTCGACAGTGACGGTGACCTGGTCGCCGAGGTGGAGCTCCCGGCGGTAGGTCAGCGTTTCGGTGAATACGACGGGTCCGAGGCGCAGTTGGTGGAACCGGGCGAGGGTGAATCCGTGCGTGGCCAGGTGGGCCAGCCGGGCATCGGTGCCGTACTCGCTGTAGGCGGTGTTGCGGGCGTGGCCGTTGGCGTCCACGTCCGCCCATCGCACCGTGGTCCTCTGCGCCGTCATACGTCCCATCGTGTCGCCGGACCTGCGAGCCTAACGCCAGGTCGAGGCACTCGCCGGCACTCGATTGGCCACCGAGTCTGCGGCGCCCCGTGCCGGATCGTTCTGGCCGGACGCAGAGACGGCTCGATTCCCCCCGGCCCCCCGCCAACGGGGTTGCGCTCGCGCTGATCGGCGCACTGGAAGGCCCCGTCGTCACGCTCGCCGGACAAGCACCCCACGACGAGCGTCACAACCCCACCTGGGCAGCTCCTCGTTGCAACGCTGCTCCGCTTCGACCGCGTCAGCGCGGGGCCCATCTGGACGGTCGTCGGCCCCATACACCGAGCAGTCGCGCGGTACCTCCTCAACAACGCTGCCCACGTCGCCGCCAGCTAGGAATCAGCCAAAGTGCCCGCATGATTACGAGCGCGTCGATAGCGAGCTGGCGTGCCGCGAGCTACTTCAGGATCTCGACAGTCGCCGGTTTTTCTCGCTGATGATCGGACCAGCTACCCGCCGATCCCGATCTGATCCCCGACCACTGGGCGTCTATCACCTACAGCCCGACGAGGTCGAGTTCTGCCAAGCCGACCGTGAGCGCCGCCACATCCGCCTCGGCCACGTGCTGAAGGACGAGGAGTGGGCCCGGTCGCTGCCCTGCCCGTAGATCGTGGATCCCAGGTCTCTGATGCCGCCATCGGCGATCATGGGCGTGTGAGCGGCGAGGTGATCTGGATGCCCGGCGGCGTGCGCACCGAGATCCATCTGGACGCGGAGCGCACGGACGGCTCGTTGTGCCTGCTGGTCGATGAGCCACCGGTGGGGTGGTCGCTGCCGGCGCATCGCCACCTGGGTGAGTCCGAGACGATTCACGTCGTTGAGGGCGAGTTCGCGATGGACCTCGCCGGTGAGCGCTCGCTCCTGCGTCCCGGCGAGACGGTGCACGTCCCGGCCGGCGTCGTGCATGGCGGCGGCAACGTCGGCACGCAGGCGGGGCGGCGCCTGGTGCTCTTCCATCCCGCGGGGGTGGAGCGCTTCTTTCGCGAGGTCGGCGCGGCGTCACCGTCCGAGCCCGTGGATGTATCGGCGGTGATGGCGTCGGCCGCGCGCCATGGCTGGGAGTTCGTGTCCCCAGGCGCCCCGGACGTAGAGGTCGCCGCCGAGCCCGTGATCCACTCCGCGCGGGCCTCGGAGATCGACGCGGTTCTCGCCCTGTGGCAGGGCGCCTACGACCCCGCGCCGGTCCGCAAGGCCGACCACCACGACTCGGTGCGGCGACTAGTCGACGGCGGTGCCGGCGGGTGCCTGCTGGTGGCCGAGCACGCCGGGAAGGTCATCGGGACGGTGATCGCCGGATGGGATGGCTGGCGCGCGAACCTGTACCGCTTGGCGGTGGCGCCCGAGCATCGTCGCCAGGGGCTCGCCCGGCGACTGGTGGCCGCCGGCGAGGCGCAGCTGCGCGCTCGCGGAGCGCGCCGCGCAAGCGCGCTCGTCGCCCGGGACGATCCCGCGGCGCTCGCGTTGTGGGCCGGGGTCGGCTACTGCGACGAACCCCTGACGGGCCGCTTCGTCCGTGAGCTGTGATGGCCGCGGCCGGCGTGCACGTCGTGCGTGCCGGTGCAGAGCAAGTCGCCGACCTCGAACGCCTGTGGATGGCGCTGCAGCGCCACCACGCCGACCTCGTCGAGGCGCTGCCCGAGCTCACAGCGCGGTCGCTTGAGGAGTCGTGGGACCGGCGGCGAGCGGCCTACGCGACGTGGCTCGCTGAGCCTGACGCGTTCGTGCTACTCGCCGAGCTCGGCGGCGAGCCGGCCGGCTATGCGCTCGTCCGGATTGTCGACGGGTTTCACAGCTTCGGCCCGGACGAGCGCCTCGCCAGCGTCGAGACGCTGTCGGTGAGACCCGAGGCGCGCGGGCGGGGCGTGGGGAGCGCGCTGATGGACGCCGTCGAGCGTGAGCTGGCCGAGGTCGGCATCGGGCGACTCAAGCTCGCGGTGGTCGACGGCAACGAGGAGGCGTTGCGCTTCTATGCCGGGCGCGGTCTCTCGGCGGTCTCCCACGTGCTGATCGGACGCGTCAGCGCTTCGCCGCTCGAGCCTCGCGAGCACGCGGGTCCGGGCGATCTGCACCGGCTGCCGCCTGACCTGCCCGTGCCCGAAGATGACGGCGCGGCCGCCCACCTTCCCGGCACGAGCGTCCCCGACGTCCGCCTGACCGCGACCTGGGGGGCACCTGTCGACCTCGCCCGCGCCGCACTGGACACCCTCGTGCTCTACGTCTACCCGCGCACCGGCGGACCGGGCATTGCGCTCCCGACCGACTGGGACGAGATTCCCGGCGCGCGGGGCTGCACTCCGGAGAACTGCGCGTTTCGCGACCACGCCCGCGAGCTCGCCGCGGCGGGGGCGCTGGTCTACGGGCTTAGCGCTCAGCCGTTCGACGAGCAGCGCGCGTTCGCTGAGCGCGAGGCGATGCCCTACCCGCTGCTCAACGACCACGATCTCCTGCTTGCCGATCGGCTCGGACTGCCGACCTTCGAGGCCGGCGGGCTGCGGCTGTACCGCCGGCTCACCCTCATCGCCCGCCGTGGCCGCATCGAGCACGTCTCCTACCCGGTCCGCGCCCCCGCCCAGCACGCCGCCGAGGTCCTCGAATGGCTACAACGACACGGCATGCAGCCGTGAGCACCGAGCGCTCCCCCGTCTACGCCCGGCGGGCTTGAACCGTCTGCACAACTTGCCGGGCGCCTCCTACGCCGGAAGCGAGGCGGCGGTGAGGCAAGGATGAACTCGCTCGCTGTCCGCGCAATCCGGGCTCTTCGGCGACGCGCCATCGAGCTGTGCCACGGAACGAACGCAGGTCTCAGACCTCCGTCGGCCGAGCGCGTCCGCCTCCGCCCGTTAGCGGCAGTGTCGAAGGCTGCGACGGCGGCTCCGGAGACTGCCCCTGCTGCGTGACAGCGGCCGTCTGCCCGTAGAGCCCCCTGAGTACCGCGTCTAGCGCAGACCGGAAGCCGCGGTCCGCGGGCTAGGCTCCCGGAATCGAGTCAGACGTGACGAATCTCGCAGAGGACTCGGGCCCGCTTGCCAGGATCACCGGCGTCCGAGCTCCAGGCGGCCGATACAGATCCTTGGCGTTCGAGTTCGCGTCGGGCGTGCTGAGCATGCGCTGTGACGACGACACTGACGAGATCGTTGTCGAGGTCGAGCGGTCACGGTCAGACGCCCAGCCGGTGGCCGAGGCCTGGGCGCAGGACCTACTTGGCGAGTGGATTGAGTATGTCTGGGAGCTTCGGAACCATCGCGGTTACCGAGACGCCTCCAGCTCAGGCTCACTGATACTCAAGGCCGGGAAGAAGTCCGACAGTTCGAGGTGGCAGGATCGACTATCGAGGTCCGTTGCGTTCCGCCCATGCCCGCGTCCGGATAGATCGTGAGACCAGCGTTCGGGGTACCTTGCTCCCGTGTCACAGAGCTCACCCAACGTCGGCTGGACTTGCAACTCTGCGATGGAGCTGCTTCTGGAGCGCTGGACCGATCGAGCGTCCGCAGACGCACTCCCGGATTGGCTGGCAACCCTGCTGTCGCATGGGCTTGTGGAGGAAGGCGATTGCCTGCTCCTCGCGGACTCCGCTTCGGCGGACCACCATCCAGCCCGAGGCGGGTTCTCCGACGCGACCGGTTACGAGGCGTTCGTCAACCACTTTCATGTCGATCCGGTCGACGACTCGTTCGACGACGTGTTCATCGCGTTGACCGCGGCCAAGATCCTCGTGGCCGAGCTTCATCGGTGGAGGGCTGGGGGCGCAACTCGGATGATCGTTAGCCGTAACCTCGACGGCGAGTTCGCCTGCTCAACGGTGCAATTCCACCGCATCCGGCCGGGCGAAACGTGGTTGAGCGGCGACCTGGAAGGCTACCGACACGAGGCCATCGGATACTGCAACATCGGCTAACCCCGACGCATCCGGGGCTGTCGCTCTGATCGACTTGGAGCAGCGTGCCCACCTCGCTCAGCAGCTTCCGCTTCGTCGCCCCAAGCGAGACTCTCCCCGCGACTGCCGCTCACCGCCAGCCGCTGAGGTCCACTTGCCGAATGCCTGCGGAGAGGCAGAAGCAGGACGCGTAGCCATCGACGGCGTGTTCCCTCCTCGTCGCCACAAGCAGGACTCGAGCGGCCGCCTATAAGGGCGTCCCCACGCGGGCTTCTCGCACGACGAGTACGGGTCCTCTCGGGACGCGTTCCGCCGCCGATGGTGTTCAGCGACGCAGAGCGGCTCGGCGGGGGATTCCGGCTCGCCGACTGAACGCCCGCAAGGCGACATAGGGCGAGGCGTTCCGGCGTGGCGCGAGGGGTTTAGAGAGCTCCATCTTCTGTCGCGGTGATGTCCGAGTGCCTTGCCTCGAGGATCGCATCGCCCCCGACAGCGACCCGGGCGCGAGCAGAGGCGGCCCCATGACCAGGTTGTAGGTCGGCTCCTTCCAGCCGCCCGGCTTGCGCGCGATGCCCCGGCCATGGAAGTAGGTGCCCAGCGCGCCGTTGAGCGCAAGCAGGCCCGAGGTGAGAGGCAGCCAGGTGTGGGCAGCGCGCTCGGAGCGCACACCGGCGACACCGGCGACCGCCAGCGCCGGCGTAATCGACACCGGCGACACCGGCGACCGCCAGCGCCGGCGTAATCGCCACCGGCGACCACATCCACTTGTTGCCGAACGAGCCGCCATAGTGGTTGATGTACACCTCGACCCCGAGGGGCACGGTGGCCGCCGTAGTGGCCGCGGACGGCATCTGCTGAGCGCGGCCGTGGCGAAGGTTCCAGAGGGCCTGTGCGGCCAGCGGACGCCGCGGTCGAGGGCCGACGAGGGCGAGCGCCGAGGCGGCGGCCGTACGAGCCGCGCCGCGCCGCGGGGCGCGATCTGATGACACTTCGCTTGAGCTCAGGACTCAATACGACGGCTCTCCTCTCTCGGGGTACACCTCGACGCTACCCGTGCCGCGCGCGGACGAAGCGAGCCACCAACAGTCGAGCGCGGACCGTTCCGACGGCAGACCTTCCCGCGCTGCCGGCGGCCCAAGCGAAAGGAGCCGCCGCCCGCCCGTCGAAGGCATGGGAATGGCGCAGACCGAGCCACGGGGCGTGCGCGAGCGCCTGCGCTGCGGGGTGAGCGAGTCGCTGCAGGGCAACGCCACCGCATTCGGTTACTCCGTGACGATCACGGCGAGCTTCGGCGCCGTGCAACACGAGCGAGGCCAGCCGTCGTACCTCGATCTTCTCCTCTTCGGGATGGGAGCGGTGATCGCGTTTGCGTCGCTCGAAGGCGCGGTGAGCGCCGGCTTCCGGCGTCCGCTCGAGGCGGGCTCCAGTCAAGTGGTCACGCTGGGCACCGCGCTGGCGTTCCTCTCGGTCGGCCTCGCCATCACCGCGGCGCTCGCCGTCGCGCACATTCTGGGGGGAGCCGTGGCCTGGTTCGGTGGAGCGCTCGTCGGGTCGCTGGTCTTCGCGCTGGCCGAGAGCCTCGAGTTCGTGCTCGCCGAATGGGTCCAGGAGCGGCGCGGAGAACCGACGGAGTGAGCTCGAGGCTTCACGCCGCATAGCGCTCGGCCTCGCTCTCCTTGAGCTCGAGGCCCATGCCAGGCCGAGAGGTGTCGGGATGGAGCGCCCCGTCGCGGAGCTCGGGCAAGCCCTCGAAGAGCATGTGCTCGATCCGCACGTGGTCGTGGAAGTACTCGAGGTGCACGAGGCGGTCGAGCGCCGTACCGGGATGGGCGTGGATCGCGGGGCCGCAGTGCAGCGACAGCGGCAGTTCGAGATTACGACGCGCACTGCAAAAGACGAAACATGCCTCATGCAGGGACGTTTGAGAGCCGGAGAGGGGATTCGAACCCCTGACCCCCTGTTTACAAGACAGGTGCTCTGACCAGCTGAGCTACTCCGGCGGGATCGCCCGAGTCTAGGACTCGCCCACGCCCGAGCCGAGCTCGGACTCCCACCACGCGAGCGTGTCGGCGAGGGTGCGCTCGAGGGGGATCTCCGGCTCCCATCCCGTGGCCTCGGTCAACTTCGCGTGCGAGCCGCGGATCTCCATCACCTCGTGGCCGCGCACGAGCGCGCGGTCGACGACATGGTCGATCCGCGCGGGCGCCACCAGCCCTCGCAGCCCGTCGATCAGCTCGCGCGCGGAGACCGCCCGGCCCGAGCACACGTTGTAGATCCCCGGCTTGGCCGCGTCAGGGGCGGCGAGCAGCCGGTAGGCCCGCACCACGTCGCGCACATCGGTGAAGTCGCGCCGCGTGTCGGGGTTCCCCGTAGTGATCAGCACCGGGTCGCGACCGGCCAACCGTCCCTCCGTGGCCTGACGCGTGAACGACGCGAGCGCGAAGTGCGGCTGCTGGCCCGGGCCGGCGTGGTTGAACGGCCGGGCGCGGATCACGCGGAGACCGTGTGCGTCGGCGTAGAAGCCGGCGAGCAGGTCGGCGCCCGCCTTGGAGACCGCGTAGGGATTCTGCGGGCGCAGCGGAGCGCTTTCCGGCGTGGGGATCTCCTCCGGGGGCCCGTAGAGCTCGCCGCTCCCGGTCACGAGCACCGTTGCCTCGGGCGCCTCCCGGCGCACGGCCTCGAGGACGTTGAGCGTGACCGCGACGTTCTCGTGGAGAACCTCGGCGGGCGCCTCCCACGAGTGCGCCACGGAGGAGAGCGCGGCGAGGTGGTAGACGACATCGGGCCGCGCCGCGCGCACGGCGGCACGGGCGGCGCCGGCGTCGCGCAGGTCGACGCCTGCGGACCGGGAGACCGCGAAGACTTGCTCGCCGGCGTCCGCGCACGCGCGCGTCAGGTGGGCACCGACGAACCCGGAGGCGCCGGTGATGAGCGCGCGAGCGCTCAGGAGGCCGGAGGCCCGGCGAGCACCGCGTTCTCGAGCGAGCCGTGCCCGTTGGTCGAGGCCGCGTACTCGGCGCCGGGTTCCTCCTCGCCCGCTGCCGGCGGGTTGAGCCGCCGCTCGAGCTCGCCGAGCACGAGCCCGAACACGAGGTGGCGCCACGCCGCCTGCCAGAAGGCGCGACGGTTGCCGGTCAGACGCGGGAGCTCGTCGCGGGCGGGATGGACGCGGTCGACCACCCAGACGAGCGGCCAGAAGCCCAGGTGCTCGATCGTGCCGGCCAGCGGGCCCCACACGGCGGCAGGCACGCCGGCGGGCAGGCGCGGGACGACCTGTGCGTACACCGCCCCGAACAGGGCTCCGTTGCCCACGTGCAGCGCGAGGCCGATCGCGGGCCACGCGCGCCCGCGGCTGAGCGTCTTGCCGAGCAGCTCGACGTCGTCGTAGCCGCTCTGAAAGACGCGGCGGTCGAGCGGCTGCTCGGCCGCCCACACGACCGCGGCCGTGCCTCCGGCCAGGGCTCCGCGCAGGCTGCGGGTGCGATCGACCATCCCGCTGCGCACTGTAACGCGCCGCGGCGCGTCGGGGTACCCCGTGCATGGACAAGGCGGCCCTCCATCGCCGGACCCGTGAGCGCGGCGTCAACCCGCTCGTCTACTGGGTGGTGCGCGCCCTCTTTGAGCCCTTCTTCCTTCTCTACTTCCGGCTCGAGCGGATCGGTCGCGAGCACGTCCCGAGCGACGGTCCGGCGATCTTCGCCGCCAACCACCGCTCCTTTCTCGACCCGTTCATCATCGCCACGCTCGTCCGGCGCCCGCTGTACTACTTGGCCAAGCGCGAGCTCTTCGAGCGCCACCGGCTGCAGGCTTGGATCCTGAACGCGCTCGGCGCCTTTCCCGTCGACCGGGGGCACGGCGACGCTGACATGGTCGACACCGCCAAGGCGATCCTCGCGCGCGGCGACTCCGTGCTTATCTTTCCCGAGGGCACGCGCGTGCGCCCCGGGCCGCTCGGCACGCCACGGCGCGGCGTGGGGCGCCTCGCGCTCGAGGCGGGCGTGCCCGTGGTGCCGGTCGCCGTGCTCGGCACGGAGGTCGTGCGGCGTGGGTGGCGCATCCGCCCGCACAAGGTGCGCGCGCGCTGCGGGCGGGCGATCACCTTCCCGCGCGTGGAGCAGGCCTCGCCGCGGCTGGCCCAGGCGGTCACCGACCGGATATGGCCGTGCGTGGCGCTCCAGTGGGAGTGGCTCGGCGGCGTGGCGCCGCTGCGCCGGGCGGCGGTGATCGGCGCCGGCGCTTCCGCCGCAGCGATGGCCGCGCTGCTCGAGCGCGCCGGCCTAGAGCTGCGCGCCGAGGCCGGCGAGGACGTGGATCTTGCCTGCTTCGCGCTCTCCCCGGGCGAGCTGCGCACCGCCGTGGCCGCGCACGCGACGCGGCTAGCTCCGCACGCCGATGTGCTCGCGCTGGGAGGCGGTGGGGTCTCGGAGCTCGAACGGATCACCGCTCGCCTCGAAGGACGCTCCGTGGCCACGTTGAGCGCTCCCGGCGGGCTGGGACCCGGGACGGCGGTGGAGCTGCTCGCTCCCGACCGCGTCTTCGCCCGCCGGCTCGCCGCCGTGCTCGAGGCGGCGGAAGTCGATGTCGCGTCCTCCCCGGTGTCCTCCCGCCCCCGCCGCGCGGCGCGAGCGGCCTAGGGGCGCGGGGGTAGGCTCATGAGATGGGCACGGAGACCGCGCCGCAGACCAAGGCCGTGCTCGACGGGGAGTTCTCCGAGCTCTATCGCGCCCACGTGCGAGACGTCTACTCCTACGCCTACTACCGGATCGGCAACCACCACGACGCCGAGGACCTCACGGAGCAGACCTTCCTGCAGGCCTACCGCCACTTCGAGCGCGCGCGGCGCGAGTCCGAGGGCCGGCCGCTGCGCCCGTGGCTCATCCGCATCGCCCACAACCTGGCGGCGAACCTCTACCGCGACCGCTCCCGCCGGCCGGAGTCGGCGATCGACGAGAACACCGTGATCTCCGCGCCCCACACCACCGAGGCGCTCGTCGAGGGCCGCGAGGAGCTCGAGCAGATCCTCGCGGGCGTGCGCTGCCTGCCCGACGACCGCCGCGAGGCGCTCATCATGCGCTTCGCGCTCGACATGGACAACCGGGAGATCGCCCGGGCGCTCGGGCGCTCGGACGGCGCGACCAAGGTCCTCCTGCACCGCGCGATCCGCCAGCTCGAGCAGATCGTCGCCGACCCACCCGCAGAGCGATGAGCACGACCCCGCGCCCTGCCGCCGACTTCGAGGCGATGCTGCGCCGGGCGCTCGCGCCCGTCGAGCCGCCGGCCGACCTCGTCCGCCGCCTCGAGTCCACGCTCGAGAACCTCACGGAGCTCGCGGCGGGAGAGCTCGAGGCCTGGGAGCTCTCGGCGATGCGCGACCCGCGCAACTGGGCGCGACCGGCGGTGGCGGCGGTGGTGGGCGCCTCGGCGGGGAGCGCGCTGGTCGTGCTGCGGGTGCGCAGCGGGCAGCGCCGCCGCCGCGCGCAGTCCCAGAGCGTGCGGGACTTCGCGGGGCGCACGGTGCGCGACTTCGCCGCTGAGGCACGCCGGTTGCTGTAGGACGCGCCGTCGCGCATGATCCGCGCGCGCCAGGTGGCCGTAGCATTGGGTTGACGATGAATCGAGCCCTGCGCCAACGCCACCAGACCGGGGTCACGAAACTGACCCACCTTGCCGACGAAGAGCTCATGCACCTCATGCAGCGCGGCGAGTCACCGGCGTTCGAGCTCATCTACGACCGCCACGTCGGCGCGGCGTACTCCCTGGCCTACCGCATGTGTGGCGCCCCCGTCGCCGCGGAGGACGTGGTGCAGGAGGCCTTTCTCTCCATCTGGCGATCCGCCGCCCGCTATGACCGCATGCGCGGCAGCGTGCGGACGTGGATCCTCGGCATCGTCCACAACCGCGCGATCGACCAGCTCCGCCGCTCCGTCGTGCACGACCGCCGGCGGGCGAGCGACGAGGGCATCGAGGAGCGCTTCGAGGCCCCCGAGCGCACGGAGGTGGAGGCCGCCCGCCGTGACGAGGCCCGGGAGGTGCGCGCGGCGCTCGAGAACCTCCCCGCCGAGCAGAGCCGTGTGATCGACCTGGCCTACTTCGGCGGCTACACCCACACGGAGATAGCCGGCCTGCTCGGCGCTCCGATCGGCACGATCAAGGGGCGCATGCGCCTCGGCCTCGAGAAGCTGCGCCACCACCTCGGAACGGCAGTGGGGCCGAGCACATGAGCTTCCTCGGCGGTGATCATCAGCCCGTGCTGGATGCCCTGGGCGCTTACGCCCTCGACGCGGTGAGCGAGGAAGAGCGCGCCGGTCTCGAGCGCCACCTCGAGGGCTGCTCGAGCTGCCGCGAGGAGTTCGAGATGCTCACCGCCGTCGTGCATCACCTGCCCGCGGCCGTGCCCCAGCTCGCCCCTCCCGGCGAGATGAAGGCGCGCATCATGGCCCAGGTCGAGGGCGAGGCCGAGCTCCTGCGCGCCGCCGGTAGCTCCGCCGATCGTGTACCGCGGCGCCGCTGGACGCGCGCCGGAGGGCTCCTCTGGGGACCGCTCGGCGCCGCCGTGGCGGCCTCCGCCCTCGTGCTCGTCGCCGTGGCCGGCTTCTTCGCGGGTGGCGCGGGGCGCCCGCAGCCGGGGCCGGGGCGCACGGTGGCCGCGCGCGTCGAGCCCTCTTCCGCTCCGCATGGGCGTGCATCGCTTCTGGTGCGGCCGGGAGGCGGTGCGACGCTCGAGGTCAGCGGCCTGCCCGAGCCGACGCGGGGTCGCGTCTACGAGGTGTGGCTCGTGCGGCGCGGGGGCGGTGCTCCGGCGCCCACCGACGCGCTCTTCACCGTGAACGCGCGCGGCCGCAGCCATGTCGAGGTCCCCGGCGATCTCCGCCACGTCGAGAAGATCCTCGTGACCTCAGAGCCACGCGGCGGCAGCGACGTGCCCTCCCAGCTCGTGCCGCTCATCAGCGCGCCGACGTCCTGAGCCTCCTTTGGGGAGCGCTAAGGGGCCGTTGGTAGCGTCGGCCGCCATGGCCACCTGCTACCGGCACCCCACGCGGGAGACCGGCGTCTCCTGCTCCTCGTGCGGGCGGCCGATCTGCCCGGATTGCATGACGCCGACCTCCGTCGGCATGCGCTGCCCCGAGTGCTCCAAGGATCGCACGGCGGTGCGGACGATCCGGTCGCTTCACGCCGATCCGGTGGTGACCTACGCGCTCATCGCCATCAACGTGCTGGCTTATCTCGGCTCGAGCGCAGGCGGAATCGGACTGACCGGTGGGGGAGGAGGCGCGACCGCGTTCGGGCGCGGCCTGCTCTTCGGCCCCGCGATCGCCGAGGGGCACGAGTACTGGCGCCTGGTGACGAGCGGCTTTCTCCACTTCGGCCTCGGCCATCTCTTCTTCAACATGCTGTTCCTCTACTTCCTCGGACCGCAGCTCGAGGCGGCCATCGGGCGGCTGAACTTCGGACTCCTCTACGGCGCCTCGCTGCTGGCCGGCGCCTTCGGCGCCCTGCTCTTCGAGCCGCTCGGTCATACGGCCGGGGCGTCGGGCGCCTGCTTCGGGGTGCTCGGCGCCTCGATCGTCATCGCGCGCGACCGGGGGATAGACCTCCGCACCAGCGGGCTCGGGTTCATCCTGCTGATCAACCTCGCCTTCTCGCTGACCTTTCGGAACATCTCGCTCGGTGGGCACGTCGGCGGCTTCGTGGGAGGGGTGATCGCGGGGCTCGTGATCGTTTCCCTCGCCGAGCACCGCCGCCAGCGGGCGCTGGCCATCGCCGGCTGCGTGGCGGTCGGGGTCGCGAGCGTGGCGGGCGCGATCGCGGTCGCCGGAAGCTCGGGGCTCACCCCGAACGGCATCTCCCTCTTCTGAGGGCCTGCCCCGCCAGGACCGCACCTCCGGCTTCGGCCGAATGACCGGGCCGCACGCACGCCCGCCGACCGAGATACCTCCGAGCGGGCGCGGCGGTCGCGGCACACGGTGTGGACGGGTATGGGTGGCAGGCACCCATGATCGACCGACAGCCGGCGTGACGTGGCGCGGCGCCCGCGCTTGCCACCCCTCGAAGGAGCTCAGACCGGCACGGTGAGGGCCTCGCCGGGCGCCTCGGGGAAGCGGTCGGGGTGGAGCACGTGGGCGAGGAGCTCGAGGCCGTCGACGAGGCGCGGGCCGGGGCGGGAGAAGTAGGCGGCGGCGTCGACGGCGACGATCTCGCCCGCACCCACGGCGGCAAGGCGCTCGGCGTGCATCTCGGCCTCGCGGTAGGCGGTGGGAGCGTCGTACCCGCACGGCATCGCCACCACCAAGTCGGGCCGCGCGTCGGCCACCTCGGCCCACGAGCGCCGCTCGGAGTGCTCGCCGGGGAAGCCGAGCACGTCCTCGCCGCCCGCAAGCTCGATCATCTGCGGCGTCCAGTGCCCGGCGACGTAGACCGGATCGAGCCACTCGAGCGCGGCCACGCGCGGGCGCCGTGTCACGTCGCGCACGCCTTGGCTCACGCGGTCGATCCGCTCGGCGGCGTCGGCCACGAGCTCCCGCGCGGTCTGCGGCGCGCCCGCGGCATCGGCCAGGGTGCGCACGTCGCCCAGCACCTCGCCGAGCGTGCTGGGGTCGAGCGAGATCACCGCCGGACGGGTCTCGATCTCCTCGGCCACCGCGCGCACGTCCTCATAGGAGACGGCGCAGACCGCGCACAGCGCCTGCGTGACGATGAGGTCCGGACGGAGCTCGTGCAGCGCGTCGTGGTCGAGCTCATAGATCGCCGCGCCGGACGAAGTGCGCGAGCGCACCGCGGCGTCGATCTCTCCGGCCGAGAGCCCCGCGGGGATTACGTCGCGCGTGACGGTGGGAAGCTCCTGGGCGGCCTCGGGCCAGTCGCACTCGTGGGTCACCGCGACGACCTCACCCCCGAGCCCGAGGGCGAAGAGGATCTCGGTGGCGGAGGGGACGAGGGAAACGATGCGCACGGCGGCCCGACACGATAGGCGCCCGGTGACCCCCGCCGGTGCTACGGTGCTGCCGCCCCGCTCGTGGCGTCGTACGCGACGTCGAAGCAGGGTGCTCTTCATGAACGGCGACGACACTCCCCGAAGTCGCGGCGCCCGGTCGGGCGACGCCTTCGCGTCGGCCCTGCGATGAGCCCGGTCCTGCTCCTCGCGGTCGTGCTGCTCGTCCTCGTCAACGGGTTCTTCGTCGCGGCGGAGTACTCGCTGGTGCGCTCGCGCCGCTCGAAGCTCGAGGCCGAGGCGGAGGCCGGCCAGCGCGGCGCGCGGCTCGCGCTCGCTCACGTCGACCGCATCAACGACTACATCTCCGCCTGCCAGGTGGGCATCACGATGGCCTCGATCGGCATCGGCGCGCTCGGCGAGCCGATCATCACCGACCTCGTCAGGCCGGTGCTCGAGGGTCCGCTCGCCCACGGGGCCGCGGTGGTGATCTCGGTCCTCATCGCCTACCTCGTGATCACCTCGGCCCACATCATCGTGGGCGAACTCGTCCCCAAGGTCTATGTGATCCAGCGGGCGGAGTCGGTCATCCGCATGGTCGCCCGACCGCTGCAGTGGTCGCGGATCGTCTTTCAGCCGTTCACGGTGGTGCTCACCGCCATCTCGAACCGCGTCCTGCGGCTGCTCGGCGTCGATCCCGATCAGGCCCAGGAGGCGGGCGGCAACCCGGATGAGCTCAAGCGCCTGATCGCGGAGTCCTACACCGGCGGCAAGCTCGAGGAGAACGAGGCGAGCATGCTCTCCGGCGTCTTCCACCTCCACGAGCAGGAGGCCCGCCAGGTCATGACCCCGTTCCCCGCGGTGGTCACCGTCGACGTGGCCGAGGACGCCGAGACGGCCCTGCGCCGCTGCGTCTCCTCGGGCCACACGCGCTTGGTCGTCACCGAGAACGAGAACCCCGACCGCGTGAAGGGCTTCGTGCACTCGAACGGGCTGGCCGAGCTCATGCTCCAGCAGGGTCCGGAGACGACGATCGAGTCGCTCGTGCTCGAGGCGCCGATCATCCCCGAGACCAAGCCGCTCGACGACCTCCTTGCCGACCTGCAGCGCCAGCGCACCTCCCTGGCGATCGTCGTCGACGAATACGGTCGTACGGCCGGCGTGGTCACCGTGGAGGACATCGTCGAGGAGGTGGTGGGGGAGATCGACGACGAGACCGACC
>JAABUR0100004704.1_pt1 | contig 18041 bp, 12 predicted proteins | sample 5560091 | NCBI WGS metagenome assembly JAABUR01 (sample SAMN10711879, study PRJNA513375) | rock metagenome | isolation source: Antarctica rocks | place: Antarctica: Victoria Land, University Valley sud | reverse complement strand
CGACCCAGGCGGCCCGGGCCCTGTCGCAGCTCGTTGAGAATATAGTTGTCCAAATTCTGGGCGCTCGACGGGTCCAGGGCCTCATTGAATTGCAACTCGAAGCCGGTGATCCGCCGGCGGCGGCGACCTCCGGTCCGAACCGCCGTGACGTTCGTGACGACCGGGGGTGTGACGTCAGGCGGCGAGTCGAGGATGGTCCCTACACCCTGACCGTCGCCGAGCAGGCCGACGACGGGGGAGGACAGATTGACGGTGAACGTCTCGTTGGGCTCAGCCACCAAATCCGAGAACACCGGGACCGAGACCGTGAGGCTGGTGACGCCGGGGGCGAAGCTCAGCGTCCTGAGGGACAGGCCGGCGAGGTCCGTCCCGATGAGGGCCGTCCCGTTGGCCGCGGAGACGTCGACCGAGATCGGATGGATGTACGCAAACGACAGCGAGACCGTGAAGACGGCGGCGACCGTCCCGGTACCGGGATCCCTCTCCGTCACGGTGGCGTCGCCGACCGAGATCGTCGGGGGGGGCGGTTCGTCGTCGAGGATGGTGCCCATACCCTGAGTGTCGGCGCCGAGCAGGCCGAGGACGGGGTCGGACAGGTTGACGAAGAACGTCCGGTCGGGCTCATCGCGCAGGTTCGAGATCACCGGGACGGTGACCGTGAGGCTGGTGACGCCGGGGGCGAAGGTCAGCGTCGTCGGGATGGCCAGGGCGCCGTAGTCCGTCCCGGCGAGGCCCGTGCCGTTGGCCGTGGAGACGTTCACCGAGATCGGCAGTTGGAATGCTCTCGAGAGAGAGACCGTGAAGACGGCGGCGGCCGTCCCGAAATGCCCCTCCGTCACGGTCACGTCGCCGATCGAGATCGTCGGGTGCTCCGGGTCGTTGTCGAGGATGGTGCCCACACCCTGACCGTCGAGGATCGTGCCGAGGGAGGGGTTCGAGAGGTTGACGAAGAACGTCTCGGCGCCCTCGGCCAGCCCATCCGGGAACACCGGGACGCTGACCGTGAGGATGGTGTCGCCGGGGGCGAAGGTCAGCGACGTCGCGCTGAGCAGGGCGAAGTCCGCCCCGAAGAGGGCCGTGCCGTTGGCCGTGGAGAGGGCCACCGTGATCGGGTTGATGTACGCAGCCGAGAGGGACACGGTGAAGGCGGCGTTGATCGACCCGTCACGCGCCTCCGTCACGGTCGCGTCGCTGATGGAGATCGTCGGGGGGCGCGGGTCGTCATTGCTGATCGTACCCACACCCTGGCCGTCGAGGATCGTGCCGAGGAAGGGGTTGGAGAGGTTGACGGTGAACGTCTCGTTGTCCTCGTCCACCAGATCCGAGACGATCGGGACGCTGACCGTGAGGCTGGTCTGGCCGGGGGCGAAGGTCACCGTCGTCGGGGTGAGCAAGCCGAAGTCCGCCCCGAAGAGGGCCGTGCCGTTGGCCGTGGAGAGGTTCACCGAGATCGGATGGAGGTACGCATACGACAGCGAGACCGTGAATTCGGCGGTGACCGGCCCGGAGCTCCCCTCCGTCACGGTGGCGTCGCTGATGGAGATCGTCGGGGGGGGCCCTTCGTCGTCGAGGATCGTGCCCACACCCTGTGTGTCGGCGCCGAGCACGCCGAGGTCGGTGTTGGAGAGGTTGACGAAGAACGTCCTGTCGGGCTCGTCCCGCATATTCGAGATCACCGAGACGGTCACCGTGCGGCTGGTCTCGCCCGGGGCGAAGGTCACCCTCTGGTTGGTCAGGCCGACGAAGTCCGTCCCGGCGATGCCCGTGCCATTTGCCGTGGAGACGTCGACGGAGATTGGCAGCTGGAATGGCCTCGACAAGGTGACCGTGAAGACGGCGTCGACCGTCCCGGAATGCCCCTCCGTCACGGTCGTGTCGCCGATCGTGATCGTCGGGTGCGGGGGATCGTTGTCGACGATCGTGCCCACGGCCAGGCCGTCCAGGATCGTGCCGAGGATGGGATTGGACAGGCTGACGGTGAACGTCTCGTCGGGCTCATCCAGGAAATCCGAGATCACCGGGACGCTGACCGTGAGGCTGGTCTGGCCGGGGGCGAAGGTCAGCGTCGTCGGGGTGGGCGAGCCGAAGTCCGTCCCGGCGCCGGCCGAGCCGCCGGCCGTCGAGACGTTGACCGAGATCGGCACCCGGTACGCAGCCGACAGGGTGACCGTGAAGACGGCGTTGACTGTCCCGGAGTCCCCCTCCGTCACGGTCATGTCGCCGATGGAGAACGTCGGGGGCTCGTCCGTCAGGAGGCGGAGCAGGCCGATCGCGGAGGTGGTTCCATTCGAGGAGGTGCCGGCGACGACGATCCTGCCGTCGGGCAGGAGGACCACGTCCTGCGCCAGGTCGGCGCCGGGGACCTGGCTGACGCCGACCGTCTGGAACCGACTGTCTTGCGTGGTCCCGAACGAACTGGCGAAATCCGTGTCGATGATGCCGTTCCTGTCGGTCCGGATGATGGCGAATTCCTGCCGGGTGGGGGCGGCCAGGTTGACATAGCCGATGGCCACGACTTTGTCGTCCACGGCGTCGTAGGCGACGTCCAGCCCCTTGGCGATTCCCTCGATCGGGAAGACGCCGTTGGCCGTGAAGGAGGTATCCAGGACGCCATCTACGTTGATGAAACCTTCGCGAGTCCCACTGAAGGGATGAAAGCCGTAACGATTGTCTCCCCGGAACGTACGGCCACTCGTCAGCTTGACCAGCAACATCCGGCCCTCTGTCCCGGCCGTCCGGTTCCCCTGGCTCTCCGTCCCGACTACGAAGATCGTGCCATTGGGCCCCAGCGCCACGCCGTTGGCCACGGAGGTGCTCACGTTGCTCGTGTTGATCAGGGAGAAGCTATACCTGGGGATAAACGTGTTGTCGTCGGTGCGGTTGGAGTCAATGCCCGTCGTCGCGTCGGGAAGGGTCGGGTCCGGGATGTATGGCTGGTAATTGACTTCATCGCCGAACGTGAAGTCATTGGAACCATCCGGGTTGAGCCGAGCGATCCCCATCCCGGTGAATCCCATCCCGGGGGGCAGGAACGTATCACCCGGCGCGGGGTCGATGACCCCCGCCCCGACGACAACGATCTTCCCGCTGAGGGGATCGATCACCATGTCGTTGATGAACGTATCGGAGGCGAGACCGGGACCGAAGGGGGTCCCGGGATCGAACGTATTGCCCGTGAAAGTGATCCGGGACAGCGAGAAGTAGTCGGGATTCAGGTTGGAATTGGCGCTGCTGAGCTGAGTCCCGTTCAAGCCGGAAAATTGCAGGACGAAGTTACCCGCGGCCACGACGATATTGCCCGCGTAGGGAGCGACGTTCTGGATCGCCACGCTCACCGTATTCAACACGGCTCGATCCGGGAGGGAGGTGGCGATCCTGTTGGTGTTCACCTTGCCGTCGTCTTCGAACGTCAGGTCGAAGTCGCCATTGGGCAGGAGGCGGGTCAAGGAGATAAAGCTGCCGCCGGCCACGCCCGCGACGACGATCTTGCCGTCGGGCTGGACGGCGACCCCGGTGGCGATGTCGTCATTCGCGCCGCTGGCGCCGCCTCCGAGATCGAAGCCGACGAGCTTCGCCCCCGCGCCGCGGTTGAACGTCGAGTCGGTGGAGCCGTCCGCGTTGAGGCGGGCGATCGCGAAGTCCCTGTTGCCGGCGACATTCGTCGCGGTGCCGACGACGATGTACTTGCCATCGGGCTGGGCCGTGACCGCCCCGTAAGTCGCGTTGGTGGCGCCCGGCGTGGTGATCGACGCCAAGGTCCTGCCGCCGGATCCGAATGTGACGTCCAACGTGGCGAGCAACTCGCGACGTTCCAGCGATTCGAGGCCGATCGTCCGCTGGCGTCTGGGACGGCGCGGACGCCCTCCCTCGAGTGCAGTCTTTGATCGTTTCATGCGTAATCTCGTGACGAGGTTGGGTTTATGGCGGCTTTAGTCGGCGGATGACGCCGGCTCGCTTGGGAGAGAAACCCTGATCCGTTCTCATCCCCGAATCGTCTCGACCTGAGTCACTGCGCGTACACATCGTCCCAGGAGTCGTCTCACTGATGTCGATCCGTTTCGTCGAAGCGACCAACCCCTCGACGTTACCGGGTATTTTCGCCGAAATCACGAGCTCGGTGCGAGAGAATATCCTACTTAACCCTAAAATTCGCGTCTGGTAGCGTGATGTTGTGCAATCACCTCGCCGATTCCCCACTCACTGCAATTATGCACCATTTGCAGGAGAGATCCGCGAACCTCGTTTCTTCGAGTGGTTCCGACGACAGGGCCCTCGGCCAGTTCCCCCCGATTGAGCCCGGATCCTGCTTCGAGGCACGCGGCTCGCGACGACCATGCGTCATCACGACGCATAGGTGATTGACTTTCTCTCATGGATAGAATTCACCAAGGCAAATCCGACGTCGATCGCCAGAGGCCTGGAAAGGGAGCGGGTAGGCGTCGAGCTCCCGACAACGACTCGAATGCGGGACGTCAACCATGCACGGATACCCATCATGATAGGGAACACGTCTCCAAGCAAGGACCCTCTTGACTTCGGCATGATTTTTTGCCCGTCGCGAGGTCGCACCCCCTCGGCCCGTGGGGAGCCGTCCCGACCGGGGAGCCGGCCGACGCGAGTCCGACGCCGGCCACCTCACCCGTGACGCCGAGACGAGGTGGCGGTAAGATCGCCGATAACGGGCCTGACGCTCAGAGAACTCGTTCGGGGCGAACCGATCATGAATCGTCGCACGTTTCTGACCAACACCGGCGCCGTGGCCGTCCTGTCGGCCTCGGGGAATGTCCAGGCAGCGGATTCGGGACGCCTGAGGGTCTTGATCCCGAAGATGACCCCGGAGCAGCTCGGCGCCCTGCGTGCCGGCGCACCCGAGGTCGAGCTGGTCGTCTGCGGCGACGGCCGCGAGGCGCTCGAGAGGGCGGCCGACGCCGATGCGTCCTACGGCTTCATCTCCGCGGAGCTCCTCCGCGCGGGGAAGAAGCTCAGGTGGGTCCAGCAGGGGAGCGCGGGGGTCGAGAATGTGGTGGGCCTGCCCGAGATGGCCCGAGCGGGCCTGGTCCTCACCAACATGCAGCGTACCTATGCGCCCGAGATCGCCGACCAGGCGATGGGCTATCTGCTCGCGTTCACCCGCCACCTGGATCACGACATCCGGACCCGTGGTGACGAGCGCTGGCGGACTCGGAGGCCCGAGATGGTCTTCGAGGAGCTGGAGGGCAAGACGATGCTGATCGTCGGCCTAGGCGGGATCGGCAGCCACATCGCCCGCCGCGCGTGCGGGTTCGGGATGCACATCCTGGCGACCGATCCCAAGGTGATCGAGAAGCCCGGCTTCGTGGACGAGCTGCACAAGCCCGAGGCCTTCGGCGCGCTGCTGCCCCGCGCCGACGTCGTGGCGAGCGCCGTGCCGCTGACGCCGGCGTCGCGGAAGATGTTCGGCGCCGACGCGTTCGCGAAGATGAAGCGGGGCGTCCTCTTCCTCAACGTCTCGCGCGGCGGGGTGGTCGACACCGACGCCCTGATCCAGGCCCTCAAGAGCGGGCAGGTCGCCGCCGCCGGGCTCGACGTGACCGACCCCGAGCCCTTGCCCCCGGGGCACCCGCTCTGGGAACAGAACGTGATCATCACGCCCCACACGGCGGGCCAGTCGCCGGCCGGCACCCGGAGGGCGTTCGACCTCTTCCGCGAGAACCTGCGCCGGTTCGCGCATGGGGAGATGCTGCTCAACATCGTGGACAAATCGGTCGGCTATTGACCCAGGTGCGGCGGGCCCTGTTCCACGAGTGTCCCGATCCGCCTCTCGTTCGCTGGATGAGGAGTGGGTCACGTCCCATTCATGGGAAGGAATCAGTTTTGTTACAATCGGTAACAGGGAAAGTTGGCCACTCTCGCGGCGAAGCCGAAGCGACGAGATTCGTCTTCCCGACTCCGTCATTTGACGGTATGTTGCCGCAACCAAGAAGGACTCAGGCATGTCGGACATCGATGGAAAGAGGCCTTCGGTCGAGACGGGCGGCCGCGAGAAATTGGAGCGCCTTGACAAGTTCGATCCCGAAGTTGGAGTCCATGATACGATCAAGCGCGGTCGGCTTCACGAACTGATCGAGATCGGTTGTGAGGCGGCCGAACTGTATCCGAGTCACGATCCCGACCGGGAGCCTCATCCAGGCGTTCAGGCGGCGATCTTGGCCTACCACGAATGGAAGAAAACCCAGGGAGGAACCATGGGCACGGATGCCCGCGAGAGACCCTCCACTCTGCCTAACGTCTCCAGCTTGCAGCGAGAATGGGCGACGTACCAGAGCCGGAGGTCTGAGCTTCTCGAGCAACATGCTGGGGAGCACATCCTGATCCACGGCGAACAAATCCTGGGATTCTTTCCGACACGCGAAGACGCGTTGAAGGCGGCTTACAAGACGTTGGGAATTGTCCCCTTCCTCGTCCATGAGATTCTCTCCGTCGAACCCACCTTCTCTCTGCCGCCCTATGCCTTCTGATGCCCATCATCACTCTGAAGAACATATCGGGGTGCGGGCCCCTGATCGACGTGTTCTTCTCCCCACCCGATGCGCTGGCTGACGTCTTACGCGGAGCCGGCCGGCCCGTTCCCCTCCCGGTCGTCGTGCCGGCCCTGCTCGACACGGGCTCCGCACGCACCTTGATCGATACGGCGATTGCGGAACAGCTCGGGATCGAGCCGTCGGGATCGACACGATTGAGGACTCCCACGACAGGCGATGGGTACGAAGTACGGCAGACCTTCGACGTCGGATTCGGCTGGGGCGCTCCCCAAGTCACTTTCGTCTCAGGGTACCATCAGGTCATCGCGTCGGACCTCGGTTCCCTCGGTATCCGCGCCCTGATCGGTCGCGACCTCCTCGCCGGCTGCCAGCTCGTCTACAACGGGCCCCAGGATGAGTTCACTCTATCCTTCTGAGCCGTGCCGAAAGGCGCGACTTCGCCGCGGTCGTTGCCTTGATCTCTCTCCTCCACGTCCCGGCGCCCTGTCAACTCGGCAGCCGTCGATGGCCTCGGCATCGTCGTCGACCAATGTTTCAACGCCTGGAACGAACAATCTCGCGGGGATTTGCAAAGGCGACGACTCGGAAGGGGGGCGGTGATCGAAACCTTGGAAGGGCTCGGGCGGTTCCTCCATTTCGCCTTTCGGACGATCGCCGCCATGCCCGGGGCGCTCCTCGGGCGCGGGGGGGAGGTCGTCCGGCAGTTCGAGCGGGTGGCGCTGGGGAGCCTACCGATCGTCGTGGTGGCGGGGCTCAGCGTGGGGCTGGTGACGTGGCTCCAGACCCGCCGGCTGCTGGTCACCTACGGGGTCGAGGCGACCCTGCCGAGCATCCTGGCGGTGGCGGTGATGGTCGAGACCGGGCCGATGCTCGCGTCGCTGCTCGTGGCCGGGCGGATGGGGGCGGGCCTGGCCGCCGAGCTGGGCTCGATGACCTTGACCGAGGAGATCGACGCCCGCGAGGTGCTCGGGGCACACCCTCTGCCGACACTCGTCGCGCCCCGGGCGATCGCCTGCGCGCTGGCCGTCCCATTCCTGACGGTGGTCCTCGACGCCTCGGCGATGGTCGGCGGCCTCGCGGCCGAGCTGACTGCCGGGAGCCTCTCGGCCCCGCTCTTCTGGGAGCGGTCGCTGGTCTTCCTGCGGATCTCCGACGTCGGGCCGGCCACGCTGAAGACGGCCGTCTTCGGCCTGCTCGTGGGCCTGATCGCCTGCTGGACCGGCCTGACCGCCGACCGCTCGACCGAGGCCGTCGGCCGCGCGGCCACCCGAGGGGTCGTCCGCGCCATGCTCGCCGTCTTCGCGGCCAATGTCTTGATGGTCCCGTGCATCCAGGCGGCGGTGGCCGCGGTCGGCTGGAACGGGTAGCATGGCACGGGCGAGACCCGTGTCCCGTTGGGCTCCAACGTTCGATTCGATTCGATTCGAGGGAGAGGCCGACCGATGTGGCGTGAGGTGGGACGGTGGAGGGCGCTGGCGAGCCTCGGGTTCGTCCTGGCCGTCCTGGCCCTGGCCGGGTTCGGCATCACCCAGGTCGCGCGCCGGCAATGGCGGACGCAGAAGACGTTCCACGTCCGCGCCGACTTCGCGACGATCGGCGGGGTGGGGGCCGGGGGTCGGGTCCGCATCCAGGGGGTCGACGCCGGGGTGGTCGAGTCGATCGTGCCGCCGACCGTGCCCGGCGGTCCGGTCCGGCTCGTCTTCCGGATCGATGAGCGGCTCCGGCCGCTGGTCCGCGTCGACGCCGTGGCTCGGATCGCGGCCGAGGGGGTGGTCGGCGCGAAGGTGGTGGAGATCGTCCCCGGACGGCCCGACGCCGCGCCGCTTCCCGAACTCGGGGCGATCGCCGCCGAGCGTCCGATCGAGGTGGCCGACCTGCTCAGGGACGCGTCCGCCGCGCTGAGGCGGGTCGACGCGGTGGCCTCGGCCGCCGAGCGTGGCCTGGGCGAGATCAACGCCATCGCCGCGACGATCCGCAAGGGGGAGGGGACCCTCGGCAAGCTCGTCAAGGACGAGGAGGCCTACCGCAAACTCATAGCGATCTCCGACCGGGGCGAGCGGACCCTGACCGACCTGGACGAGAACCTCTCCGCCCTGAAGCGGACCTGGCCGCTGTCGCGCTACTTCAACGACCGCGCGTTCTTCGACCGCGACCGCATCCTCTTCCACCCCGGCGCCGATCGCGAGGGCCAGACCCTGCGCGAGTCGGACCTGTTCGAGACCGGCCGCGCCGTCCTGACCGCACCGGGGAAGAAGCGGCTCGACGAGGTCGCCACCTGGTTCAAGAAGGTCCGCCGCCCCACCTCCGAGGTCGTCATCGCCGCCTTCACCGACGACGGGCGCGACCCCGACCTGGCCCAGATCCTCACCCAGGAGCAGGCCGACGCCGTCCGCAAGTATCTCGTCGACCGCCACGCGATCGGCACCATCGGCTGGTTCGGCTCCCGCAAGATCGCCGCCGTCGGCTTCGGCGTCCAGGTCCCCCGCGCCCTGGCCGAGAACACCCCCGAACCCCCCGCGCGCCGGGTCGAGATCATCCTCTTCACGCCCCAGACCTGAGCAGAGACCCGGCGACCCGACATCCCGTGGCGAGCCGATTGAATCCGAATGGCATAGGCGTAGGCTGGGTCTGGACCTTGTCGTTACCCAGCCTACGTAACTCGGCCCCGGAGGATGTCTCCACGAGACGTTGAGCGAACCGCCCTGTCCCGCGGCGAGACGAGGCTTGTGCATTCCCTGCGAAGGCGAGGATCATACGCCTAATATGCGCCCACACCACCCCACATTACCCGAGCGGATCTTGTCCCTGCTGACGGCCGTCTTGATCGTGAAAATCACCATAGTTGTTGTATCAAACTATCAAAACTACTTCCCCCCTGATTTTACATCGGACTTCTTGCGCGGCCGGGAACGCCACTTCGTAGGCGTTTATCGCTGGGCGTTCTACACGCACATCATGTCCGGCCCCGTTTCGCTGATCCTGGGTTTGATCCTCATCGGCGAACGGTCTCGGGCCCGTTTCCCGAGATGGCATCGTCATCTCGGCCGACTCCAGGTCGCGTGTGTCGTGTTGCTGGTGACGCCCAGCGGACTCTGGATGGCCTACCATGCCGCGGCGGGTCCCATCGCGGCGGTTGGGTTGGCGGCATTGGCGATCACGACCGCGATCTGCGTCTCGCTCGGCGCATGGTCGGCGGTGACGCGACGGTTTGCGGATCATCGTCGATGGATGTGGCGATGTTATCTCTTGTTATGCTCGGCCGTCCTGCTCAGGCTGATCGGCGGGCTGGCGACGGTCACGGGAGTGGCCGCCCCGTGGATCGATCCCCTGGCGACCTGGATGAGCTGGCTCGCGCCGCTCACGGCTTTCGAGTTACGCGAGTGGTCGAGGCGAGAATCCGGGCGATTTCGGGCTCGATCGGCCACGAGCCCGAGCGGCACAGAGGCGGAGGGAGTCGTCGGTTCATTGGGATGGAGGCAGTCACTTCGCTCGCGGTGACAGTCGCCGCGCATCGGCATGAGGCCCGGGCCTATCACCACTCTCCGGCGAGGTCGTTGTCATTGCCGGAAATCGACAGCAACGCTCGACGCACCTTATCCGGGGTGCTGGCTTTCAGGAACCTCACGCTCCCATCGACGAGGCACGCGTTCATGCCTCCCGGGTGATGGAGTTTCGTGTCCGGCCCGAGACGCATCACCAGGGACTCGTCCGCATCCACCGGGGCCATCCAGGGGACGGAGTCCTCCTCACCGGCTTCGATCACCATGAGTGTCGACTCGTGGGCGTCCGTGATCTCCGCCAGGCGTCGAGACTCCTCGGGGAGGAAGCAGCCATCCGGAGCGACGATCGCCAGGTAGGTCGTCGTGTACTGAGGCCCGACCGCACCGGGGCAACGAAAGACGGGAACGGAGGTTTCCAGCGCCTTGGCGTTCGCCGGGTCGTTCCAGGGTTTGGAGAGGTCGATCGTCCGGTAGAGCGATTCTTGCTCCATATAGGGCAGGATCAGCGTCCGCCAGCTGTGCAATGCTCTGCCGGTCGCGTCCACGGTGAAGGCAGGCGGCAGGGCCCCGTGTTCTTGTTCATAGTTGAGCAGGGCCAGCGCGATCTGCTTCAGGTTGTTGACGCATTGGGCGCGGCGTGCGGCAGGCCCTGCAGTACGAATGGCCGGTAAGAGAAGTCCGATCAGGAGCACAATGATGCCGAGGACCACGAGGAGCTCGACGAGCTTGAATCGTCGCCCCGAGCTCGGCTTCGGGACGGTGTCGTAGAACTCTGGATCGTTCCCGGAGATGGCGGACATGGACGTGACTCCGGATTCGCCGTGCCGGGACCTGGTTTGCTCGGTCGCTGGATGGACTCGACTTCATCCGATTCATCCACGGAAGGCATGGGCGAGTCATGGATGATGACACACAGTTCAAGCGAGCCCTTGCGCAAGATCGCGGGTGGCCTGGGCTGGCTCGGGTCCTTCGGAACGATCCGACGTCTCCCTCGAACCACTTGTCGCTCCGCGACCAGGACCACGGAGTTGTCCACGCTACCCGCGTTGCCCCCCACGCAGGAATCCGCTAGTCTCGCATTTTTGAGGCTGGGCGAACAATGCCCTTTCTTACGGCAAGAGTGGGCATTCGATGACGCTTGTCGAACTCCTCGCCCAGATCGCTCGGCGTGAGACCACGCGGTCCGAGGCGACGCTTCAGGCGGATATCCGGCAACTGGTCCTGATGGCGCCGCTGTCGCTCTCGGCCGAGGACGTCGTCACCGCGGACCTGGAGACACCGGTCGGTGTCCGCCGGCGGATCGATATCGAGGTCGGCAGCTGTCTGATCGAGGTCAAGCGGGATCTCTCGGCGGGGAGCGTCCTGCCCGATGCGATCGTGCAGCTGGCCGACTACCTGGCGGCCCGGCAGAAAGAGACCGGCTGCCGATACGTCGGCATCCTCACCGACGGTGCCGACTGGCGGTGCGTCTGCCTGCCCGGCGAGGCGGAGGCAGGCCCCCCGCGTGAGGTCTCGGCCTACGCGCTCTCGCCGACCAGGCCGGACCCCGAGTCGTTCCTGATCTGGCTGGAGGGCGTGCTGGCCACGGCCCGGGACATCCCGGCAACGCCTCGGGAGATCGGGCGGCGGCTGGGGGCGGGGAGCTCGGCCCACGACCTGGACCGCGCCACGCTGCTCGAGCTCTTCACGCGACATCGCGACCATCCCGCCGTCCGGATGAAGCGGCGCCTCTGGGCACGGTTGCTGACGACCGCACTCGGCACCCAGTTCGAGGATAGCGACGAACTCTTCGTCGAACACACCTACCTGGTGAACACGGCGGAGATCATCGCCCACGCGATTGTCGGCTTCGATCTCGCATCGATCGCGCCGGCGTCGCTCCTGAACGGCAGCAAGTTCGAGGAGAGTGACATCTCCGGCGTCGTCGAAGCCGACTTCTTCGACTGGGTGGTCCACGTCCCCGGTGGCGAACCGTTCGTCCGCTCGCTGGCCCGCCGGGTGGGCCGCTTCCGCTGGCAGGAGGTCGGCGGCGACGTGCTCAAGGTGCTCTACGAGTCGGTCATCACGGCGCCGACCCGCAAACGTCTCGGCGAATACTACACGCCCGACTGGCTCGCCGAGAGGATCGTCTCGACCACGATTGAACAGCCGCTCGACTCGCGGGTCCTCGATCCGTCGTGCGGCTCGGGGACATTCCTCTTTCATGCGGCCCGGCGTTACCTCGCCGCAGCCGAAGCCGCAGACATGTCACTGGGGTCGGCGCTCTCCGGCCTGACGCGGCATGTGCTCGGAATGGACCTGCACCCGGTGGCCGTGACCCTGGCCCGGGTGACGTATCTGCTGGCCATCGGCCGCGACCGCCTCCAGCACCCGGACCGCGGCCCGATCCAGGTGCCCGTCTATCTGGGCGATGCGGTCCAGTGGAGACGAGAGGCGCAGGACCTGTTCACAGGCGGCAGCCTGGTCATCGAGACCGATGACCAGAAGCCACTCTTCGACTCGGAGCTTCGCTTCCCGGAAGAGCTGCTCGATGACCCGGATCGGTTCAATCAGATCGTCGAGTCGATGACGAACCTCGCCGGCAACCGGAAGCCCGGTAGTGACGTGCCCAAGCTGTCGGGGCTCTACCAGCGATATTCGGTGTCTGCCGCCGCGCAGAAGACGCTGGACGAGACCTTCCTCACTCTCTGCGACCTCCACGACGAGGGCCGTGACCACATCTGGAGCTACTACGTCCGCAACCTGGCCCGGCCGTGGTGGCTCGCCCTCCTGCAGAATCGCGTCGATGTGCTGGTCGGAAATCCGCCCTGGCTGGCCTTCCGGTTCATGACCGAGGCGATGCAGGTGGCGTTCCGCGACTATAGCCACGAACGGGGACTCTGGCACGGGTCGAAGGTGGCCACGCAACAGGATCTGTCCGGGCTGTTCCTGGTCCGTGCGGTCGAGCGATACCTGAAAATCGGCGGCCGGTTCGCCTTCGTCATGCCGAACGCGGCGGTCGACCGGGGACAGTACAAGGGGCTCCGCACCGGACGTTACAAGCAACCGGATGCAACAAATCCCGTGTCCATTGCCTTCGAGCCCGCCTGGGACCTCCGCCGGATCCGGCCGCACTTCTTCCCCCGAGGCTCGGGTGTGCTGTTCGGCACACGGGCAGACGAGTCGAAGCCGCTACCCACGGAGTTGGTGGTCTGGTCGGGCAAGGTACCCGAACAGAACGCGAACTGGGATATGGTCGAGAGTTGCCTCGTGCAATCGCCGGGGAAGGCTCAGCCAAGGGGCGATGACCCGACGTCGCCTTGGTCGGAACGCTTTCGAAATGGAGCGACGATCTTTCCGCGGCTCCTCTTCTTCGTGACGCGACGGGCCGCCGGACCGCTGGGCATGCCCTCGGGCAAGGCCGGCGTGCGCTCGCTTCAGCGAAATAATGACAAAAAACCGTGGAAAGATCTGCCGGCCCTGGAAGGAGTAGTTGAGACGGAATTCATCCGGCCCGTGCTGCTCGGCGAAAGCGTCCTCCCGTTTCGGATCGCGGAAACGTTCGAGGCGGTGATTCCACGGGAACGGGCGGGGCTCATGGACGGCCAGTCGGACCGGCTCGACGCCTACGAGGGCCTGGCGTCCTGGTGGCGTAGGGCGGAGGCGGTATGGGAGAAACATCGCTCCAGCGCTCGACTGACGCTCATCGGTCAGCTTGATTATATGCACAAGTTGGAACAGCAGTTCACGATCCAGCCGGAACGGATCGTCTATAATGCTTCGGGGATGCATCTCGTGGCCTCACGGCTCAATGATCGCCGCGCAGTGATAGAGCACTCGCTCTACTGGGCGACCGCAGCGTCCACGGCCGAGGCTCAGTACCTGTGTGCCATCCTGAACTCCGTGACCTTCACCAATCTTGTGCGGCCGTTCATGAGCTACGGGAAGGATGAGCGGCACTTCGACAAGCATATCTGGCAACTGCCGGTCCCGCTGTACGACCGGACCGACGATCTCCACAGCCGCCTCTCCGCCCGAGGAGCCGAACTGGAGGCGGCCATCGGGAGACTCGAACTCCTTCCGGGACGTCAATTCTCAGCCGTCCGGCGAGACGTCCGCGGGTTCATCGCCGAGAGCGAGGCCGGCCGGGACGTGGAGGCGCTGGTCGAGGAGTTGCTGAGCTGAGCGGAGTCGGGCCGAGCGGCGTAGCGGCGTAGGCTGGGTCGAGACCAGCGTTCTTGTCGCACGGAGCGACGCGTCTCCCCAACCCTCGTCAATGGTCCCACGAGCGATCAAGGGCGATGAGCCGAAGCACCCGCGATCGCGCCGGGTCCAGACCCGGCCTACGCCCATCAGGCCGGGCGGTCGTGAGGTGAGGCGATTTGAGGTCAGGTGAGCCGGCTCAGCGCGGCGGCGGGCGACCCAGGCGGGGGTGGCGGGCCAGGTACGCGTCCAGCTCCTGGGGCGTCGCCGTCAGCGGGTCGATCGCGCCGGGGGGCGGCAACGCCTCGTTCAGGATGGCCCACTCCAGCTCGACGACCAGCTTCGCCAGCCGCCCCACCGCCAGGTCGTTCCACCGCGACGGGACGCGCCCCGCCGTCGCCCTGGCCTCCTCGGGTGGCGCGACGGCGTCGGGGATGGCCGCTTGCGGCTCCCCGGCCGGCTCGGGCGGGGTCACGACCGGAGTCTCCGGGGGGATCGCGAGCATCTGCTCCAGCCGGGCCCGCAGCGCCCGGCAAAGCTGCCAGCCCTCCTCCAAGGCCTGGAGCCGGCGCCGTTCCCACTTGGCCGCCTCCTCCGCGGCCACCTCGTCGCGCTCGGCCTGCAGGTGGGCGTCCCAGGCGCCGGCCCTCAGCCGCCAGTCGCGCCGGGCCGACCACCGCTCGATCGGCTTGACGTAGCCCGGCCCCTTGCCCAGGTGCACCCGCGTCGACTCATGGGTCCGCCCTGGCCCGAGGTCGCGGTAGGCCAGGAAGGCCGCATACGCGTCCTCCCCCTCGCAAGGCTGTCGCTCCCAGGGGAACCCCTCCGATTGCACGCCCATCGCCGCCCCCTCTTCCCGGACCGCTTGGCCCGTGGCCGCCGCCCGATCGGCTCCCACTCCTACAGCAAGTATTCCTCGGTCGAGAGTGATGCCCGCCATTTCCGGTCGCGGAAGGCCTCAGAGGGTGAACGAGAAGGGGAGGCCGAGGCGGAAACGGGGACTGGCTCGAAGCGAAGCGCGTGCCTGTCCCCGTTTCCGCCGGGAAGGGGGACAGGCACCTGCGCCGTGCTGGCTCCAGAGCCAGTCCCCTTTCCCTCTGTTTGACGCTTCTCGTACACGCTCTCAGAGATGAGCACTGGACAAGGTAGGGGGAATGGGGGAATAGGATGGCCTCCGCGGATGGGTCTAACCCTCTCCGAAGAGGTTTGCAATTGTGGAATAAGTGAGATAAGTCGAATAGTAAAAATAAATGGATCAAGAAGAATGGGATGGCCCGCCCCTGGGAAATCCCTGCACGAGCCCGGTTTTCCCCCACCTTTGACCCACCTCCGACCCGCCTCTCCACGGAGAGGTCTGACCTCGCGAGCGCCGTCGGACACATCCCCTCACCACCGGGGGCGGGTGCCCGCGGGGCGGGAGAGGGGGTCCCGCCTTCGAGGACGAAACCGGCTCGTGAGGGGCGACGGGTTGACGGTCATCCCGGGGTCGATTAGCCTGAACCTGACGCCCAGCGTCCGCGACGGCACGCCCGACCGAGCCGAGGAGAAGAGACCTCCGTGGCCTCCTTGTTCGTCATCCAAGGGGCCGACCAGGGCAAGCGATTTGAGCTGAAACCCAGGGCCATGGCCCTGGGCCGGGACAAATCGAGCCCGATCCTGCTCCACGACCATGAGATCTCTCGCAGGCATGCCGAGGTCCGGCCGGTCGACGACTCGTTCCGGATCGTCGACCTCGGCTCGGCCAACGGGACGTTCGTCAACGGCCAGCCGGTCGACCAGGTCGCGCTCCGGTCGGGCGACCGCTTGCAGCTCGGCCAGACCGTGATGCTCTTCCACGAGGGGCCGGGGACCCCCGATCGCGACTTGATGGCGCGGGTCGAGATGAGCCGGACGACCGACGACGACCGGTCGGCGATCCTCAAGAGCATCCCGGTGGGCGACGCCTCGCGGGTCCTGCAGGCCACCGACACGGCCGGCGGCTGGCTCAAGGATCGCCTGCTGAACCTCTCGGTCATGTACCAGGCGACGCAGGCCATCAACCACGTCCTGGACACCGATGCGCTCCTGCCCCAGATCCTCGAGCTGGTCTTCGAATCGATCGGCGCCGACCGGGGCGCGATCCTGCTCAAGAACGAGGACGGCCAGCTCCAGCCCAAGGCCGTCCGCTGGCGAGGGCCCGCCGACCCCGACGAGCGGATGACCATCTCCCGGACGATCATCGACCACGTCCTGGAGCAAGGCCAGGGGGTCGTCACCACCGACGCCCCGGCCGACGCGAGGTTCGGCCCCGCGCAGTCGATCGTCAGTTACGGCATCCGCGAGGCGATCTGCGTCCCGGTCCAGGGACGGCACGTCACCCTCGGGGTCCTCTACGCCGACATCCGTTCCGGCGTCGCGTCCCCCCTGGTCGACCTGGGCATGGACAAGGAGGCGCCGAGGCGCCACTTCTCGCAGGACCACCTGATGCTCATGGTCGCCATCGGCCACCAGGCGGGCCTGGCGATCGAGAACACGGTTTTCTATCAGGACAAGCTCCAGGCCGAACGACTCGCCGCCGTCGGCCAGACGATCGCCACCCTCTCCCACCACATCAAGAACATCCTGCAAGGCATCCGGGGGGGGAGCTACCTGATCGACATGGGCCTCAACGAGAAGGACGAGGCCATCGTCCGCCGGGGCTGGACGATCGTCGAGAAGAACCAGAACAAGATCTACAACATGGTCATGGACATGCTCTCGTTCTCCAAGGATCGAGAGCCGGCCCTCGAGCCGGGGGACCTGAACGCGACGATGGCCGACGTCGTCGAGCTGATGCAGTCGCGCGCCCAGGAGCTGGGCGTCACGCTCGACTGGGAGCCCGCCGCCGACCTGCCCGAGACCCTCTTCGACTCCGACGGCATCCACCGCGCCGCCCTGAACGTCGTGACCAACGCCATCGACGCCTCGGAAGGGAGTGGGGCCCCCCGCGTCGTCGTCTCGACCTCGTGGGACGCCGAGGCCGCGACGGCCCGGATCCTCGTGACCGACAACGGCGTGGGGATCGAGGAGTCGGAGCTCGCCTCGATCTTCCAGATCTTCGCCTCGTCGAAGGGCTCGCGCGGGACCGGCCTGGGCCTCCCCGTCTCGCGCAAGATCGTCCTCGAGCACGGGGGCAAGATCTCCGTCACCTCGGAGGTCGGCCAGGGCTCGCGCTTCGCGATCGACCTCCCCCTGAAGCGGCCCGACCCCAAGGCGGCGGATGAGGGGATGGACATCGTCGACTGATCGGGCCATCGCGACCATTGTGGGCGAGACGGATGGGGGGAGGGGCCCACCCGCCAGGAATCGAGGGGAGGGAGATCATTTCCCTGGCACCGCGGAGCCAATAAAGAGGACCCCGTCTCGGATTGCGGGCTCGAGACGCAATGTCCTGAGCATCAGTCGTAGGGCCGTCACCGGGGGAAGCTCCTCCTGATCGAAGGTCACGGGCGATTGCATCGTCACCCCGGCCCGCTTCAACGCGGCGGGATCGACATAGATGGGAATCCCCTTCTCCCCCTGAGCCGTGGCCGATCGGACCGTCTTCAAGACATCTTCCAAGGTCAGACCCTCTGGCGATTTCTCGCTCCAGGACTGAAAGAGGTCCGCCCCATCCAATTTCTCGGCAATGGCCCGGTTCATGAGGTGCGTCTCGTTATCGAAATCGGTCGTGCCGCCCCCCATCATCATTCCACTCCCCATGACGCTTGACATGCCCGACATCCCCATTCCACCCCCCATTCCACCCCCCATTCCACCCCCCATTCCACTCCCCATTCCACCCCCCATTCCACGTGACATGAAAAACGCCGCCGATTTT
>JAABUR0100004702.1_pt1 | contig 18051 bp, 10 predicted proteins | sample 5560091 | NCBI WGS metagenome assembly JAABUR01 (sample SAMN10711879, study PRJNA513375) | rock metagenome | isolation source: Antarctica rocks | place: Antarctica: Victoria Land, University Valley sud | reverse complement strand
TCGCCTGTAACGGGGTCTGACTTGGCATGTGCAGCGGACATGGCTCCTTTGAGATCAGGGTGTAAATTTGTTTGCTGGGCCATACCAATGGGCTCCAGTGTTTCAGGGTCCAATCGCTTGAGGACGGTGGCGTCCGTCTTGACCCACAAAGTCTGGATACCAGATGCATGACCTCCACCTTCTTTCTTGGATGATTTGGCGGATGGCAGACCTGGTAGGTCGATAGAAAATGTAACGTTCACATTGGCATCGGCTTCGCGAGGAGTGAACATGCTGGTGAACTTTTTGAAATAGCTTTCGCATGGGTCATGCTTCTGGCCGAAAGTAAACCCCTTGAAAGATCCCGATTTCCGGATGTTTTCAATGAGCTTATCTACAGTCTTCCGAGAGTTGTAGAAAACTTTGGTCTGTGCGCTGGGTTTGGACGGGGCTATGATCTGAAAGCGATGAACCTGGGCGAAGCCATCGAACCAGTGAGAGGCTGTAAACGTTGTACCTTTCTCGGTGACAACTTGGCAGCCACCCGGACCAGTGCGGTATAATATGCCAGCTGCATAAGCTGGTATCTGTCCGGTCACAACGAGCTCAACCGGAGAGCGATAGTCAACGTCTCCATCGAACTGTATGAGTATCAACATGGTACTTATTGTGGGTACATATGTCAGTGACTTGCCCCCTGGTCGTTCTGCCATCCATTGTACGGTTCTAAGCGATCGGTGCCCATCGCCATAACAGATTTTGCGCTAACAATAGTCGATCCAGCAACTTTGAGGACCTAAGCCACTTGGGAGCTTGTACAAGCAAGAGCTTAGTGATGTATAAGAACCTGGAAGGAATCTGGAAGGATAGGGTAGAGTATAGGATTCTAGAGTGTCGCTATCTTTTTGGGAATTGCACTATAATATACCGGTCCTTAAAGATCGATACTGGAATGGAAGCTTATAGACGTAGATTTGTGAAGATAGCCCATGCTGATGCTGGGAAAGGCCAACTCTTATACCTACACATAACTCACAGTTCTAGCAGAATATCTTTCATGTGGCTACACTTTTGGTCGGACACGGACGAACCCCATCAATTCGTCGGCCGCAGCAAATTCGAAGGGGCCCAGGCATCCAAGTCTCAAGTGTTGTGTACGAGTAGCAAGATAGAACGCTCGAATTGCATGAGAAGAGATGCGCATCGGGATTAGACCGATGGGACAACAAATTATGATCCAAAGCTGCCCAATTGACCGCCGTGCTTTCTACAAGGACAACTCGAGACTGGCCGCGAAGCAGTTTTGCATAGACTTCGGTCGTTGAATATGACCGACTACATTACGCACGCACGGCACTGCACAGCATCTGCCCGCTACGTCCGTATTCTAAAATCTTTCCGGTTGGAATACAGGCCGGCTTTTAGAACAAGTGGCAGTCTTACCAATTTTTCCATCCATTCCTTCAAGTAGAAAATGATAAAGCTTTTCTAGGGCGACGTTCTCTGTGTCAATTTGTACAGGTTTATTAGACACGGTCTTCCAAGGTCGATACAGCTAAGTGCCCAGGCGCAACAGGCAATGTAGATTTCTATGGCAGGCCAGGGTCGGATGCAAAAGTCGTTGCCGATCGTCCAATTAACCGATCCCCACCAAAACTAATGCGTTTTACTACCAAATCCACGAGAAAATCAACCACATCGCCATGAAACGACCTCGAATATCTGATTTAGAAGACAACAGACTTTCTGCTAGACTACATCCACTCGAGCACGTGTCCAACAGTTACGGGTCGCGGGTCACAAGGCTTCGGAAATTCGTCAACAAACGGGAGTTCCAGAAAGAACTTAAACTACAATGATTAAAGCTTCTGTTCGACGGCCTGGTGCAGAACGTTCTGATTGACCTAGCAAGCTAGATTATACAGTTAAGAAGACGATTAACACTCTGAAAGGTCATTATAAGAGACATATTTGATCGTGAGGCGAATGCTGTGAGTACTTCGAATCGAGCTGCAGTGCAGACACTGTGAAAAGAGCTTTTAAAAAGGCTGAATATCACAAGTGCCATGCCTGTCAGAAGAGCTAAATATGCTATGAGCAAGCTGAGCTTTCTCAAGAATTTACAGTAGTAAATTCAAAAGATTATAACTTTCTCTCAGGTTTGCTTTTTGTTGGGACCGTGCCTAGAATCCAACCTGTGGAACCGTGGATGGAATGTTTGATCAAAAGAGGTAACTATAACTAGGAGTTTAAGAATACAGAAGAAAGAAGGTATTCCGTACGTGGAACACTATTTATGTAGTGCTCAGAGTTCGCGCTAGGCCCAAAGGGAACGTGTTGTGACACGAAGGAGATGTTACCTAGAAGGCGCTAGAAGGTGATGGTAGTGTCGGTTAGGGAGTCGGTTAGGGGGTTGGTTAGGGTGTTGGTTAGGGTGTTAGGTTAGGGTGTTAAGGTACCTTAGGGCTTGTAATGCCAGATCTGGGCCAGATCTAGAAAACCCCTTGTTCCTTCAGGCAGCCGTTTAGCCGAAGGCAAACCCTTAGTTTACCGTTTAGGAAACCCTATCCAATCCTGACACACCCGTAGGGCCGTAACACTTTTCAGATGAATCTTATTTTTATCGAAACTCTCAGCATATGAATTGAGTTATTAGAAATAATAAGAAACGAAATTGTTCGAATTGCATGCAGAAACGTTGACGAACTGCAGACAGTCAATTCAATGTATAAGCTATAATAGAAGTCAATTCAAAGAGCAAGCTTATGTTTTGTGAATACACGAAGAAACAGAATAAACAGCAGAAGAACGGAAAGATCAGAGTCACGATTCAGAAGATGAGCGAAACTATGACTCATCAGCGATATGCTGATGAAATACTATTTATCGTCAAGGATTGAAAGCTTTAGATAGAAGCTGAAGAACGTCAATTCATCTTTCAAGAAGATGATGACTCACACGGCACACGCTCGGAAGAAAACATAGCACGCTACAGAAAGTTCGAATACGAGCTAAATTACACCGATGACTGATCTTCTCACTCCCAAAGGCAAACCAGATGCCAGGCGGGTAAAAACAGGCAAGGCAAGGCTAGCATGCAGGATAGGGTGGAGCAGTGTTAACGGCGTGATGGACATTCGGCAACGACTTTCGCATCCGACCCCTCGGGCCAGCACTAGAGAAAAGCGGCGCTGCAAAGCGGTCTAATGTCAGACCTGCAGTAATCCAAGTCCTGATATTACACTAGAAACCTCGCATACCTACATGCATGACGCATTCTATCCTACCTTATCTCTGGACGTTAAAGCCACAAAAGTCGACTTACACGCCAACAAGATCCAACGAGCTCAATGGAGCGTGCTGTCCAACGACCAGCGAATGGGGTAAGCCTGGCTGCCTGTATGTCCAAGAGGGGTTCAGTACTACATAAACCACCTTTAACTCATGTATTTCTTAGTCACTTGGATGCATGGCTATAGCAACAAAGCTCTCTTTTGTTGATGCTTGTGCTCAGCCTCAGGTTTCATTCTGAGACACGGGCAGCCAGCTTTGGATACCTTACAATCGGAAGAGCGGTTCATAACCTGGCTCGATCGGCCACATGAGACCTTGGCCCGTTGAAATCGATTCCTTTGGCTACTTACTCTCTGGTTGTGATATTGTATATCCTATACTACAGTGCTGCAGCTACGAGTCTGTTGTGCATCCTGGCGATTTGCTCATCATCGATATAAAGCAGTGAATAATGGTTGATTCCATAATCTTTCTTCCTTCAATCGCACCGCTCTTGTGAAGAAGGCGAAACGCTTGTTGTCTTAGGTGAAGCAGTTTCCGAAGCCTTCAACTGCCAGATCAAACCCTAAATTTTTTAACTCGCTCTACTGCGATAACATGCGATACCTCTATTCTCTATAGCGTCTCCAATGATCGATTTGTTGCAAGATGCATTAGACTTCAAATGCTTAGAAAAGACTGCGTAAAGTTTTGAGCTGGATCAGTCTACTGTTTTCGGCCGCGACGAATGTATGACTAGATCCAGTACTGTTGCACTGTCGCGACAGTATGACTGGTTGGTGCGTTTGCCTATTGTTCCGCGAAACGTGATTTACTTCAAGTAAACAATTGGCTGACAGTCATCCTGTATGCGCCTGTCGGATGTTGCGATTCAACCCAGATTAGGAATCAAAAAGTCCCGCGGATAAACCCCCGCGGGCGAACACATGAATTATGTTTTACATCTTCTTGCGATCCGTGTTTTTTGACACGGTCGAAACAAAGGCATGGTATTCTCTGTCGAATCGCGCTTACACAGATATGGCCCTCAAATATACCCTCATTTTGCGACTGTAAAGGCGCCGCATTTCAGTGGGCATCTTAAGATAAGGTTTTCTTACTATGTTGCGTCGTTTGTCTTTCATTTTCAGATAAGAATCGGTCTTTCCCTCTTGCCAAAAACCGGCAGTCAATCCAACAGTCTACAAGTTCGCCAATCATGCTTCTTTCCATGCTATGCCTTTCTTCGGTGTGGGCTTTGATGCCTTTGACCTCAATTGCATTTCCTACAGGTTCGAACGGACTAGGCACGAGCAACACTTTATTGGATGAGCTCTTTGGTCGCGATCAAGCACCGCATGAGCGGACCGCAGAGAGCATCGCCCACGTGAAACGAGCAAGCACTGCTATGGTACCAACAAGTATTGATCCAACCGACCTTACACCAATCTATACCTTCCGAAACAGCAAACCGCAGGTATCTACCAATATCCTTGGGAACCTCACCGCACCGGCAGGAAACAGTGCAGGTGACGGGCCACCGTCAGTCATTAACTTCAAATGGGGCATTGGCCCGGTGGTTGTACGTGCCTTTTCTTAACTTCAAGCTCATCTCCTGCATTCGACATAAGTAACTGAACCCCTCCATACAGATTGATGGCAGAATCGACACGGATACCCTTGACACAGACATCACTGTCTGGATCTACGGCTTCAAGCTTGGCGAATTCCACGGCAATCTCGGCACTGGGTTAGCAATTGACATCAATCTCCGCTTCGTGAAGGGTGAGATTAAGATATACCTGAAGAACCAAAATGAGGTCTGGCTTAAACTCTCCCTCGAATTCTCGTTTGGAAAGAAGCTTGCGAAGGATGTGAAAATTCTGACGCTTCCCGACATCGGGGTGCTCAAAATGCCGCACGGACTTCCAAATGGGACGCCACAGGGAACCCCTGCGACTACTATTGATGCCACTGCGAAAGCGTGAGGATACCTGAATGGGGTGTTCGTGAAGTGTCTACCTATAGTAGAAACCTCGTGCTCCTGAGGTGAAGGACCACCAGGGGGGGGGTTCTCCAAATTACTACCAGAATTCTCGATTACGCTTGAAAATTTTGGATGCGTGGATATAGTCGAATGACTAAAGTAGCCTGTTCTTCTGTTGCGAGTACCTATAGAGAGCGAGCGATCTTCAACTCAATTACTACTGCTAAGTTCATAGCCCTGAAACACGTCGAGTCTCTTCTTGATTAGTATGCTGGTCATCATCTTGCACTCATGAAATGCCACTTCAATGTATTCTGCCAGTTTTGATAAGCCAGACCAACGGATATTACCCTGAATGTTCCTTGTCTTGTTGCGTACGCACTTAATATTCTGAAATGAGACAGCTTCGCATTTTCTTGATGTACGCCGCGCGACGGGTCGGCTATCTAAGGTAATGTTTTGTACCGCAATAAGCGCTAGCCCCAACTAGGCTAGCGGGCAGTGTAATGGCACTGCAACTACTATGTTCCTAATCAGAAACTATGTTCCTAATTGGACGACTACTCCTCCTGCTCCTACTATTGCTCCTACTACAGCTCCTATTGCTTCAACACCGAGGAATCCATGTGGCAAATATATACTATCAATAGTCAAAGAAGGTGGTGTAAAAAGGGGTCGAAGATGGGGAAAATCAGAAAACGGGGTCCAATATGGAGGAAAATTCCCTATCTACTAACGGAATTACTGCCCATAACTCCTTATCCATCTCTCTACTACCAATCGTCCTACTCAGCCCCTTATCCAGCTTCCTACTCGCCTATCCACATGACTTCCTATCGAACTCTCTATATAGCTTCTACATGAATTTCTACATATGACTTCCTACGTGACTCTCTACAGGGCTTTTTGTATGACTTCCTACCAGCCATATGTATGGCACCTCCCTATTCCATTAACAGTATATACCTGCCACGGAGTTCCCTCGTTAAAAACCCAACCCATCATTACACTCAACCCAAAACCCAACCCGTTGCGCGGCGTATCTTGATGAAGGTGAATTGAATGAAACCACTTATCGAGCTTACTTGTGGATGACTCCATCAAAACCAAACATCAGAGAACTGCACATCAGCACAGAGCTTGCTTGACCACGTTGTCGAACACACATGTTCGAGTTTTACTCACTGTCACATCATTTCAATCATATCTTCCGAGACACCTGTCATTCTCTCACTTCCAAACGCAAAGCCGACTTACCTTTCCAGCGGCCTCATTTCACAACGGCGGGCCTTGAATATACGTCAATAAGCATGTCACATCAAATGGCGGCACTAATTTTTGGAACGTCTCCTATGTCGGAGAACGTCTTAAAGCAAAGGGTTGATACCTTCCGAAGACTTAACGAAGTTAAGCTTCCATGCCACTGCAAGCACTGTTTACATCAGGGCACACTTCGCCGGTGATGGATGAGACAGGTGTAAAGAGAATTCAAGATGACGGGACCGCAGACAGGTCGCAGTTTTCAGAGGATTTAGACATTGCAGCTTGCACCACAGGGGTAGAATGCAAGCAGTGGCCTTGATGGATAGCTCTCTGATCACCATAGCAGCATTTATGCTGAAGTCAAGTGAATCGCCTGCCGTGAATGTCGCCTTTCCTGTCTCTCATAGTCGAATCTCATCACAAAGACGCTCGTACTAGATAATCCAAAAAGATCTATTTGACTAAACGTAGATGTGTAGAGTATTAGATAGCGTCGTATTGAGATTTCGTGAGGGATATCGCGAAAAATCCGACCTAATTTTACGGCCTGATGGGTGCGCCTGGCGGCAAGTCGTCAGCCACGACTTGTGACGTCAGGCTTGCGGCACGCTTGCCCAACACCAGTATCCCGCTTTCACAATCTCAAGGCTTTACCTTGCGTCCAGTCGAGAACATCACCCAAGGATAGTCGCTGAATGAACCTCTCCGATGCCTGAACCCACGCAAAAGGAGAAGCGCTCCAAATGGCACCTCTCAGGCATCCTTTCCTCCAACTCCAACAAGAATACTCCACAACCAGACTCCACATACGGTGGTAGCGAACCCACATCGTCCCAAGCAGCGAGTACGAACACAATCCCGAGTATCTCAGGCAGTGATGTGACTCGCAGTAGTCACTATGACCCGTCTTTAAACCAAGTAGTAACCACCACTACCACCACAACTGTGAGTTCTCCTCGCAGCAGCCAGGGATATGCTCTACATTCTGTGCTTTAAAAATTAAGCTGATTCCATGAAAGACTACGACCACAGTTGGCGGTCAACCTCAGCAAACCACCACCGTCGTAAAGGAACCCACTTATAGCACGAGCGAAAAACGCGATAGTTGGAGCTCAAACCCACAAGCAGAGGAGCGCTACGACGGTCCGCCGATTCCAGCGAAGAGTACCATGAGAGAGCGAAGCCCAAACCCTCCAAACACCCAACCTGCAGGTAGGGAACGAAACCCTAGCGTGCAAATTCCGCCGAGCACAGCCAGAGAACGAAGTCCTGGAATCAGCCCTACCGGACCCAATTTCTCCTATCCATACGGCAGGGGTGGGGGTGAGGGTAGGGGTGGAGGTGGAGGTGGAGGTGGGGGACCGGGAACAATAAGCACTGCGCCACATCCCAGTACGCTTCAAGGGCTGAAGACTGCCGCCGTGGGGATACATGTGAGTCACCAAATGTTGATTAAGATTAACCTCAGAGCGCGGCTTATGCTGGGTTAGGGCGCAGGGGAAACTCTCCGTGGCACGCTGAACTCGGCCGTGGACAGACGGTTCCATGCCTCACCCGAGACGGTGGCCGCAGATGAGCGGGTGGCTCTTGCTGGGAGAGAAGAGATAGAGAGTGGGAGATTCAGTCAAACCACTCGGGACAGGGAGAGGCAAGGAGTTGGGGGTGTTCTCAAGAAGACCATGCCGGGCAACCGAGGCAATCTCCGTGTCGTCAATGAATAACATGATGTTGCTGGTACATTGAACCCATCTGTAAGGCTCCCGCTGTTCAGCTGCTAATACCTCTCAAGTACATAAGGGCGTCGGAGTTGAGGTGCTCGTCTGAGCTTCAGGGAGCTAGATGACATTCTTTGATACCTCTCAGGCACGTAGTAGAGGACAAGCCAGGATCAGGTCCCTATCTAGCATCTACTTCACAATCTACCAAGCGGATATGCTACTAAATTGAGATTTCACGAAGTACACGCCTGTCTTCATAATGAGACATTTCCTTGCATGAGCTGCGCACATGTAACCTTACATGGTATGAAAGATTGCCTTTTCTAAGATCTAACAGGTGCTTGACTATGATCAGGGCCAACACAATCATCTCTCAGCAACTTTCGCAGTCAAACAAACCGACAAATTTCAGATATTTATAATAGTAAATTCGACCTTTAGAGCTAAGTAGGCCCTACCATCTACATCTCTACCTCAACGTTCAAAAGCAGGGTTTGCTAACAAGGTACATACACGAGCCGACAGAACAGAAATGTGGCTATTCCCCTACATTCCGTACTAGGCTCCTATTCAGCAAAATTCCCTTCTCCAACCTCATCCACACTCACGACATCCCCCACCTCCAATATCCCCTGCAACTCCTCCTTCTCTCCCCAAACCCCACAAAGTTTCAGAGGTCGACATGCTATAAGCGCGTACTCAAGCGCCCAGAGCCGTTGTTGTAGGCCTTGGTGGTATGCCGCGTTTTGCTCACGGTGTGTATTGTGGTGGTGGTGATGATGAGTTGAGATGTGGGAAGGGGTTAGGTACCGGAAGGGGGGAAGTGGGAAGTGGGTTTTAGAATGGGAGGGGCGAAGGGCAGAATGGGTATCTTCTTATGATGGATGTTTATTGAGGGGCACGGTGGGGGTTGTGTGTAGTTTTGGGCGAGACAGGTGGGGATTGAGAGGTGTTGATGCTTTGGCGTTTGGTGGGTGGAGGGAATAGGAGGTGGGGAGGTGGAAGATGTTACGGAGAAATTCAGTGACATTGATTTGTCATGATGAGTGATCAAAACTGAAAAAGCGGTCTCTTGAACTTACATTCTGATACCGTTAGTTAAAGATTGCAGAAGATGGACAGAGAAAGCCATAAAAGTTGTGTGACTAAGCTTCATCATCATTGGTTTCTGTAAAGAGGGGTCTGAAGGAAGCCAGGGTAGTATAAGATCAATAATCCGAAGCATTTGAATGTCAGATAGCAGAACAGGAAGACAGAGGAGTTGATATGGCTAAGTATGTGGATTGATTCATTCGGTTTTGCGTTGATTCAATCATGTATTGGCTAAGAATCTATTGGTAGGATTGGAAGGGTCGAAAGCTGTTCAAGGCATGTTCTTGATATATTAATATCAGCAGTTTTTCGTATCTACATTGCTGAATCTTCGAATCGACGGCCATTTCTAGTACTCTCTTCGTTTATAATTATTTGATCAAGCATTCTTCAGAATCTAGGATCTACCCAAACAGATCCTAACCAAAGCTAATAGCCAAGCCTAGTCTAACAAAACTTGCACTGGACTTGCTTGCCAAAGGCCCACATAAATTAGAGAGAACGAGCCGCCGCGTACGAGCTTTGTATGATAGCCTCTGGGTATTTGACACCACAGCAGCTCGACATGTCTGGGAGCATCCCTGGTACCCTCAATACTATATTCCTATCGAGGCAGTCAAAGACGGTTCTGTGACGAAGAACGATGCTGTTGACAAGGAGGGTTCGGCCTTTCTAGCAACGCTAAATGGGAAGAACAAGTCGACGGATCGAGTGCTGGTGTTCGAGAAGGGCCCGCTTGCTGGTCTCATAAGGTTTGAATTTGCTGCTCTTGGTTTGTTCCACATCCGTCCCTCAGTGAGATGGGAATGCTGATGAGGGTAGACACTTGGTTTGAAGAGGACCAACCGATATATGGCCATCCGAAAGACCCATACAAACGCATCGATATCCTCCCGTCATCCAGGAAGATCACAGTCAGGATCGACGATGCGATTGTTGCAGAAAGCAGCAATAACATGTTCCTCTTTGAGACGGGGTTGCGGACGAGACTCTACATGCCCAAACCTTCTGTAAGCTGAGTCGCTGGACCAAGATAGCTGTTGCTACACGACTGCTAACGGATGCAAAACTCTAGGTCCAATGGCAGTATTTCACCAATAGTGATACCGTAACTCACTGTCCATATAAAGGCAAATCAAGCTATTATTCTGCCAATATCAACGGAAAAGAGTACGAGGACATTGTATGGTGGTATAAATATCCGACGGCCGAGTCGTCTCTGATTGCGGGACATGTATGTTTCTACAATGAGAAGGTGGATATCTATATTGATGGAGTAAAAGAAGAGAAGGAACGAGAGATATTGTCGTAAAGGGTACGACCAGGATACACGGGGCAGAGTATGAACCTTGAGTCCGTATTGGAATTCCAAATAGGTATTTATATCCACTACTCGCACGTAAGGTACCTGGATGATCAGGTCGGTTTGAGTCTGTCGAATCCTTTCAAGATGCCGAGGTCTTCGAACTTAGGGCTTGCAGGGGTGTGTGGATAAGGTTGTCGTAGTAAGCAAGCCCTAAGTACCTTAAGTACCTGGAGGAACCCAAGACAATACAATGCATCATGCACGGTGAACGTTTAAGACTTCCGTCAACGACAGGTATTGATCGGAGGCGTGCTGTCGCAGCATGCAAAACATTTGATAACAAACTGTACGCAGTAGTAGGAATGCAGATACGCTTTTGACGCTCTCACATTGACCTCGGGCGCTTCTTACCCGTTTGGAAAACAATGACGGCTTGCGAGCTCTATCTTAAGTCTCACTCCGAGGACGCCGCCCCGCCACATGTCAATCACACCAGACACCAATCAAAGATGGCTGATTAGTGGGCGTTTTCTGGTTACTGAGCACAATATTCCGTAAATGCAAATCAGGTGCATCCATATACCAACCAACCTGACCTACAGCACCTTCAACTAATTTTTGTTTACCACCGCTCATCTTTTGTGCAAAAGCCCACAATGTCGTCCAAGAAGCTCATCCCTTCAGATCCGTCCTCGGTGATGGTGATTCGCAAAGTCACCCCTAATATCACCACCTGCTCCGCACCGTTCGCACGTTTTGGCCGCCTTAAGATTGGAGGACGAGGCACAATTGGTACTTCAAACCACCATCGCCAACCCTGATCAAGCTAACATCTTTACCAGTCCGTCTTCAGTCCGGAGCACTAGCTGTCTTCTCCCCGACCGCCCTCACCCCTGAGGTCCGCTCCACCGTCGAACAGCTTGGCAACAACGTTGCCTATGTGACTGCTATGGACTTTGAGCACCACATCTTCGTCTCCGACTGGGCCAAAGCTTACCCTAACGCCAAGCTCCTCGGGGTCGAGGGTCTCCCTGAGAAGCGCGAAGCAAACAAGGAAACAGCTGGCACAAATTTCTCGCACGTGTGGACGAAGAAGAACAAAGAGTCCATGACCGTCGACCCTGAGTTTGATCGCGAGTTCAACTACGAATACGTTGGTAGCCATGCGAACAAGGAATTGGTATTTTGTCATAAGCCGGATAGGACACTGATTGAGGCGGACATGATGTTCAACCTACCTGCAAACGAGCAGTACTCCCGTTCGAACGCGAGGCCAACACAAGGGTTCCTGACGAGGTTCTTCATCAAATTTCAAAGCACAGTTGGAGTGGCGACATGGCAGAAGAGATTCTTGTGGTATGCGGCTAGTATGAGTGATAGGCCGGACTTTAATCGCAGCGTCAAGAAGATCAACAGCTGGGATTTTGAGAAGATTATCCCCTGTCACGGAGATGTGATTGAGAATAATGGAAAGGGGGTTTTCCAAAAGGTGTTTGAGTGGCACCTCAAGGCTACTAATAAATAAGAGATGCTACTGAGGGTGCGAGTGACCAAGGCATCGGTTTAACAGGGTGGAACGAACAGTCAGATTTCGTATGTATGATAACGAGAGCAGGTAAATAATGGCTACTTTAATGAAAAGGACGCTTTAATCTATAATTGTAATTAGAGCCTCCATGAAACGAATTCTGCGTGCTTATCAACAAGAATAATATGCCACATCCATTTCCCTTCCAGGCTCTCAGATTAGCTCTCAAGTTCTCATTGACAACCTTGCCTTCTTCGGCTCCACTCTTTCGAGCAGAACCGCTCCCAGCAGGCTGCCCTACGACTTTGGCTTTTGACACATTTTCTCATCACTGAGCCTTCTGCCTCCTCTTCCAACCCAACAATCTCACATCTCGCTCGCACAAATGCTCGAGTGGGGAAAGAGGTTTCGATCTCTACTACAACTGTTGGGAACTGTCGATCTGTTGTCTCTGTGAGCATGAGCAGTGTGAGCTTCAACAGGGAAGAACTTACGGAGCAATAATGCCTCTCCGATTGAAAACTACAAAAATGCCTCATCACCAACGCCGTATCTCGCCACCTTCCCGCCCCCTCCCAGAACGGGAGTTCGCAAGAAGACGGCACGTCGTCTCCGAGAAGATAGTGTCGTCACGGCTGCTGCACGTCGCTTTCCCCAACACTGCGAGGTGTAAAACCATACTTTCTTATTTCTTACAAATATGCGAGCATGAGGCTTGAACATTGAGCTTGAATGTGGGGGTAATGTCGAGTGGGTTAGGCAGGAACTCTAAGATCTCTGTTCACGTCTCTCAGTCATCAGTGCGTGCCGAGCTACCTAGCTCCTGGAGGAGCAGGAAGGGCGGACTTCGTGGAGCTCGGGTGAGGATTTCTGCATTGAGTCGAACCTAGGTAGCTGTGTCAGTTTCGAAATCTAAATTGAAGAATGGGTTGAACAGATACTGAGGGGGACATACTTGCCAACACCATGACATTGTTGGGTGTTAAGTTTTCTGCAGAAGCTTGAAGCAGCCACAGCTTGAATGCAGCTCGGGAGATCGACAGCGCTAGCTTGCCATGTCATCCACAGGGCTGATCCATTCTTCCATATACAAATCTTGATCCAGAGCTTTACAATGATCAAACTACAGTCCCAGTCCTATTATGAATCCCAGTAACAACTTGAGACGCAAAAAAACCGTTGATTTCAGCCTAGATTCTCCACCCCCCGAGACCATGGCCTCCTGGCTGGAACGCCAGGCTTCCTCTCACCAAGTTCAGCTCGCCGCAACTGCCGTCTTTTCCGGCGTCGCAGTCGCAGGCATCATCTACGGCTCCCAAGCCATTCGTAGAAAAGTGGCTGTGGAAGAACTAAAAGCTTCGATTCCGGAGCTGAACGAAAGCCATCATGCCGAACGGGTGCGTTATGCTCCGTCTTCTTGGACACCGCGAGGAATGGCCTTTCGCTGACCATCCTAGTGAAGCTCACAGACTTTGGTGCCGCTGCCCCTCTCCCTCGATCTAGTAAGGAAGATGAGCGAGCTGCTGCTTTAGCCCGCCGAGCACAGCAGGGCGATTACTCTGAAGGCAATAACACACCACCTGCTTCTCCCTAAAGAACTCCAAACTAATCCTCTGAAGACCTCGTGACCGAACAGCTAACCCGTACCTCCTCCTTCCTCACTCCACCCCGGTTCTCCAAACTCCGCGCCTCCAACGTCACAATAGTCGGTCTCGGCGGCGTCGGCTCTCATTGCGTCTCCGCGCTTGCCCGCTCCGGCGTCTCACGTATCCGCCTCGTTGACTTCGACCAAGTCACTCTCTCCTCACTAAATAGACATGCCGTTGCCACCCTCGCAGACGTAGGCACTCCAAAAGTCCAATGCGTCCGAAAGCGCCTGGAAGCCGTGGCACCCTGGGTGCAATGGGAATGCTTCAACGAAATCTTCTCCGTTGAAAAAGCCGAGAGGCTCCTCAACGGCTGGGGTGGCAGTGTTGGAAAACCCGACTACGTTGTCGACGCTATTGACAACATTGACAGCAAAGCCGCGCTCCTCCAATACTGCCACTCCCACAACATTCGCGTCGTCAGCTCCATGGGCGCAGGCTGTAAGAGTGATCCCACACGAGTGTGTGTCGACGATATCAGTGCCAGTACCGAAGATCCTCTTTCTCGCTCCACGCGACGAAGACTCCGAGCCGCGGGCATCAGCGAAGGTATCCCGGTTGTATTTTCCACGGAGAAGCCCAGCGAGGATAAAGCGCAACTGCTGCCGCTTCCGGAAGAGGAGTTCATCAAAGGCCAGGTCAACCAGTTGAGCGTGCTGCCCGACTTCCGCGCGAGGATCCTGCCCGTGTTGGGCACGATGCCAGCCGTATTTGGGTACGCCGTCGCGAACTTTGTCATCCTGGAGATTACAGGGTACCCGCACGAGGCTTCTGGCGGCAAAGGCAGAGGCAAGATGTACGAAGATATTCTCGGCCGCCTGCAGGGTCTAGGCGAAAAGCTCGCGCGCAGCACAGGCGCCGATGCGTTAGGCCTGCGCATCCCCGTCACCAAAGACGACGTTGGCTACGTCGTCGAAGAAATCCATAGAGGCAAAAGCGTCGTTAGCGGCCTCGCGACCAGACTAGTGCTAGTACCGTGGATAAAACCCCATCAGGGTTGGACAATAGATACGAGCGTCGAGGGACAGAAGGTGCTACCTTTCGCACTGGGGGATCTGGTTTGTATGACCAAGGAGGAGGCAGCAGTGCACGAGAGGGAGGTTTTGAGGGGGGCAAAGGGTCCGGAGGGGGTGTGGGGAAGGGAGGTGGTGGGGCTGGTGGAGAGGAGGAGGGAGGAGGAGAGGGTGGTGAGGGGGTGGAGATGAGGTGAGGGGGTGGAGATGATGGCTTGATGTACTTTGGTTCTATAAGGGTCCAGAGTAGATGTATGGATGATGCGCATTGCGCATGAACTAGCAACGTGATACCGATTCCAGATTCTCCGCTCGGCAAAAACCAACCACTCACTCTTCCATCACATAAAACCCCCTAAACCACCACCCCAAGGAAAACAAGACCCCTCCCCTCTCCTCTGCCCAAATTTCTCAAAAAAAAAACTAAACTCTTAAATCCGCACCTACCAACCCTCCCCCAAGCGCGCACAAATGCGCTGCGGCGACGAGATCGTGAAGGTTCTGGGAAGTGGGAGATGTGAATTGGGGGGGGGTATAGGGTTCTGGCTTTGGATTTTGATCGGAAGGGGTTTTGTTTCGTGGGTGGATGGGGTTGGGGTTGGATGGCTGGATGGTGTGGATGGTGTGTGGATGGTGTGTAGATGGGTTTGGAGGGGAGGGAGGGGAAAGGGGAGTGTGGTGATATGGAACAGAAGAGGGGAATGGGGTGGGAGAAATATATATGAATGGAAAGTAGGGAATGGTGGCGAAGATGGAAGTAAGCTGGAGAGCGGTATCTGATTCCAACAGGGTTGCTGGATTGGTGAGGTAAGTTGCAAGGCAGAGAGAATAGTGTTTGGTTCGGGATGGGTTTGGTAAACGGATAACTAAGCGGCGAGGTGTTTTGGTGAGGCATAGGGCATAGACTCGCCGGGCTCGGATGGGGTATTGAGGTGTGAAAGAACCATTGAAGAAACCTCGAGCCGATGCTCATTTTGTTTGATCGATATGGCTTACGCGAGGGAAACTAATGTTTGAAGCGCAGTTGCGAGCGTGGTAGGTAGGTTCTCACCTTTCTTGGGGGGGAACTTGGGCGGGCATGTCTTATGATTGTTCTCAGCGACGATGGGTGATGGAGGTTTTTTTCGTCGAATAAGACGAATGGATATATCCGGGAGGTTGCCGGTTCTGTACACGAAACCTTGACAGAATTGCAATTGGGTTGTTCGTAGTCGTGAGGAGTACCATGCTGGGTCATGGGGACAATGCAGATGGGTATGGATTAGGTAGGATGCAAATATGTAGAGGTGATAAAGTAGACTTGTTCCAGTGTATTATGAGCAAGTTGATGAACAATCAGCGGTTTGCGTGGAGATATCCAAATGGAAAAACAGACGCTTTGATTTTCTGAGTAGAAACAAAATCCGACCCGGGGTTTGATTGTAGAGCATGTCCGACAAGAAGAATTAAGCAAAGAAGCATATGGACCTGATCGATCTCGTTTTATCATTCCAAAAAATTCAACAATAGTTGGCCTGACATCCCTAGCTATGAATTGTTGATTACTGACTTCTCGTACCTCCGCTTGTTTCTTCCTAGTGCCCCGTCGTAAGATTGTGCTATCTGCACGCTTTCCCTTTGCAGGACGCGCGTCCAGTTGAGGGCGTTTCGATCATTGGGAGAGCTTCGTATCTCTGAGACACCGTGCGCCTGCGTGAGTGAACGATTGGAACATAAAAGTGATGCAACAGGGGAGCCGCAAGCGGAGAGAGTGGGGAAGGGTTGACCATAGCGCGTGTGGGGGTTAAGATGCGTACTCTAGGTCTGTGAATTGTGATTGAGTAGCTCTTACTAGTATATATCATACGGGCAGCATCGAAGGTCAAGAACCAATCGTGCGACGCAAAGGCCTGAATGTAAGAAGAAGGTCGCCAAGGGAAACAAAATAAAGAATAAATCCGCCTACGAGTAAAGTAGTTATCCACAACCAGATGCTACGGTAGCAGCAAACCTTAAAAGTGTTGAGATTCGGTATGGGTCCCCTCGGTCTCTATGATATGATGTGCGCCTTTCGGGGCATTTTCGGAGATCCCGCAAAGCTTGTTTACCGCACATCAGGAACACTTCCATTGGTCGCCATTTCGATACAGATATTGTTCTTCCAGGCCAAGCCAAATCAACAATTGATGGTCGAGGTCGTTGTAGCTGGATACACTAGGGCTTCCTACTTGTCACCGCGCCTCTCCAACTTAATTCCAGCTTGGTAGATCGCCCTCTGTCCTGGAGCTTTTCCAGAGGAGTGTGAAAGCGCTCAACGGCGTGGCCATGCTGTTATCGGATTTTTTGGGATAGTGACCAGGTAGGTACGACACAAAGTGGCCTGGATGTATATTTCTTCGAGCTTGTACATAATGCTGAAGGGAAACGATATCGAATTGAGTTCATTTATATGTTCGCCTAATTTATACTGCACTCCGGGGACCTATTGGACGCCCAGTTTGAGGCCGAATTTGTGCTTTGGAACATGGCTCTTGGTGCACTCTGTGCATTTTATCGTCGTCAAAAGATCGAAAGCCAATGGAATAATGAACGTTTGCTTTGGGAAAATGGGTTGCAATAGACTCATAGCGCTAAAACCATTTCAGCCTCATTCAATGCATATCAAACCCAACGAGACAACAAAAGGATTGATGACCGGAATTGAGAGCCCAGCAAAACAGAGCTCCATGAGAGATAGGGCAGCAGTCGTAGTTGCCCCAAAATATAAAGTAAGTTCAGACCCCAATCTCAATAGCATATGTAAACACGGAGTTTAGAAAATATTGGAAGGCTTTGGCAACATCAAAATTTCTGTCCAGCTTGCTTCTTGATAACTCTGTGACGATGCTTCGACTATACAATGAGTAGACATAGCTCGGGAAAACACCTCAGCGTACAACGGATGACCGAAGATACTCGATAAGAATTAGTTAGTCGATCGTAGGGAGGAATCCCGCACAGAGATCGGTCCGTTTGCCAACCTGATTCTTATGGTACTGACAACAGGGTCCCGAATATAGATCTGGCGTAAAGAGAAGACGGAATCTCACACTTCTGAAATGCATGGCAAGTCGAAAATGCTATCGTAGAATTGGTAAGGTAAGGCAACGAAAGATCTGAATTGATTGCCTCAGGTATATATGGATTAGGTAAGCGGCGCTTGCTCTCGAACAGGCGTACTACGTAAAAGCGAGCACGCCATTTGTGACGACAAATCAACTTTGGTGT
>JAABUR0100004701.1_pt1 | contig 18055 bp, 23 predicted proteins | sample 5560091 | NCBI WGS metagenome assembly JAABUR01 (sample SAMN10711879, study PRJNA513375) | rock metagenome | isolation source: Antarctica rocks | place: Antarctica: Victoria Land, University Valley sud | reverse complement strand
TGAACAGAGTACATTCAAGTATGTGATAAGAAGAGCAAGATCATCAGAAAACAGAAATACAGTGAATATTAAAAGATTATGCAGAATGTCAAACAATTCTCAAGAGAACTGTTCAAAACTGCGAAATGAACAAGAAATGCAATTGCAAACACATTGATTCAAACGACAATTTTCTCTCTGATCAAGTCAGAATGCTCTGACATCATCACAATAGCACAGAATAAAGTGAAGATAATGTTTCAGACTCACTTTTCATCATCTTCAAAGATTTTCATGTTGAACATAATAAACTTCAAGTACTCGCTCTCAATTGAAGATGATGCTTCATTGATGCATCATGAGATTAAAAAAGTTGTTTACAAAGCAACATTTAACAAAATATCAAGATACACAAAATATATAAATAAAATAATGCACAGACTTGTTGATGATGCATCAAAATAAATACACTCTCTTTTTGAAAGATGTTTATAGAAGAAAATACAGTTAACTCAGTTCAAGAGTGCAGTCACAATAGTGATGTGAAAGTCAAATAAGAAAGATTACTTTAATGCAAAAACATATAAATCAATTGTGTTACTCAACACACTGAGCAAAGTACTGAAGTTCATCATATTTGAACATTTGCAAAATGTTGTAGAAGTTTGCAACTCAATATTGAATATTCAGATGAGAGTTTGCAAGCACAAATCAATAGATACAACTTTGCAACTAATTATAAAAAAGATATATACTGTGTGAAATGACACAAGAAGAAGAGTAATTTCATTGCTGAGTCTGAATGAGAAGAATGCATTTAACAATGTGATGCACAGCAGACTTTTATATAACATAAAGAAAAGAAAAGTTTTTAAACTGCTTCTTAAGTTTGTGAAGAACTTTCTGAAAGATCAACGCATCATGATCACAATTGATAATTACATGATGATGAAATGCAGCATGAACATTGACATATTACAAGATTCTTCACTATCATCAATATTATATTTGTTTTACAATGCAAACTTGTTAGAAGCATGTAATGACATCAAGCTAAAAACTAACTTCATAAACTTTGTGAATGACATTAATATCTTGATATACAAAGAGTTTATAAAATGTAACTGCAGAGTTCTTAGCAAAATTTATGATAGATGCGAACAGTGATCAAAAATGCATGACATCAAATTCTTGATGACAAAGCATTAGTTGATTCACTTTATGAGAACTTCTAAATGATTTAATATGAAAGTTGATGTAGAGTTGATGAAACATCAGATTGATTCAAAATCAAATATCAAAGTCTTAAGAATTTAACTAAACTTTAAGTTGAAATGAGTGATTCACATGTATTATGTTGAAACAAAACTAGTGATTAAACAAAAAATCATGCAGACAATCATTAAGTCTACTTGAGACTCATCAATGATGATGAGTAAGCAAATATACTTCGCGATGATACATTCTCTGCTTAGTCACAAAGTCATCATATGATATACATCACAGAGAGTGAAAGATCATTGAAAGAGTTTGAATGTTAAACTGAGATTAGTACAAGAAAGAGCATTGTGACAGATCATCAATGTTTATTGAGTGATATTAACAGAGATTCTACAAATGAAAATAAACATGATGTTGATAGATATTCACTTATGAAAGCTGATACAAAGATTAATAACAAACATGAACTCTTGAAAATCAGACAAAGTTATCAAGATAACAATGCGTCAAATTCATAATGACTTGACATTCAAAAAAGATCAAAAATCAAAGCTGCATAAGACATCTTTACAGCTGAAGCAAAAGTGAATGAAAGAAACATTTGAATAAATGAAGATGAATTGAAGTCATCTTTACACAGCGATTCTCTGATCAAAATCATTGAAGATAGTTATAGTTGCAAACAAAAAAATGTCAATAAGATAATACAATCTTGATATATTCACATTGAAGCAAAGAGTTTACTTGAATGATAGCAACAGCAAAGACAATGTTACAGTGATCATGATGAAAATAAACTGAGAGCTAAATAAAAGACTGAGAGAATCAACTTTAGTCATCACTTATCATGATGAGCTGAAAGAATTAGTTGCAAGAACGAAACATCTTGCAGATGTTGCAACAGTGAATCAAAAGTATCATGAAAAGATATACAAAGTATACAATAATAGTCAGACTTCTCTGAAAACAGTGAAAGTTATGATATCAACAAAAAATCAGACACGTCTGCAATGAGTTCAGATTATGCATGAGAGCATTCAATCTTAAGAAGTCACGCTGAAGCTATATTAAATAGCGAAACATGCAGAAGTACTTGAAAATGAAGTAATGAACAAAATGATTGATAATGCACATGATTTGTCTTTATTGTTGACTGAGCATCAACGCACTGAAGTGATGACAAGACTGACATTCATACAGAAACAAATCAGACAAACATGAAGAATAGTCTGAAAAGAGAAATTCAACGCAGCTCATTTTCAATATCTGACATCAAAGATGATACATCAACATCTGCAACTGCACAAGAATCATATGAAGTCTCACAGCGCATTATTGACGCAGCTACGCATGAGAAAAATTGACTTCAATCAATTTCTACATGAGAGATGAGTATTCAATGTTACTATAACAATGTGCAAGTGTGACAGAGATCAAATGTCGATCAAGCACGTTTTATTAACATGTTCTAAATGAAAGATAGAATAAAAGATGATGCAATATGAAGAAAACATTACGAACTTGAAAAAGCTTCTAGAAATCATGAGTGCAATGACAACAATTATTTGAATGATACTCTCGACAAGCATATTGAATCAATTTCAGACTGTGACATTATTGAAGAATCAGATGAAAGAAAGAGAAAGTAGAAAAGAAACAAGTTCATAAAGTTCTTGCATTGAGAACAGTTACAGTATAGAGCGCAGAGAAAAGCAATAGTAAATACGAAAAGAGTGCTAGGCTAGCGCAGCGCTCGCTACAATATATAGAATCTTGCATAGACTCATAATGAGTGTTGAATCGAGTAAGAAAAAAAACATAGCTTTTCAATTAAACGTGATTTAGTGAACTTGTATGTCTGAAACACTTCTTTCTCTTTGACGTTGTTCAAAAAATTGATTCAGAATTGATTTTTGATCAAATTTATTACATCATGATACGAATTTTGCATTTGCACTATCTTTGCTCATGCGTCGTTCTTTCTGCATCTTTTTCAGATTCGCTTTTTTAACAACAACGTCTTTTGCATTTCAATGAACTTATTGTTTCATCAGAGTTTTGATTTTACGCATATTCGTTATTTAAATATGAATAATTTCATTGTATTCTTGATGCATTCAGTTAAATAAATGACTTTTGCTTTTAAACTCATGATTCTTTGCATCTTGACAATTATTTTGTCTTTCGTCTTTTGCAAATGCTTATCAAAGTCTTTTCAGTTAACTTTTTGCAGATTGTATGACGTGTTCAACGAATTTTCTATCAACTTCATCTTTTTCATAACTATTGTAAATAAAATTACTTCATGATCAAATTCTGTGTTTGCATTCTCATCTATGTGTCAATTCTTGATGTGATTGTGCATATTCTTTGACGCAAATGCTAAATCAAAGTATCAAGCTTGACTGATTCAAATAGTTGTGATATGTGTTTATATCAGAAGTGTTAATCAGATTGTATTTATGTAAATTTACTTAATTTATTAATGCTTTCATTCTAATAAAGTTTGAAATTTTTGCATTTCATCAGCTATGATGTGCATTAAAGTCTTCAACAATAATAACTTTTCGCTCAGAATTTAACATAACTTTTGCTAATTCTCGCTCAATCATGTAGAAGTACTTTCGAGCTCATGCACGTTTCGATCTCGTGCACACTCTAAACTCGATTAGTAATCAATACTATTTTTATTATTATTCAACCATCATTCATAGAATCAAATTGCAATTAATATAGAGAGTTGTCGATATCTATATGAAGCTTTCAAGCTATAAGAATTAATCATCAAATCGCTTAAAAGCTTTGAATTGCCTTTCAGCTCGCGTAGACCTGATTTGACTAGACTCTCTTTTCACCTTCTCAATAGCAACAAAATCAGTGAATTGCTGTACTTTCATCTCTTTAGACTTCTTCTTTTGCTCTTTCTGAAGCTTTTTAGCCTTCACCTTTTGCTTTTAAACTAGACGTCGTTGCTTCAATTTCTTCGCTCGTAGCTTCTTTTTTCGCTTCGCTTTCTTCTCTCGTTTCGTCTTCTTTTTTTCCCGTTTCACCTTTCTTTCAGCTATTAAACGCTGTTTCTTTAGCTTTCTAAGCTTTTTTTGTTTCTTTTCTTCAGTCTTTTGAATAGCAGCTTGCTGTTTCTCTTCGATTCTTTGAATTTGACGATCACGAGTCGCCTGAATCTTATTAGAACTAAAAAACACTTTCTTTGCCTCATCATTAACCTCTAAATCGTCAAATAAAGACTTTTCACGTCGTCTGCGACTTCTTTCAATACGTACTGTTCATCGAAGATCTTCATTTTCTGCTTTTAGAAGAGCAACATCTGTAGTAAGCTTTTTCATCGTATTGTTCAACTTACGAGCTTTTGAACCAATTACTTCTTCTACAACTGACTTCATTAATTGTTGAACCTTTCTTCAATCAGCTTCTGACAATGCTGAAGAAGAAGAATGACTTGAAACAGGTCTAGCGTCCGATTTAATCTGCTTTATGACCTGTGATGAATTGAAAGACAGCAATTCTGTCTTTTTTCATTCACTTTTTATGTTGGCATGCGTGAAAGCAGCTTGATATGCAGGTCAAAACAGATCAAAGAAGTCTTTTTTGATATTCAAGAAAGTTCTTGACTCTTAAAGATTCAGTCGTTCAGGTTTTGCGAGTAGTAATTGGTCAAAGAATTGAATAAGCTTACATTCAGAGGTTGAAGACGATGCGTAGAATGAGAAGAATATAAAGTCACGAGCATCTTGTTCTGCTCACATCAGTCAAGAAACTTCATGTTGATATGACTGTCATGCTCATCAACAAATAGAAGACGATAATCTCTTGAATTTCTGGCTTTTGACCTCGTATTTCGATCAAATACGATAGTGAGTCAAGAGTAGATCAATTCATCGTTGATTCAGTCAGTAGCGAAGAAAGCAAAGAAGCAGAATTGCTCTTTGAAATCATATTCAGTAACTCAGCTGTTCTGAATATTACCTGATATAGCCTGATAAATGATCGAAGAGAGTATATAGATCATATTCATGCAAATGATTGCAATCAAGATAATTCATTCTCTATTGCTGTCTTGATCAGCACTCAGCAATTTGTCACTGTCAAGATGCTTTAGACTGAAGACTCTTCGAGTCTTTTGAAGCAGTTCAAGTAGAAAGCTCTTTTCATTCATATTGTATGTATTTTTAGAAAGAATCTTATATTCTTCGATTTTTTGCTTTACCTACCCTTATATTAGTATGAAACTAAACGAAATGAAGGCACTTACTAGGTCAAAATAAAGCTGATATTGATATGCATTATCAGCTTTCTTTCGCTCTAGATCAGCTTCTTGTAGAAACTTTGACTGTAGTATATCTGAATGACGTCGAACAAACTCATAAGACCGGTTTTTGCCTAGCTGTTTTCCAGATATATTATACGCAAAAACACGAATCATGACATTGAGAGAAGATATATCACGTTCGATAAGCTTGTTGATATAGCGAATAAGCTCTTTTTCTTGTTGGTTCGAAAAAATTGACGTCGTTTGCTTGCTTTTCTTGACGAAGGCGATTATACCCCTATGTCGTCGCGACAGCGTGCTTCGATTGATATTGAATTTCTTTGCAGTTGCAGTGTAGTTAAATGACTTTTGCAAAGCTAGATCTGCAAGCGCTGCCTCAATTGAAGTCATATTGAATTTGTAATTGATTTTTGAAGAAAGATGAAAGTAGTAAAGTGAGATGTGCACGAGATCAAAACGTGCATCGAGTCGAGAATACTTCTATACTTGCTCATCATTTGCATTTTGTGACTTTTCATTGTAAATATTGATTTGATTTGATTTGAATTCATACATTCTTGTGACATTGATTTAAGTTCAACTCATGAGAAAAACTATGATATCTATATCGAACGAACAAAACTCTCTAGAAAAGAAAACCGCTCGTCGACTATACAACGACTTTAACGTCGTCAAGACAGTGAGTTTTGAGACTATGTATCATGTTTGAATCTATAGCTTCTATTCAGCGCGTGACGCTCTAGCAAACTCTTGATAAAAGTGTCTGTGCTGTTTGATTATGTCACATTGTTCTTGTTCTGCTCTTCATAGATAGTATTCTTTACAAACAATGTTTCGATTCAATTTTCAATTCGAAGACGAAGACGTTTTCTTTGCACTCGTGATGCTCATGATTGTAGTCGATAGCTGTGTTTTCTCGCTCAATAATTGTCATTTATTGAGCAGAGAAATATATGATGAAAGAGAGACGCACATGATGAGAAGATAGAATGTGATTGTATTGAATAATTTTTTTCTTCTCTTGATTTGACTTGTGTCATGCAGACGTTAAATGAATTGTTAGTATAAATGTGCAATCACAATCGTTAGATGATTTGACTCTGATCAATAAAGAAGAATGCGTTCTGATCATTCTTCTGCGCTCTCGATTTTTCACGTAGATAGATATATGATTTGACGTCAAGTAAAGAAGATGAGCTCAAGTCTCTTCAGTATATCAGCGTGATCGACAAGTCACTACTTCTTCAAGCACTGTAGTCACAACTCTTAGACTGAGGTCAACTATTCTATCTGATATCTTTTCATCAATTACTTGATGACACTGTCAATGTGATGAAGACGTTTCAGTATATCGACGCGATTAATGAATTGCAAATTCTTCAATCACTTGTAATCACGACTCTCATACTGAGATCGACTTTTTCACTAGATATCTTTTCATCTCTTACTGACATCGACATGTCATTAATCTTCTTCGTAGATCGATTGTGACTGTTAGGAAAGATGCTGTCACGTAGATGAAAACTTTGCACGATTGACTTTTCTGCTCACGCAACATTCTAACATCATTTGAATTGCGTCGAATTGAGATTTCTTGACTCTTCTGACTTTTATTCAGAACATAGAATCAAAAGATTCGTAGTCGACATCACGTACAAATGAATCTCGTCATCAATCTTGTAAATATTGAATAATAAAATTTCTCTCTGAATTTTATTATTCGCTATTGATATCGCTTGCATATCTTCGATATTGACTATGTTTGATCTTGATGTACATGTAAATTTCTTTGCATTTTTTGCAACAAATATCAGTACTTTGACTTGAGTAATCTGAACATTTGATTTGATGCAGATAAACGATGAATGCAAAATTATTATATTTTCGTCTCTCATTCATGATTCTTGTAGTATAATAATATCTGTCTTGTTTTTCGCAAATTTCATGCATGTATGAATTGATTCAACTCAAATCATACACACATACACTGCGAGAAAAATTTCAAACTTTATTAGAACGAAAGCATTAATAAAGTGAAAAGAGAAAACAACTCTTAACTGCAACTGCATTCAAGTTGTTGAGCAATCTTGAAAAAATACATTGCAGACATCTTACTAACGCAAAGAGAAGCAAAAGCATAGATCGACAATAGAAGCGAACTATTGCAGATCTCAAAATATATATCAAGAAATCTTTATACTAAAGTTACTATTTACATGAAACACTTTGAATAAAAGGTTAAAGAAATATATAAGTGAAAAGAAAGAATGAAAGAACATTTTGCATTTGCAAGAATTGAACTCTTGCAAGAAGCATTGAGATTGAATGTGCTTATGCACATCTCACTCTCGTCGATTGCATCTTTGCAGAGAACAGAGATCAACTTGAACATAAGCATGAGCAACAGCTCAAGAAAAGAATTCAAAATGTTGATGATGAAATGCGTAAAGTCAATTAAAAGTAGCTGAACTCTGTCAACAGAAAAGCAGCTATAAAATAATATAAATGACTTGTTTTGCAGTCAACAAAAATCATTTACATCATTGAAAAGAAGAATACAGATTGTGTTCAATTTATTAAATGCATTAACAATCAACGCATCAATAAACTGATGAAATGCAAATGAGAATATGCAATCAACGCAAGTGATTGTAAGATTGAAAGAAATAAAAAAGCGAAAAGCGATGAAAAGCTTACATAAAGAAGTCAGTGATAAAGATAACAATGATGAAAATCAAGATGTCAGCTACAAGAAGACTTTAGTCAAAAGATTATGAGAAAAAGCTGAATTCACAATCAATCAGCTAGAAACAATGATGTCAGAGCAGAAAGAAATCATTGAGCATAGCTTAAGTTACATAAGAAAAGCATGCAATGAAAGCATAAAGAATTCAATTTAACAGCAGATGAATGCGTTGCAGAGTCAAATGAACAAAAAGCTAAAGATTATTTTGCAAATAGTGCAGCAAAATGCATGAAACATTGAAAAAGAAATCAACTTAAAGCAAATGACGAGAAAGACATAAATCTTGCAGACGAAGCAGAATTCACAAACAACATAAGACAAGCAAATGATGCAAATATCTGCATCGAAGTTAACATATGCACAAAAGACAGCTCAATCAGCAGATGCAAACATTAAGACAAATGCAAATGCAAAAGCGAGCGAATAAAATCTAGTCATCAAAAAACTCTCATTAAAGTCACAAGAAATATTATATTGTGAAAGAAAATTAATAGTCACTTTGAAAAATGAGAACTGAATCTTACAAGTGATGAAAATGCACAATGCAGTAAACAATGTACTGAAGAAGACAAAGTCTGAATCTGTACGTGATGCTGATTATAAATCTACTGTTTAGCTACAGTAAAGTCTAGAGATTATTAAAAGTTTGAATGACATTGAGATGCTGCGTGATGATGAAGCACTGTGCATTGATCGCATGCAAAGTTTTCGCGATCGCGCAGACTTTGATAATCTCAATGCGCATGCTATAAGCAATTCACACGCAGATAAGAAAGTCAAATAGAACGCAGAACTACAAGAAAAATCGCTTATGAAAATTATTTAATTCAGTATTTTGTCATCATGATTTTTATTTTTTATTTTTTATTTCTTCATTAAGTGCATGCAGTTTATGACTATGATACTGTCTAAATGCTGTGTATATGTTAAATTACATGTATCTTGATCAAAGTCGCTGCTTTATATCTTTTCATTGATCAATCACATCGATAGTTTGCGCAAACAAGCACTTTCAGTCAAACAACTTCTTTCTTTCGTGCTCTCGTTTTCTCATCTCTTCGTGTTCTTTTCACTCTACTTTTTCATTCTCAATAGTTATTTTCTTGTTGCAATTCAAGTACTTTTCAAGTACTTTAGCATTGCGATTCTTTCAATCTTGATGATAAACAACGTCAATATAATGTTCATGTTTTTGAACTGTGCTTTTGCTTTAAGCTGTAACTGTTCTGCTCTATAATGTTTGCAGTTCAGTAGTAAGTGCTTCAACGTTTGTCTCGTCTTGCATATTTCATAGCATTTGTTCAAATTATTCTCTGATAATCGATGCAAATAGCTTTTGAAATAGTCATGTCTCATTTTTAGCTGTATAAACGTTGAAAACGTCAGTCTGTTTATTTTTTGAAGCTTCTTTAGTGATCTGTAACTTAGATTCATTCTCGCTGTGTGCTTCTGATACTAATTTCCTTTTTTGATGCTGTCGTTTCATGCAATTAGTCATTGCTCTTTTGTCTCTTTGTCTATTTGCTTTTTGATGAAGCTCATGATTGTTCTTTTCCTGATGTTGATTGTCAATCTTTTTCATGTCGCGTCTTTGATCAATTGATTCGCTGCTTCGTTTTCGACGATGTCTTTGCAACTTAATACTCACTGTATGCAAATATAACATCGATTTTGTTGCAGATTGATCAGATTTTGTCGTATATTATTGAATAACTTCAAATTAACATTGCTCTTTGCTTTCAATCTTTGCAGCATCATTTGACTGTCTGTGTACACTCAAATTTTGCTGTCTTCAGATGCTTCTTCGCTGCATATCGCGATTGCATCGTCGATAGCTTGCAGTTTCGCTTTCGTTATAATTATTTCATTGATCACGCTTGTCATCTTGCTGCATCTAACAGACTCATGCGTGAATATCATTGCGATTTCGATTTCTGTTTTGAGCTCTGCTATCTTTTTTCGAGTTTGCGATGCGTCAATGTACATCACTATGTTTTTCGTCTTTTTGACTATTGTTTTCAGTTTTCTATAGTGTGTATTTATTGTTTCGCACGTTTTATCTCTTGCGAATTCGATTTGCATCTTTGTCAGATATTCAATTTCCTGATCTCATGATTTCTTGAAGTGAGAAATTTCGATTTCTTTTATTGAATTCAATGTTTTTTGCACTTTGTTCAATATTTAATATATCTGCGTAAGTCTGTCTTTGCACTTCTTGACTTTTCAAGATAAATTTGTCTTTGTCTCATTTCAGTTCAGATATTTCAATGCATTCAAATCTAGATTCAATTCAATAGAGTATTAAGATGAATACAAAATAAACGTTCTTTTTCTGATAGAGTGTTTTTTCGATAACTCAACTATTCAAATTGCATAGTTCTTGCACTTTTGATCTAATTGCATTTTCATTGACGAGATTTCAACTTCTATCTGCATAGCATCTATCAATAATGTTCGAAATGCACTCAGAATTTTTCGTAATGCAGCGTTTTGCAGTTTGCGAAATTTGACTAAGTAGCTTTTTGAATTATTTCATCATATTTCGACGTCATAATCGCTAATAGACGTGACACATGTCAGATATAACTGCTTTTCTGATTTAACATTTAATTCTCACTCGCTATTCATTAATTCAAACAACGAGTGTAGCATTCTTGTGACTGTTGCGATTTTCGTTTGCACATGAACTTTAAAGTTAAGCTTTCGATTCAGTCAGACTTCTAGTTATCGTACGCATGTCTTTGATTTTATGATCGTGTTATTGAGTAGAATAATCATTTGATTAAGTGTCGTCTTGTGACTTTCAAAGTGTATCAATTCAGATTTCGAGTCATTGAATTGCACTGCGTTGTTCTCAGCTCATGTGAAAGCGACTTTTGCTACGTTTTCCAGCATTTTCACATTCTTGTCAATATTTCTTCCCTTAATGTATAGCATCACATCATCAATATAGCTGAATGACTGTAGATTTTCGAACTTTGCGCGAATCTTTGAAAACAAGTATCGAATATAAATCAGAAATAAAATGAGCGAGATAAATGAGTCTTGTGATATTTCTGTGCTTATTTTCTTTGATTTCTGACGTTCATCGTCAAATGCTAAGTCAATAACTCTGTTTTGTAAGAAACATTTTACTCAATTGATTAAATTGATCAATATTTTTAACTTAATCAATATTTTGACTAGTTGCTTCAATGCAACATGATCAAAGACTTCTTTGACATCTAGAAGTAAACAGATAAGTGTGTTTTCTCGACTTTTTGTCATTTGTGCATCATGTACTAGATTTAATACTGCATCTATAACTGATCTTTGTTTTCTGTCTCTCATTTGATCAAAATTCAGCAGCGTGTCATTAATTTCAGCTGTGTAAGACAGTTACACTACTATTATTTTTTCTGCTACTTTGTTTAAACATTTTAGCAGCGTAATAATTCTGTATGTCTTTGAAATTGAGTAATTCAACTTGTCTGATTTTTTCAGAATAATTTTCGTGTCTTCGCGTCATATTTTTGAATGATAGTTGTTTTTAATCAAATCTGAGTACACTAAATTGAAGATTTTCAATATGCTTTTGTACGCTTGCTGTATAATTGCAAATGACATATCATTTGATTCAAATGTTTATCAAAAATATGTTGTATACGTTGCATGCAATATATATAAAACATGATCTCTATGCTGATTTCTTTCTTAGACTTAAGAGATTACTTAAAGAGTTTTCTTATGACAAATTCACAGTTCAAGATGAACGAAATCTTTCACTACTCAGATTTCAACAGTTTACTTCTTAAGCATGAGTTGCAGACATTTCATCTGTGATATGCATATGTATTGCAGTCGATTTTCTTTTTAATCACATCAACATGTGCTACTGTTCTTTCAAGCTATACAAATAATGTTTTCAACTAAAGATTGACTTTATCATCAAGACATTCAAGAGTCAGAACTTAGTGAAGAAATGAGATTCTTAAGATCAACAATTGTCATCATTGTATATCATGTCTTGCAGATACTCACTTCACTTGTAAGATGTGCAATTCATCTGTTTCATGTTATCTGTAGAAATCTTTCTCATGCAGATTGATCATGTCTTGCAAAAATGTTCATATATTACACTTTTAATCAGACAGTGTAGTTTGATCATTCTTTATTAACTCGCTTATGTTTCTCTTCTCTTAACAAAGTCTTCTCGTCAACGTATCACTCATATATAGAATGTTTGTATTTGAACGTTTGTTAAACAATATTAATGAGACTTTTAAGTATGCTCATGTTGAACTTAATGAGTCTTGTGAGTTGTTTATGTTGTAGTAACAGACATGCAGTCTTAACAAGATTTATATGTAATTAGCATGTAAATTTAAAGAATGTTCATGATTCAAGTTTTTTCTGCTAATCATTCTCAATAAATCAAACACAAGAGTGTTTTGTTTCAGTTTTTATCATCATAACAACAAGATATTGAATCGAAGGATTTTTATAAGCGATTTTTCTTGTAGTTCTGCATTCTATTTGACTTTCTCATCTGCATGTGAATTGCTTGTAACATGTGCATTGAGATTATTAAAGTCTGCGTGATCGCGAAAACTCTGCACACGATCAACGCACAGCGCTTCATTATCACGCAGCGCTTCAATGTCATTCAAACTTTTGATAATTTCTAGACTTTACTGTAGCTAAACAGTAGATTTGTAGTCAGCATTGCGTACAGATGAGTTTTATTGCTGATTATTTCAAAGAAGTATAGCATTTCTTATCAAATCACTGTCTGTTTTATCTTTTCTTGATGTGCAAAACAATAAATTGAGATCAGTTGTTACTATTCTGAGCGAGATAACACGACTACTTTGATACATGAGATATAAAGCAATTGCGTCAAGCATTTTCTATTAAAAAGAGTAATTTAAACTCTTGCAGACTAGATTTATATCATTTTCATCTGACATAAGTTAATGATAAAAGATGATTTATTGCAGATTTTGAAATAAAAATTGAGAAATCTCTACACTAAAGTTACTGTCTACGTGAAACGCTCTGAATAAAAGATTAAAAAGATATTTAAGTGATGTCAAGTGAATTTTCTAGAAGCTTGAAGCTCAAAACTTGAAAAAAACTCTTTATGAAAAGAAATATAAAGAGTCACTTTATGCACTTTTTCTCGCCTCGTTTCGCGAATAGTAACGCGAAACTCAGCAGAAGCAATAGCTCAGCGTCAGAACTCAAAACGTTGATGATAGAAATTAAAAGATTAACGTTAAAGATTGAAATAAATCTATAGAATGAACTTAGCATAAGTTTGTCAACAAGCAAACAATTGCAGAGATTGACAACGAGATTTATTTATACAAGATGCTGACTAAGAATCTTCTGCAGACTATGCTTGTCAGAAGAGCTGAATAATCTCATTAACATTGACAAAGCAGTAACAACGCTTTACTCATGCGTTGAGCTCACACACAGTCAAAAAGCGAGACAATAACAACGTAATTATCAACATGTTGAAGCTTGCATATATACAGAAGAACAGCAATGTTCTTGCGTACATGCTGCAACTCATATACGACATATACATATATACTGCGAAGGCACGATTCAGCTTTTGCGCATATACAGACAGACGTGATGCAGTAAATTAATCGATTTTTCGCATTTTCAGATCGATTCACACGTAGCGCAATAATACACAGAGCAGTAACAGCGCTTTATTCACACGTTGAGCTCATATACGACATACACACATATACTGCGAAGGCACGATTCAGCTTTTGCGCATATACACATCGATGCAACGCAGTAAATCGATTGATTTTTCGATTTTCTGATCGATTTACATGAGTTGCAAACACATACATTGCAAAGACACAACACAGTCTTTGCTCATATACACAGAATGACAGCAACGTCTTTGCACACAAGCTGCAACTCATATACATCACACACACATACATTGCAAAGACATGACTCAGCTTTTGCACATTTACATGTCTGCATGATGCAGTAGATTGATCGATTTTTCGCTTTATCAGATCAATTTATATGCGTCGCAAACATATACATTGCAAAGACACGACACAGTCTTTGCTCATATACACAGAACAACAGCAACGTTTTTGCATACATGCTGCAACTCATATACATCACACACATATATACTGCAAAGATACGACTCAGCTTTTGCACATCTACACGTCTGCGTGATGCAGTAAATCAATCGGTTTTTCGCTTTATCAGATCAATTTACATGCATCGCAATCACATACACTGCAAAAACATGACACAGTCTTTACTCATATACACAGAACAACAGCAACGTCTTTGCGCACATGCTGCAACTCATATATTTCTTTGAAAGTCACAAAGTCAATCACTCTCTATGATCAGCATCTAGACTCAATTTGATAGCAGCTTGATCAGATGAGATATTGATGCTCAATGAATCTCGCTGTCGTCGACTCATTGAATTCAATTAAAATGAAGCTTGACAGTGAATCTCGTCTTTCAAATATTCTCATTTTCTATTTCTATTGCTTAATCTAGTGTGCTATGTATAGCAGTTCAGCACTTCGATCATCTGCAACAGACTAGTTTGAAGCACTCTGCTGCAGCACAGCCTCATGAAGTCTCTGCATCTCGCTGTCGTTGTTTCTTTCTGAGTCAATTGACGTTGACGTCAGAAATTTCAGCTAAAGTCTTGCGCTTAATAGTGTAATTCTTTCTCTTCAGTTTGCTACATAACGTGCAATAAGTCTTTTTAGCGAGCTTAATGTAGTGATGCTCAGAAGAATAGATCATATTCAAAGTAGCAATAGAGATTTTTGACTCTTGCAAATGATCATTGTCATAGAAATTTTGCGTGAGTTTCAAAGCTAACTGCAAAACGAAGTCTTTATGCTTCAGCTTGAAGATGAGATCTCGTAACTTATGCAGTTTGAAGCTATTTAAAACAGCTGCTTCAAGAAGAAATTCAAACAGTCTTCAGAAATATTTGTTATTTCTTCGATGCAAAGAATAATAGAATCTCTGTTGATCATTTTCATTCGAATCTTTCATATTATCATTGTATTTCTTAGTCACTAAAGAAATTGACAACATCAAATCTGATCAGTCATAGTAGAGAGTAGAATGAGCGACTATGAAAGAAAGATAGCTGGTGACAGTGAGATTATTGCTGAACCTGAGTATCGTGAATTCTGAAGATATGTTTCACCTCTTTCAATGATCAAGCAAATGAAGCTCATCTAAATCAGATAAATCGTGTGAGATGATCATGTACTGCAACACGTTGTTATTCTGTCATACTAAGCATAAAACCTCGTCTTTGACTATCATGTGAGCACGTAAGCCTCAGTTCTTTGCTTTGATGAAGATGAGTCGAAGACGAAGTAGCTGATTTGAATATTCGCTGCTCGATTTAGCTGTATCACATGCATCAATTTCTTCTTTCTTTAAAGCTTTGAATAGCTTCACACTGCTGAAGAAGTTGTTTGTAAAGACTACATAGTCATACGATTTAAATAAGTCTTTGCATAGCTGTAAAATCACTCGTAAAGATGACGACAGCGTGTCATTGCTCTTAGTCTTCTCGTTGTAGCTTAGCTGCTTAGCAGTTAACAGCTCAGAAATTGAAGTTATTTATGACATTAGTTAGTACTGACGTAGTAGAAATTTAGTGAAATATATGTATGAAAGTATGATTTTGCTTGGGAAATATGAGAGTTCTTCATCGAAGTTCTAAGCACTAAGCTCATTATCTTTCTAAACTGGTAATAAAAACTCAACATTACACGACAGAATTCTTCTTTGAAGTCTTCTTGAAGACGTCTATGAAGAGCTCTTCAAAAGCATCTTCAGAGATCTCTTCAGCGAGCATTTTCAAAGCAAAAACAGGTAATCTTCGATGAATTACATACAAAAATCAGAAGATAAACATATCTTTGACGTGAAAAGAAAATCGAGTATGTAATTTTCCTGACATAGACTGTAGATTTTGAAGCTCATCTCAGCTGCTTTAGTGCTGAGCATCATAATATGCTTGAAACGTTCTCGAAAGAGTATTAATTGCTCATCAACAGATACGTTTCTGTCTGACTTTCAGTACTGACAACTAGTCTTTCAAATATCAGAGACTAATGACTCGAGCTTCTTTCAGAAATCAGATTCTTTAGAATTCAAATTTTCGTCTGAATCGAATATCTTTCAGTATCGTAAAATTTGGCAAAATCGCTTTTTACTCATTGCTTGTATGATCTCGATGAAGACTGACTTATTAGATTGAGTGTTTCAGTAGTTCTCATACTTTGAGCAGTGATAAAGACTCATGTAAAGCAATATCTTCATAAATGTTCTCACCTTATGATCATTTGTTGATCTTCAAGCTTGACAGTGTTTTAATTCTTGTTTTTTGACCTTCTCTTGCTTCTGCTTAATGATAGCGTTCTGTTTCGTGTTTTTGACTATGATGCAGCGCATATCGAAGCTTATAAAAAGAGAAAATAGCTGTAGAGAGGTCTGAATGTGATTTGAAATCAGAGAAACAGAAGAACGAGCTTTTATTCAAAGAGAACTGAAGCTTTCACGAAACGTTGAAATTGTCTTCAGCACTTCATGTACAGTAGATTTCTTCTTCTGTTTAGTCTCATTTCGCACTGCAAATAGTAGAACATCAGATTCGTCAAGTATTTCAAACTCACAGTCACGTTCAGACATCTGTATGCGATTGACAGCGAGATCGACAGCGAGGTAAACAAACAAACAAACAAATGTTTGTATGCTTAGTCATTGGTGAGGTTTCTCTACTAGCATTGTAAATCATAGAGAATGATTGACTTTGTGACTGTCAAAGAAATACGTCACACACACATACATTGCGAAGGCACGACTCAGCTTTTGCACATCTACACGTCTGCATGATGCAGTAAATCGATCGATTTTTCGCTTTATCAGATCGATTTACATGCATCGCAATCACATACATTGCAAAGACACGACACAGTCTTTGCTCATATACACAGAATGACAGCAACGTCTTTGCGCACACGCTGCAACTAATATACATCACACACATATACACTGCGAAGACATGACTCAGCTTTTGCGCATCTACACGCTTGCATGATACAGTAATTCGATCGGTTTTTCGATTTTCTGATCGATTTACATGCGTTGCAAATACATAAATCAAAGCTCGTTTAGTTTATTCAGCTGAATGATTATACAAACAAGTTGAAAGCTCATGTTGAAGTGATCAGCTTTCATAATTTTGAATTGTTTATGTGATCATTTGATCATATAGACAGTTCACGCGCTCATATGCGCAAACTATCGATGTGATTGATCAACGAGAAGATATAAAGCAGCGACTTTGATCAGGTTACATGTAACTTAGCATACACATAGCGTCTAGACAGTGTCATAGTCATAGACTGCATGCACTTAATGAAGAAATAAAAAAATAAAAAAACAACTGCAGAACAACATTGTCAATTTATTTTGCAATCAACAAAAATCGCTCACATCAGCAAATAGAAAAACGCAATACATGTTTAGTTCATTTGATGCATTGATGCTAAATTCACATGCAAATGCGCATAATGACAAGAATATAATCAATTTGCGAAATGCAAATTCGCAGCAAAAAGAGCAAACATGAGCGATTGTGAAATTCAAAGAAATGAAAAAGCGAAAAGCGATAAAAAGTTCGCAAAAAGAAGCTAGCATCGAAGTTAGTACTAGCAAGTGCTACGATGTCATCTCTAAAAAGATGCAGATAAAGAGACTGCGCGAAAGAATTGAATTTGCAGTCAATCAGCTAAGACAAG
>JAABUR0100004699.1_pt1 | contig 18059 bp, 21 predicted proteins | sample 5560091 | NCBI WGS metagenome assembly JAABUR01 (sample SAMN10711879, study PRJNA513375) | rock metagenome | isolation source: Antarctica rocks | place: Antarctica: Victoria Land, University Valley sud | reverse complement strand
GGGCGAACCCGGCCAGCTCCGCCGCCAGCGCGCGGTGCGCGCCAACCCCCACCCAGCCTGGACGTGGGGCGCCCCGAGCTGCCCTGGCGCCGATGATCAAGGAGTACCTAAGTGGAAACCCCCTTTACAGTAATTAGCCGACGTTATGCACCTCGGGCGTGTCGTTTCGTGCGCTTATGGGTTGGATAGTCGGGACGTATGCCGCGACAAGGCAATCAAGCGAAGCTGCGCCCCGCCGTGATCACGTAGCTGTAGGCGTCCACCGTCCGCGAGGGGATCAGCGCGGACAGGCCAGCAACGAGGGCGAGCGCTGCGCTCACCGGGTCATGGTTCCCGGCCAACTCCCACGACGCTCCGGCCAGTCCGAGCGAGACACTGCCGACGCCGACGCCGCCGGAGCGCTGGAGTTTGCGTGAGGTTCGACGGAGCCCGAAGGCTCGCTCGGCCAGTTCCTCGCGCCGATCAGCCAGGAGGACTTGCCGGTCGACCTCATCCAGCGGACCAAGCTGCGTTAGAACACTGTGCAGTTCGCGGGTGTAGGCGCGGTACTCGTCAGCGTGTCTGGCCCGGAAGTCCAGCAGTTCGTCAAGCGGGACACTGGTGAGGTCGAGAGTGACAGCCTCTAGGTCGAGAGCAACCAAGTGTCCCGCTGATGGCATCTGGCTACGCGACAGGGTCTTTACCAGCGATTCCGCAGGTTGCACCTGCGATGTTGTGGGGTGCAGGTTCAGACCTTGGCGACGTCCGGCTGCGCGGGCGAGTTGTGCGAGAAGGACCAAGATCGTCGTCCGCACCTCGGGGTGCATGGGGATCGAGAGCCCGTCTTCGCTCGATCGGGCAAGACCCCTTTCGATCAATTCTTCAGTGAGCATGGAGGCCAGGCCCACGTCTGCGCCCCAGCCGACCCGGCTCTGGGACAGTGCTTGGAAGTGGGAGCTGCGGTCCAGCTGATCGAAGGTTCCCTCGGTCAAGAGGGACACCATCGCGGTTGCCAGGTCCTCGGTCATCTGTTGATCCACGAAGGTTTCGGGTTCGAGTACGCGCAAGATGCCTAGGTCTGCCAAGGGACTCGCCAGGACAGGGTCGCTGAGCTGCTCGATGCCGGACATGTATCGCGGTCGCAGGATGGCGATCTGGTCGAAGAAGAGCAGCAAGGCCTTGACCTGGTCGACCTCCTCGTAACGCCAGTAGGGCGCGGGGTAGTAATACGCGACCTCCGGGTCGTTCACATCCGCATCGACCATCGCAAGAGTCTGACAGCCCCGAGATGCGCGCGGGCAAGACCCAGATGCCTCGGTCGATCCGGGACTGACTCCGCCGATCGGGCAAGGGTGGCCTGTGTCGACGTGGGAGCTGGGAAGGAGGGAAACGCGCCCACGAAGCACTCATCAGTCTGGGATGCTGCGCCAATGGACTACAGCGCCCAACGGCCCCGGGGCCTACGGCCACCACAGAATGGGGACGCAACCAACCTCACGATCTGGGTGGATCTGGGTAGCGCGCGCAGCCTGGATGACGTGGCCCTCTACCTGACCGACTTGGCCACCCTCGTTGACGTCGGGCAGAGGTGGGGAATCGAACTCTCCCGAGCTGCCGTTGAGTGGGACGCCAGAGCGGACACGCGAACGACTCGCCCAGATCGTGGAGACGTTGGCTACGACGTTGAGCGAGCTCTGATTGGTGAAGGTTTCGACCTCCCCCGCGGCCGCCGCGGCCACATCCCTCCCTGGGAGTGGGTGTGGGGTGACGACATCCAATGGCGAACTCTGCGCGACCTGCGGGCGAGGCAGATTCTGGGCGAACGCACGACCGTGGTGACCGTGCGATACGAGAACCCGCTCGAGGTGATCCTCGTTGGGTCGGGCATGCTCATCGCAGGCGTCATCTTGGCGGCACGCACCGCGCGGGACTGGAGCGCTGCTCGGCGCACCGGCGCGGCCACCGCCCGGGAGGCGGAGGCCGAGGCGCGGATGACCGAAGCCCGCGCAGATCTATACGAGCACCTGGTCAACGAAGCAAAACGCGGACAGACGCCAGTCCCCGTCGGCGACCTGGTCCAGATCGTGACCCCTCCAGAGATCAAGTCGTTGAACCGGCTCACCGAGCGTCCGATCTCTCTCGAGTTGCCAGGCGGTTCAGATCGAGAGCAACACTGATTCCGGCCATCCCTGGCGCAGCCGAACACGCCGACCTCATCCTCATCGACTCCGCCGTTTAGACGAGCGACAGATCTGGGATGCTGCGACCATGGGATCCATCGTCGACCTCGACCTCGTCCGCACTCTCGGCATCGACCGGTGAACCAGATGCCCCCCCAAACGCAGATACGGCGTTGGTGCTGAAAGGATGTCCGAACTCTCAGAGAGCGCGTGCGGAACGATTCGCCGACCTTCTGCCGTGACCTAGGTATGAGCACGATGATGGACTCGATGGAGCTGCCCGAGGACGACGAGCGTCCGATGACCCAGGCCGAGGTCGACGCCTTTCGACGCGAGAGCCTGTTCATGCGTCCGGACGAGGTCGACCCCGACTTCCAGCCTCGCCTGAGCAACATCTCGGCCGGGTTCACAATGCAGGGCATCGCGCGGGCGGTGGAGCCCTCGCCTGTCGAGTATGTCGCGATCGACATTCGGGACGACGACGACCACATCAAGGAAGCCCTTGCGATCCACAAGTGGAACCTGGTGTGGGAGTCCGCCCAGTTCCGGCGACGCTACTTCGACGAGGACGAGCTGCCCGAGCAGATGGCCCGTATTGCTGACCTGGGAGATCTCAACGTCAGCTTCGTCCCGAGGACCATCTCGCGCTACCACGAGTACGCGCCGCTGCTGTATTTGCTGCCGGCAAGGACCCTGGAGCGCTTCGGTCTGCCGCTCTTCCGCGCCGGCACGTGGCCGTACGGCATCGGCGACGTCGATATCGACCGCCACCTCCCCGTCGACTTCGAGGCACGACTCAGCCGGGCCTGGGCTTGGATGGTCTGGCCCCACCTGAACTCCGGATCAGGGCTCGCCGCCTTCTCCAAGGATGACCCGATCAAGCTCCTCGCGCACAACCTCGACTTCTGGGTTCCCGCGATCACCCAGGTCATCCAGGACACCTTGCGCGGCTTCCCCGAGGTAGACGAGGGGACTGAGACCGGCCCGGTCGAACTCATCGACGGCAGCGTCCTCGAAGGTGCCGTCAAGGCCAGACCGCGGAAGGGCGGCCCGATCTGGCTCGGCGTCGACGAGGCCGCCGAGAAGGTGGGCGAGGCTGTGAGCGCGGCCGACGCCACTGGCCGACTTCGCGGAATCCTTGACGCCGTGAAATCGAACCGCGTGCAGGACGACTTCTCGCCGCGATGGTCCTTCGCCCGTGAGGACTTCGAGCGCAAGCTCTACTCCAAGCGCTCCAAGGTGTCAGTGAAGTTCGTAGAGCTCACCGACACGATCCCGGTCCAGGGTCCCGAAAGCGAGGTGCTCGGACGGATCGTCACCAATGACTTCCTCGCCATCCTCGATGCCCGAAACAGGCAGATCGTGGTTCTGCTCAACAGTGGCGTGACGAGTCGCACCGAGATCGCCCAGATCCTGGGGTACGCGAACCACAGTGCGGTCTCCAAGCGCCTCGACCGGATCAGGCAACAGGCGGTCGACTTCTTCAGCACGTACTGAAGGTCACGCCGCGGACGCGCACCTTGCCGAGTCCATTGCCCGGGGCGGTGTTCGTCAGGGTCGGAGCCAGAGATTCGTCAATCTCCGCTGCGTCTCGACATCGATCTTGTTGTCGAGATGCACTCAAAACTGTAAGAACGTCGAGATGCAAGATGCGCTCAATCTTGTAAAGAACGGCCGTCGATTCTAAGAATTAGCCGACATTATGCATCTCGGGCGCGTCCACGTGTTCAGGTCATGGTTCCGCCGATTTGGGGGCGGTTTGAACCGCCGGAGTCTGGACAGTCTTTTCCGGGGCCGTAGCTGGGCGTGGGTGCCGCGCTCAGCTGCCGGCCTGTCATGCGGACCGACTCCACGACATTCGCCAGTGCGATCCACGAGTGCCCTTGCCCACGTTTGGAAAACTCACCGAGTGGTTTCCAGGCCGGCGATGACTTGCCGCTCGACTCGTCGTACGAGCCAATCGAAGAGCCCAACGACTCAACGCATGAGGCGATCTTTGCTGGCTCAAGAAGTTCCGCGCCTGCCGGCTGGTCGAGCCCATCGACGAGGAGCATCTCTACTACGCGGCGATGAACTCCACCGGTTGCCGGCTGACCCGCTCCCAGCGACTCAGGCACGGTGTGATGCGCTCCGGGGGTAGGCGTGGACCACCGCAGTGGTGAGTTTGGGTACGGCGTGGGTCAGTTCGTGCTCGGCCGTGTGGGCGAGGTCGTGAGCGGCGGCGAGGGAGGAGTCGGTGTTGATGTCGAGGTCGGCGTCGGCGTGGATCTCGTGCCCGATCCAGCGCATCCGAACCCGGCGGACCGCGACGACCCCGGGCAGCGCGGCCAGCGTCGTCTCGGCGGTCTCGACCATGGCGGGGTCGACGGCGTCCATGAGCCGGCGGAAGATGTCGCGGACGGCGGTGCGCAGCACGGCGAGGATGGCGACGGTGATGACGAGGCCGACGATGGGGTCGGCCAGCGGCCAGCCGAGGGCGACGCCGCCCGCGCCGACCAGGACCGCGAGTGAGGTCAGCCCGTCGGTGCGGGCGTGCAGGCCGTCGGCGACCAGGGCCGCCGACCCGATCGCCCGCCCGACCCGGATCCGGTAGACCGCGACGAGCTCGTTGCCGGCGAAGCCGACCAGCCCGGCCGCGGCGACCCAAGCCAGGTGCTGGACCGGAGCGGGATGGATCAGCCGGGTGATCGCTTCGTACCCGGCCACGACCGCGGACAGCGCGATCATCGCGACGACGAACAGCCCGGCCAGGTCCTCGGCCCGGCCGTAGCCGTACGTGTACCGCTTGGTCGCCGCGCGACGGCCCACCGCGAAGGCAAGCCACAGCGGCACTGCGGTCAACGCGTCGGAGAAGTTGTGGATGGTGTCGGCCAGCAGCGCGACCGACCCCGAGATCACGACCACCACGACCTGCAGGGCCGCGGTGACGCCGAGGCCGATCAGGCTGATCTTCACCGCGCGGATGCCCTGAGCGCTCGACTCCAGGGCGGCATCCAACGAGTCCGCCGCGTCGTGGGAGTGCGGGCTGATCAGGTGGGTCAACCGCGACCGCAGCGACCGCCCGTGCTCATGCCCGTCGTGGTCGTGGTCAGAGTCATGGGCGTGCTCGGAACCGTGCGTGTGGTCGTGGTGGGCAATTTGGGGATGCCCTGAGGCTCCGGGGCGGGGTGGGTGGTGGCTCATGGGGTCCTCCGCCGCTGCCGCGGTGCCGTCTTCGTGGGCAGGGTCGTGACCTCGTCGCGGTGGTGGCGGGGGACCTCCGGGCCAGCATGTTCGGCATTGAACACCGCGTCGCGGACCAGGCGGGCGACGTGCTCGTTCTCCACCCGATAAAAAACCTGCACCCCCTCACGCCGGGAGCGGACCAGCCGCGCCATCCGCAGCTTCGCCAGATGCTGCGAGATTGCCGGGGTCGGCTTCCCCAGCCGAGCAGCGAGATCCGACACCGCGGCCTCCTCGTCGAGCAACTCCCAGAGCAGCCGAACCCGCGTCGTGTCGGACAACATCCGGAACACCTCGACCGCCAGCTCCGCCTGCTCCAGCGGCAGCCCAGCTCGATCCTGCTTACTTGCATTCATGCGCAAAGACTACATGCCCGTGATTGCCGGCGCCACGTTGTCACCGCATCGATCAGCCATGCTGGGAGCGGCCGAGGGCTTTCTCGACTCCTTCGGATGACTTTTCAGCGACGATCCACCACCAACATCTCTGAGTCTCGATGATCGAGGGTTTGCGCGCCTGCGGACACCGGATGTCATGGGCTCTTCGTGGATGCGCCGGCTTGGGGATGGCTGATCCAGCCTGATGGGGAGATCAGAGCAGGGTGGGCAGGCTGTGGGCCGCGGTGTACAGGGCCACGGCGATCAGCAGTGTGGCGAAGGCGCGGGTGAGGTGTTCGGGGTTGGCGCGGGTGGAGAGGCGGCCCCCGAGGAGGCTGCCGGTGATGGCGGCGGTGGTGAAGATACCGATGAGAGCCCAGTTCAGTTGTGTGGTGCCGGTGCCGAGGCGGGCGGCGAGGGCGGTGGCGCTGTTGAGGGCGATGACGAGGAGGGAGGTGCCGATGGCGGTGGGGATGGGGAAGCCGAGGGCCAGGGCCAGGGCGGGGACGAGGGCGAATCCGCCGCCGACGCCGAAGAAGCCGGTGAGCAGGCCGACGGCTGTGGCGGTGAGCAGGACCTTGGCCAGCCGTGGACAGTCGCAGCTGGGGTGTGGTCGTAGGGTCAGCAGGGGTGAGGTGCTGGGGTCGTGCTGGCTCGCCGGGTCGGGGGTGGTGCGGGATCGGCGCAGCATGAGGGCCGCGACGAGGAGCATTAGCGCGGCGAACGCGGTGAGCAGCACTTGAGGGGGGACGTTGGAGGAGAGGGTGGTGCCGGCGAGGGAGCCCGCCGTGCCGATGGCGCCGAACAGCAGTCCTTGGACGGCGCGGACCCGGTGGGCCAGGGCATGTGGGACGAGCGCGATGAGGGAGCTGGCGCCGACGACCAGCAGGGAGCTGGTGGTCGCCGCGGGAGGGTCCTGCCCGAGCCCGTAGACCAGGGCGGGGACGGTGAGGATGGATCCGCCGCCCCCCAGCGCGCCGAGGGACAGGCCGATGAGCAGTCCGAGCGGAATGGCCATGAGCGGCACGGGTGGATGTTCTCCTTACGGTGATCGGCCCGAAGGTCGCCTGTGGGCGGGAGGTCCGTTGGGGCGCGGTCTTGGGGGTCCGCACCCAACGGACCCAGGCTCCCCTCTGGGGGTCGGTGTGAGCCTGCCGGTGGGCGCAGCACCTGAAGGCGGCGACCCCGTTCTCGCGTCAGCGGCGGCCGAAGAGGCGGCCGAGGAACGAGCCGCCGGCGTTCTGGTCCTGGGTGTGGCCCGGGCAGCGGTCGGCGGTGGGCACGCCGCGCATGACCTGATCGACGTGCTGGCCGCAGCCGGCCCAGGTGGTCTTGGCGCAGGTCTTGCAGGTGACGGGTCGGCACATGGTGGTTGTCCTTTGAGGTGGTGGTGAGCTGAGTTCGTGCGATGGGTTAGCTTGCGGCGGTGATCAGGGGCAGGCCGGAGGTTGGGGCGTACTCGTCGAAGCTGTCGTCGACAAGCACTACGTCGACGACGTGGCCGGCGTGGGCGGCGAGGATCGAGGCGGCGATGGAGGCGCGGTAGCCGCTGGCGCAGTGCACCCACACCTCGCCGCCGGGGACTTCGTCGATCCGGTCGAGCAGGTCGTGCAGGGGGATGTGGACGGCGCCGTCGATGTGGCTGTCGGCCCACTCGGGGGCCCGACGCACGTCGAGAACCGTGACGCCGCGGTGGTGGCGGACCTGGGCAAGGTCGGCGAACGCGGCGCGCGGGAAGGTCTCGACCGGTGTGTCGGTCCAGTTATCGGGGGTGCCGGTCGCGGAGCCCTCGAGGTGGTCGATGCCGATGCGGACGAGCTCGAGTTGGGCTTCGGCGACCTGCTCCGGGCTCTCGCCGAGGAGGGTGAGCGGGGTGCCCCAGGGGATGAGCCAGCCGAGGTAGGTGGAGAACTGGCCGTCGAGGCCGAAGTTGAGGGTGCCGGTGGCGTGGCCGTCAGCGAAGGCGGTGCGGGCGCGCAGGTCGATGACCCACTCGCCGGCCGCGAGTCGCCGTCGCAGGGTGTCCTGGTCGGCGGCCGCTGGGGCCGTCAGGTCCGGCGCCTGGGGGCCCGCCGCGTTGGCCGGTTGCATGTGGGCGTAGTAGGCGGGGTAGGCGTCGAGGCCGGCGAGGGTCTCGGCGACCCACCGGTCTTCCTGCTGGGTCAGGGCCGGGTTGCCTTGCTTTTCCTGGCCGATCGTTGAGGCGGTGGCGTCGCTACTGGACCCGGCGGAGCAGAAGCTGCCGAAGCCATGGGTCGGCAGGATCTGGGCCTGCTCGGGCAGCTCGGCGGCGAGGCGGTGTGCCGAGGCGTACTGCCGGTGGACCAGGGCTCCGGTGTGATCGTGGCCGAGAAGGTCGGGCCGCCCGGTGGTGCCGAACAGCAGGGACCCGCCGGTGAAGACGCCGACTGGTTCACTGTCGGACTCCAGGGCGTAGGACAGGTGCGTGTAGGTATGGCCGGGGGTGGCGATGGCTCGCAGCCGCAGCCGCGGTGAGACCTCAACGCTCTCGCCGTCGCGGATGGCGGTGCGCTCGAAGGAGACCTCGTCCTCGGCGTTGACCAGGTATGCCGCTCCGGTGGCCTGCGCGAGGGCGAGACCGCCGGTGACGTAGTCGTTGTGCAGGTGGGTCTCGAAGACGTGGGTGATCCGCACGCCCTCGTGCTGTGCCAGGTCCAGGACGCGGTCGATGTCGCGTTGCGGGTCGACGACCAGGGCGACGTGGCCGTCGTGGGCGAGGTAGCTGCGATCACCCAGGGTGGGGGTCTCGATCGGGATGATGGTGCTCATCGGAAAACGTGGTCCTTTCCGGGACGTCGTGGTTTCGGGCTGGTGCTTCTTTGCCTACGGGCGGCGGGTCCTCAGGCGGTGGCGGGACGTCCGCCGGTGACCACGGGCCGCCCGGACCGAGCCCAGGCTGCGGTGCCGCCGGCGACGGAGCGGGCGTCGAAGCCGGCCCGGGCCAGGTACTCCGCCATGGCGACGCTGCGGTTGCCGCTGGCGCAGATCACGTACACCGGACGGTTCCGGTCGAGCTCCGACACCCGCGAGGCGACCTGGCCCATCGGCATCAGGACAGCGCCGGGCACGTGGCCGCCGACGTACTCGCCCGGCTCGCGGACGTCGAGGACCACGGCGCCGTCGGCGAGCACGGCGGCGAACTGGGACACGGTGGCCTCGGGCATGTCAAGCTCTCCTTCTCGTCTGACGCTATACCGGGTGGGGTATCCGTCGGGACCAACCGTAGACCCTTTCCGGCGATTCCCGTCCACCCGGCGGCCGATCCGTGAGATACCCCACAGGGTATGTGGGCGGCTCCGAGGAGTCTCGGAGCTGCCGTGGGCCTTATACCCCGGCAGGTATACGATCGACGTATCGAACAGGAGACCGTCATGGCCACGCAGAACCTGACCGCCGACACCTTCGAGGCGGCCATCAGCAACAACGAGATCGTCCTCGTCGACTACTGGGCCGCCTGGTGCGGACCGTGCCGGATGTTCGCCCCGGCCTATGAGCAGGCGTCACTGGGGCACCCCGACATCGTGTTCGCCAAGGTCGACACCGAGGCGGAGAGCTTGCCGGGTCCGCCGGGATCACCTCGATCCCGACCCTGATGGCGTTCCGCGACGGCGTCCTGGTCTTCAGCCAGGCCGGCGCACTACCGGCCGCCGGCCTGGAGCAGGTCATCGCCGGCGTGGGCGCCCTCGACATGGACGCCATCCGCGCCCAGCTGGCCCGCCAGCAGGACAGCGCCACCACCGCCTAACCAACCGCTGAGCACCGAGAAGGAGACCGCCATGGGCTACGCCCTTAGCACCACCGTCGAGAAGGGCTTCGAGGAGACCCTCGAGGCGACCCGAGCCGCCCTGTCCGAGCAGGGCTTCGGGATCCTCACCGAGATCGACCTCAAGGCCACCCTCAAAGCCAAGATCGACGCCGACATCGACCCCCAGGTCATCCTCGGCGCCTGCCGCCCCCCGCTGGCGCACGCCGCCGTCCAGGCCGAGCCCTCCATCGGACTGCTGCTGCCCTGCAACGTGGTCGTCCGCGTCATCGCGGCGAACCGCACCACCGTCGAGGCCATGGACCCCGCGATCATGGTCCAGCTCACCGGCAACGACGCCCTCACCGCCGTGGCCGACGAAGCCAGCATCCGCCTATCCGCCGCCCTGGACAGTCTCGGCGCCGCCGGCGCCTGAGCAGCCCGGCGCCACCCCGCACCTCATCAGCCATGCACGTCATGGGCACCTCAACCCACGAAGGACACCCGATGGTCACCCTCAAAACGACCGACATGACCGCGGTCGTCAACCGGCTGCGACGCGCCCAGGGCCAGCTCGGCGGAGTCATCCGCCTCATCGAGGAGGGCCGCGACTGCAAGGACGTCGTCACTCAGCTCGCCGCGGTCAACCGCGCCCTCGACCGGGCCGGATTCGCCATCGTCTCCTCCGGAATGCGCCAGTGCATGGCCAGCCCAGAGGGCATCAGCGCCGAGGACCAGGCCGCCATGGAGAAACTCTTCCTCACCCTCGCCTGACCTACCCGCCAACCGGCGAGGCCACCGGGTTCACCGCCCGCCACCAAGAAAATCGAGGCAGGTCACCACTGCACAGGCGGCACGGAGAGCAAGCATCACGCGTCCGCGTACGTGGTGGCTGGGCCATATACGAAGGGGCAAGCGACATGGAGACACGATCATGATGGGTGGCGTATTAGGCATGGGCATGTGGGGCTTCGGGCTGTTACTGGTCCTCGGTGCCATGCTGCTGCTCATTCTCGCCGTCCGCGCCCTGGGTGGCGGAATCGCCCGCGGCAACCGGGCCAGACCAAGCCAGCCGCCACACGACGCGACCTCGACCGACCCGCCACAGGACGCGCCTGCGCCGCCACGCAGCCAGGCCCGCAAGATCCTCGACGAACGGTACGCCGCAGGGAGGCTGAGCACCCAGGAGTACCGCGAACAGCTCCAGACTCTGGGCGACGACGGCTGATGCAGCCAATCAGCCGCCGCGGTGCACTGCAGCCCGGCGGCCTGGGCGGGACCTGCCTACCGCCACCCTGGCGGGCCGACGCAACCTGACCTTCGCCATGGGCATGGGCGGGGGGATGGACGGTGACGGGATGCGCTTCACCATCGACGGGAAGACGTTCGACCCCGCCCGCGTCGACCAGGTCGTCACGGTCGCACCGTCGAGGAATGGACGCTCACCAACACCTCCTCGATGGACCACCCGGTGCATCTCCACGTCTGGCCCATGCAGCTCATCGAGCAGAGCGGAACGGCGCTGGAGCAGCCCACCTGGCGCGACGTCGTCAACGTCCCAGCCCGCAGCAAGATCACGGTCCGCGTCGCCTGCGACACCTTCGCCGGACGCACCGTCTACCACTGTCACATCCTCGACCACGAGGACAACGGGATGATGGGTCTCATCGACGCCCACTAACCTCGGTGCGGCGCGACGGCCAGGACGCCCCAACCCGGCGAAGATCCGACCAAACCTGCCCGCGGGCGACCTTCGCCGCGGACCTGGCAGACGGTCGTTGAAACCGACTGTCCTTTCGTCGAAGGCCTAGGCTGACAATAAGTGCGGCGTCGCGCCCGAGGGTGACTTCGATCTGCTGGAACGTTGTGCTCACCCTCATCGCCTGGCAGACCCGAAAACACCGCGCCGAGACCCGCCCCCACGATGAACGAGGGCTACTTTTCACCGCCCCATCTGACGACCTGCTTTGTGCAAGGTGCCAGGCACAGCGCTGCGCAATCCTGGCTGCATCTCGACAACCGGCCCGTGTCGAGATGCACTCAAAAATGTAAGAACTGCCCTCAGTTACAGTAATTAGCCGACGTTATACACCTCGGGCGTGTCGGGCTGGGGAGCTTATGGATAGGCGCGGGCAAGACAACCCGAGTGGGGCCGTGCAAGGTCGAGGCTGCTGGCGGGCCGCCACCTGGACACCTGACGCGCCGCTCAGAACGCTGAGAGCCGGTCCTCCCGGTCAGGGACCAGATGCAGCCAAGTTTGAGTTTTGGCCCTCGGTACTTTAAGTCCGAGTACTTGCTGCATATCCGATACTTTATGTACTGGGTACAGGGCGGCTCCTGCCGCGTGGGCGCCGACGCCGCGATCACCGAGCTCGAGTGGGTCACGGCGGCCGACACAGGCTCCCGCCAGAGGACCCGCGGCGAGTTGGGGGCGCCACCAACGGGCGGCATGGTCGGGTCCGACGGCCCGGCCAAACCTTCATCGACCGCTCCGATCGGTGGTCCGCGGATCCCTTGCCCGGGCAAGACGCGCAGGGCAAGTCCCCAGGCTCGCCACGGACAGCGGCAATGTCAGTGCTTACGGCGCTCGTCTTGCTCAGCGGCTCGACGGGCGGCGCGGGTTTGGTCAAGTCCGGAGCGACGAAAGGCCGAGTGTGGTCCCAGCGGTCGCCACCACCGTCGCGGCACGCCGCTGGTCAGCTGGGTCAGCAGCGCTTGTCGTTCCGTCGCCTTCCCGGCCATCCGCAGTCGCGCAAGCTCGACATGCTCCACGCCGATGTACGGGTGCTCGAGAAGGTCCGCCTCCCGGTCCGCGAGCTCGAGCAGCTCGGCCGAGAGGCGACCAGCGTCGAACAGTCGACGGACGCGTCGCGTGGGGCCTCTACTCACGGTCCGATCATCCCAAGGTCACGTCCGAACAGCGGATGACGCCAGGTTTGGTTGGCCATCCCCCTGCACATGGTCGACTCAACATTTGTCAGGTTCTTCTCGTAGAGCGATGTCCGACTGGCGCGCGTCTGGGCACCCCAGGGGCTGTTGGCTCACATTGTCAGTGTGCCGATGCGGTAAGGTTGCCCTAACTTAGGTGAGCCTAAGGAAGGCTCGCTGTGTCGTTGAGAGGAGCGCTCGTGTCGGGTGGTCAGGTCGCTGCGCTGGGTGCGTTGGCGGGAGTCACGATCTTTCTCGGCCTGCCGGTTGGCCGCCTCCAACTCTCCCCTACAGTGTGTAGGTTGCTACGCGAGGAGAAGTCGTGACACTGCAGGAGACGCCGGACGCCGGCACGAGCGGTGGGCGTGCTGCGACCTGCACCGCAACGCCCGACTGACCCGCCGCAGCGCGGCCTCGCCTGACCCCCGTCAGCCAGTGGGGACAGCCATCGATGTACAGCAGGGTCACTCCCCAACCGCGGTCATCGGTGTCACCGTAACCGTCAACGCGGGTCGCGCTGCTCGCGTTGGCCTCGGTCCTGCGGGCGCTACCCTATTCCTGAGCGCACCCGACCGGTCAGCGCGCGCGGGCGAACACGAGCTGGGCGACCTCGAAGCGGTGCTCGGTGTCGTGCGCGGTCACGGCAGCGGCGCCGACCGCTGCGAGCATCAGGGCGGCAGTTGCCGAGGCGAGGACTCGACGGGGCCGCGGCGCCGGTGAGAGCAGCGCCCGGGTGCGGGCAACCACCGCGGAGTCAGCCGCCGCCATTGCTGCCCGCAGCCCCCGGGGTCGCACTGTGGGTGACTGGTGTTGAGCGAGGCTGGCCCGCGCGAGGGCGCGAGCAACGAGGGCACGGTCGCCGGCCCGGGTGGCTGCTTCTTCGTCGGCCCACCGCTCGATGCCGACGCGGACGGCCGCGGACACCGGCCCGAGCACCGGGTTCGCCGCGGTGGCCAGGTCGGCCAGCTGGATGTATGCGTGGTGGCGGCAACGTAGGTGGGCGTCCTCGTGCGCCAGAAGGACTCGCCGCTCGTCTGCGGGCAGGGCGCGCAGCATCGCTGTGGACACGACGACTCGACCGCCTATGCCGGGCAGGGCGTAGGCGTCAGGGTGGTCATCATCGACCACGACCAGTCCCTGGGCACCGGGTCCAAGGCGCCGGCACGCGACCTCGGCCGCCACGAGGTCGCCAGCGGACGACAGCCCGCGGCGCAGCCCGGAAGTAAGCAGGACCAGCACCGCGGCTCCACAGGCGGCACCGACCGCCAGCGCCCACGGTCCACCCTCGGCGAGGGCGTGCGCGGACCAGCGTCCGGCGAGGGCGACCGCGGGGATCTGGGCCAGAGCCGTGAATGCGGCGACGCTGAGGACGAAGCCGGTGGACAGGGTCGCAGCCAGGCTTCCTGCGGTGAGCAGTCGGACCGCCGTCACCGGCGGCAGCCAGCGCACCAGGCGACTCGCGCTCAGACCGAGGATGGCGCTGACGAGCAGGGGCACCAGCATCACGGCGCTCACTGCAGCGGCTCCCCGTCGGCCGATCGCGGCGCGGTTCCCTGCTCCAGCAGACCCAGGAGCACCTGCTCGTCCTCTGCGGACAGGTCTGCGACGAACCTGGCCAGAACACCAGCGCGATCCGGGCGGGACGCCAGCGCCTGGCGCATGCGGTGCGCCGCCAAGGATGTCTCCAGGTCGCCGGCGTCGCCGGCCACCGCATACAGGTAGGCACGGCCAGCGAGCTCGCGGGTCAGGACGCCCTTGGACTCCAGACGGGCCAGCGTCGTCATCACCGTCGTGTACGCCAGGCCACCGCCCAGCTCGGCCAGCACGTCGCTCGCAGACACCGGCGCCGGTGCTGCCGCAACTGCTGCCAGCACCTCCCGCTCGAGCTCGCCGCGACCGCGACCAGGCGTCGTCGACATGACCGGCCTCCAAGGAACTACTATCATGACCGTAGTACGACCGAGGTGGTCGCAGTCACCATGATGCCTCACCGGCCGTGCGCCGCCCGAATCTCCCGACGAACCGAGGGCCACCATGCCGACCCACACCGTGGCGATGACCTCCACTCTGGCCACCCTCAACCCGCTGGACCCGCACAGCCTGCTCAGTAGCCTTGGCGCCCTCGGGGTGTTCCTCGTGCTGTTCGCCGAGACCGGGCTGCTCGTCGGGTTCTTCCTACCCGGCGACTCGCTACTGTTCACCGCGGGCCTGCTCTGCACCACCGCAGCCGGCTCCTCAGTCCACCTGTCCCTGGCCACTGTCCTTCCCGCGGCGGTCGGCGGAGCGCTGCTCGGCGCGCAGACCGGTTACCTCGTCGGCGCCAAGGCCGGACCCGCCCTGCTGGACCGTCCCGACCGGCCACGACTGCAGCAGGCTGTCGCCCGCGCAGACCGAGCCCTGCACCGCTACGGGCACGGCAAGGCCATCGTCCTGGCCCGGTTCATCCCGCTGGTCCGCACCGTCCTGAATCCGCTCGCCGGCACGGTCGGCATCCCGCTGCGCACGTTCACCCTGTGGCAGGTCCTCGGTGGGGTGCTGTGGGCGGCCGGCGTCACAATGGCTGGCTACCTGCTCGGCGAGAGCATCCCCAGCGTCGACAAGTACCTCCTGCCCATCATCGCCGTCATCATCCTCCTCTCCCTGATCCCGGTCGCCCTCGAGGTGCGCCGCTCCCGCGAGGCCGATTCTGAACCCGGAAGGGGAGGCAATTGAGCGAGGCAGTGGACCAGTCCTCCCCAGCGGCACGCGTCGCGACGGGCCGGGACTGGCAGCGCAGCGTCAGCTTCTTCCTGATCCTCGCCGTGCTCACGGTGCCGTTCCTGCTCCTGCTGCTCCTGGTCACGGACAAGTGGGGGCCACTGGCCGCGGCTGACCAAGGTGCCCGGGATGCCCTACACGTGTTCGCGCTAGGCCAGCCGTGGTTTGTGGGGGTTATGAGAACATTCAGTGACTCCGGGTCGCCACTGGCCTGGCAGATCGTCACCGTGATCGTCACGCTCATGCTTCTGCTGCGCCGCAGATGGCGGCTGGCCGCGTTCACCGTGGTGACGATCGCCGCCTCGTCGCTGCTGAACACGGCGGTGAAGCATCTGGGCGACAGGCAGCGGCCCCTGGTCGACCAGCCGTTCGTCAACGAGCCGGGAGCCAGCTTCCCCAGCGGTCACGCGCAGGCCGCGGTCGTCGGGTACGGCGTCCTCCTGCTGCTGCTGCCCGCGTTGAACCGGACCTGGCGACGAGTCGCCGTCCTCGTGGCCGGGCTCATGATCATCGGCATCGGATTCTCCCGGGTGGCGTTGGCCGCCCATTTCGTCTCTGACGTCCTGGCCGGCTCCGCCCTAGGCGCGGTCTGGCTCGGACTGATGACAACGGTGTTCCGTCCCTGGCGCCAACTTGAAGACGTTCGCAGCGCCACCGGACCACACCCCGGCTAACCGCGACCGCGATCCGGCCCGCCGCACTCCCACTGACACGCCACCGAAAGAGCCCACCGTGAACCAGCTGCGCCACCTCGATGACCAGATCCTCCTGGCCGTTAATAGCTTCGCCCGCCACACACCGACCCTGCACGGACCGGTGCTGGCCTACGCCAAGTACGGCGTCGTCCTGTTCGGGGTGCTCCTGCTCGCCGGCCTCATCAGCGCCCGCCACCGCCCCTCCCGCGACCTGGCCGCCACCGGCTGGGCCGCCCTTGCCATGCTCGCCGCCCTCGCCCTCAACCAGCCCCTCGGGCACCTGTTCGCCGAACGCCGCCCCTTCCTGACCCATCCCGGCCTCCTACGCCTGGCCGACGTCACCACCGACTTCTCCTTCCCCTCCGACCACGCCGTCATGGCCGGCGCCGTCGCCGTCGGCCTGCTCCTGGCCCACCGCTGGCTCGGCGCCCTGGCCGTCGTCGTCGCCGTCCTCATGGCGTTCGCTCGGGTGTACGTCGCCGCGCACTACCCCTGGGACGTCCTGGGCGGGCTGCTCTTCGGCGTCCTCGTCGCCGGCCTCGGCTGGCTGCTCCTGCGCAAGCCCCTAATCTGGCTCGTCGCCCGGGCGCGCGCGCTGCCCGGGCTGCGCCGCGTCTTTACCGCCCCATTGGCGCCCGCGCCCGCGGTTGACACCACCACCAGCGAGGGCACGCGACGCGTGCCGCACCCGAGCGCGTCATGAGCGGCATCCTCGACCAGATCCTCGGCGCGCCCGCCTGGCTGGTCCTGGGCATCGTCGGACTCATCGTCTTCGCCGAGGACGCCCTGTTCTTGGGGTTCGTCATCCCTGGCGAGACCGCAGCCATCCTCGGCGGCGTCGCCGCCAACCGCGGCCACGTCCCCCTGGCCGCCGTGATCGCCGTCGTCATCGTCGCCGCCGTCGCCGGTGACAGTGTCGGCTACGAAGTCGGTAAACACGTCGGGCCCCGCATCCTGGCCTGGCCCATCCTCGACCGGCACCGCCCCCGCCTCCAGGAGGCCCAAGACTTCCTCGTCCGCCGCGGCGGCACCGCGGTGTTCCTCGGCCGCTGGATCGCCTTCTTCCGCGCGGTCATGCCAGCCCTGGCCGGCACCGCTCGAATGCCCTACCTGAAGTTCCTCGCGTTCAACGCCGCCGGCGGCATCCTGTGGGGCGGCGCCGTCGTTGTCGCTGGATACCTCGCCGGCGCATCCTACGCGCAGGTCGAGAAGACGGTCGGCCGTGCCGGCGCCCTGGTCGTCCTTGCTATCGCCCTGCTCGCCCTGCTGATCTGGCGGATCCGCAAGCACCGCAGCCAGACCCGCATGGACGCCGACTAACCGACAACCCCTGTGGGCTCCCCCATCGTCGAGCCCGACCGCCTGCCCGGGCCGGGCCCCGTGTCGTGACACCAGTGGGCCTTCGCAGCAGTCGAGCAGGCCCCGAGAGCGAGCTCAAGGTCCACCACAGTCCGGCAGGTGGTCCTCGTAGACCCGGCGCCGCGTTCTGTGCGTCGGCGAACGGTGCCACCGACAGCAGCGTGAGGGTGCAGGCCGAACCGAACGCCGGCGTGCCGCAACAGGGCAGCCGGACCGACGACGTCGAAGTTCGTCGCCGAGACCCGCGACACGACGACCTTCTGCAGGTCGCGGACGAGTCTCCCGATCTCCCGGTGGACGTCGGAGGCCGAAGGGTCATCCACTAAAAATCTTGACGCGCGACCTGAAGTCTGCAGCGAAGCCACCTACTTTCACTCCGCGGGGGCGGTGAGGGCGGATTGCGCAATCTTCATCGCGTGTCGCGTTGCAATCCTCGCTGCATCTCGACACTTCTTGCCCACTGTCGAGATGCACTTGTCGAGTGTCGAGATGCACTCAAAACTGCAAGACCTCCCCTCGATTACAGCAGTTCAGCGTCCGCTGCGCCCTGAGCGAGCTCAACCGGCAGACCCAACAGATGCCTCCGCCGACGCGCGATGGAGACGCTGGCCTCCTCACAGCTGGCACGCCCGTCCATGCGGTTAGAGGGCTTAGACGGCGGGGCCGTCATTGTTGAGTCAAGTGTGTGGTTCGGGTCGCCTTCGCGATGAAGGGGTGGTCAGGCGGCCAGGTGGGCTTGAGCGGCGAGGTGGTCGTAGGCGGATTGGTAGGCTCGGGCGGCTGCTCGCAGCTCTGAAGG
>JAABUR0100004695.1_pt1 | contig 18065 bp, 15 predicted proteins | sample 5560091 | NCBI WGS metagenome assembly JAABUR01 (sample SAMN10711879, study PRJNA513375) | rock metagenome | isolation source: Antarctica rocks | place: Antarctica: Victoria Land, University Valley sud | reverse complement strand
CCCTCGAGGGCCCGGCGTGACGCCAATTCGGACAGCACCACGGCGGGCTCTCGCGTGGACAGCACAACGGCGTCGTCGTCGTGCTCCACCTCGTCGACGCCGTCAAGGTTGCCGGCCTCTGAAGCGGAGATGGCGGCCGGGTCGAGGCTGATGCGGACCGCGGCGCCCAGCTCACGGATGAGCGACGCGGGTGAGTCGAGCTCGAGGATCCTGCCGTGATCCATGATCGCCACCCGGTCGCACAGCGCCTCGGCCTCATCCATGTAGTGGGTGGTGAGCACGACAGTGCGCCCGTCGCTATTGAGCGAGCTGAGCAGGTCCCAGAGGTTACGTCGTGCCTGCGGGTCGAGCGCCGCCGTCGGCTCGTCGAGAAACACGAGCTCCGGGTCGTGCACGAGCGAGCAGGCGATCGAGAGTCGTTGCCGCTGACCACCCGACAGCCTCTCGGTGCGCGTGTCCGCCTTCTCCTTCAGCCCCACCGTCGCCAGCCAATCGTCGGCTGTCTCCCCGGGCACGTCGTACAGTGCCGCGAACGTGTGGATCTGCTCTCGTGCCGTCAGCCGCTCGAAGAAGCTTGACGCCTGGAGCTGGACACCGATCCGACGCAACAGTGCGGTGTCACGTGGCCACGACTGATGCCCGAGCAAGATGGCCTCACCGACATCGGCGGGTCTCAGCCCCTCGAGGATCTCCAGCGTGGTGGTCTTCCCGGCGCCGTTGGGCCCCAGTATCCCGAAGACCTCACCCGCCTGAACCGAGAAGGTGACGTCATCGACGGCCTTGACATCGCCGTAGGTCTTGACCAGATGGCTTGCAGCGACAACCTCCCCCATGGCGGACATCCAACCATGGTCGAGCCAGTCCGAACGCTAGGCGGTCGTCAGCATGGTCCGCACGACCCGGAGGCCGACCGACATCCGTGCCAGGTCGGTCTGGTCGTCCGATGTGATCTCGTCCAAAGTGGACTTGGCGCGCCTCACCAGCGTGTCCTCGGTGCGTTCCCAGGACGCGACCCGCTCCTCGGCGCTCTCGTCCGATTCGGTCGTCGCGAGCACCTGTGCGGTGAGCCTCGCGTGCGCCGCGTGCAGGTCGTCCCTTAACGTTGCGCGCGCCATCGTCTGCCAACGGTCGTCGCGGGGCAAGGCGAAGATCTTGTCGAGCATCTGGCTCAGTCCCAGGTCGGCGCCGAGGGTGGCATGCAGCTGCGCCACCTCGATTGCGTCATAACCGTCCCGGTTCGCTATCTCGACGATCTCCAGTGCGGCATACGCCGACGGGAGCACGGCGACCTGTCGAGCGAGCGCTTTCGGCACTCCAGCGTCACTGAAGGCAGCGCTGGTGTGCTCGAACGTCTCACGGTCCACCCCGCAGAGGAGGTCCGGCAACGCGTGCATCACGTGCTGGATGTGGGTCCCGAAGTATTCGACCGTCGCCTCGGAGTTGAGGGGCGGCCGGCGGTTGTTGACCATCCACCGGGTGGCTCGTTCGACGAGAGTGCGCACCGCCAGCCGCATCCGGGTCTGGATCGCCGCGTCGACCCGGTTGTCCAGGGCGTTGACCTGCTCAACGAGATGGTCCGCGTTGTACAGCTCGCGGCAGACCAGGTGGGCTCGCGTCAGCTCCTCGGCCGTGGCGCTGGTCTCCTGGCTCAACCGGTGGAAGAACGTGATGCCGGCGAAATTGACAAGATCGTTGACGACCTGGGTGACGATGATCTCGCGGCGCAACGGGTGCTCGTTCATCTGCTCGCGGTAGGGCTGGCGCATCTGTGTCGGGAAGTAGCTGAACAGATCCCCCCGCAGGAAGGGGTCATCGGGGAGCATCCCTTGGAGCAACTCGTCCGCCAGCACGATCTTTGTGTAGGCCATCAGTACGGCCAGTTCAGGAGCCGTCAGCGCCGTTCCAGCCTGCCGCCGGTTCGCGAAGTCCTTCGGGGACGGCAGGAACTCGATCTCGCGGTTGACCAACCCACGCCGTTCGAGTCGTCGGATCCAGGACTCGTGCACGTGCATCAGCGGTGCGGCGACGGCGAGCGAGCTGGCCAGGGCCAGATTCTGGGCGTAGTTGTCCTCCAGGACGAGCGACCCGACCTCGTCGGTCATCGACACCAGGAGATCCTCGCGCTGCTGCTCCGACATCTGTCCCGCATGCACGAGTCGGTCGAGCAGGATCTTGATGTTGACTTCGTGATCGGAGGTGTCGACCCCAGCGGAGTTGTCGATGAAGTCAGTGCAGATGCGTCCGCCTTTGGCGGCGTACTCTATCCGCCCCAGCTGGGTGAGCCCGAGGTTGCCTCCCTCGCCGACGGCGTGGCAGCGCAGCTCGTTCCCATTGACCCGGATCACGTCGTTGGCCTTGTCGCCGGCGTCGGCATTCGACTCCGTTTGCGCCTTGACGTAGGTTCCGATGCCGCCGTTCCAGAGCAGGTCGACAGGCGCCAGCAGGATCGCCTTCATCAGCTCCGCCGGAGTCATCTGGGTGGTCCCCTCGACACCAAGCGCCTGGGCGGCCTGTGGCGAGACTGGAATCGACTTGAGCGAACGGGAGAACACGCCGCCGCCTTCGCTGACGAGGTCCTCGTCGTAGTCGACCCAGCTCGACCGCGGCAGCTCGAATAGTCGACTGCGCTCGGTGAACGACGACGCGGCGTCCGGCGCGGGGTCAAGAAAGATGTCGCGGTGGTCGAAGGCGGCCACCAGTCGGGTGTGCTCGCTCAGCACCATGCCATTGCCGAACACGTCGCCGCTCATGTCACCGATGCCGACCACGGTGAAGTCCTGTTGCTGGCAGTCGATTCCACGTTCGCGAAAGTGTCGTTGCACCGAGACCCAGGCGCCGCGGGCGGTGATGCCCATGGCCTTGTGGTCATACCCGACCGACCCACCTGACGCGAAGGCGTCACCGAGCCAGAAGCCGTACCCCTTCGCCACCTCGTTGGCGATGTCTGAGAACGTGGCCGTACCTTTGTCAGCGGCCACCACGAGGTAGCTGTCGTCATCGTCGTGGCGCACGACGTCACGTGGTGGCACCGTCTCGCCGTCCACCAGGTTGTCCGTGATGTCGAGCAACGCACAGATGAACGTCTTGTAACAGGCGATCCCCTCAGCGAGCCACGCGTCGCGGTCGACCGAGGGCGGTGGCAGCTGTTTGCAGTAGAACCCGCCTTTGGCGCCCACCGGCACGATGACGGTGTTCTTCACCATCTGCGCCTTGACGAGCCCAAGGACCTCGGTGCGGAAGTCCTCGCGACGATCCGACCAGCGCAGCCCGCCCCGCGCGACCGCACCGAAACGCAGATGCACGCCCTCGACACGAGGCGAGTACACGAATACCTCGAACTTGGGACGTGGCTCGGGGAGGTCCGGCACCTGTTTTGGCTCGAGCTTCAGCGACGTGTAGGACTTCAGGCTGCCGTCGCTGTCGCGCTGATAGAAGTTCGTGCGCAACGTCGCCTGGATGGCACGAAGGTAGCTGCGCAGGATCCGGTCCTGATCGAGACTCGCCACCTCGTCAAGTGCCACCGTGATCTTCTCGTGGATCTCCGCACCGGTCGCCGATCGATCACCGTCGTACGCCGGATCGAAGCGCACCTCGAACAGCTCGACCAGTAGCCGCGCGATCGGCACGTTCGCGCGCAGCGAGGCCTCGATGTAGTCCTGGCTGAACGGTGAGCCCCCCTGACGGAAGTACTTGGCGTACGCACGCAGGATCGTCACCTGCCGCCATGGAATTCCGCCATCCAGCACCAACGCGGAGAAGCCATCGCTCTCGGCGCGCCCCGCCCAGGTGGCACGGAAGGCGTCCTGGAACAGCTCACGCACTCCTGCCGGCATCTCTGCGTGGCGCCGCAGACCGAAGTCGTAGATCCACGCCGGTCCAGTCCGCAAGGACAGCTCGTAGGGCCGCTCGTCGACGACCTCCACACCCATGGCCGACAGCAGCGGCAGTACATGAGAAAGGCTGATTGGGCTGCCAGTCCTGAACACCTTGAAGCGGGACATGCCCTCCCCTGCTTCGGCTGGTGCATAGAGGAACAGCCCTATCGAATCGGGCTCGACGGCTTCCATCCGACGGACGTCCGAGGCGGCGACCTTGGGTCGAAAGTCCTCCTTGAACGCCTCCGGGAACGCGTTACCGTAGGCGCGCGACAGCCGCCCGCCATCCTCCTCCCCGAACTCGTCGGTGATGGCCGAGACAAGGTCGTCTGTCCACGAACGGGTCGCCTCGGCCAGCCGTCTCTCCAGCTCGCTCTCGTCGACGTCGCGCAGGGTCTCACCAGGCTTGGCCCGGACCACGAAGTGCAGCCTGGCGAGCACCGACTCGCTCACTCGCGCCGTGTAGTCGAGGGTGTCCGCCCCCATCGTCTCCTTCAGAATCTGCTGCAGCTTCTCCCTGACCTGTGTCGTGTAACGGTCGCGAGGAAGGTACAGCAGGCATGACAGATATCGGCCGTACTCGTCGAGCCGGCTGAAGAACCGGAGCTGTCGACGCTCGCGCAGGTGCAGCACCGACTCGGCGACCGGCAGCAGCTCGTCGACAGGGGTCTGGAACAGCTCGTCGCGCGGATAGGTCTCGAGGATGTCCATCAGCGCCTTGCCGCTGTGGCTCCCCGGTGAGTAGCCGGCGCGGTCGATGAGTGCCCGGGCTTTGTCGCGGAGCATCGGGATGCGGGTGAGGCTCTCGGTGTACGCCGCCGAGCTGAAGAGGCCGAGGAAGCGTCGCTCTCCGGTGACCTCGCCCGACTCGTCGAACGACTTGATGCCGATGTAGTCCAGGTACGCCGGACGGTGCACCGTCGACCGCGAGTTGGCCTTGGTGATGATCATCAGCTGCTTGTGGCGCGCCTTCGCCCGCACTGCTACGGGGAGCCTGCCGAACGACGGTGACATGTCCTGGTCAGAGCGCAAGATTCCGAGTCCAGTGCCAGGCAGCGCGCGCAACACGTCCTCGCCCTCGACGATCTGCAGCCGGTACTCGCGGTAACCGAGGAAGGTGAAGTGGTCGTCGGCCAACCATGACAACAGCGCCTTGCCCTCCTCGATCTCGGGCTGAGGAAGCAGGGGAGGGTCCGTCTCCAGGTCGGTGACGATGAGCTGAGCCTGCTCGTTCATCTTGGCCCAGTCCTCGACCACCTCCCGGACGTCGCGAAGGACTCGGCTCAGATACGCACTGATCGCGTCGAGCTCCTGCTGGCCGGTCTCGCGGTCGACTTCGATGTGCATCCACGACTCGCGGACGAGCTCGGACGCGATCCCCGCGCCCGAGCCGTCGGCGTCGCTGACTTCGAGCAGCTGGCCCGCGACATCGCGTCGGACCAGGAGCTGCGGGTGGATGACGGCGTGGATCGGCCGGTCGTGACTGGTGAGCGCCATGGTGACCGAGTCGACCAGGAACGGCATGTCGTCGGTGACGACCTCGATGACGCTGTGACCTTCGGCTCCCCACCCGTCGTCCTCAACGGAGGGGGTGAAGACGTGGACGGCGGCTGTCCCCTGTGGTCGCTGGGCGGCACGCCCGTAATGACTCAGCGCGGCGCCGTAAACGTCCGACGCGCTACGTTCGAGAAGGTCTTCGGCGGGCACGTGGCGGTAGTAGACGTTAAGCAGGTGCCGGGTCAGGTCGCCGTCCACCGCGGACGACGGCTGCTTCTCTTGATGGGCAGCCGCCTCGTCTAGCAGCCGTTGCTTGGCGTCGTCCAACCTACTGTCCATGAGTGCTCGACCTGTCCTGCGCGCGGCTGCGCGGCACCTTTCCAAGCGGGGCGGGCCCGCGGCCGCACGCCGTTGTGCAGCCACTCCGACCCTAGTCCCGATGGACTCCGACAACATCTCAGGGCTAGAGCTCGGAGCGTAGGTCCCATAGCAGCGGGTAGTAGCGCAACGGCAACCGGCTGCGAAGGTACGCCGCTCCGCTCGATCCTCCGGTCCCGGTCTTGGTGCCTATCATCCGCTCGACCATCGTGACGTGGCGTGCCCGCCAGGCGGCCGCAAGCTCGTCATGTTGGATGAGCGCCTCCGCCAGCTCCCATACATCGGCATGGTGGGCGCGGTCGCGGGCGACAGTCAGCAGTGCCGCTGCGATCTCCTCGTCGCAACTGCTGGGGAGTCCGCGCGCCGCGAGCACTCCGATGAAGGCGTCCCAAAGCGTTGGCTCCGCCAGGCGGCGGGAGAGCCGCGCCGCCTCCTCTTCGGTGATGCCCCGGAACCGGCGAACGAACGACGGGTCCTTTGCTCCGGAGATGAACTCGAGCTCGCGGAACTGCACCGACTGAAACCCGCTCGCCGGTGAGAGCTTCTGCCGGAACACCAAGAAGTCCTGAGGCGTCATTGTCTCCAGGATGTCGACCTGGTGGATGAGCACACGCGAAATGACGTGCATCCGATGCAGCAGGTGCTTCGCCCACCACAGCCGCACCTCAGCCATCGCGTCGCGCGCCGTCTCCGCCTCATGCAGCAACTGCTGGAACCACAGCTCGAAGACCTGGTGGATCGTGATGAAGAGCAGCTCGTCGTGAGCGGGCGGCTCGGACTCGAGTCGCTGCGCGCTCAGCAGTCGAGGCAGCTGGAGGTACCCGCCGTACGTCAGCAGCGCCCCGCTCTCGCCGAAGTGGATGTCGCCACCGCTGCCCACCGTGGCGTCGACGCTCGGTTCCGGGCGTTCGTCTGAGCTGTCCACGCCCACAGGTTATCGCTGGCCGGGCACTCCTCCCCCGCGGCCAAGTGGCCACGGCATTGGACCATTCCCTGGTCCGTCCACGAGCGGGTCGGGTGCGTGTCGATGGCGTACTGTCGAACGCACGGAGCCATCTCGGCTCCTGATGAGGGAGCACACCATGACCGACAAGTCGCCACGCAAGGCCATGTCGAAGAAGTCCGGCAAGTCACTCAAGGAAAAGCGCACCGACAAGAAGGCGAAGGCGGCCACTGCGGCCACCAGCGGCATGGACCAGCTGACGCATTCGAAGAAGCGCTGAACGGCGGTGCCGCCGCTGAGTCTCGGTGTCCTTGCCACGTCACGCAAGGAAAGCGAACGGCGCCTTCCCATCCACCCCAGGCATCTCGAACGGATCGAAGCGGATCTACGCGAGCGGATCGTCCTTGAGCGAGGCTACGGCGAGCCATTCGGATTCTCGGACAGCCAGCTCGAGCAGCTGATCGGAGGCGTCTGCTCGCGCGAGAAACTGGTTGCGGACGCAGACGTCGTCTTGCTACCCAAGCCACAGCCGAGTGATCTTGATGAACTCCGCGAGGGTCAGGTCGTCTGGGGCTGGCCCCACTGCGTGCAAGACCATGACATCACTCAGCTCGCCATCGAACGGCGTCTGACCCTGATCGCGTTTGAGGCCATGAACCACTGGGCCAGCGACAGTGGATTCGGCCTGCACGTGTTCCATAAGAACAACGAGCTGGCCGGCTACTGCTCCGTCGTGCACGCACTCGGGCTCATTGGTGCCACCGGTGACTACGGTCGCCGACTGCGCGCCTCCGTCATCGGGTTCGGAGCGACTGCGCGGGGAGCGGTCACAGCTCTCAATGCCCACGGTGTCCATGACGTGCGCGTGCTGACCAACCGCGGTGTCGCTGCCGTCGGGTCCCCGATCCACTCGGTCCGCATCGTCCAGTTCGATCACGACGAGACGTCGCCGTATCTCAGCAAGGTGATCACTGATCGTGGCCGGGTGCCTCTCGCGCCCTTCCTCGCCGAGAGCGACATCGTCGTCAACTGCACACTTCAGGATCCCAACGCGCCGTTGACATATCTGCGAACCGAGGACCTCGACGCGTTCCAGCCCGGCAGTCTGATTGTGGATGTGTCGTGCGACGAAGGGATGGGCTTCAGCTGGGCTCGACCGACGTCGTTCGCCGCACCCGTGTTCGAGGTCGGAGATCACATCCGCTACTACGCCGTGGACCACAGCCCTTCCTACTTGTGGGACTCGGCGACCTGGGAGATCAGTGAAGCCTTGCTGCCTTTCCTGGAAACTGTGCTGGACGGCCCAGCAGCCTGGGATCAAGACGAGACGATCAGCCGTGCCATTGAGATTCGTGACGGCCGAATACAGAACCCGGAGATCCTGACGTTCCAAGATCGCTCAGCCGACTACCCACATCCGGTCACGGGATCCGCTAGCAGGTGACGTCGGGTCGAGGCGCGCCTCCTTTGAGGGACTCGACGCCAGCTGTGTTCTGCCGATGGCTGGCATGATTTCGGCATGGACCTGCGCGCCGAGATCAACTATCCCACCCACGACCCTGCCGACGCTTTCGCCCTCGTGGTCGACCCGGTCTTCCGAGCCGAGGTCTGCGAGGCCGTACACGCCCTCGACTACGACGTTTCCGTCGACGAGCGTGGAGACGGGACCGCCCTCGTCACGATCGACAGGGTGATGCCGGCGGACGTGCCTGACGTGATCAAGAAGATGGTCGGGGAGACGGTAACGATTGTCCAGACGGAGGACTGGGGTGCGCCCAACGAGTCTGGCGAGCGCACCGCCGAGCTGCTCATCAAGATCGTCGGGCAGCCGGTGACGATGAAGGGGACCATCGAGCTCAGGAACGCCGCCGGCTTCGTCGTCTCGAGCATCCACGGCGACGTCAAGGTTGCGGTTCCGTTCTTCGGCAAGAAGGTCGAGCCCGAGATCGCCAAAGCCATCCTGGCCGCCGTCGCAAGTGAGCAGGAGGCCGCCACGGCCCGGCTGGGTAGTGGGTCGGTTTGAGCCGGCAGCCGGGGCTCCCGTGGTCCGCTGGCTCGGTCTTGTCCTCGCTAGTGGCGTCGGAGACGATGAACGCGGCTGGCGGGTGGAGATCCGGTGGTCGGCGCGTGCGTGAGCGGTCAGGCATGTTTCCACCTGCCCATTCGAGGTGACGAGTGCGTGCGGCGGTGTTTTCTGACGTTCACGGCAACCTCTTGGCCCTTGAGGCGGTTCTGGCCGACGCCCAATCTGAGGGTGTGGACGAATACTGGATCGTCGGCGACTTGGTGGCCCACGGCCCCCACCCAGCGCAGACTGCCATCCGGTTGATGGGGGTGGCCAACGGGCGCTTCGTTCGGGGGAACACAGATCGCTACGTCCTGACGGGTGATGTATCGGGCATGATCCCGGCCATCGACAACCCTGCGACCTTGGCCGAGTCTCAGACCCTCGCCGCAGCCCAGAACTCGTTCGCATGGACACGGGGCGCTCTGACAGCCGTCGGCGCCTACGACTGGCTGGCATCGCTGCCCGTTGAGCAGCGCTTCGGTCTGCCCGACGCAACGCGCGTCCTCCTCGTGCACGCTGCGCCCGGCCGGGATGATGGCCCTGGGATCCACGACGGCTTGTCAGACAAGGCGTTCGCAACGACGGTTGCGGATGCAGACGCAGACCTCATCTTCGTGGGGCACACGCACAAGCCGCTGGACAAAAGCGGCGGCGGTTGCCGCGTCGTAAACCTGGGCAGCGTGAGCCTTCCAGCGACATCGGACCCTCGTGCGATGTGGACACTCGTCACTGTCAAGGACGACATTCTTGAGGTTCAGCGCCGGTTCTCGAACTACGACGTGGGCATCGTCTTGGCAGCGCTCGACTCAGAGCATCACCCGTCAGCGGAGTGGCTCAAGGCCAAGCTCACGCGACCGCTCATCCAAACTGACCACTCCTGCCGGCTGAGTAACTGACTCCTCGATCACAGCTTCGTGATAAAGAGCTTCAGGCGGCGCGTCGCCCCGATTCTGTCGGCGGTCCGTGTCACGGTGGATGACATGGACCACCGCTCTGAACTGCTGATGACACTTGGTGTCGTCGGCGCCTGCGACGACTGCCGAGACGAGCGGCTGCTAGTGCCGGTCGACGACGGCTCGGGCTACCTCGGCGCATTCTGCTGTACGACCTGCGGGGCTGCCACCTTGATCGACCCGTTGCTGACCGTTGTGGAGCCATCGCCGCCTGGCACTTCACTCGTGAGCTGAAGCTTGCCGGGTGCCGGGCGACGGGGAGTAGGCGCACGCTGGCACGCGCCACTCCGTACCAGGAGGCTGTCACGTATGGCCCCACCGACAACCCATCCGACACCAACGCCTCAGAGCCAAGCGGGAGTGAAGACCCCCGGGTGCCGGTCAACCACAGGCAAGTCCTGGTCCACTCGCCGCGACGACTGTCAGCCCATGTGCGGGTAGCGGTACGAGGTCGGCGGAGCGAACGTCTCCTTGATCGAGCGCGGCGATGTCCATCGGAGCAGGTTCGCCGGGGAGCCAGCCTTGTCGTTCGTGCCCGAGGCGCGCGCGCCACCAAACGGTTGCTGACCCACGACAGCCCCGGTCGGCTTGTCGTTGATGTAGAAGTTGCCGGCCGCGAACCGGAGCGTCTCCATCGTCCACGCGATTGCGGCGCGGTCCTGAGCGATGATGGCACCGGTTAAGGCGTACTGCGAGAAGGACTCCATCTGGTGCACCGCCGAGGTGAAGTTCGCGTCGTCGAAGACGTGGATCGACAAGATTGGTCCGAAGTACTCCGTGTCGAAGATGGCGTCGGTGGGATCGGCGGACTCGATCACGGTCGGCCGCACAAAATACCCGGCTTTGTCGTCGACCTGACCGCCGGCGATGACGTCCAGCTTTGACGACCGCCTCGCTCGCGCGATGGCCACCTTGTGCTTGGCGAACGCTCGGGCGTCGATGACCGCGCCCATGAAGTTCGACAAATCCGTGACGTCACCCATGGTGAGCGACTCCACCTCGGCGACGAAGTCGTTGCGGATCTTGCGCCATACCGACTTGGCGATGTAGGCACGTGACGCCGCGGAACACTTCTGCCCCTGGTATTCGAACGCACCACGCGTCAGGGCGGTGCGGGCGACATCGGGATCCGCGGAGGGGTGGACGACGATGAAGTCCTTACCACCCGTCTCTCCTACGATTCGCGGGTAGGAGCGGTACGACGCGATGTTCACGCCAACAGAGCGCCACAGATGCTGAAACGTCGGCGTGGAGCCGGTGAAGTGAATCCCGGCCAGATCCGGGTGCACTAGTGCCACGTCGGAGACGGCCGCGCCGTGGCCGGGCAGCATGTTGATGACGCCGGGCGGCATCCCCGCCTCCTGCAGCAGCCGCATCAGGAAATGTGCTGCGAACTGCTGCGTCAGCGACGGTTTCCAGATCACCGTGTTGCCCATCAGCGCCGGCGCAGTGGGCAGGTTCCCGGCGATGGCAGTGAAGTTGAACGGGGTGATGGCATAGACAAAACCCTCGAGCGGTCGGTGGTCGGTCCGGTTCCACACACCCTTTGCGTTGGCCATCGGCTGCTCAGCCAAGATCTGCTGGGCGAAGTGGACGTTGAAACGCCAGAAGTCGATCAGCTCGCAGGAGGCGTCGATCTCCGCCTGCCAGGCCGTCTTCGACTGTCCCAACATCGTCGCGGCATTGAGCGTCTGCCGCCAGGGCCCAGCCAGCAGGTCGGCCGCCTTGAGCAGGATCGCGGCGCGGTCGTCGAAGGACATCGCCCGCCACTGGGGCGCCGCCTCACGTGTGGCCTTGATAGCGGCCTTCGCGTCGGCCGCGGCCGCCCCGCGAGTGACGCCCAGCACGTGATGATGGTTGTGCGGCTGGACAACCGCGAGCTCCTCCCCCTTGGCCCAGCGATGCTCGCCGCCAATGGTGGCCTTCAGCTCGAACGGCTCCTTCTGCAGCTCGACCAGCCGCACGTCCAGCTCGGCACGCTCGGCGCTGCCGACGGCATAGTCAAGGTTCGGCTCGTTGACGGGCAGAGGAACAGAGGAGATCGCGTCCATTAGGGCATCTTGCCACGCGTCTCAATGCAGCAGAACGGGAGCGGCGCCTGCGGTTGCTCGCGAGAACCACCGAAATCTAGGCGGACTTCTTCGCCCTGCCCGTCGACTTCTTCGTGGTCGACTTTGCGGTCGCCTTCTTAGTACTGGACTTGCCCGACGAGCTGTTCGCTGTCGTCTTCTTCGCTGAGCTGGCCTTCTTGGCAGCAGTCCTCTTGGCCTCGCCGGTCGTCGAGCCGCTGTCGGACGGTCCGTTTCCTGCCCGGCGCTTCTTGGCCGCGTCGACGCTCGCCCGCAGTGCGGCCACCAGGTCGACCACCTCTGCGGTCTCGCCGTCGTCCTCCTCACCTTCGGTCATCGGCAAGCCGGACACCTTCGCCTCGACAAGCTGCTCCAGAGCTTCGCGGTAGTCGCTGTGGTAGCGGTCGGGGTCGAAGTCGGCCTTGAGGGTCGCGATGTAGGACTCAGCCATCCCGACCTCTTGCTTCTTCACGTCGACGCTGTCGTCAGGGACGGCGAACTCGCTGCCGCGGACCTCGTCCGGCCAAAGCATGGTTTGGAGTACCAGGGCACCGTCGCGCTCACGCACCAGGGCGAGCGTCTCCTTGGTGCGAATCGCGACCTTGACGAGCGCGCACTGCCCCGTCTTCGTCAAAGCGTCACGCAGCAGGACGTACGGTTTGGCACCAGGGCCGTCGGCCGCCAGGTAGTACGCCTTGGCGAAGTACAACGGGTCGATCTGCTCAGAGGGGACGAACTCCAGGACCTCGATCGACTTCGCGGTGGGTAGCGGCAGCTCAGCGAAGTCCTCGTTGTTCAGGATGACCATGCGACCGTCCGGCATCTCATATCCCTTGCCGATGTCGGAGTACGGCACCTCTTCGCCGTCGATCTCGCACACACGCCGATACCGGATCCGACCGCCGTCTGCCTCGTGCACCTGACGAAACGATATGTCCTTCTCCGCGGTGGCCGAGTAAACCTTGATCGGGATCGTGACCAGGCCGAAGGAGATCGTGCCCTTCCAAATGGCCTGCATCTCGCCCTCCCGCCAGGGCCGCCCTCGGGCCCGCTAGAGATCACGCTAGCAAGTGGGGTCTCCTGCGTCGTGAACCAGCCGAGCGCCTCGACTGCCGCGGCGGCGAAGCCCACGCGTGGGCGTGCGTCCGGCTACACGCTCACGGGTCTGTTCCTGCTGTTCTGCCACTGACGCCGGCTCGCTGGTTCGCTGGTCGGCGTACGCCGGCGATCTCGGCTGCGAGGGCAGCCAACCCCTGCGTGAGCTTGGACTTCGGCGCCACCTCGCTGAGCACCTTGCCGTGCACGAGCGCGCGATCGCACGCGGTCTGATCCTGCGGCAGGAACGTGACCGCGCCTGTCCGCACGCTGTGCTCCAACGTCGCCCGGATCTCGTGGCTCGACCACCCAAGAGTGCCGCGCATCCGATTGACGACCACGTGAGGGAGACACTGAGGTACCACCATGGTGAGGTCGCTCAGCGCGCGGACCAGCCGACCGAGCCCGACCGGGTCGGCAGCGCCAACGACCACGACGACGTCGGCCTGCTCGAGTGCGGTGACCGTTGCGCCGTTACGTCGCGGTGCCGTCGTGTCATAGCTGATCTCTTCGTCGAGCTCCAGGCTGAACCCGCAGTCGAGCACGGTCAGCTCGGCGAGACCTCGTGACGCCATGACCACCTGTCTCAGCAGCGGCGGCCGCACCTCCGTCCACCGATCCGCACGCGGGATCCCCGTGAGCACCCGCAGCGTAGGCGTCACCGCGCGGGCATGCCCGGCGAGCGCGCGTGCAGTCAGCTTGCCCATATTGGCTGTTCGGGTGGCGGCGAGCAGTCCAGAGGACTCATCGAGCAAACCCAGCAGCTGCGCGGTTGAACCACCGTAGACGTCACAGTCGACCACCATCGTCTGGTTTCCGAGCGACGCGAGCTCGCTGCCGAGCCCGAGTGCGACCACCGACCGGCCTGGCGCACCGGACGGCCCCCAGACAGCGATCACCCGGCCACGACGCGGCGCCGCCTGCTGCCCTCGCGCGCTGGCCGGCTGGTGACCAGGCGGCTGGCGCCCGGACCAAACTGCACCCGGAGCGGTCGATCCGTAGCGGATGTTTGCGTCGGATGCGAACGGCCGGCCGTCTTGCGCGGACGCTGGCGTGCCGGCGACGTCGACATCCCAGGGGGAGATGTCCTGCTGGCCGGTTGCGCATGGGTCCGGGGAGCCTGAGCCTCCCGCACGGCGAGCGCTCGCCTCGCGGACAGCTTCGACCACTTCGGCGGACGCGTCCGCCGCAACCACGAGGTCGACGCCCAAGCTGCGCAACACTGCTTCATCGGCGCTGGTCGCGCTCGCCGTCACCCCCACGACAGCAACCTCCTCGTCGGCCAGGCGCCCTACCAGCTCGGCGTCCAGACCGCGCAGCGCCACCGAGACCAGCGCGACCTGTGCCTGCCTGCTGGACGCAGTGGCGATCAGGTCGACGATGTCGACACATCGGCGCACGACGTGCAGCTCATGGCCGCGCAGGGAGTCGAGCAGACCCGCCTCGAAGTCAGACGCACCGACGGCGACCAGCACCCCCGTCGGTGTCATGTCAGCCGCCAACCCTGATCAGCACCACCGACGCCTCACGAAGCCGGTCGAGTACGGCGGCGAGATCGACGTCGTCCGGAAGAGAGACGAGCACCTGGCGGTCGCCGCTGACACCATCCTGGCCGGCCGCGGCCACGGCAACCACGGGCACCGACCCCAGCACCAAGCTCGACTGACGGTCGGCTCCGGTCGGCACCGCCCACACCTCGACGACATCACCGCGAGCCAGGTCGGACGGCATCCCGGAGCCGGGAACACCTAAGGGCAGCTGGGCAGGGACGTCGCCGGCGGCATCGGTCACCGCCGTGACCGCAAGCAGCTCGCCGGCCGCCACGTCGTGCACGAGATGCAGTCCTGGCGGGAATGACGCGCCAGCGACCAGGTAGCGACCAGCGTCCGAAGCGTTGCCGAAATGCACGTCGACTGCGCGGACGTCGTCGGCGCCGACGTCCATGCCCGCCGTTCCCTCGACGTCGAGCACCCACACTGCGACCGTGTCGTCGGAGGCGGCGAACAGGCGCGCACCCACTACGATCGACGCGACCACCAGCACCACGCCCAGCCAGAGCCGCGGATCCCGCCACCTGCCGCGCTGCACCCGTTTCGCCGGAGGAGACGCGAGGTCTGCCCCAGGCTCGACCGCGGGAGGGCGCACCGGGCGGTGGTCGACGGACACAGCGCACATTGTGCCCGCATCTCGTGAACCAAGGGAAGGGCTATCCACAGGGGTCCGTCGGTCCTCGCTCACCCTGTCTGCTGTGCGTGGGAGACTCTGCCCATGGCAACCGGCTCGAGCCCGCGCTTCTTGCCGCTGGCTGAGGTGGCCGAGGTGCTGAGCATCTCCGCCGCCCAGGTCTACGCGCTCGTTCGCCGTGGCGAGCTGCGCGCCATCAAGATCGGCGGGCGCGGTCAGTGGCGGGTGGAGGCGAGTGAGCTGGAGGCCTACATCGAGCGGATGTATGAGTCGACCCGCGACTTTATCTCCGGCCACCCGTACGTTGCAGACCCGACCGCCGAGGGCACCGACGAGCCCGTTGCCGACCGTGTGGACGACACGCTCCCCGTCGACTGACCTCCGACGTCGGCTTCGTTAGACATCCCAGCCGGAGCTGAGTCGCCGTACGGTGGCGATGGCGCTGAAGGCGACCGCGATGGTGCCCCGCACCACATCGCGTCGGGCCAGCTCACCCACGTCGTGCACAGCGATGTCGACGAAGTCGGCGCCGACGCGGTGCGGGGTGCCGACGACCGTTGAACCGTCGCGAAGGCAGGCTCTGACCGGGCACCGGTCGATCGCGATCGCCCGCAGCGCCGATGTGAGGCCCAGCCGCTGGGCCACCACCCCCACGCCCCCTGGGCTCACCGAAGCGGGACCGAGATCGGGGGCCGCCAGCACCGCCGACATCGACACGACCTCTTCGGTGGAGCCGTGCAGCAGCACCCAGTCGGCACCCACTTGCTCCAGCGTCCCCTCGACCCGACCCACACCGAGCACCGTGAGCCGGACAGAGGCGCCGAGCCGGTGCCGCAGCCGATTGATGAGCAGCACCTGCGCTGTCTCCGCCCGGCTTCGGTCGGAGATCTCGGCTTCGAGGTCGGTCCGCTCCCACGCCTGCGCCTGACCCTCGAGGTCGGCGAACAGTTCCTGCCAGCGCATGCGACGACCGTACGGGTGGCGACCGAGAACGTGCCACTGCGCCTGTGGACACTCTCTTGACCAACAGTATCTAGTGAGGCTAAATAGAAGCAAACGAAGGTAAACGAAGGTTTTGAGGTCGACATGCCCTACCTATTGCGGTGCCGCTGCGGGCTCGTGCTGGTGCTCAGCTGGGCCGCAGTGGGGCTGTTGGCGCCGTTGTTGTTCGTCGTGGCAAGCTCCTTTCGCCCGGGCCACTCGACCCGCCCGCTCACCGTCGACGTACTCGTCGTCGACGCAGCCTCGCTGGTGCTTGCCGCAGCGCTGCTCATGCTGCTGCTGAGCATCGGCCTCGTCGCTCTCGAGACACTCGTCGGCGACCGTTTGCCTGTGGTCCGAAGAGTCTCGACCGTCGGCTGCTCGCCGTGGGGCCGTCGGCTCGCCCTGGCGCTGTGCGGCTTGGGGATCGCGGCGCCCATCGTCTCCACGCCGGCCCTGGCGGGCGGTGATGACTGCGGTACGTCGGCGTGTCCAACGCACGCCCTGGACCCGGGGCGGGTCGGTCTCGACGGGCTTCCGATGCCGGAGCTGCCTAGCCACCCCGCTCCAGCTCCCGCTCTGGAGGGACCCGGTCCGCCGCAAGTCAACGTCGCGAGCGCGCCCACACCCCAGGTGACCGTGCACGCCGGCGACAGCCTGTGGCGCATCGTCGAGCGGGAGCTGCCTCGCCACGCCTCGGACGCGGCAGTGGCGGTGTGCCTCGACGAGTGGTATGCGCGCAACCGCGCTGTCATCGGGCCCGAACCCGACCTGATCTTCCCCGGAACCGAGCTTCAACGACCGGAGGTAGCACCGTGAGCACCACACCCCAGCCTCGCCCGACGCCGCACCTGCGCACCTGGCGTACGGTCCAGACCCATCTCGACGCGCCGGATGCGCTCTACACCCAGGGCTCACTGGCCCTGAGCTACGTCATGCCGAGCGGCGTGAGCGCCGAGCCCCGTACATCGGCCCTGACCTTGGTCCGCCGTTCCTCGGACGGCCCCGCGGGCGAGGCTGCGACCCTCTCGCTGGGACGTGCGGTGATGCCAGCCGGCACGGGCCCTGGGCCGTCCGGCCCTCTGCCGCCCGACGCCGTCGCTTGGGCGGCTCGGTTTGTGCAGGCGGTGGTCGAGGTCGTCTCGAGCGACCGGCCGCTGAGCCAGCTGGTTCGATGGACCGACGAGCCGGTGTACGCCGAGATCGCCCGGCGCCGACGCAGCGTCGTGCTGCGTCGCGGCAACGATCCTCACATCCGGATCAGCCGCCAGCAGGTGGCAACGGTGCACGTGGCCCAGCCGACCGCCGGCGCCGCCGAGGTGGCCGCACGTGTCATCTGCCGCGGCCGCTCACGCGCTCTCGCCGCGCGACTCGAATATGTGCGAGAGCGCTGGACCTGCACCGCGATTTCCTTCGGCTGAGTGTCAGCCGAACCATCAGCACAGCGGCTGACCTGTCAACCGAAACATCAGCACAGCGGCTGACGTGTCAACCGAAACGTCAGCGTGGCCGGCGGGCAGGGTCTCCATGGCAACGTTTGAACTTGCGTCCCGAGCCGCAGGGACACAGCTCGTTGCGCGAGACGCCGGCGAACTCGTCCTGGGCGGCATCGGCCTGAACCTCGGTGCCGGCGTCACCATCGACCGTCGGTGCCGAGTACGACATCTTGCGAGGTGCCGGCTCGTTCAGGCCCTTCGCGGTGATGTTGGGCCGGTGGTCATGGTCGTCGTCGTGGTCGTGGTCGTCCTGATCGTCCTGATCGGCCGACGCGGCCTCGGGCGCTTCGGTCGCGAGTCCGGCTGCCGGCCCGGCCACCATGGCGGCTGCAGTGGCCTGTAGCTGTGCGGCCTCCAGCTCCACGGCGTCGTCGTTGACGGAGACCTCGACGTTGAAGAGGTAGCCGACCGACTCCTCCTTGATCGACTCCATCATCTGGGCGAAGAGGTCGAAGCCCTCACGCTGGTACTCGACTAGCGGGTCGCGCTGGGAGTAGGCGCGCAGGCCGATGCCCTCACGCAGGTA